>JAABUV010002337.1_pt1 | contig 25906 bp, 23 predicted proteins | sample 5559971 | NCBI WGS metagenome assembly JAABUV01 (sample SAMN10711881, study PRJNA513362) | rock metagenome | isolation source: Antarctica rocks | place: Antarctica: Victoria Land, Knobhead nord | collected 2015-12-19
TCTATACGCATGATCGTCTCCTCGGTGGGGTCACCATTGAGGACGTGATGACCTCCTTGTTTGCCAAGCACCAGGGCATCGTGCCAACGTGATCAACCAATGCCTTTCAAATCACAACAGTCGAGGATTTAAATGAGTTGAGAGCAGTGCAGCGCTACGTCACCGCGATGGCGACGGGCGCCTGCCGCCCTGTCTACGGGGAGACTGAGCTAACGGTAGACGAGAACAGCATGCGATGGAATAGGCCAAATGGGCTATGGAGGCTGTCAGGTGGCAGGGCGTCGGGACCGTAGGAAGAGAAGCGATCCGCGCCCGTTTCGTCGGAGACGCGGAGAGGCAGGAATCCTCGAAGTCACGGCACTACAAGCTGCACGTCACCGCCATGCCCGCCTCGTTTGCCTTCAGGTATCAGGAACAGGGTCGCCCTGTACGATCGCCGCGGTCTGAGCAGGCGCTTGGACACATGACACTACTAATACGAGGTGGATGGCCTCATGCGATATAGCCCAAATGGGCTACTCGCGTTCGCGCGCCCTATCGCGATAGACCTCAAGCGGGTAAGAACTCATGCCGCCTATAACCACCTTCACCACCCGTCCACCGTCATCGCGCGTGTAGCGCACTGTCTCGCCCGGCGCGCCATACCCGTTTGTGGCGCCGATGCGCAGCGTATCCTCATCCTCCACCGCCAGGCATGTCGGGGACTTGAACGGGTCGTCGCCCTCGGGACTCAGCGCCACAAGGGTAGTGCCGAACGCGGCCACGTCGGTGACGCCCCATGCATTGACGAAGCGCCCCGTGAAACGTTCGCGTGGAACGGAAGACGATCCTTCCTCTGTTGTACGTGGCTTCAAGGCGTAGTCGAGGATCGTCACGATCGCGCGCGCGAGGGTAGCCGCGGGAGCGCCCGTCTCGTTCATCAGCACCGTGACCACGAGGCGGTCCGTGGGGTCGAGTAGCGTCCGCGTCGCGTGGCCCGGAAAGCCGCCGCCGTGGCCGATCATACGCCGCTCGCCGATCTCGGCCACGACGAAACCCAGGCCGTAGCGTTCGTCGGCCTGTGCGATCGCCCAGTAGGGCTGTCGCATCTCTCGCTTGGCTACGTCACCCAGCAGCGTGTCGTCTCCGTTGAAATGCGCGGCCGCATAGCGGCACAGATCCTCCGCCGTGGCGTAAAATCCCGTCGCGGGGGACAAAGCGCGCGTGGACACATCCGCGATGGGCCGCCGTGTGAGACCCGGCCGGCGCACCGTGTAGCCTGGCGCCAAACGCTCCCGCGCGTAGTCGTCGGTTTCCGGCCCCGTGTCGGCTAATCCCAGCCGCTCGACGATGTGCCGCTTGACGTACGTGTTGTAGGGAAGGCCGCTGGCCGCCTCGATCACCAGGCCAAGCAGGGCATACCCGATGTTGGAGTATTTGAAGGACTCGTTGGCGTCGAGCACGGCGCCGCCCTCCTCCACCAGGCGGCGTAGTTCGCCGGCGTCGGGGAAAGCCCCTTCGAGTTGCCAGTAGTCCGCGTCGGCGCCGTCGCGGATGATGCCGGCGGCATGGTTCAACACTTGCCGGATCGTCACTTGCGCCAACGTATCCTGGCGCCCGAGCCAGGGGATGTACGCCGCGAGCCGGTCGTCCAGGCGCAGTTTGTCCTGCTCTACCAACTGCATGATCGCCGTGGCGGTGAACGTCTTGGAGTGGGAGGCGATACGGAAGATGTGGCGTGGAGTCATGGGGGTCGCCCGCTCCAGGTCGGCGTAGCCGTAGCCCTGGGAGAGCAGAAGTTGGTCCTCGTGCCGGATGGCGACGACAACGCCTGGTATCTCGCGGCGATCCTGCTGATACGCCATCCACTGATCCACATACGCCACGCCGTCGCGCAGCAGGTCCCGGTCGATCTGGCCCATGAAACAGTCTTCCTCTCTGTGGTTGTGGCGCCGGCGAAACCACGACATCGCTTACCGCGACCGCTTCAACTCGTAGAAAAACGGCCGCTGGCTCAAGCGTCGTACATCCTCCCACAGGCCCCGCGCGTCCTCCCCATCGGGAACGGGATCGATGACCGGCCCATAGAAGGGCGCGGCGTCGCCGATAAACAGAGTGGGGACGCCGATGGCGCCGCTCTGCTCAATCGCCGCGTACTGCTGTAGCAACTCGTCATCCAGCGCCGTGTCTTCCAAGGCGGCTGCCAGGAGCGCTCCGTCGATCCCAGCTTCCTCCGCCGCGCGGCGCAGCGTCGCGGTGTCGCCGAGGTCCGCGCCACGCTCGTGGCGCGCCGTCCCCAGGGCCAGGTAGAGCCGGTCGACGGCATCGTTCCCTACGCGCCGTCGCACGAGTTCGAGCAGGCGCAACGCGGGCCGCGTCCGGCGCATCATCGGCAGGTAGGGGTTGTCCGTGTTCGCCCGGTTCACATATTCCAGGGAGTACAACTCCCACTGGATGTCGAGGGGCTCCTGACGCTGTACGTTGCGGACCCATTGAGAGGTGCGCCAGGTCCAGGGGCAACTTGGGTCGAACAAAAAGCGAATAGCCGGCGCGTCAGTTGTGGATGTGGTCATGTCCGTCTCCTTTATCGTGTTAATACTATGGTACCTGGTGGCGTACGTGATCCGTCGAAGCTGGCCTGCTAGCGGGGCTCGCCTCGCGATTGCGAGAGGCGGCCTGACCTTAAAAGGTCATGACAGGGGCCTGACCTTAAAAGGTCATGACAGGGGCCTGACCTTAAAAGGTCATGACAGGGGCCTGACCTTAAAAGGTCTATGTGGGCATGATACGCGCCGTCCGTCGGTCGGGCAGCGACCGTGCTGGTCGTGCGAGAGCCCTTTTAAGGTCCGGTCCCTGCCATGCGCTTTCAAGCGCAGGCCAGCGGCGCTTACCATCACAATCGTGGGCTACACCATGCTGGCCTAGCATTTGTCGGGCCAGCAAGCCGATCTCGACTGGAGTCGCGATGATCCTGTCTACCGCTCATGCGACGGCCATCAGCTGTCGTATCGCCCCGTCCAGGTCGTCCCCCAGGGCTATGAAAGGCGACGCGTCCTCGATGGGAGTTGGCGTCTCCGCGAAGCCTGGACCGCCGTAGGCGAACCGCGGCGCCTGCCGGCCGAGGTGATCGCTGATGCGCCGCATCATCGTGAGGGCGGACGCTGCGTGTTCCGGCAGCGTAGCCGAGACGACGGCCACGCGTGGGCGGACGATACGCAGCGCCTCCTCCCACGCGTCGCAGGGCGTGTCCGCGCCCAGGTACGTTACCGTCCACCCGGCGCGCCCTAATAGGATCGCGAGCATGAGCGCGGCGAGCTCGTGCCGCTCGCCGGGCGCCCCACCGACGACCGCCGAGGGCGCGTTGGGCAAGCGGGGCAGCGCTGCCAGCAGCCCTGACAGGCGTCCGCGGATCACGTCGCTGAGCAGGTGCTCGGGAGCGGGCGTGATCAGCCCGCGCGCCCAGTCCATCCCTAACCGATCCAGCGCCGGCGCCAACACCGCGCCCCACAAGGTCTCGACGTCGAGCAGCGCGCCGACCTCGTTGAGCACGGATCGGGCCGCCGCCGCGTCCAGCGCCACCGCCGCGTCGTACAGCCGCGCGCCGAAGCGCGCCGTACCGGAGGGCGGCGGCGCGCTTGGAGTGGCGGGTTCCTCGTCGCTGCTGGCTGGGGATGGCGTGGCTTCGGCCAGCGCTTGCGCGCATGCGCCAGTCGCCGTCAGGCCCTGAGCCCGCAGCGCGGCCGCGCGGCGCAGCAGGGCCACGTCGCGCGGGCGATAGAGCCGGTGCCCGCCCACGCTGCGAGCCGGCTGCGGCAGGCCATAGCGGCGCTCCCAGACGCGGATGACGTCGACGGGCAGCCCCGTCAGCGTGGCGACCATGCCAATGGGGTAGCCGCCCGCCGCGCCATATTCGTCAGGCAATGGTGTGGTCATAGCCCTAGTGTACCCGCACTTATTGCCAAAACCTAGACAGATCCACGCATTTGCCCTTGCTTGTCCACGTTTTGTCTGTATACTTAGACAAGAGAGCAATCGGGAGGCGAATCGCGAAAGGGGATGGCGCGATGGACATGCGACGAGACGAAGGAGGACGACGCGTGAGCGGGGACGGCGACGAGGCGGACGGCCCGGTCATGGCCGGCGAGACCACCGAGGTTGACGGTTGGGCGACGTACATGCGCGAGATCGGGCAGGTGCGCCGCCTCACGCCGGCCGAGGAGTTGGCGCTTGGCGCGCGTATCGCGGGGGGTGATGACGCGGCGTTGCGGCGCATGGTGGAAGCCAACCTACGCCTGGTCATCGCCGTGGCCAAACGCTACCGGCATGAGGGCATCGGGATGCAGGATCTCGTCCAGGAGGGCAACATCGGCCTGCTGCGCGCCGCCCAGAAGTTCGACTATCGTAAGGGCTACCGCTTCTCGACGTACGCCATCTGGTGGATCAGGCAGGCGGTGAGCCGCGCCGTCGCCAACCAGGCCTACGCCATTCGCGTCCCGGTGCACATCCAGGAGGGCTTGGGGCAGGCCGAGCGCATCTTAGCCGGCAGCCAGACGGCCGGGGACATGGATGACGTGAGTGACGCCGAGGATGCGGGCGACGGCGACAAGCGGCGGCCCGCCGCGCCCGCCGCGCTCCGCTCTCCGATCTCAGCGGAGACGATTGAGTTGGCGCGGCGGGCGCGGCAGACTCTTTCGTTCGACCAGGCCAGCGGCGAGGACGACGAGTCCACGCTCTCCGAGGCAATCGCCGATACACAGGCGCCCTCGCCCTTCGAGGTTACCAGCACTCACCTGTTGCGTGAGCGGCTGGTCGAGCTGCTGCAAGACCTGCCCGCGCGGGAGCGGGCGATCGTGAGCTTGCGCTACGGCCTCGTCGACGGGCGGCCCCGCACTTGCGCGGAAGTGGGCGAAGAGATCCACCTCACCCGCGAACGCGTGCGCCAACTCGAGGCGCTCGCGCTAGGCAAGCTGCGCCATGCGCCACAGAGCGTCGCGTTGAAAGGCTACCTAACCTGAGAACGCCGATGATTCGCGGCACTACAATCCTCCACCGCTGAGAAGCCGCCGCGCCAGGTTCATGCCCACCTGCTGTACCATCGGGTTGCCCAATAGGCTCAAGGCGCCCGAGCCGCCGCTATTGGCCTGATTGCCTAGCATCGAACCCAACTGCCCTCCGTGGTTCTGTAGGGCGTACGACGCCAGGGCGCCGAGGCCGCTCGGCCCCAAACTCGCCACCTGCCTGCCGCCCCCCGCGCCGCCCCCAAGACCAAGCGCGCCTAGCGCGCCGGGGAGCGACCCACCGCCGCCCTCGATCGCCTGTCCAAGCATACCCATCAGCCCCTGCTGTTGTTGCGGTCCCATGCCCTGGGCGGCCTGTGTCACGCTCTGCCCGAAGCCCTGCGGACCCAGCTGCTGCAACGCTTCACCGATCGCGCCTTGCACATGCTCGTTCGGCGCCTGCTGTAACATCGAGTCGATGTGCCCGTACATCTGGTCGGGCGCCATACTCGGGTTACCCCCCGCGAATTGCTGTAGAATTTCCTGCATCGTCCCTTCCTCTCACTCTCATACTAATCGTTCACGGTGATGGGCGCGTGGCGCCTATTACCGCGCGCCAACCATCATAACAGCAAGGATAGGGCCGGATACGATACAGGTCATCGGGTGCGCGCCACGATTGTGATGGTGAGCGTCGTGGGCCTGGCCCTAAAGGACCATGGCAGGGCACGGACCTTAAAAGGTCTGCGCGCCGGCGACGCGGGTGGTCTGGCCGCACACCGGCCGGCCATACTGACCCTTCAGGGTCCGTGCCCTGCCATGGTCCTTTAGGGCCAGGCCACGTCTCACCATCACGGGGCGCACCCCAGGCCACTGCGGCGCAAGCGGCGACGGCGGCGCAAGGAGTAGAATGCAGAGAGAGATATAGCCCAGGGGCAGGAGGCTTCTATGCGTGAAATTCTGGATAAAGTCGAGGAGTGGCGGGCGCGCGGCGAGCGCGTGGCCGTGGCGACCGTGCTGACGACGGCGGGCTCGACGCCGCGCCCGGCCGGCGCCAAGATGGCCGTCACCGGATCGGGCGGCATGGCCGGTTCGATTAGCGGCGGTTGCGTCGACACCGACGTCATCGAGCACGCCCTGGAGGTGCTGCGCAGTGGGCGCCCTCAGGTCGTCGAGTACGGCTACTCGCCCGACATGACGTGGGAAGTCGGCCTGATGTGCGGCGGCTCGGTGCAGGTCTACATCGAGCCATTGGAACCGGCCATGACCGGTCCCATCGACGGGTCGTGGGTAACGGAACTGGTGGGCCAGGCCGGCGCGCCGGCCTGCCGGATCTAGCATGAGCCTGTTCGATCGCCTCTCCACCGCGCTGCGCGCCGACACGCCCATGGCGACGGCCACCGTTGTCCGCCCTCTCGATCACGCAGGCGCCAAGCTGCTTGTGTTCCTCGACGGCAGCGGCGAGGGCAGCCTCGACCTAGGCGACGACGCGCTGGACGAACAGGTACGAGCCGACGCCACGCGGCTGCTGCGCAACGGCGTCAGTCAGGTCATGACGTATCCATCGCCCGATGGAACAGGCGCCCCCATCACCGTGTTCGTGGAGTCGTACGCGCCGCTGCCGCGCCTGCTCATCCTGGGCTCGGTGCACGCCGCCCCGGCCCTATGCGCGCTGGCCGCGCGTGTCGGCTATCGCGTCACCGTCGTCGACGCGCGCGCCACCTACACCACACGCGAACGCTTCCCCGACGCCGCCGAGATCATCGTGGCGTGGCCGCACCGCGCGCTGGAGGAACTGCCGCCGCTCGACGCCGCGACCTACGTCGCGGTGCTCACGCACGACCCCAAGTTCGAGGAACCACTGCTGCCCGTGCTATTGCGTAGTGAGGCGCGCTACATCGGCCTGATCGGCAGCCGGCGCACGCAGGAACAGCGCCGCGCCCTGCTGCGCCGCAAAGGCGTGAGCGAGGAGGAGTTGGCGCGGCTGCACGGGCCGATCGGGCTCGACATCGGGGCGGTCACGCCGGAAGAGATCGCCATCGCCGTCCTGGCCGAGATGACCGCCGTCAAATACGGTCGTACCGGCCGCCCGCTCAAGGACCTGCTCCCTACGACTTTGACCAAAGTGGCCGAGACCGCGACAACGGGGGTATGATGCGGGCGCCTGCCACTTTGTCGCGCTGGGCGCCAGGGTACGCGTCGTCTCTGCAGGGCTCGTGAATTATTGACGTATCCACTGGGACCGCCGCGGTCCCCGCGGCCTGCCTGCGCGGCTACATGCCCCGGTGCGCCTAAGCGTTGTGCCCTCAACGGCGTGCCGCGGGGACCGCCGCGGTCCCAGTGGATACGCCCGCGTCTCGCACGCGGAGTCTCTGTGCCCAATAATTCACGAGCCCTGGTCGTCTCTGCTGGGAGCGCTGGCGTCGATCCGCTGACCGTCTGGCTGGCCTGCTATTACTACAACGTTAGAATCCGCCTGCGACTAAAGTCGCATGGCAAAGAACGACGACTAAAGTCGTTGGGGTGATGCGTGTCGAGACACGTCAGTGTCCGTGGTCTGACCTGCGACTAAAGTCGCAGGTCAATGTCACGTTGTAATACTATATAAGGGTGGGCATATGATCGCGGGCGTCGTGCTGGCGGCGGGCCGCTCAACAAGGCTGGGCCGACCCAAGCAGTTGTTGCCCTACCGTGAGCGTCCCTTGCTGGAATGGGCGCTGGCGGCCATGGCCGAGAGCGCGGTCGGCGAGACCGTCGTCGTACTCGGCCACGACGCCGCGCGGATACAAGCAGAGGTCGACCTGCACGGCGCGCGCGTCGTCTACAACGCGCGCTACGCCGAGGGGTTGAGCACGTCGCTGCACACCGGTTTGGCCGCGCTCGGCGCCAATGTCACGGTGGCCGTGCTGACCGTGGGCGACCAGCCTTTGCTGGATGCGAGCATCGTCGACGCTCTCATCGCGCTGCATACACAAACGGACGCGCCCATCATCGCCACCGACTACGGCTCCTACCAGGGTACGCCGCTGCTACTGCATCGTTCGCTGTGGCCCCTGGCCGCGCACGTTCATGGCGACCAGGGCGCTCGCGCGTTACTGCGCGCCTATCCCGACGCCATCGCCGCCGTCCCCGTCTCGCCCGCCCTCGCCGCCGACATCGATACGTGGGAGGATTACGTGAGGCTGCGGAAGAACAATGATGACCATCGTGCGCGGGTCGACAACCTGTAGGCCGGAGCCCACAGCGACGGTACGCGCGCCACCTGTGCCCCCGACGTGGTGACTGGAGTGGGCCGTCTGATCAGACATTCACGCGATAATTCAAGGTCAACTCGTCGCCCGGCACGCCCCGGATACCCCAGTTGCACGGCGGCGTCTCGGTCATCGTCACTTCGACGTCTTGTGGGGAGATGTCCAACTCATCCTTCAACCTCTCGAAAAGCAGGCGTATCAAGCGCTTTTTCGCGTCGACGGACCGTCCCTCGAACATACTCACCTCGATGATCGTATATCGGGTCGTGCGATCTGGCGGGTAAAAAAAGTCTGAGGCGTCCAACGGGAAGAAACGATGGAACCGCTTGTCGATAGGTACCTGGAGGGCCTCGACGACGCACGCGTGGATGACGTCGGAGAACCGCCCCTTGATCGGATCGAGGTGATCGCGGAGCCCGTAAACCTTTATCTGTGCCATATGCCTCCTTATATCTTTTCCGCGCGTGGAGCGAGGCCGCTGGCGCGTGTGCGCTCGTGGGTCTGCACGGTCTGGAGGAGCGCGTCTAGCGGGACATCGGCGAGGGAGACAAGCCGCAGGTCGGCCTCAATGGGGAGTTGACCAGTCAACGGGTTAGGTACCGCGACGCTGAAGATACCGGCGCGCCGTGCCGAGAGCAGGCCGTTAGGCGCGTCCTCGATGGCGATAGCCTGCTCGGGGGGCAGGGCGAGCGCGGCGAGGGCCGCCTGATAGATCTCGGGGTCGGGCTTCACATGCGTCACGTTGTCGGCCGTGATGATCGCATCGAACTGGTCCGCGACGCCCAGGCGGTCGAGATGGCCCACCACCCATGTACGGCTTGAGCTGGAGGCGACAGCCAGTTTGAGCTGCCGTCGCTTGGCGGCGCTGATGTAGTCGCGGACGCCCGGTAGCAGCGGCTGCGCCGCGACGAGTTCGAGCTTGCGTTGCCAGCGCCGCGCGCCGATAGCCGCGCAGTCGAGTGAGCGCCCGACTTGTTGCTCCAGATAGGCGCACGGGTCGAACTCCTTGCCCGACCCACCCAAGACGGCCTGCCAGAGGGAGAGCGGTAGCTCGCAGCCGTACTCCCGGTATATGTCTAGCCAGGAGGCATAGGCGGGCGATTCGGTGTCAACCATCAGCCCGTCGAAGTCGAAAATGAGGCCACCTATCATGTGTACAGTATAAGCCGCCGTCGATAACAATCAGCAGCGCCGCATGAGTCGCGACGCTACGCTGCAGCGTCCCTACCTTCGATGGGTACGCGTAGCCACGCCGAGGTCAGTGGTACACTGCATCTAAGGAGAGCATGACGAACAGTGCAAAGAAAGGGAAAGCGTATGGCTGTCTACTATGGGGTAGTCCGCGACAACCGGGTCGAGTTGGAGGGCGACGCGCGGCTCGCCAACGGCGTGCGCGTCGAGGTGCGACCGCGGAGTGTGTCCACGCAGGAGGACGATGCGGCCGCCGACGAGATCCTGCGCGCCGAGGGATTGCTCGAGGACGAGCCGTCCCGCCCGTCGCGCGCGCCCTTCGGCTCCTTCAACCCCGTGATCGTCACCGGCCAGCCGCTCTCGGAGCAAATCATCGAGGAACGGCGTTAGCGCGTGGCTGGCTACTATCTGGACACAAGCGCGCTGGTCAAGCACTACGCACAGGAGCGAGGCACGGTTTGGGTGCGAACGCTCACGGACCCGGCCCAGGGCCACGCGCTGTATACTGTTCGCTTAACCGGCGCCGAGATGGTCGCCGCGCTGAGTCGTAAGGTGCGCACGGGCGCGCTGAGCGCTGCCGACGCCGCCCACGCGATCCACACATTCCGGCAGGACTGGCACGCATGGTCTCGCGTTTTGTCGGTCCGGCCAGCCCTGATTGACCGCGCCCTGGATCTCGCTGAACGGCATGGGTTGCGCGGCTACGACGCGGTCCACCTCGCCGCAGCGATGGCAGCCGCGGCCGCGCGTCGGAGAAGTTCGTTGCCGGATCTGACCTTCATTTCCGCCGACACGAATCAGCGCCAAGCCGCGGCTGCCGAGGGTTTGCTCATCGAGGACCCCAACGCCCATCTATAAGGAGTCGCCATCACAGAGATGGCGCATCTCCGCGCTGGTCACCAGAAGGTCGGCGAGGCGGCCCTGAGCCTCGATGCGGCCATCTTTGAGCACGACGATGTGGTCGGCGCGCTCCAACGCGGCGCGGCGATGCGAGACGACCAGGCACGTCACGCCGTCGCGGCGCTGCGCGAAGAGCCGCGCCCACAGCGCGCGCTCGGTCTCCACGTCCAGCGCGCTGGAGAGATCGTCGAACACCAGCAGTTCCGGCGCGCGCACGTACATGCGCGCGGCGGCGGCGCGCTGCGCCTGACCGCCGGTGAGGCGCACCCCGCGCGGCCCCACCAACGTGTCCAGCCCGCGCTCCAGCCGCGCCACGTCCTCGTCCAGTACGCCCAACCGGATCGCCGCCTGTAGGTCGACGCTGTCCTCCCGATCGTCAGCCTCCGGCAGGCCCATCAGGATGTTGTCGCGTAGCGTCTCACTGAACAGGCGCGGCGCCTGCGCCGTGTAGGCGGCGCGCGGCGGGCGGAAGAACGCCGTGGCGGCGTCAGCGGACGCGCCGACGGGCGCGCCGTTCCAGCAAACCGTCCCTTCGGCGGGTGGCAGCAGACCCAGCACGGCCCGCAGCAGTGTCGTCTTGCCCGCGCCGACGCGGCCTGTCACCACGGTGAACGAGCCGCGCGGCAGCGACAGGTCGATCCCCGTTATCCCGTTGTCGCTACCGGGATAGCGGTAGCCGAGGCCGCGCACGTCGAGTCGCTCCAGGCGGTCGCCGTCGCGCCGCTCGGGACGCGGCAGGTCGGGGTACGCGCCGCGCTCGTAGACCGGGTGATGCTCGACCAGCGCGCCAGCCGGTTCGGGCTGTACTAACTCGACCAGCCGCTCGATGGAGACCTGCTGCTGCTTGTAGTCGCCGACGAAAGCGCCCAACAGCGAGGGCAGGTCGGTGGTGAACCATAAGTAGTAGACGAACAGGGCGAAGTCGCCCACGGTGAAGGTGTGCGCGGCCATGGCTCGCCCGGCCAGCAGGATGGTCACGCCGACGCCCAGCGCCACGCTGGTGTCCGAGACCGCGGACAGCAACTCGCTGAACACGCGGGCGCGCAGTGCGGCGCGCCGGCGCGTTTCATTGAGGACGCGTAGATGGGCCGCCACATCGTCCTCGGCGGCGGCGATTTTGACGGCCTGGACCGCGCCGAAGGCCTCGCCCAGGAAGGCGGTCACCGCGCTAGTGGCGACGCGGCCGGCGTGCGCGTAGCGATGGATGCGCGCCCAGGCCAGCCGCGTGACGACCGCCCCGCCGGTCAGCGGGATAAAGACGAATAGCGTGATGGTGAGGTCGATGCGGGCCATGATGGCGATGGCCACGGCCGAGGCCACGACCTGCCCCGCCACGTTGGGGAACCAGGTGGGGAAGTCCGCGACTTCCTCCACGTCATCGCGCAGGCGGCTGACCGCGTCGCCCGGCGCGATGGGCGCCGCGACCGCGCCCGGCCGGCACAATGCCGCCGCCAGGATGTTGCGGCGCAGCAGCCCGGCCGTGATGTACTGGAAGGTGACATCGCCCCAGATCGTCCCGAAGGTGGTGGCGAGCCGCGCCAGTTCGACCGAGGCGTAGAGGGCGACCAGCGCCCACAGCCCCAGCGCGACCGTGGCGGCGCCGGTCAGCCGGTCGAATATGGCCTTCTCGATCAGACCGGGCGCGAGTTGTCCAATAAAGAAAAGCATGTGGAAGACCGCGTAGACGGCGAAGGGCCGCGGCCGGTAGGCCATCATGCGCCGGTTGAACGTCCACGTCGCGATCCCATTGCTCTGGTTGCGAGCGGCGGCGGCCGCGTCTGTTTGTGCGTGTGATGATGCGCTCATACGATTGGTACCTCGCGCCCGGCGCCACTGACGTGGAGCAGGCGGGCGAACTGTGAGTCGGGGTCCTGGGCCAGCCGCTCACGCGGCCCGTACTCGGCCACGCGACCGTGCTCCAGGACCATGATAGTGTCGGCGCGCCGCACAGTGCGCAGCCGGTGGGCGATGACGATGGCGGTGCGGCCGTGCAGCAGGCGGTCCACGGCCCGCTCTAGCAGCCGCTCGGTACCGGGGTCTAGGCGCGACGACGCCTCGTCGAGGATGACCAGACCGGGATCGCGTAGGAAGACGCGCGCGAAGGCCAGTAACTGCGCCTGGCCGGCCGAGAGCCCACCACCGTCCGGGGCCAGGATGGTATCGAGTCCGGCCGGCAGTGCGCGATACCACTCCCACAGCCCCAAATCCTCCAGAGCGCCTTCGATGCGGCGGTCGGGGATGCGCGGGTTGAAGAAAGTCAGGTTGTCGCGCACACTGGCTCCGAACAGCTGCACGTCCTGCGTCACCATGCCCACATGCGCGCGCAGGTCGGCCAGCGCGACATCGCACAGGTCGGCGCCATCCAGGTGGATCGACCCGGCGGTAGGATCGTAGAGGCGGAACAGCAACCGCGCAAGGGTCGTCTTGCCGCTGCCAGTGCGGCCCAGCAGCCCCATGACCTGCCCCGGCTCCAACCGAAACGACACGTCGTCCAGGCTTGGCAGGCCCGGCGACGCTTGCCCCAAGGGCCGTGCATTATCCGGGAGCGCGGGACGCTTGCTGCGCTGCTCGCCCGTCCCGACTGGGAGCGCGGGCGTCTCGCCCGTCCCCGGTCTCCAGGAGGCGGACGACGGGGACGGGCGAGACGCCCGCGCTCCCAGTGGCTCCTGTCCCTCATCGTCGCCGTCGTGGTCATAGGTGAACGAGACGCCTCGGAACACGACCGCCGGCGCGCCGGCCGGTAGGGTGGCGGGGGCCGGCGCCGCCTCATGCGCCTCCGGCTCCAGCTGTTGCAGTTCCCGGATGTGGCCGATACCGGCCCCCGCCCGCTGCATATCGCGCGCCTGTTCCTGGAGTTGCTCCAGCGGCTTGGACAGCATACCGATGTAGTAGACGATCACGTAGGCCGTGCCGATCGAGATCCGCTGGTGTGTGTAGAGGTACGCGCCGACGCCCAGGCCCAGCGCGTAACCGAGCGCGTAGAGCCCCTGCGTGCCCATGTAGGTCAGGTTGCCGGCCAGCCGCGCGCCGCGCTGGCGCTCCATCAGCGCGCGGATGAGGCGATAGAAGCGCCCCATCACCCACTCTTCGGCCCCGTTGGCGCGCACCTCCTCCGTGCCGGCGAGGTGTTCTTCCAGGAAACCGTAGTGCTCCGCGCTGTCCTGGCGCGACGCGGCCCAGCGCCGCGTCGCGCTCCGCTGTACCAGGCGTAGCGCCAGGACAGTGGCGAGGGTATAGACGCCGAGGCCGGCGCCGAGCCACGGGTTGACGCGGAACAGCAGCGCCAGAATGCCGAGGACCAGTAGCGCGTTGCCCAGCATCTGTACAACCGCGCGTGAAAAGAAACCGGCCAGCAGCGTCACGTCGCCGTCGACCCGCTCGATCAGGTCGCCGGGCGTGTGCGTCTGGTAGAACGACAGATCGAGGCGCAGGCAGTGGCGCGTCAGGTCGGCGCGCAACTCGTTGGTGGCGCGCCAGCCCACGTTCTCGCCGAGATAGACGACGGCGAAAGCCACGGCGCGCTGAACCAGCGCCACGGCGATGAACAGCACAGCCGCCGTGAGCAGGGCGCTTTGCGCGCCGTGCGCCCCGCCCTGCGCCGTGTCGATGAAGGAGCGCACGATTTGCGGATTGACTAGTTGCAGGCCAATGCTCATCACGAGCAAGACAGCCAGCAGCAGGACGGCCGGCCACTGCGGCCGCAGGTAGACGCCGAGGAGGCGGCGGTAGTCGCCGAGACGGATAGGCATTCTATACCTCTTACTTAAACTCTGGAATGACGCGCACAAAAAAGGACCGGCCACGGATTACCGTGGCCGGTCAGACAGCGTCAAAGGCTCGGCGACGCGACGTCGAGTGTCGCGCGCGCAAAAAAGACCACGGGCAAGGCTCAGATACCAGTGTCTGGCTACCTGAGGCGCCCGTGGCTATAACCGCGTTGGAGAGAAACTGCCATCCCACGCCCTAGCGCCACGCGTCAACCACAACTCCTGACGTCAGGAACTGCGTTCACGGGAGCGGGAGGTGAGGGAATAGCTGTGTTAGTAGTTACGGTCTATGTCTATACGGCGCATCCAGGTAGAACACTGGTGAATCGTGAGAAGAAGATTGACACGTCATACGCCTCCAGTGACATAAGTGGTTGTCTTAACGGCTTTGTTTGCGCCGCCCGGATTCTACCACACGTATGCGCCGCCAATCAAGGACGTTTTATATATACGCGGATGCGAACGACTGACGGCTGACAGCTGTTAAAATAGGGACATGCGAAACACTGGGTGGTATATCCCTTATTGGCGTAAGCCCACGAGTAAGAAAAAAGGGAAGGCCGAGAAGAATGGCGGCGATGAGGTTTGGCGCAACGATGAACAACTGGATGCTGTGCGCCAGCGTTGGGTCGAGCGCTACCGGCGCACGGCGCGCGCCCTGAACGCGCTTGGGCTGTCAGTTGGCAGCAGCAAGATAGATGCCCAGGCGCGCTACGATACCCTGCGCGCGCAGGGCCGCACGTCGCGCGATGTTGAAGACGCCTACCGCTACCTGCAACGCGTGTTGCCGCAGGCGGAGCGACGCCGGAAGAGGCCGCCGCAGTCCGAGCCGTCCGCGGCCATGGTTACCCCTACAAGGGCAACCTTCACTCTCTTTGAGACGGAGGAGACCGTGGTCATGACCTCGGATGACGGCGAGACCATCGTGGCCGTGGACCTGTATGCCGGCGCGGCCAGTATGGTGTTCGACGACGAGGACGATGCGGAATCGTCTCCCGGCGACGATACCGATGACGCGGATCGCGATGATGACGACTTGGACGATGCGTCGGCCGCCTACTGACAAAGAGGTACCGGGCAAGCACGCGGGCGGCTTTCAACGAAAGCCGCCCGCTTGCTTGCCCGGTACCTCACCGGATACGCCTGTTGACGTGGTGGGTGGCTACTGGGACTCGAACCCAGATCGGCAGAGCCACAATCTGCAGTGTTAACCTTTACACCATAGCCACCATGTCGCGGCCCACTCAGTCCCAAGGCGCGTGGTGCGCCCGGCGGGACTCGAACCCACAACCTCGGACTTAGAAGGTCCTTGCTCTGTCCGGTTGAGCTACGGGCGCGGGGCCTTCTCGATTATAACATATGCGCTGGAGATGTAGGAGGGGGATAACTCCGTTTACAGGTTGAGGCGGCGCTGGTACGCTTGCCCTCATGTGGTACTCCTCACTATGGCGTCTGACGCCCAATCGTCCGCGGGGTTGGCGCGCGGCGCTGGCCTTGCTGGTGTGCCTGTCGTTCGCCGTCCCGCTGCGCGTTCAGCAGCGCGTGGGCGCGGCGGCCGGCGCCTCCGTCAGCGCGGGCGCGCAGCGCCAACCGGCGCGCTCGGCCATCGCGGACGCCCTGGTCTTAGCTTCGGCCAATGCGCTGCCCACAGGCTACCCCACGCTCGATGGCGCGCCACGCGTCCCGCCCGTCCTGCTTGAGGCCATCGCCTGGGTCGAGAGCAACTGGCGGCAGTTCCGCGCCCCGGATAGCCCCCTGGTCAGTTCAAGCGGCGCCTACGGCGTGATGCAGGTCGCGCGGACCACGCGCGTGGACGCGGATGGCGCACCGGTCGCCGACCCGGTGAGTTCGGCCATCGCCAACAACTACGTGTACAATATCGCCTCCGGCGCGCGCCTGCTTGCCCACCTCTGGGCGACGACTCCACGCATCGGTGACGGCAACCCCGATGTGCTGGAGAATTGGTACTACGCCGTGTGGGCCTACAACGCCTGGGGCTGGCGTGACAACCCCAATAATCCCGCCTACACGCGGGTTGATACGCCCGCCACGCATCCGCTCACGTTCCCCTACCAGGAGCGTGTCTTCTACTACGTGGCTCACCCCCCTACCGACGACGCCGGACGCCCCCTCTGGACGGCCGTCCCCGTGACCCTGCCACCCTCCGGCGCGATTGGCCGTACCCCCACGGCGTTGCCGGCGCCGGGCGCCGCGCATACCGACCCCGCTGACGCGCCGGTGATCTCCAACACGCTGTCGTTGCCGTCGGGTGACGGCGCGGCCCTGCGGACCGACCTCTCGCTCCCGAGCGGTACAGCTGTGGCACCGGGCGCGGCGCTGCACAAGGCGTGGCTGCTGCGCAACACCGGCGGCGCTTTCTGGTCGGGCTATAGCTGGACCTTCGCCGGCGGGGACCGCATGGGCGCGCCGATCACTACATCCGTCCCCTATGCGCCGCCGCTGGCCGACGTGACGCTCGGCGTCGACCTCGTCGCGCCGTCGCGGCCGGGCGAGTATACAGGCTACTGGCAACTGCACGATTCCACAGGGCGGCTGGTGGGCCAGAAGGCAGCCGTGTCGCTGGTGGTCGCCATGTCGGACGCCGCGACGCCGGGATCGGGGTCGTCCGTTGTGGGGAATGTCGCGCCGCCCTGCCTGGCCGGCAGCGCCTCGCCGGGCGTCAGCGTGGCCGAAGGCGATCTGCTCGACAACGCGACCTTCGCGCGCGATCTCTCTGTGCCCGACTGCACGATCATCGCCCCCGGCGCGGTCTTCACCAAGACGTGGGAGATCCGCAACACGGGGACGACGACCTGGGACAGCCGCTACCACTGGCACTTCGAGGCCGGCGCCGCGCTCGGCCCCACGCGTGAGGTAGCCGCTCCCGCCGCGGTCGCCCCCGGCGCGACGGCGGTGTTCTCCGTGCGTATGGCCGCCCCGCTGCGTCCGCACGCCTACATCGGGTACTGGCAGATGACCGGCCCCACGGGGGCTGTGTTCGGCGCGCAGTCGTGGGTCAATATCCGCGTTGGCGCGGCTCCGGCCGCGACCACGACCCCGCCGGCTGGCGCGACCCCGGCCGCGACCGCCACGCCTAGCGCGACGGCTACCTCCGCGCCGTCCCCGATCCTTAACGGCGGCGCCGCCCAGCCTCCGACTCCCATCGGGACGCCGCCCGCGGCGTCCGTGCCGTGGTTCGGGCCGGCCACCGACCACGCCTTCCTGGCCGAGGGCTACACCGGCGCTGGCTACCAGGAGTACCTCTCGCTGCTGAATCCCCATGGGCGTACCTTGCGCGCGCAAGTCACCATCTACCGCGCGGACGGCGCCACGCGCGTCCTGTCCCCGTTGCGCCTCGCGCCCTACACACGCCGGACCTTCAACATCAATATGTTGGCCCCGCGCGCCAGCACGGCGCTCAAAATCGAGGGCGATGGGCCGCTCGTGGCCGAGCGCTCCCTCTATAGTGGGAGTAACGGGTCCGTCGTCGCCGGTGCGCCACTGCCGAGCCGCCGCTGGTACGTAGCCGAGGGCTACGTCGGGGCCAACTTCTCCGATGGGCTGCGCATCTTCAACCCTTATGACGTGTCCGCCCCAGTCACCGTCACAGCCTATCAGAGTGACGGGGCCGCGCGCGTGTCGCACCGCACTGTCGCCGGCGGCACGCGCCTGAGCGTCACGCTCGACGACATCGCGCCCACCGGCGGGTCCGCGTTGACGGTCGATAGCGCCCTGCCCATCGTCGTGGAGAGCACCGTGCGCGCGGCTGGAACCTCTGGTCCTACCGCAGCGCTGGCCGTCACCGCGCCGTCGCGGCAATGGTACTTCCCCGACGGCGGGGCCAAGAACGGCGATCGCGAGTACATCAGTGTGTACAACCCCGACAGCCGTCATAAGGCGGCGGTGAGCCTGCGCTTCGTCACGGGCGACGGCTACCAAGCGCCCCTGACGCTCCATCCGGGGCCGCACGCGCGGGCCGTGTTCGTCATTGGAGGATTGATCCACCAGGACGGCGTGGCCGCCATCGTCACGTCGGACCGCCCGGTCGTGGCTCAGGAAACGCGCTACATGAGCCGGGACGGCCTCACGCTCGTCGACGGCGCCACGCGAGCCTCGCGCTCGTGGGCGCTCTCCGACGGCTACGTCGGCCAGAACTTCAAAGAGTGGATCACGCTGCTCAACCCCAACGCGCACGCCGTCACTACAAAAGTCCGGTTGATTGGGCGCGACGGCGTGCAACGCACCATCACGGTGCGCCAGCGGCCCCATTGGCGCGACTATCTGTACCTCAACGGGCGACTGCCGAATGGGCCGGTCGCGGCCCTCGTCGACGCCAATAGTCCTATTGTGGCCGGCCGCACGCTCCTCTTTAATGGGGACAAAGGCCTGAGCACGACTATTGGTGTCGCGCTATCGGGCCGGTAACTGAGTGGCGAGTGACGAGTGGCGAGTGACTAGTTGTCGCCACTCGTCACTCGCCACTCATCACTCGGAGTTGATGTGCCCGTGCCACTCCTCGCGTTTCTTGGACTCGTCGCCGGCGTCGCCGTCGAGGGCGTCGTGTCGTCGTACCGTCACCATGGTGGATTCAGGCCGTGGCCGTGTTGCCGCGACTGTGGGCGGTGGGCGCCGCTTGTGGCGCTCGTTCCGCTGCTCGGCTTGCTGGTGTCTCCGCGCTGTCCCGACTCCGGCTGCAGACGCTCCTGGTGGGCGCGCGCCATGCAGGTCCAGGTCGCGACAGGGATCGCCTTCGTCGCCCTTGGCGGGCAGTACGCCGCCTACCCCGCGCTGCTGGCTGTGAGCCTATGCGAGGCCGCGCTGCTGGTGGCGTTGCTCTTCATCGACCTGGAGTCGCGCCTGATCCCCACGTTGCTGGTGATTCTGATCGTTGTGCTCGCGCTGGGCAGCGCGGCGTTCTGGCCAGGGTTAGGGTTGGGCAGTGCGCTGGTCGGCGGGGCCATCGGTTTCGCCAGCTTCGGCGCCCTCGTCCTCTTGGCGCGCCTCGTCTTCGGCGAGGGCGCGTTGGGCATGGGTGACGCCAACCTCGCGTTGGCGATTGGCTGCATCACGGGTTACCCGCTCGTCGCCTTCACCCTCTCCGTCGGCGTCTTCCTCGGCGGACTCGGCGCGGCGGCCATCCTGCTCGGCGCGCTCGTGGCGCGCCGCGCGGGAGTTGGATTGCATACCACCATCCCCTACGGCCCCTACCTCGTGCTCGGCGTCCTCTACGTGCTCGCCCACGGCAACACACTCAACCCACTGGTACGCTTCTGAGACAAGCGGCTGGCCGAAACGACGTAGCCACCAATCCCCTGACGGTGGATAATTGAGCTATCAATCAGACACCCACTACAGCGGGAAGGATGACAGGTATGGCGACAACAACAACAGAGAGAACCGCCCTTATCACAGGGGCTGCCAGTGGGATTGGCCTCGCTATCGCGCGCGACCTCGCGGGACGTGGCGTGCGTGTGACATTGTCGGATAGCGACGCGGAGCTAGGACGCGGCGTGACGGCAAAGATTGCGGGGGCGCGTTTCGCCGTCGCCGACCTCTCCGATCCCGAAGCGACGCGCTGGCTGGTCACCGACGCCGTCGCCGCCATGGGGCGCGTCGACATCCTGGTCAACAACGCGGGCATCCAGCATGTGGCGGCCATCAAAGAGTTCCCCGAAGCCAAGTGGCGGCAGATCATGGAGATTATGCTGACGGCGCCCTTCCTCCTGACCAAGGCCGCGCTGCCGGGGATGTACGAACGCGGCTGGGGACGGGTCATCAACATCGCCTCGGTGCACGCGCTGCGCGCCTCACCCTACAAGAGCGCCTACGTGGCGGCCAAGCATGGTTTGCTCGGACTCACACGGGTGACCGCGCTGGAGGGCGCCGAGTATGGCGTCACCTGCAACGCGGTCTGCCCCTCCTACGTGCGCACGGCGCTGGTGGAGAAACAAATCGCCGACCAGGCGCTCCTCCACGGTATCCCCGAGGCCGAAGTCGTGGAGAAAATCATGGTGGCCGAGGCCCCCATCCATCGCCTGCTTGAGCCGTCCGAGGTAGCCCACTTTGTCGGTTACCTCTGCTCGGACGACGCGCGTGGTATCACCGGCAGCGCGCAGACGATCGACTGCGGCTGGACGGCGCACTAATAGTCGGAAGTCGGAAGTCGTGAGTTGGAAGTAGCCGTCTGATCGTGATCGTGCGCGTCGCTCGACAGCGCCACATAGGACGGGGTTACTTCTGAAAATTGAGGTGGTCGTCCGATGGTACGATTCATGCTGATATAGTGGCTGGGTCCATCCCAGCAGGTGTGTAGCGAAGCGGAAGCAGACGAATACCCGCGCGCATCATCGGGCGCGGCCTTTCATTGACGTGGATGCTCTCTACGCGCTTGCACTGTTAGATATGGTTGTCAGATACGTAAGCAGGAACGAGACCGTGAGTACCAGCGAATACGCGGCGGGCGCCCTTCTCCAGGCGCCGCCTCGTCCGGGCCGCCACTGCGGGACCTGCGGCGCGGCTTTCGCGACGCAGGCGCAGGTAGACGCGCACCTGCGCCATGCCTACCATGGGTGTCAATGCCTCGCCTGTGGGGCTATCTGCGCGACGAGCGGGGCGTTCGATGCGCACATACGATGGGCGCATGGGCACGGCAGGCCACGGGACCAGGCGGAGCGGCGGTCAGGCGTTATACATACGGTGAACGCGGGGCGCCATCAGACGCGGTGACAGCGGACGCGTAGCCCTCGACCGCGCTAACGCACGCCAATGAGGCGCGTTTCACGAGGGGGCGTAGACCGCGTATCCCTGTCCAGCGCGTTTGACCGCGTACATGGTCATGTCGGCATAGCGCAGTAGGGCCGTGTCCTCCTGCCCATGATCGGGGGCCAATGCGATGCCGATGCTGGCCCCTATCGTCAGGCGATGGCCGTCGACATCGGGGGTATTCGATAATAGGGTGAAGGGCGCCGTGAGGACGGCCAGGATGGAGTGCGCGGACTGCGTAGCGCCCTCGACGCCGGCGCCGGGCAAGAGGACCGCGAATTCGTCGCCGCCCAGACGAGCGACTGTATCGGAGGCGCGCAACGTCGTTTGCAAGCGGGCGCCGACCTGCTGCAAGAGCCGGTCGCCATAGTCATGCCCCAGCGAGTCGTTAACGTCCTTGAAGCGATCGAGGTCCACGAGCAACAAAGCGAGCGGCTGTTGGCTCCGTTGTGTCGCGCGTAGCGCTTGCGTGAGGCGGTCGTAGAACAGCGTCCGATTGGGCAATCCTGTGAGGCTATCGTGGAGGGCCTGGTAGCGAAGCGCCTCGGCTTGGAGCCGCGTCTCCTCTTCTGCTTTCCTGCGCGTCGTGATGTCGCGGATGTACCCGATGAAGACGGGTGGGTTGGCGCCCAGGATACGCGTCGTCGTCACTTCGACCGGGAATTCCGTGCCGTCCCGCCGCATGGCCCAGCCCTCGATCCTCTGGCCGGCAGCCGTCGCACGGCCCGTCGCGATGTGTTGTTGGCGAACCCGTTCGTGTCGCTCTCTATGATTGGGTGGCACGATGAGCGCGGCGACCTCACGGCCCAGCGCCTCGGCGCGGCTGTATCCGAACAGGCGCTCCGCGGCGGGGTTAAACTCGGCGATGCGTCCTTCGTGCGTCACAGCAATGATGGCGTCCAGGGCAGTGTCTAGAATCGCTCCCTTGCGCGCCTCGCTCTCACGCAGGTCTCTCCTCCGCCTGCTTACGCGCGGTGACATCGATGAAGCTCGTCACCACACGCGTCACGGCGCCGCTATCACCCCGTACCGGCACGGCGTCTACCTGGAGCCAGCGTTGACCGCCATCGTGGCGTGTGATACCCATGACCACATCGCGCTGGGGCTGTCCTGTCCGCAGCGCCGTTTGTGACGGTCGTTCCGCGGCGGGCAACGCCGACCCATCCTCGCGGGCGGCTGTGGCGAGGGTACGCGCCAACTCTTGCCCGCGCATGTGCGAGAGAGAGATGCCCAAGATATCCTGGGCCGCGTCGTTGGCGTCGAGCAGCGCGCCAGCGGCGTCGAGCACAAGGATACCGCAGGCCAGCACCGCGTACAGGCCACGCCAGCGATCATCGGAGGCCGCGTCTCTGACGCGGTCGGCCGCGCGTTTCAGCTGGCGCTTGCGCGGCCGTAGCGGCGCTTGTCTATCCTTTACGGGTAGCAGCCGTATCTTTGTTTCCAGGGTTTCCAGTCGCGCCATGCTCCTCGCGCCTTTCGCATGTGTCGCATCGTTTATCGCTTATTATGGTGTCAACTATAGTGCTAATCGTCCTGTGAGGCAATGGGCTACGTGGCTATGTCTATTGCTTACTCTAACGGAGTAGTCGGTGCGCTTAACGTACTCTCTCACTTTTCACATCTTGATGGGGGAGCGCGAGTCCTTTTGGCTTTTGGTCATACTTTTGGTATGCTACTACATATGAAGACAAGTGATAGCCGCGTCAGGAAAGTAACTATTAGTTTGCCCGCACACCTTTTTGTACAGGGCGAACAAGAACGAACCGAACAGCAGATTAGCCGCAGTGAATTCGTCGCGTCGCTATACCAGCGGCATTTTGATCGGGTCGAGAAGGAACGGCGCATTGCTCAGTACACTGCCGCTTATGCCGCCGATCCGGTGACGCCGGTGGAGCAGGCGCTGACCGAGGCGTCGATGGCGCTACTGGGCGCCGAGTCTGACGCGTGAATCGGGGCGAGGTATGGCTTGCTAAAGTCCCTCCGCCGCCGACCACGTCACGGGCGCCCCAAACCCCACACCATGTCCTACTCCTCTCATGGGACGCGGAATATCGCACGCGTGATCGGGTAACAGTAGCGCCTATATCGACTAAAATCCGCGGACTTGACGCCGAGGTCTTTCTCGATCACACCGACGGTATGCCGCGGGGCTGCGCGATAAATCTGGACATCATTGCTACCATCCTTCGAGCGACGCTGACGGCCAGAGTCACGCGACTGAGCGATAGCAAGATGCGCGATGTCGAGCGGGCCATCCACCTCTCTTTAGGTATGCCGCTCCCCTGTGATTTAAGGTAGTGCGCTTACCCGTCGGCTTGATCTATACCGTGCCTTCCCACTCGGTGTAGAATCGCTCCAAGTACGCCTTCATGAAGGCGTGGCGTTCGTTCGCCATGCGCCGGCCGGTCTCCGTGTTCATGCGGTCTTTGAGGAGCAGCAGCTTCTCATAGAAGTGGTCGATCGTCGACCCCGTCCCAGCCAGGTAATCCTCGGCCGACGCGTGCGCTTGTGGCTCCCTGGCGGGGTCCCAGATGTCGCGGTTCATGTGGCCTCCGTAGGCGAAGGTACGGGCGATGCCAATCGCGCCGATGGCGTCGAGCCGGTCGGCGTCTTGCACGACCATACCCTCGCGCGTACGCATCGCGCTGGGTACGCCGGCGCCCTTGAACGACATAGTTCCGATGATGTCGCAGACGCGCGTAATGACCGCGTCGTCCTGCGAGCCACGCGCGGGCCGCACGCGGCCCCGCCGTGACGTCGCCGCCGTGGAACTTCCAGTCGGCGATGTCGTGCAGTAGCGCGGCGAGCTCGACGACGAAGATATCGACGGGCTCATGCGCGGCGATATGCGCGGCGTTGCGCCAGACCCGATAGACATGCCACCAGTCGTGGCCGGAGCTTTCTCCTTGCAGGAGCGCTTGCACATGCGTGCGGGTCCGCTCGAGTATTATCCTGTTATCCATGGCTGTCCGTTTCTTCCACACGTCGTACAATAGACACTATTGTACATGGTCGGCTGTTCCGGGCCGTCATGTAGCGTGTCTAAGGGGCGCGCCAGTTTTTCGCATGGATGGACGAGCCAGCGTCGCGTATTCACTGGGAGCGCCGGCTTCTAGGCGGCATACGGTCGCCGCAACGGCATCTGCTAATGGCAGATCTCTCGCCCGCGACGGCCTGCCGGCTAGAAGCCGGCGCTCCCAGTGAATACGCGACGCCCGCGCGAAAAAGTAGCTCGCGCTCCGCGTCTAGTTTGGAGAGCACGCCAATGGGAGAGCCAGGGGATACGGAGGATCGTGGGCTGCTGATCACGGGCGCGCGGGTCTACACGGCTGATCCCGCGCGGCCCTGGGCCGAGGCTATCGTGACGCAGGGTGGCCGCATCGTCTATGTCGGCGGCGACGCGGAGGCGCGTGGCCAGGCCACAGCGCGTACGGAACATATACACATACCTGGCGCCCTCGTCACGCCGGGGCTCAACGACAGCCATATCCACCTGTCCTGGGGCGCCGGCACGTTCGGCATGGTCAACCTGGAGGACGCGCATACTCTCCCCGCGCTGCGCGACACTCTACGCGCTTACGCCGCCGCATACCCCTCGCGGCCCTGGATCGAAGGGTTTGGCCTGCCCTATGAGGCATTCGCGGGCCTGACGGGGCCGGAGCGCCTCGTCCTAGACGAGGCCGTGCCCGACCGTCCCGTCTACCTGCGCGCCTACGACTGGCACACAGCCTGGACCAATACTATTGCCCTTGAGCGGGCCGGTATCGCTCACGGGGCCGACCTGCCGCCGCCTAACGCGGTCGTCGTGGACCCCGCGACGGGGTTGGCGACGGGCCTGCTCAAAGAGAAACGGGCGCAGGATCTCATCGAGCAATTGATCCCTGTGCCCTCCGAGCAAGAGTCCGATGAGCTATTGCGGCGGGCCATGCGCCACGTCAACGGCTTTGGCGTCACGTCGGTGCAGAACATGGATGGCGACGCCGCGCGCGTCGCACAATACGAACGGTTGCGCGCGCGTGACGCGCTAACGGTGCGCGCGGCGCACTACCTGCGTGTGCGCGCGGATACACCGCGCGGCCATTTCAATGCGTTCGCTGAGTTGGCCCGCGCCCACGCTAGCCCCGCTGCTAGCTGGACTCGTGTGCGTGGGATCAAGCTCTTTATCGACGGCGTGGTCGAGAGCAACACCGCGCTGATGCTCGAACCCTATGGACTGGCCGGCGGGATGGGCGTCGCGGACATCGACCCCGCCCTGTACCGCGACATCGTGGTCGCGGCCGATGCTCTAGAGTTGGCTGTGGCTACGCACGCCATCGGCGACCAGGGAGTGCGCCTGGCGCTTGACGCCTACGAGGCGGCGCGCCGCGCCAACGGCGACCGCGCGGCGCGGCGTCTCCGTGTCGAACATATCGAGGTGGTCCACCCCACCGATATACCGCGCTTCGCGCATCTGGGTGTGGTGGCTTCGATGCAGCCGCTGCACGCTATCGTGGGCGACGACCCGCGCACGACGCCGTGGACGATGATGGCGGGGCCGGAGCGCGAGCCCTACGCCTTCGCCTGGCGCGCGCTGCTCGAGGCGGGGGCGCGGCTCTCTTTCGGCAGCGACTGGCCCATCGTGACACCCGACCCGCGCCTTGGCCTCTATGCCGCCGTCACGCGTCGAGCGCTGAACGGTGCCCCGCCGGGGGGGTGGCAGCCACAGCAGGCCGTTACGCTGGCGCAGGCGCTCGACGCCTACACGCGCGGCGCGGCCTACGCCGAGGGGCAGGAGGGAATCAAAGGGATGTTGCGCGCGGGCATGGCCGCCGACCTGACTGTCTTCGCGCGCGACCTCTTCGCGCTGGTGCCTGCCGATATCCCCGCCGTAGACATCGCGCTCACCGTCGTGGACGGGCGGGTGGTCCACCAGGGCGGCGAGTCGGGAGTCGGGAGTCGGAAGTCGGAAGTCGGAAGTCGGAAGTCGGAAGTCGGAAGTCGGAAGTCGGAAGTCGGAAGTCGGAAGTCGGAAGTCGGAAGTCGGAAGTCGGAAGTCGGAAGTCGGAAGTCGGAAGTCGGA
>JAABUV010002338.1_pt1 | contig 25904 bp, 40 predicted proteins | sample 5559971 | NCBI WGS metagenome assembly JAABUV01 (sample SAMN10711881, study PRJNA513362) | rock metagenome | isolation source: Antarctica rocks | place: Antarctica: Victoria Land, Knobhead nord | collected 2015-12-19
GCGCGCTGCTGCCCACGCCGGCGTGGGTGCGCTACTTTGAGGGCGCCGGCCTCGGCAGCATGCTCACCGCCTGCTACACGGGTGCGCCGCCGCGGCGCTCGGATGAGGCGGCCCTGCGTGCGTCAGAGCCGGCAGAAGCAAGCCGTGCCCTGGTTCGGGCGCTGTGCATACTCGCAGACGGGGGTGTCTCTACAATGTATTCGCACGCTCGCCGCGTCCCGTGCGGGCGCCCCGCCGCCGTGCCCGCCGCGCGCCGCTCTCGGCCTGCACGGGCGGCCGCGCGCGCCGCCTCTGCTGCGCTAGCAGTGCACAGCCTGGCCGCGCGCGCGCGCGTGCACAGGGGCCAGCGCGCGCGGGGCCCCGGCCGCAAGGCCGCGCCGCCGCGCTCGTGTCCTGAGGGGGCACCCGCGGCGCGCGCAGGCCTGTACCTGGTGCTGAAGTGCCCGACGGTGTACGAGCGCCTGGGCGGCCTGGCGGCGAGCGCGCGCGCGGTGCTGCGCCGCTCGGCCGTGTACGGCGCGCTCGTGCCCGCGGGCGACCCCGGGCTGCTGGAGTCGGGCGGCGCGTGCACCATCTGCCAGGCGCGCCCCACCCCTGGGCCGGGGGCCGGCGGCGCTGCATCCTCATGTATAAACGGCACTGGCCCCAAGCGGGCATGCTCCGCTTGCGCGCCCCGCTCCAGACACTGCCGTCTGCACCAGTCAGGGTTTTGCACTGGCGTGTGTTATATCCTGCACACCGGTGCTGGAAGTAAGCGAGCATGCTCCGCCTGCGCGCCCCGCTCCAGACAAGGCCGTCTGCACCAGGCAGGGTTTCGCTCCGGCGCGTGTCTTGTGAGCATTCCCTGGCGCGGCACATGTCCAAGCTTGTCCCTGCAGGCCCCGTGTGGCAGGGGAGAGCTCGCACACTGTAGCTCTGGCGCGCCGTTGCTGCGTGCAGGACCCCATGGTCAACCCGCTCAGGCTGCGGTGCAACCACATCTTTTGCGACGCCTGCATCTCAGAATGGTGCGAGCGCCTCCCCTGGCTGCACTCTGGCGTAGTCGCCTGTGACGGTCAGTCTGGTTCCGTGCCACCGCGCTCGACAGGGTCTGGCGGCCTTGCCTTGGCCGCCTCTGCTTTTTCTCGCCATGAGCGCGTCTGCTCCTTCTCCAGCTGCGCACAGGAAGCAGCTGGTGTCGAGGCTGCCGCAAGAGCTGCGCCGCAGGCTCCCGGAAGCGTTCGACGAGCGGGCTGCGCCCGCGCAGGCTGACGCGGGAGCGGACCTGCCCGATGTGCCGAGCAATCATCAGGCCCCCGGGCGTGCACCAGTTTGACGACGGGGCCACCTCGCTGTACCCGCAGCTATTCTAGCTAGTGTCGGGCGCCAGGAGTATTGAGGGCCCTGTGTTTGCGGGGCGCCTGCCCTCTCAGCCCTGTCAGCACCAACGCGTTGTAGGGCGGCATGCGCAGGCACAATTTTGTAGTTATTTGAAGGTGGGCTCATCTTGTGTAGCTTGTAGGACCAGTGAGCTGTATGGGCATGTAAGTACCTGGGCTTGTTGCAGGTCAACTGCTCAACAATTCAGCCACTTGACTTGGTTCACCCGGTCATCAGGGTCATGCACAATGAAATATTTCTCAAGTCCAGCTGAGTTGAGTCCACTACAGGGAGCCAACGTGCTTGACATAGCTGGCCTGTAGGTGCATTGTGCACAAGACGACGTGTATGCGCGCTCTCTTCACTCCACTACACTGTGACGCTTGCGACCATGTAGCCCGCAAAGGCGCTTTGGCTGCGCGGAGTGCAGTTGCCGTGAGGCTCACGAAGCACAGACAGCGCGATGGGGGCGGCGCTGCTCGTCCTGACGATGTGCGACCCTGCTAAGCTGCAAGCTTCACCGCGTAGCACTGTATCCAACTGTTGAAAACGTGTCCTGAGCAACGGGGTGTGCAGGTGCATGCTCATCGCCGGCTCCATAAACACCATAGCCACAAAGTACCAGGTTGCTTGTCCGCTTGTTTGCTCTACATTGTATGTAGCCATGGAGCCTGCCAATCAATTGAAAGCAACTGAGGTGTTCGCTGGTCACACAGGACTTGACTGTTACGGGCCATGACGCAGCCACAGGAGAAGTGCAGAACTTTAAGCACCCTGCGGTGCAGAGCGCCTTCATGTTCCTGGGTAGGCGCCTTGGCGCTCCCTGGCGGGGCGTCCGACTGTTTGCTCTGGCACGCTTGCGCCTTGCTGGCACACGCGGTCTAACATGCAGCGCGTTCCGGGGTGCCAGGCGAGTCCCTGTGCCTGATACCCTTCGCGCTGACCGTCTGGTCCGACCACCGTGCGGGGTCCAAGTCGGGGCGGCCGCGCGGCTTCCACTTGGAGACAAACGACCACAAAGTGCGCACGCTGCTGTCCTTCCTGCTGCCGACGCTGTGCGACGCGTGCGCAACCACGCTCCTCAACATCGGCCTGTTCTACACGTGCGCCCCAGGAGCACCGCGCTCCGCCGCGCTCGTGGGAAGCTTGCACAAGTGCTGCAAGGCTGTAAGTGAGAGGCTGCTTGCACCGCCACCAGCAGCAAAGAAAGTTTGCGAAACTGTTTTTGCTTGCTTTATACACACAAGCTTAGCACATGCTGTCCACATGCTGTCATTGTTATACTGCGCACGGGCGTCAAGAGCACTTTCTCTGTCAATGCCATTTTGTACCTCACCCTGAGCTTGAAGTGCTCAGATTGACCTTCATGCAGCTCCATCATGCATGTCGCCCAGCCTGCTCGGCATGTGTGCCACAGACCCTCATGCAGCTCCATCATGCACGTCGCCCTGCTCCCATCTTGTCGAAGGGGCTTGCATGCATGCAGCATGAACACACCCCATATGGTTCCTGATTGAATAATGAAACCGAGGGAGATGAGGAACAGGTGCACCATGGGTGCACGCATGTGATCATGAACAACGCCCTGCCGCAGGTACGCCTCGGTATTCCAGATGCTGCGCGGCACGCTGGTTGTCTTCGCGGGCGCGCTGACCATCATCATTCTGAAGCGGCGACTGCACATCCACCACTACTTTGGCATCGTCCTGATCACGGCCGGCGCCGCTCTGGTCGGCGCGTCCAGGCGCGGCGCCCCGTGACGCTCTGCGGCAGCTGTCGTGCGGCAGTCTTGTGCGAGGTTCGTGGCGCTCGGTGAGAGTTAGAAGTGGGGCGTTTTGTTGACCGTTTGCCCGCGTGCATGACTACTTCAGGTGCACCATTTCTGCATCCTCTGCACTACGCAAGTTGCCACATGCACATGCACATGCACATGCAGCCTGCGATGTCAGCCAGGCTTGCTGCGCAGCCGTGGCGAGGCACGCCTCTGCAGCGTGCACATCGCCCGGGATGTGTCCCAGGGTGCCGAGCCACAGTGGTTTGGGACGGCAAGTGCCCCGTGATGTGGCGGCCTCTGTGTGCGCAGCATCATCTACGACAGCACGGCTGGCGCAGAGGGCGGCGGCGCCCTTAGCGCGCTGCGGCAGCTGGTCGCGCCGGTGCGCCGCGCGCCATAGCCGCTCGCCGCGCGAGCGATGACCAGTCCAGTTCGCTGCGCCACATGATCTAGAAGAGAGGCGGAGCAAGGTGTCTTGGGGAGATGTTACACGGCCTTGCACAGGCGCCCTGCACTGGGCGCCCTGCACTGGGCGCCCTGCCGTGCCTTTGCGCGCGACGGTTGCGCCTCCGCACCAGGCTCTGCCGTGCGTGTGGACGCCGGTGGCCAGGGGGGCGGAGCCCCGGCAGGCACGCAGATGCCCCTGAGGCTGGTAAGGTGCAGGCGCCAGGCGCGCCCGGCGACGGCCCTGGCAGGCGCACGCATCGTCCTGAGGCTGGTGTGGTGCGGGGGGGCAGGCGCTGGGCGCGCCGGGCGAGGACCCCGGCGCGCGCAACCCGCTGCTGGGCGACATCCTGGTCATTGTGGCGCAGGCGCGCGCCGTGTGGCTTGCTGCCCCCGCCCTGCACAGCGCCGGCCCCTTGGGGCCCCCACACGCCGGCCGCGCTCTGGGTGGCGTGCCTGTGGTTGTCCTGCCGGTGAGCCAGCAGGATGTAAGACGCTCGCATGGTCAAGCTTTATGTGTGGGCGTTTTTCCAAGCTTTCAGGTCCGTCTTCCTGTCCTTTTTCTAACAAGTACCTGCCCGGCACAGCTGGCATGGAGATGTGGGACCATAACATTGCCATGTCCTGCTTAAGCAGGCTCCTCCCATGCCTGCCCGGGGCGCTGATGGGGGCAGCCCCCCCGGCGCGCCAGGCGGCCGCCGCCACGCAGTTCATCGTGGAGGAGAAGTATCTCGCGCGCTACCGCGTGCCGGCGCTGCTCGCGGTCGGCCTGGAGGGCTTCTGGGGCCTGCTCATCTCGCTAGCCGCGCTGCCGGCGCTGGGCGCGCTGCGCGGCCCGGACGGCCGCCCACTCGACTCGCTGCCGCAGGCGCTGCGGGTGCGCCCCGCTCCGGCGCGCGCGCGGCGCTCCCGGCGCGGCGTGCAGTGCGCCGCGGGGCCTGCGGCGGTCCTGGGCTGTTAGGGAGGCTCCGGGCGCCAGCATCACCTGTGACAAGCAGCGAGGCCGTACCTGCGCTGTGCTATGCATGTCAGCCACCATCGCGCGCGCCGCACTGCGCCGCTCCATCCTGGCGCATGCCGTGTGGTGTTCACTCGTCCTCTCGCATGCTCATTTTATCCATGCCGGCGCATGCTGCAAAGCGCCTCCCATCTTACTGCAAGCTTCCTGGCGTTACTTGCAGCGGTCATGCCGCGCGTCACCCGTGCTGGCTTGCTGCCGCGCTGAAGCCGCACCGACCGCCCCGCCCAGCGACCGCGCCGCGCACGCCGTCAAGTAAGGCCGCTATGGCATCACGCATCTGCCCACCGAGCCGCGCTGCTGCTTGTGCATATTCACCATGGTGCCGTGAATGGGCGGCGCCCAGGGGCGCAAATGCCTGCACGGCCGAGTTCCTGATGGCGATCGAAGGTTACCGGAAAGCGGCTGATAACGCAGACGGGCCCGCCTTGCGCGCAGGAGATCGCCGTGTCGCGGTCGCTGCAGGCCACCAGCCTCATCACTGTCCTATCTATCGGCGCCTTCAACTTCACGGGCGTCAGCGTCACCAAGCGCCTCAGCGGCGCTGCGCGCTGCACCATTGACGCCTGCCGCACGATCTTCATCTGGCGCGGGCCCCCCGCGCGCGGCAGCGTGCCGCCGCCCGCCTTTCCCCCGCGGCTGTGCGCCCTGCGCATGCCGTGTGAGGGGCTCGCATGCTGTCAGCGCATGCCATGGCTCAAACGTACGTGCTACGATGTGGACATTGGATAGCAGCCGCGTGTCCACACACGGGTTCGTGTTTTTGGCGGTGTTTGTGGACGATGGCAGGCATGTGCGGGCCTTGGTTCTTGCGAAGCCGCGCAAGGAGTCCGACAAATCACTGTATCATCGCTTTTGCACGAGACTTCCGGGACAGGGAGAGCGTGGGTGGCAGACTCGCTGACGTGGTGCCGCTGCGCTCAAAAGCAAGGCATTGCAGCAAGGCCGCTGGGGCTGCACGACGATGACGCGTGCGGGGCCGCACTCCGCGCAGGATGTTCTCGCTGTATGTCGGCTGGGAGGCCTTCCACCCGCTGCAGGTGCGGGGCGGAGCACAGTCTCGCTGCATCGGCGTTCCCAGTAGCCCATGCACCTGGCAGTGCTATGAGCAGCCGGTGCCACAGCGCATCATGCGATAGCTTTGGCAAACAGGGCGGGCTTGCATCTTGGCAAGGTCAAGTGCCCTGGCCTGCGTATGGCTCAGGCTCGCCTCTGTATGCTGTGCCAACTGCTGGACGGCAACCCAGAGCAAGAGAAGTTCCATCTAGTTGCATCGGCAACACGCTCGCCCCGGGGGCGGGCAGGTGCTCGGCTTTGCGGTCATCCTGGTCGGCACGGCGCTGTACAACGAGCTCGTCCGCGCCTGCATGCCGGCCGCGCTCCCGGCGGCGCGGCCGCGCCCGGACCTGGAGGTGACGCTCGCTGCCCCCCCGCAGCGCCCTGGCAGCACTGCCAGCGCCTGGGGGTGGCGCCCGCTTGCACTTGCACTGGCAGCGCCTGCAGGTGACGCCCGCTCCTACTGTGCACCGTCGGCTGCAGCGGCGCGCCCTGCTGACCAGCGCGCGACCTCTCCACCATGCCACCATGCCACCAGCCGACCATCCTCGTCGCATCCCTGACCGCTGAGGTACTGCATGCAAACTGGACCACTGCTTGCTTGCGCAGGCGCCGCTGCTGTCCGGCGGCGGCGGCGGCGCCGGCGGCGGCGCGCGCGGCGCAACGTCGGCGGTGCCCCTGGGGCGGCCGCCGCGCGGCGGCGTGGGGCGGGGGGCGCTGGCGCGCCCGCGCAGCATCGGCGGGTCGCTCTACACGCTCGCGCGCTCCATGCGCCTGTTCCCCACCGCGCTCTCGCCGCACAGGTGAGGCCCGCACGCGCCCCGCACCTCGTCACGCGCTCGAGTGCCGGGACGGTGCTTGCGTGCTCGCCGCTGGCATGCACACCCTGTGTCTGCCGATGCGTGCACACGGGGTGGTCGGCCCCGCCGCGCAGCCTGGCGTCGCCGTCGGCGGCGCTCGGCGCGGGCGGCGATGAGAGCGGCATGGCGGGCAGCTACACGGGCATGAGCGACGGCGGCTACTCGTCGCTGCCGCAGGCGCGGCCCTGCCTGCAGGACTCTGTCTGCACAGCACGCTCGCCCGTCTGCGGCGGCCAACCTCCCAGGCCAAAGCGCTGGCAGGGAGCTGCCGCTGCTCAAGGCACTGGCATCTGTTTGAGCTATGTAATGTCTGGAAAGATACGCGGAGCGCTCAGCACGTGCGCTGTGCGGCGTGCCTGGCCCTTGCGTCCGCCTCCCTGCCCCGGCTGACGTGGGTTTGCTGGGCCTTGTGAAGGTGCCACCAGTGTGCCAGCAGCCGGACCTGTGGAGAGTAACGCAGGCGCACTTCCAGGCGCCTGCCTTCCCAGGTCTGTCATGGGGTCGGGCAAGCCAGCAGACAGCTTGTGTGGCGCGCGCGCAGGACTCGCTGCTGACAGGCGCGCAGCGGCCGGGCCAGGAGCTACCCTCGCCGCGCGGCTGCGCGGGCGCAGCCGGCAGCCTCGGCGGCGGCGCGTCCGCGTTTGCGCCCGGCAGCGCGCCCACGCAGCACGGCGCCCAGGCGGGCGGTCCAGGGTATGCGGCGTACGGCCACGAGCCCTGGCTGGAGCAGCCGGCTGGCGCGGCGCAAGCGCCGCGCGGCGGCGGCGGCGGCGGCGGCGGCGGCGGCGGCGGCGGCGGCGGCGGCGGCGGCGGCAGGGTAGGGTTGCCCAGCGGGCGCGCACGTGCGCGCGACCCGGCTGCGCCCCGCGGCAGCTAAGCGAAGGCGCTCAGCGGGTACGGGGTGGGCAGCCAAGCCTGGGAGGCGTCCGCCGAAGCAGTGACTTGACAGGTGTCTCGCTCGGCTTGCAGAGTCGCGGGCCTCCTAAGCTGTCCAGCTTTGGCAGCCGGGCCAGTGGGTGCTCTGCAGCTCGCGACCACGGGCAAGCCCGGGTGCACTTTTGTAAGGGAGTGTGTCAGCTAGCGCGTCGGTGGTAGCTCTCGTTAGCCAGGGGCTTCGTTAGCCCCTGGCCACGAAGAGTGAGGCATGGAGCTCCACGACAGTAGACCCTACGCTCGAGGCATCGCAGTTTTGTGAGGTGTGCCGAGGAGCGCTGCACCAGGCAATAAAACAGCTGCAGTGAGAGACCTCAACACACCAGTGCAACCATGGCTCATCTCAAAGGCGTCGCAGCGGAGTTCTATGAGTCAAGCAAGCTTGCCAAGTACGCGTTCGAGCCGTACTGGCCGGCCAAGAAGCTGCGCATCTGCGTGACCGGCGCGGGCGGCTTTATCGCCTCGCACCTGGCCAAGCGCCTCAAGGCGGAGGGGCACTACATTGTCGGCTGCGACTGGAAGCGCAACGAGCACATGCCGGTGCGCCGGAGTGGCGTCCTTTGTTCAAACGTAGAGTTCGGCGGGGCGCATGGTGCGCTGCGGAGGGACTGGGGGCTGCCTGATATTCCATCTTAATGTGTGGCAACCTGAGTGCCGGGCCGCTCCGCCTCAGCCGTCTGCCGTTGGGTGGGTGGTGAGTCACAGACTCACAGCACACACGGGATATGCAGGAGGAGGTGTTCTGCGACGAGTTCCACCTGGTGGACTTGCGCGTCTACGACAACTGCAAGCGGGTCGTCCAGGGCTGCGAGCACGTCTTCAACCTGGCCGCGGACATGGGTGGTGCGTGCCGGCTTGGCGCGTCTGCTGCTCCTGCCAGCTGTACGGAGCAGCTCTCGCTGAGGCGGTGGGCGCGAGGGCAGGCATGGGCTTCATCCAGTCCAACCACTCCGTGATCATGTACAACAACACGATGATCAGCTTCAACATGCTGGAGGTGTCCCGCCTCGAGGGCGTGAAGCGGTGCGTGCGCCCGGCCTGACAGCGCCGCCTGCCCTCTTTTGGCAAGTCGCGCATCTTTTCTTGGACTGACGGCCGCGGCGCGGGGAGCAGGTTCTTCTACGCGTCCAGCGCCTGCATCTACCCAGAGGGCAAGCAGCTGGACGTCAAGGTGGAGGGCGGCGGCCTGAAGGAGCAGGACGCCTGGCCGGCGCAGGCGCGCGCTGCCTGCCCGCGAGTCTGACTCGGCAGTGCTTGCGGTTGTGATGGGTTGGCTTCGCTAAAGCATGGAGTGTGGCTGTCGTAACCCTGACGTATATATTGACTAGGTGGCGCTGTGTGGGTGCGCGCTGTGTGGATTCACGTGGCTCTGCGCTTGCGTCACATGGAGGCTGTGAGGCTGCGGGTGTCCTGCAGGTTTGCCTGGACCTGCGCGTGCCCTTGTTACGCGGTGTAGCAACACTGTGCTCTACTCGCGACGTGGAGCTGCCCTGGCCAACGAACCAGGCCAACAAACCAAACGTCGTGCGTGTTTGCGTGTCGAAAAATCGCGTGTTGGAGCCTGACGTGGCCCATGCGTCGTGCAGCCGCAAGACGCCTACGGCCTGGAGAAGCTGGCGTCGGAGGAGCTGGCGATGCACTACGACAAGGACTTTGCGTTGGAGTGCCGCATCGCCCGCTTCCACAACATCTACGGCCCGTACGGCACCTGGAAGGGCGGCCGCGAGAAGGCGCCCGCAGCCTTCTGCCGCAAGGTAGGGTGCCTGGCCCTAGGAAGGTGGGCCGCCTGGCCCTAGGGCTAGCAAGGTGGGCCGCCTGGCCTGGCCCTGGTAAGGTGGGCCGCCCGGCCCTAGGAAGGTGGGCCGCCCTGATTTAGGAAGGTGGGCCGCCCGGCCCTAGGAAGGTGGGCCGCCCGGCCCCAGGAAGGTGGCCAGCCTCAGCGCGTGCGCAGATGCGCCCACCCTGGCCTGCGCGGCTTGGAAGAAGGAGCGTGAGCGCGGGTGTGGAGGTGCACCCGTGACTGGGGGCCTGTGTTGAGGGTGGAGCGCAGGCGCTGACGCGCGCGCCTGCCACCCAGGTGCTGACCAGCACGGACGACATCGAGATGTGGGGCGATGGGAAGCAGACGCGCAGCTTCACGTTCATCGACGACTGCGTGGAGGGCATCCTGCGCATCACAAAGTCCGACTTCAAGGAGCCGCTCAACCTGGGCAGCTCCGAGATGGCGCGCGCCCTGCGCGCCCGCCCGCCGCCTCTGACCCCAGCTTCGCCAAGACGCCTCTAGGTCTTTGCACAGGCGTGCAAGTGCTGTGCTCGCTGTCAAGCTGTCTGAAGTGGACGCTGCTGGAGGGCGCATAATAAGTCTCTCGCTTGACCTCTTGCATGTGTATTTAGCTTTCTTCCATCAATATTCATGAGTTGACTGAGGCCTCTGCCTGGATACCTTGTTGTGCAAAGACGCCCGTGCGCTGCAGTCTGCTCTTGGGCTGGTCGCCTGGGACTGACCGCGCTGTTCGCCCCGCGCGCAGGTGAGCATGAATGAGATGATGGAGATCATCAAGGGCTTCGAGGGCAAGAAGCTGCCGATCCGGCACATCCCGGGGCCGGAGGGCGTGCGCGGGCGCAACAGCGACAACGCGCTCATCCTCGAGAAGCTGGGCTGGGAGCCGACCGTGCGGCTGGCGGACGGCCTGCGCGTGACGTACTTCTGGATCAAGCGGCAGCTGGAGGAGGTGCGCGCAGCGCGCTCTGCGCAAGCAGCACGCTCTGCGTAAACAGCACGCTCTGCGTAAACAGCACGCTCCGCACGGGCGCTGCGCGTGTGGGCTTGGCCTATACACCGTTTGTTCCACGATTTTTTTTGGCTGCACAGTGGTTGTCGTGCATGACCTGGTTGCACACGCTGGCTCAGCGTAGCATCCGTGCAGTGTGTGCTCGGACATGAATGTCCAGGTCGTAGATTGATTGTGCAGGACCAACTTTGCGTTGCAATTTGTGGCAGGAGGCGTATGCGAAGGCGGGCGACCTGTCCGCGTACGCAAAGAGCACCATTGTCGCGACCAGCGCGCCGCGCGAGCTGGGCAGCCTGCGCGACGCGGACGGCGCGGAGGGCTTCGACGTGCCGCGGCCCACCGCGAGTAAGGCCGCATAGGGCCCCGCCGCGGCGCGCCGCGCGTCTGGCCGCAGGGCCGCCGCGGCCTGCCATCAGCGAGGCCGCATAGGGCCCCGCACAGGGCCTCGCCCCGGTGCGCGACGCACTGCAGGCTGCGCATGTCGCGAGCAGCATCGCCCAAGGTGGCTGTTGGGTGACCCCTGTGGCATATGGGCTGGAGCCTTGGCTGCGCCTGCACCCGCGCCTGCCGTGCCTGTAGTGTATTCTTTCCTCCCTCGTGCTGGCATGCAGTCTGCTTGCGGACAGTTTTTGCGCTTGCGGAGATGATTTTGAACCAGCGCACGAAGCATAGGGGTGCATCCCCGCACACCGTGCTTGCTTGCTTACAGCTCCGTGACAGTCTCAGTTTTGGTGGCAGCTTACGGCAGGGTCGAGTAAGCCATGGTTGGGGTGGCGGGCTGGGGGCGTGGCAACTGTAATGGTGCATGGACACATAGATGCCACCCCGCATGGCTTGCATGTTCTGCATGCTACTTTAGTGGTCAAATGGGCGATGGGGTATGCCGGTGGGAATTCCAGAAATGGACCAAACCGGACGGGGTGCAGTACATACCGCATCAGCTCATAAGCTTGGTAGCTGGGGCATCGCACGGCTGGGACGGGAGCAGGGAAATAAGTGGTGCTGGCCTGTGGCAGTCGTTCAGAACAAGCACTGGCACGAAGCGCTGTTGTGATTCAGCATGATGCAATGAAGTGGGGTGCGCGAGTCTCTGGCGCGAATGGCCCTGCCATGGTGTGGCGCCATTGGCATGTTGTGTGCACTTGCTTGCAGGGTCAGCCACCCGCCGATTCATCCCTGATTGGCGCTGTTAGGCCGGACGGATCAAGTGGGCTGTCAAGCAGTTGCCACCCTGCATTCAGGCTTTCAGCGCCTGGTGCTTTGGGGCAGTTCGCAGTGCTTTTGTCAGTGCATGCTAGCTAATGATTTAAAAAGTCGAACGCATGAACCAGCATTGAATGTAACTGAACAGCTGCTATACATGCATTTCTGAGCACTGGACTGACCTGGAGTGTAAGACAAGCTTGAAAGACTCTGCTAGCAATATGACTTTCACAAGCCCATTACCTGCATGTTGTGAGGTGCACCAGGCATGTGCCAGCAGGGATGGGACTGCTCAATCCTCCACAATCCTCTGTGCTATCTTTGCATGCCATTTGTGCGTGCTAACACAACATACTGTTGAACAAGATACAAATCCCACATTTTCATCTGACGCTGACATTACACAACCACAGAGCTTCTCGCCTTCAACAAGTGCACTTCCCAGCAGTAACCCCCGTGCGGGCGTGCATACATCAGCCCCCCTTCAGAAAACGGTGCCTCAGACACAGCCTCTGGCATTTGCTCCTGCAAAGCATCTGTATTGACTTGCAGCCACCTCCCAGGCTTGTGCGACCAAGCCTTGGGAATGTCAGGGCACCCGTGCTCACAAATATGATATGCGCGCATGACGCGCCGTCTATTCTGTCCCTGGCTGTGCCCCGCGCACGAACACCGCGCCCCTCGACTCCGAGCCCAGCCAGAACCGCCAGACGGGCCCGCAGCAGGTCGCCCCACGGCTGACCTGCAGCGAGGCTCTGCCACGAGCCAGCGGTTACCAGCGCAGACGCCCAAGGCCCCCCCCCACCCCTCCGGGTCCCGCGTGGCCGCGCCACCACGCACAGCCCCTGGCGTCGCAGGCGCTTCCCAACAGCCGCCACCGGCAGCAGCAGCGGATCACAGGACCCGGCTGCCCACCGGGCGCGCCCCGGCAGCGTCCACAGGAGGGCGGGCCCGCCGCGAGCGGCGAGCGCTGCTCATGGAGGGCGTCGCCTGCGCCGCGCGCCTCGCCCTGCAGCCAGGTGGGCCACTGCAGGGCGGGTGCTCCCTGCGCTGACCAGCCGGCTCTCGCGGCGATGCCGCGATCTCGTGCGGCGGCTGCAGGCGGCGCCGCCCACATGCCCAGCCGCCTCAGCAGCAGGAGCTGGACTTGGGGGCGGGCGGCTCGCCAGGCCGCACGGTCTGCCCCGCGCCGCCCGCGCCGTAGCCGACCTTGATGCCGTAAGACTGCCGCCGCGCAGCGCGGGCCAGGTGAGAGGGCTACTACCAAATAATCTTGGCTCTGCCTCGCCAGCCTGCTGTATGCGCAGGTCACAGCAACTGCGGCCGGGGTAGTTGAGACAGCTCGTCTGTCAGCTTCGCCCATGCAGGCAAGATGCCGGCCGGTGGGTCTGGGGAGCGACAGCGGTTGCGCAGGGCTGCCAGCGCATGGGCGTCCGCGCAGGCGCACACCTCGTTGGACACATCAAACACGCCCTGCTCGATCTTCTCGTAGATCTTGCGCGCGGTGTTGATGAACGCCTGCGCCCGCGCAGCTCGTCAGGCACGCGGGAGGTGCAGCAGCGAGCATGCGGCTGGCCGGCCCCTTGCCGCCGCTCGCGCGCCACACGGCGTGTCTTGCACGCCACGCCCGCCGGCTGGAGCCGGTGCCGAGCAGGCGGGCTCTCTTGAGAAGCATGGCAGATTGGTGCGGGAGCGCGCCTCCTCGACGTTGTGCGCGGTCTTGGCCGAGGTCTCCAGGAACACCAGGCCGTGCTCCTTGGCAAACTGCTCGCCCTCCTCCGTGGTCACCGCGCGCCGGTGCTGCGCAGCGTGGCGGCAGCGACTCAGCGCTGCGCTCCGCCCCCGCCCTGCAAACCCGCCCTCCCTGCACACCGGGATCCAAGACAGGAGAGCGGCAGGCACAGCTGTGCGGCGCCACTCGCACATAACCTCCCGCCTGAGACAAGCGGCGGAAGGCAGACTATTGTAGACCTGATCGCACACAGGCATGCTCAGCTGTGCACTCTACGTGCACAGTTGTGCATGCTCCAGAGGCGGGAAACAACGCAGTAGAGGCGCAGCACCGTGAGGTCGCTCTTGTTGCCGATGAGCATGATTGTCATGTTGGGGTTGGCGTGCTGCCGCGCGTCCTCCAACCAGCTCGCCAGGTGGTTGAAGGTCTCGCGCCTGCGCGCCAGCACATGCTGGCGCTTGCGCTGGCTGAGAGGCGGTGCAGTGGCGCGGCGCCGCCTGCCTCAGGCCGCCCGACAGACGCCAGGGGACAGGAGGCACAGCGGCGCAAGCAGCTCGGCGCCGTCTGGGTTTCAGACCGCCGGCGGGCGCCACGGAACAGGCCGCGCGGCGGCGCAAGCGGCGCCGGCGCACCGAGTGATGTCGTACACCAGCAGCGCGCCGGCCGCGCCGCGGTAGTACGAGCGCGTGATGGAGCGGAAAGACTCCTGGCCGGCCTGCGGGCGCGCCGCGACAGGTCAAGCAAACGCTGCTCGGGCCGCACACCTCTCCCCGCTCGGGCTGCTGGCGCTGTGCAGGCGCGGGGCGCACGCGCAGGCGGGCGCACCGTGTCCCATATCTGCAGCTTAATCTGCTTCCCGTCGATGTTGATCATGCGTGCGCCAAACTCCACGCCGATGGTGAGGTCGTGCACCGGCTGGAAGCGCTTGTCTGTGAACTGCAGCAGCAGGCAGGACTTCCCGACGCCTGCCAGGTCGCTCCAGTCAGCGAGCGCTGGGCCGCAACCAGGCGACGCAGGCGCACACGCAGGTTCTGGCGCAAAGGCGCACCCGTGTCGCCTATAATAATGTATTTGAACAGGTACCTGCGCAGCCACCGAGCACTGTTCGTCAACCAGTGCACATGCAGGGCAGGCTGAGCAAAGAGCATGGCTTGCAGCCAGGCGCGCACGCGTAAGACATGTTTCTGGCCTGTCAGGAGCCTCTTTAACCTCCCGTCACGCGGCACTGGTGGCACGCGCAGCTGCTGCGCGGATGCAGAAGCTCGGTGCGCTGACGCGTCAGCCCACAGGCGCTGCTCACACCAGGCTGTGCCGTCCGAAACGTTGTGCTGCACACTGCTGCGCTGAACTCGCTGGCCTGGCGTCCACAGAGGCCCACTGGTCGGTAGCTCCTCTGACTAAAACACAGCGGCCAGGTCGGTTAGGTCGTTGCAGTTAATGTTAATGTGTTTGGGGAACTTGGAGGTCTACTATATTGTAGACGAAAACAGATGAGCTCAGAGCCATCCATACACGATTGTAATTCACTCATTCACTCATGCTTCCTTCATGGTGCTTACGTAGTCCGTCCCCTGAAGGGCATGCCAGGCATTGTCACGCTAGCGCCTGCCACACATCATGCAAATCAGCGCGAGGCTGCCAGCATGTCGCTCGTGCACGTTGCGCAGCCTCACAGGGCCAGAGTCTGTACAGCGACGCGGTGCCGCCACTAACGCCAGCAGGCTCACCAGGGTCGCGTCGTTGGTCTTAACCAGGCACAGTGTGGACCGTAAAGGAAGCCCAAGCCAAGAACCAAGACCCCCACTTGACACAGAACCAAGCACACCCTTGAAAAAGGTCCTAGAATAAATGCCTGGCACTGCGCGCGCGCGCGCCCTTGCAGCAACTGGCAAGGGTCTCATTTGTTGCGCGCACGGACGACGACGCAGCTGGTCTTGGCACGACGACGCAGCTGGTCTTGGCACGCTCGAGCTAGCCCTGCCCTGATCATGGTACCCAGCGGGCTGGCTTTGCACTTGCCCAGCACGCCCTGATTCCTGTACCATGAACACTGGCAGGGGCACCGACGCGCCAGCCGCGGCCCGCCAGGCCCAGCGCTGCACGCCCGCGTGACATTCCCTGCAGCGGGCGCTGCGCTCTGCCTTCAGCGGCCCCTGCCTGCGCCCTGCCCGGCCAGCTAGCGGCCCATCTGCTGCATGCCCGGGTACTGGCCCTGCGGCGGGCCCTGCGGGTAGCCCTGCGGCGGGCCCTGCTGGTACATCGCCTGCGGCGGCGGCTGCTGCGGGTAGCCCATCGTCTGCTGCTGCGGCGCCTGCGCGCCCCACCATGCGCTCGGGCGGGTGAGCACGCTGGCCGGCAGACCGCCCCCTTGTCGCATAGCCAGCCCGCGCGCACAAAGCAAGCCAGGCGCTGCCGCTGTGCCAGCGGGTCACAGCATTGCCTCACATGCAGTGCATCACATGCAGTGCTGTACAGCTCCCGGCGCAGGCCGCTCTGTGGCAGGCCAGACGGACCCCGCATGCCCTGGTCAAGCGTGCTTCTATGCGCGGGGTGACGTGCGAGGCTAGGTTAGAGTCAGGGCAGGAACGCGCGCTGCTCGCGAGCGCGCGCAGACGCACACCGAGTAGGGGTCCGGCTGCCCGCCGGCGCGCGCGTCGCGCTCCACGAGCTGCACATGCGCCTGCGTCTGCATGCACGCGCACACCCTGCGCGCAGGGCGCCGCAGCATGCACTCACCCTGGGCATGCATGTTCATCAGGAGGACGGGGGCTACTACTGCACGCAGTGCAACGCTCAGCCGAGCGATGGTGCGCGGACGGCGGACACTTGAGCATGTCCCTGCAAAGCAGTGTGGTGGGCCGGGCAGGACGGCGGCAGGGTGAGAGTGGATCAAGGCAGGGGCTCAATGAGCCAGAAAGACCCTGGTGAGTCACACGCACATTTCGTCACAACTCTGCAGGTGCTGGGCAGTGTTGAGAAAACCCGCACTGTAAGGCCGAGCTCCTGCTGCAGGGTGTCTGACCACGCCCATCGTCTGGTGCACCAGATGGCCGAGCTCCTGCTGCAGGACAAAGTACCATGCAACCCTAACCTTAACCCTACACCAAAGCCAAGCCCCGCCAGCCGGGCGCGCGGGCGCGCACGTGCACCAGGAGATCTGCGCGATGTTGTCGGTGCAGTTGGCGAGCTCGTTGATCTCCTCGCTGCCGGACAGGCACGCGGCGATGTTGCAGAGGCAGGACAGGTACTACGGCCACGCGCGCGCGCCCGCGGTCAGCCCCGTGGCGCTTGAGCAGGGTCTGCTTTGCTGGCTCAGAAACTCTTTGGTCTGTAGGTGGGTTACGCACCGAGCACCCCCTGAGACAGCCACATCTTTGGCTAAGCACACTGGCCCAATTCAGGGCAGGCACGCAAACTTTGCGTATGGTGCATGCATGGCTTGGAAGGCATGTGCAGGCGGTGCAGCACTGCGCCGCCGCCAGGCATGGGCGCGCCTGCGCGGCCACCATGAAGCCGATGAGGCAGTTGTCGCACTGCGTGTTCTGGAGGCGCATCTCGTCCTGCGCGCTCGGGCCAAACGCGCATGTGAGAACACGACGTTCAGGTGCGCTGCGAGAATGTTGCACAAGCTCGCAAGCGCTCACGCAGCACGTGCATGACTGCAGTGCGCTTGCAGCTCCTCAATGCAACCTCAGAATGCTGCGGCTCTGCTGAAGCTGGACGCTGGCAGAGTGCACCAGTCCCACGGAGGCCGTCAGCTCGCACACGCTGTTGCCGCCAACACGGCCAGGCCAGGGCGGCCTTGGGACGCGCCTGGATCATCCAGCGCGTGGAGGCCACGGACTGCGTGAAGCAGAAGAAGACCTGCGGCGATCACGCGTTGCGGTGACTGTCGGCTCGGCAAACCACTATCTGGTGGAAGAGCAAGCGCTTGCGGACAGCGGACGGCATGGTGGGGAGGTAGACGTGCGCGGTGCATGCTTTGCGGAGGAAGGCAAGCCAAGGAAGGCACCACACAGAGTTGCAGGACTGTGCCGCGCAGGCACCAAGCGCTGCACCCAGCAGCCAGGGAGCTGCTCACCTCGGCGCACAGGCAGAACTCCGGGCAGCTCTGCTCGCTCATCCGGCCTGAGCAGGGACAGTCGCCGTTGCAGCAAATGTACCTGCGCAGCCACTGCCTCAGACGGTGAGCTGCGACACAAACGGGCTGGATTGGGCGGCCTGACAAGGGAGCTTCCTGCGTGCGCGCAGGCGCGCTGCCCCGCACGCACCTCGACATGTCGTTGCGCAGCGCGCGCTTGCGGTTGAGGTAGCTCACCGGCGACGCGCTGCGTCAAACAGAGGTGTGAGCACCCGGCATCGCGCACTTAGCTCACAGCGCTCGGATCGCAAGGATGTCAGCAGCGTCAGTGCGAGAGCAGCGCGCACGCTCCAGCAGCAGGCTTCCCTTGCGGGGCGGGGCGCGCACCAGAACAGGGAGAAGAAGCACCACGGACAATCCGCCGCGATCGACCCCATGAGCGTCGTTTTCCACCCGTTCTGGTACACATTCTGGCGAGTGTCATATGCCGCGAGCTTCTGCTGCTGGAAGGCAGACTTCTGCATCGTGGGCAGCGCTGTCCTCAACCAGAGCACACCACTCAGCACACGTCAAGGACCTGGGCTTGCGCCTAAAGCAAACGGGTCACGGGGGCCTACAAAGGGGGGAGTGCCGCGCTGCTTGCAGAGACGAGCTCTGCATGCAGCTCGGGGGTCCAGGCCCTGCACAGGCTTAATTTAGAACCGTAGCTGCGTTCGCTCCTGGACCACAGCTGCACTCTCGCAGTAGCACTCGGTTGCTGACCCAGGGCCGCCGGCTGCGATGGAGGGCGTGGCGGCCCTGATCGTTGTTGCGGCACTTGCGTTGATAGTCATACTAGCCCTGCTTGCCCAGCGCAAGCGGCAGCCGCAGGCGTTCTTGGAGCCAGACGTGTGGAAGCAGCTGCCCCTAGTTGACAAGAAGGAGCTCACGCACAACACGCGCCGCTTCAGGTGATGGGGGGCCAAGGCAACCTGAGGCGTATGTGAGGGGCTATGCCAAAAACGTGCGGAGGCTGGTCAGCAGCCATCTGCTTGCGTGGAGGGCACAGACTGTTATGTCAGTGGGGGCCCCGTCATGGTGAAGTCTGGTTGACTAATGACGGGCAAGTGAAGGGAAGAGTGTGGGAAGGCTTGGTGCTGGGATAGAGGTCGCCACTCCTGGTGAGACGGCGCTAATAGATGGGCCCTGATGAGCTGCACATACAGTCATGTTGCAATGTGCACGTCTAGGTGTGCACCACTAGGTGTGCTGGCACCTCCTTGTGCGCTTTTGACCGGCCTGACGTGCTTCCACTTCCTCCACTAGGTTTGCACTGCCGCACAAGCGGCAAGCGCTGGGCCTGCCCATGGGCCAGCACATTATTCTGAAGGCAGCCGGCGCGGACGGCAGCGACATAATGAAGCCCTACACTCCTGTCACCGACGACGACACGCTCGGCTATGTTGACTTCGTTATCAAGGTGAGCAGGGGTCCGGAGCCCATGCACACAGATGCTCGACTTCATCACCGCGGTGTCGCGCCTTGGATAGCACCTGTGCCTGGCTGGGCATAGCTGGAATTATGCAGGCCCTGTCACCTCGTGCGTCTGTGCGCGCTCATGACTCAGATGCAACCCTGCTGCTCATAGGGTGCAGCAGCTTGCTGCTAACCTGGAGGCTTTGTCCCAACCTTGCGTCCTGCACAAAAGGCCGCCTGTTACGGCAGGTGTATGACGCGGGGCGCATGTCGCGCCATATGGATGGCCTGGCGCTCGGGGACCAGCTGTGGTTCAAGGGGCCGCGGGGGCGCTTCAGCTACACCCCCAACATGAAGCAGCACATAGGTACGAGCATGTCTGCCCTCACTTGTCCTGGAAGACGGCTATTTGCCTTGCAAGACGGCATACTGCGAGCGCAACACGCCCACCCACACAACAGTGCTGGCAGTCTTGAGAATGCTGGCCCCTGTGCGCAAAGCTCAGGCACACCACCTCGGACGTGTCCAGGCGATGCAGGCTGGGAGAGAGGGGTGAAACTAGCGCACCCGCCACATGCATTGTCCTCGCTACATGTGGCCTATGTGGCTCACCTCGGCGCAAGGTCATACACGGGCCGACGATACAGCATGTGGGCCGCTCAGCAGCGAAAATTTTTGATGCGGAACAGCAAGCCGCCTCGCAGACCGAGGCTGGCCCACGCCATGGCCCCCGCATGCGCCCAGGCAGCGCCGCGCAGGCTGCGCACGCCCCCGAGCCGCTTGCGGCACGCGGCAGGCATGATAGCGGGCGGGACGGGCATCACGCCCATGTACCAGGTGGCGGCCGCCATCCTGAAGGACCCGTCAGACCGGACAGAGGTGCCCCCGCCCCTGCCAGCCGCCCCTCCTGCGGCTTCGGGGACCAGGGGAGAAAATGTGTAACGGCTCTGTAATCCTACCCTTGCCCTAACCCACGTGAACAGCACCCAGCCATGCGCACCGCAGCGCCTGTTGCACGGCGACTCAGCACTGCGGCCTTGTGATGCGTGCCGGACATGTGCGAGCGCGCTGACTTGACACAGAGCCAGGGCATGCAGGTAGCCTGATTCAGCCGCAACCACGCACATGTACAACCTCTGACGCCCAGGCGCTGGGCGTGCAGGTGAGCCTCATCTTCGGCAACGTCACGGCGGACGACGTGCTCATCCAGGCGGAGCTGGACGCGCTGGCAGCGGCGCACCCCGGCCAGTTTCGGGTGTGGCCCGCGCCCGCCGCGCAGGCCCCAGCGCCTCGCTGCGCTCGGTCCCTCTGGCGGACGCTGCGCCAACTCTGGAGCTCTGCACCTGCGCCTGTCGTGCCTCCCCCGGCGCGAGCCAGCCTTCGCACGCACCCAGCCTGCAAAGGTCACAAGGGACCTGCACTGCTCCTTTTCCACTCAACATGCGGCTGCATGTGCCTGCCCTGCATGCTGCTGAACCTCTGCCTGCTTTGTGCGGCGCACCGCATGCGCGGCAGTGCCACTCGACCTGCCCGGTGCTCACAATAGAGGCCCCACCCCTCCATTCCGGCATGCACGGGTGGTCTCGATTCCGGCATGCACTTCCCTGCAAGAGGTCACCCGCGCGGCCGCTCGGCAAGCCCAGCGCCTCGCGCTGCCGCAGGTGTACTACGTGCTGAACCACCCGCCCACCGGGTGGGCCGGCGGCGTGGGCCACGTGACGGCGGACATGATCCGCGCGCGCCTGCCGCCGCCCGGCCCGGGCGTGCTGGTGCTGCGCTGCGGCCCGCCGCCCATGAACAAGGCCATGGCCGCGCACCTGGATGCGCTGGGGTACAGCAAGGACATGCAGTTCGAGTTCTAGGTCCGGCGCAATGCCCTGGGGCCGGTGCGGCGGCGGCGCCGCGGCGCGCCAGCCCCGTGCGCTGCATCCTGGCCGCCCACCATGCTGCGTCGGGCTGCGCTTGTGCTGCGTGCCCAGAAGTATCAGGCTTGAAGGCTCGCGAATGTCCGCCGTGGGCATGAAAGAGCAGTGAACTGAGGCGCGCTGCTTGTGGGAGCGCGCAGCCTTGATATGCCATGCACTGCGCTGCTTTGCGCATTCTGTTCCCTATTGCGAGCATGAAGAATGCATGTGCTGCATTGCGACCTACAACACTGTTGAGCGCATCGCTTCGCAGTGACATAGGGTTGCTGGCTAGATCTGTGCCCTGATATCCGTAGCGGTGCGGCATGCCTGGTGCCAGTTTAGTGCTGCCTGGGAAGCTTAAATTAATTTCTGTTGTGGCATGCAATTAGCAGCACTTTGCTGTCCAAGCGTCCTTGAAGTGGACTAGGTGCTGTTCTACCTCCAGCCAGTGGCTTGCCCCAAGCCTAGTACCCACATGCTTTGTCACGCGTTGGGAAGTGCAATTGTGCTGGGGCACGCACTGCTGCTAAGGTCTTGGCCTAAGCACTGCTGCTAAGGTCTTAGCCTCTCCTAAGACTCTTAGGAGAGTAGCGTGAGCGGAACAGAGCCATGCAAACGTGCAGATTGCATTCTGCTTGAGCTCTGATGGTGGCAATTGCCATGAAAGCACTGTTCAGATGGCACCCAACCCATGGCAGGTGCCAGCTGCATCACACCCCACGATGCCTGCAGGGGTGAACTGTGAACATGGTCATGCACCCAACTGAAATGGCAAGCCCAAAGGAGCAGTTGCGAAACTACATGTCCAGACGTCTAGGCAGCACAAAGTCGGCGAAATCACTGCAAACACAGCCCGGCAGCTAACAAGTTGATGCTTGACTTGGCTCCTGCGCACAGCAGGCCTGCAGCACGTAAACCGTGCCGGCCTGCTGCAGCAGCGCTATCAGCAAACCTGTAAACACCTCTGCGCGCTCACAATGTAAGGTATATTTTGCACACTTTTGCATGGCTGGCATATGCTTATAGAAGTGAAATGAAATGTCATGCAAGTTAACGTGAATTAGGAAGATGCCTTGCATACCGGCTGGTGGCTGTGCAAACCCTCAGGACTCTCATGATTTTTCTGATTGCTTCACGCACATGCACTGCTGCTGTTGGTGCAATGACCTGCCACTAGCTACCAGTCCGCAAGGCGCACTCTCTGTTACAGGCCTCAGGCCAGTTGGGCACCGATGCATCACAGGTGCAAGCGAGGCGTCTTAGTCATGGAAGCATGGAGAGCACGGGATAGTTCGGACAGCAAGGATGGCCTTGGGAGCGGCGGCAGTGCTTGGAAAGCTACTACGTGCTCTCAGTCTCCGTTGGGCGCGCCGCGCCCTGCCCGCCCGCAGCCTCCAGCTCCCGCGCCGTGGACACCAGCTGCACCAGCAGCAACACCTGTGCGGCAGCTCCATGCTTGTGAGCCTGCCATAGGGTAGGTTGAGGGTAGGGCCACAGCTCTGCCATAGCCTTGAGCACATGCTGCTTGGAGCAGGCTCTGCGCGAGGCCGGCGAGAGCGCCGTGCGTGCCTGCCAGAAGCCGAAAGCGAGCGCCACTGCGAACAGGTGGTTGGCGTTCCCCGCGCGCCGCTCCGCCCACAGGTGCCAGGTGGCCGGGAAGACCGCCGCCAGCACCAGGAAGCCGACTACCATGGCGTCCGGCGCCGGCAGGCGCCGCAGCCGCCCCGCAAACAGCGGCAGCAGCGCCTGCGCGCGTGCCAGCAGCCCCCGCCGCTGCCGCGCTGGGATGCCGTGTGCAGCTCTAGGGCGCGAGGGCCAGGCAGGCGCTGCCATGCGTGCTGCGCCGAATCCCTGACAAGCATGCTGCAGCCTCTCGAGCCCCTCCGTAACCTTTTGAAGGTCACCTCAGAGCAGGGCACGGCAGCTCGCATGCATGATGATGTCTGCTTGGGCACTTGACTGGAAAGCTTTGAGCAAGAACATGGGCTGCATCATGCATGCATGCAAAAGCTGCACATGCTTGGAAGCAGACTCCCTTACTAGCCACGCCCCGTCATGCGCAGGCCCTCAGCTTCCTTGCATGGTGCATGCCGCGCCGTGTGTCCCCGCATGTGCCAGGAACTTGATTGTCCCACAGGCGTGGGTTGCGGGCGTACCAGGTAGGTCGCGACATCCGTCACGGAGGGGTAGGGCTTCCACAGGCAGGTGGCGACCGCCTGCACCAGGAAGCCCTGCAGCGGCTGCCGCGGCAGCCGCAGCGCCATGGGCGCCGCCAGCGCGCCTGCGCGCAGCCCCGATGTTCACTGCATCGCGCGCACATGGCGCATGGCGCACATGGCGCGCATGGCGGGGCCGCCCAGGCGCGCGCATGGTGTGCGGACGCACAGCTGCGCTGATTACGCCCTACGAGATGACTCACAGCTCGTGCAAGCATTCGTGCGCATGGGGACGCCGTCTCGCATGCGGCTTGCTGCTGGCACGGGCCTGGAGATGCGGTGCGCGCCCTGGCGCTTCAGGCATGCTCAGGGTGGCAGTATTAGGCTTAGGGTGGCAGGCGCCCGCCTGCCAGGACGTGGAGGAGCGTGCGCGAGTACGGATACAGCCCGCGCAGGCCCGGCATGGCGCTGCCCCGCAGCTGCGCCGCCAGGTACCAGTGCAGACCGATGTTTGGCTCCAGGTCATCTGCCTGTTCTGTCCTGTCTTCAATGTTGAAAGTTGCCACACTCAGCCATGCCCACAATGGCACTGGCAGGCTATGCAAGACAGTGTTGCAAGGTCTATGGCATGAGCCTTTTCAAAACCAACTGATTTACCCCGCCTGATGCTGTCTTCCACTGCATGGCAGAGGCGCGTGAACAGGCATGCAGGCGGGGTGCATGCACATGGTGTGCTGCATAGCCCCCAGAGGTGTTCAGCGTGGCAGAAGATGCGCTTTCTTCTTCGAAACGGCGCTGGCGCGCCTGCAGCGCAAAGCCGTATGTCTCCGCCACCCAGTGCCGCGCCGCCGCGCCGTCCCAGAAGTCATCCCCAGGGGCCAGGGCTGTGTGCTGGGCCAAGGCAGGCTGCGGCACCGCAGCGGCCGGGCAGGCCCAGGCTGCAGCGGCGGGTAGCCCCGCCAGCAGCCCGCCCGCGCATGCGTCAGGCGCTCCCACGTCGCCGCTGGGAGGCCGCGCCAGCAGCCAGTCCGCCAGGCGCCACGCCGCAGCAAACCACACCGTGAACCATGCCAGAAAGCAGGCCGCGGCTCGCACGCCGGCGCCGTGCGCGGACGGCCGCGGCGGCGGCGCACCGGCGGCCGCATGCGGCTCGGCGGGCGACGCCGCGCCTGGCGCTGCTGCGCTGGCAGGTTCGCCTCCCTCGTTCGCTGGATGCGGGCTGGGCCGCCGGGGCGGACAGGCGGACAGGGAGGCCGAGGCTGCGGCGGCGCTGGGGCTGCGCTGCAAGCTGGGCTCCGGGCCGGGGTCAACAGAAAGGTCCTCCGGCCCGTTTAGGAACACCATCGCCAGCGGTGCCTGCAGGCCCCTTGATGTTTGCACGCAAGTTTGTGCAGTGTAAGGTTCGACCATACGTGTGAGGAAGTCATGCAGATTTCCCGCCTAGTTAGCGGGAACGCCTGTGACTGGCCTAACAACTACGCATGCAGAAGAAGGCATGCATTGCACAAAGCGTGAGCACACGCATGACACGAGAGATGTGCGCTCGCCACAAAGGCAGCAGGGGATGAGGAGTTGCAGTCAGTCCCTGACCTTCTTGAGGGATCAGACACACCCAACTACCGCCAGGACAGGCATGAATGTTAGTCAAGAAGCGAGAGCACGCTGATGCACTGGGGCATGCCGCCGCGGGCCAGGGCAAGGCACGAGCTTGGAGCACACTGCCGCCGGCGCGCCAGCAGCAGCAGCGCGTGCACAGACAGGTGCGCCGCGGCCGCGAGCGCCAGCGCGGCGAGCGCGGGGCGGCCGCCGGCGGCCGCGCATAGCGCGCACAGCGTGGCGGCCGCCTCCAGGCCGCCGCAGGAGCCGCCGCAGCAGGCGGCCACCGCCAGCGGGTTCCACGCGTGCAGCGCTGCCGCCGCGGCCGGCCCTGACGGCGGACACATCGAAGACGTGTCACACCCTCGCGCTGTACACAGGCGTGCTCTGCCTGCGGGGCAAGGCTGTCGTCACTGCCACCCCTCTACTTTGATGAGGCCACATGCTCATGATGCTGACCTGCCTGGACAGTACGTCATGCAGTGCTGCTCCGCGCCGGCGGCCCTGGCAACAGCTGAGGGCTGCAACAACGGTGGCACCCCAGCAGGTGCTGGCCTTCAGCGCAGCCGCCAGAGCCAAATGAGCAGCGGATGGTTCACCGGGGACGGCAGGTGCACGGCCCTGCCGCCGCAGCGCGCACACAAAGCCCGCAAGAGCCAGGCCGCTGACGGCGTCCGCGGCCGCGAGCGGCAGCGCGTACAGCACGGGGTGCCCGGCGGTGGAGCCGAGCAGGGACAGCAGCAGGGGCGCAGCGTGGTACGCCGAGCCTGCAACCGCAGGTCAGGTGTCACAGCCAGCAGACCAGGGCGGTCCAGCGCCAAGCCGCGCAGGAGTTACGTGCGCAGCTCTGGCACGCGTGCCACACAAGAAGTCAGCGCGACCTTGCAGCACCTGCGTAGGGTGAGATCCCCAGAGTCTGCAGAAACAGCCCTTCGCGCAGGCGCAGCAGGCTCGTCACAGGCGTGCCGATCTCGATGCGCTGCATGAGCGCCTCGCCCGCGCCGCCTGCGACCAACAACAGCCGCAGCGCAGCGCCGCCAGCGACATGCAGCACAAGAGTAGCCATGGCAGCCGTGTGCGCAGCCCTCATACTCTTCCCAGAGCTGATGGGCATACAAGCAGCGGTTTCATCAGGGTGGGCAGACGATTGGCTTTATTGTCAAGGCTGCACTCCTTTTGAGGAGGTGCGAGAGGAGGTGCGAAGGGACTGCGGCCCGCCACCTGTGCCAACGACACAGGCAGTCTGCAAACCACAGAGTGCCTTGAGCGCTCACGACGTGTTGGCACGTGCCAATGCGCCGTGGCTGTCTGGTAAGCGGCACCAGGTTGCCAGCGCTCTGAACTTAGCTAGAGACAGCCTGGTTGGTGCACGCAGCAGTCTGGCAGCGAGCATTAGGCCTGCCGGGGCAGTGGCCGCCGGCGCGCACAGGGCACGCTGGCGTGCGCGGGGCTGCTTCGCAGCCTGGTCACGGACGCTGGCGCTGCTGCCGCTCGCCTGCAGGCGCCAGCCTCGCTCGCGATGCTGCCGGCGCTCGGCG
>JAABUV010002340.1_pt1 | contig 25879 bp, 44 predicted proteins | sample 5559971 | NCBI WGS metagenome assembly JAABUV01 (sample SAMN10711881, study PRJNA513362) | rock metagenome | isolation source: Antarctica rocks | place: Antarctica: Victoria Land, Knobhead nord | collected 2015-12-19
GGCTTCCCGGACGAGTGCCACCTGCGCACGCTGCCCGCGCTGCTGGCCGCGCTGCCGGAGCTGCAGCCCGGCGTGCGCGTGCACCTCATCCTGGGCTCCCTGCTCGACCGCCTGGCGCGGTGCGCCCGCTCGACGGCGAATGACAGGCACTCGATCGCCGCCCGCGCCCCTTCTGCCGGGGCCGCGGCACGGCATGTGCATGCAGCTCTTCACGGGCCCCCTGCGCAGCCGCCTGGCGGCGCAGGCGCTGCAGGCCTTTCCAGTGTGGTGCGAGTATGGAATTCTCTGTCCCGGCGCGCCCGCAGGCAGCCCCTCCCATGGCATTTCGCTGGCACTGCATGTGCCAAGCCCGGCAGGCGATGCCACGACAGCTCATGGCTTGCGCAGACTCGGGGGGCGTGCATTTGAACGTTGAGGTTGTGCGGGAGATAGGTTGCGCCGCACCCTGGCGCAGAGCGCCAGCGCGCGCCGGCAGGTACGCGGCGACGGACGCGTCGGTCGTCGCGGCGCTGGACGAGAGCGACGCTTTCGGGCAGCTGCTGGGCGCGGCCGGCCGCGTGGCGGCGCAGCACGCCGAGATGGCCGGCGGCGACGTGGCGGCCATGTTCATCTCGCTCGCGCAGTTCGCGTCGGGCGTCTACCCGGGCCAGCTGGGCCTGGTCGACCGCGTGCTGGCCGGCTGCCACGAGGCGCGCGCCCATTTCCTTGAGACCTGATCAACACGCCCTTCCAGACGGGCGGATGGTGGCTGGCGCGCGCGGCTGAGCCGGCTGGGAGGTTAGGGACCTGCGGCTGGGTCACCTGCGCAGTGCATCATGCGCGTAGCGGTGTTGCAGGACACGCTCTTGTGCGGCCAGCTGCGCCCGGCCGGTCTCCTCACCAGACAGTGATCGGGAGACGCAACCGGGCACCTCTTCTCTCCGAGCATGGGCAATGCGCGAGGGCCTGGCGCGGGCGCTGTGCAGGGCAGGCTCAGGACATAGCTGCTTCAGCGCGCGCGCGCGAATGTCAGCGGCGGCGCGCGCACGCGCGGCAGGCGCTGGAGAACCGCGGCGGCGCGGCGGACCGCGCGCGCGCGGAGAAGCAGCTGATCGCGCTGCTGGCGCTGCCGCTGGCGCGCCCGGACGCGGTCGCCGTGCTGGGCCTGTCCGCGTACCCGCGCGTCATGAGCCTGCTGGCGCCCTCCTCGCGCAAGGCGCGCGGCCCGCCGCCGGCCCCGTCCGGGCCGCGGTGGTGCGGCGCCGCGGCGCCCGCCGCGCGCCCGCATGGCCTTGCCGCACGGGACCAGGCTCAGTGCGCCGGCCGCGCAGCGCCCGCGGCGCCGCGCCACCCCATCCCGGTGTCCGCTTTTCTGTGGTTCACTGAGCCACGAGCTCCTACCAGCGATGCGGGCTGCAGCGCCCCGGCAGCACGGGGCCCGCCCGCATGCTCGGCCAGCCGCGTACAGCTGGCCGCCTCCGCCGGGCGTCCCGAGCGAGGAGCGCAGCATTGTTGCCTGCCTTGGGCTGATCGGCAAGAAAGGATCCTCAGCGCCGCCTAGATCGGGCAGGGCCAAACAGGAGTATATGACAGACAGGCTGCTGTGCCGGCGCGCGCGCGCAGGAGATGGCGGCCAAGATTGTGGCCACGCTGCTGGAGGCGGGCGTGGAGGTGGGCGAGCTGGGGCAGGTGGAGACGCTGTTTGACTTCATCGCGCCGCTCACCGCCGACCTGGACGGCGCGGACGCCGGGCAGGACGAGGAGGTGCGGCGGCCGCAGCCTGGGTTTTTTCAACCCTGCATATACCCGAACAGAACTGTTTACGGTCAGTCAAAGCGTGAAGCTGCGCATCGTGCCTGGAAAGACCTGCAGCAGCAGTGCCTGGTCCCTTGCAGTGTCGCACGCCGCACGCGGCCAGGCGCGCGCCCGGTTGGCAGCGAGTGGAGCCTGCGGCTCAGAGTGGCGTGCGCCGCCGGCTCCCGGGCGCGCCCCCGCCCCAGCCGGCGCCCGATGCCGCGCGCGCCGCGCCAGGACTTTGAGGAGGAGCAGGGCGCGGTGGCGCGCCTGATCCACCGCCTGCGCTCGCCGCGGCCCGCGCGCCACTTCGCAGTGCTGAAGGCCGCGCGCGCGCGCCTGGGCGCCGGCGGCGCGCGGCGGCTGCGCTTCGTGCTGCCGCCGATCGCGTTTGCGGCGCTGGGGCTGGTGGCGCAGCTGTCGGGCCGCGGCGGCGCGGGCGCGGGGCCGTCCGGCGGCGGCGCCGGCGATGACGGCGAGGACGCGCTGACGGCCGAGGCGGTGCGCGCTCGCGCTGGTCTCACAAGCAGTCTCGCAGTGAAAGGGCAGGCGCGCTGAGCGGACCCACTCATGGGCAGCCAGGCTGCCTCACCACTGAAGTGTGCAGCATCTGGCGCTCTGTGCCCGCACGGTGGGGCCTCAAGCCTGGCCTGCGGGCCCAGGCGCAGGCCCTGCGCCTCGTGCAGGCGCACGTGTGTCCGGGCCGGCGGCGCCGCAGGCGGGGCGGTGCAGGTGCAGGCTGCCCGGCGAGCGCTGTGAGAGGCGACAGCACGCGTCCTGCGCGCGCGCGCAGGTGCTGCAGTTCGTGCACGGCGTGGCCGCGCAGCTGGGCGAGGCGGGCGACCGGCCGGAGGCGGCGCTGCAGCTGTTCCTGGCGGGCGCGCAGTCGGCGTCCGAGGTCGCGCGCCTGGAGCTCATCGCGTACGAGTTCTTCGAGCAGGCGCGCGGCTCCGGGGCCCCGGTCGCCGGCCCCGCCGCCGGCGCCGACGTGCTCACGGCAGAAGCGGCGGGCTGGGTCTTGTTCGGGCGGGGCCTGTGTACACAATCTTTCGTGCACACACGCGCCGACCCGGGTCGACCCATGCTCATGCAGTTGGGCCCGCGGCCCGCTCGTCCTGTCTTGACACTCTGAGAGCGTGTCATGATAGCCTCGAGCCCGCGGGGTTCAGCTTGCATACCACCAGCACGAGGCGGCCATGCCAGACCGCAGATTGGAGTGCGCCGCTCCGGGCAGCGCCGCAAGCGCGCTTTCGCCGCGCCGGCCGCCGCCGCGCGCGAGGCGCCGCGGCCCCCCTGCAGCGCGCGGATGTGCAGAGCCCTAGGTTTTTACACGATCCTGGCGCGCGCGCTGTCAGGCGTTCCTCCTGTACGAGGAGGCCATCCCGGACAGCGCGGCCGAGCGCACCGCGCTGGCCAGCATCGTGGGCGCGCTGCAGCGCTGCACCGTGTTCCCGCCCGAGCCGCGCGCCGCGCTCGTGCACAAGGCGACCGGCTACAGCGCCAAGCTGCTGCGCAAGCCCGATCAGTGCCGCGCCGTGCTGGCCTGCTCGCGCCTGTTCTGGCAGGCCGCGCCCGCGCCCGCGCCGCCGCAGGCGCGGTCCCGCTCCCCGCTGAGCCCTGCATGCAGCGCCTGCTCCCGCCCGGGCACCCTGGCTGCCTGCATCCTGCGCGTGCTGCCATTATGCAAACGCGGTGCATGTGTCGCCTCTCTCGGCTGCATGCGCGCACGTATGACCTTCGCATGGACAGCCAGCTCCATATGAGACGCGCATCCAGGATGCTGGTTTGTAATGGCACATTGTCGGATTGTGATAGCGAGGTGGCTTGACCCAGGGGCAGGGGTGGGCTGCCTGCTGTCAGCCTGTGCGCAGAGTACGACGACTCAAGTCATTGGTAGAAATGACCGCAAAGACACTATCGCAATAAAAGTAGTGTCAGGTCAGAGTGAGCCTGGGTCGACAGGCGGCTGGGGCATGCGCCAGCCCTGGATGCGACCGCACGCATCAGCGCACAGCGCCTCACCTCCTGCGACGCGTGTGCCGCAGGACGCGGGCGCGGCGGACGAAGCCGCCCCCGCGGCCGCCTCCGCAGCAGGCGCGCCTGTCGCCGCGGGCGGCGCTAGCGAGCCTGCCGCGGATGCCGACGGGGAGGCGCGGCGCGAGGGCGCGGCCGAAGCGAAGGACGAAGACGGGGAGGCGAGGGAAAAGGAGGCGGCCCCTGCGGCAGGCGAGAGCGGCGAGCAGGGCGGCGCAGGCGCGCCGGGCGCGGGCGCGGCGGCGGCGCCGCCGGCGCCCACGCCGCCGGCCGCGGCGCAGCCGCCGGTGCGCGACGGCGAGCGCGTACTCGTCTGCCTCAAGCGCGCGCTCAAGACGGCGCACGCGGCGCAGCAGCAGCTGGCCGCCGCGCTCAAGGGCGCGGACACGGCGCCCGCATCGCTGTTCGTGGAGATCCTCAACCACTACCTCTTCTACTTCGGCCAGGGCATGCCCGGCATCACGCCCTCGGTGTTGCAGGCGCGCGTCTCCTGTGGCACAGCCCGCCCGCCCGCTGCCCGCACCGGCGAGCCCTATGAGCGATTGGACCACTGTCAAGCCCCTCTGTGGTCTGCGCCGCAGCCATCTGCGCAACTGTCAGGCTCCACGGTTGCCCGGACCGCCGCACCGCGTCGCCGGCGCATGCGCTCCGCGCCGCGCTCGGCGCGCCCACGGCCCGCCGCAGCGCGCTCCGCCGCAGCCCGCTCGCCTGGCGCGGGCGCGCGTCCTGCGGCGCGCAGAGCCCGCAGGAGCCAGCGGGCACCAGGTTGCCAGCCGCCACCCGTCAGGCAATTGCTGCCCTGGTGCCATATGCTTTATGCAGCTTCCTGCTTACAGAGGAGTCTGTTGACGCAGCAGGACCTGCTGACAGCGGCCGCGAAGGATTAGGGGTAGGTCCGTCGGATGAGCTGGCGCCGCTTGGCAGACGCGCCGCTGGTACTCTAGGATGTCTGGGCTGCTTTTCAGCAGTGTGTGTCGCGCAGAGCCCTGCGGGCGGCCGTAGCCAGCAGGGTGCCGATCGACCCTGATGCCGCGCCCTGCGTTTAAAACCCGGGCGGGCCGGCGGCGTGCAGAACCTGCTGGAGCTGGTGGCGAACGAGATGGCGACCGACAGCTGCCAGGCCGACGCGCCGCTCGTGGCCTTCCACGCCAACACCCTCGCGCACCTGGCCGCGCTCAAGGCCAAGGGCGGCGGCCGCTACGACGCCATCCAGCTCTAGCCCTGGGTTGGGGGCAGGCGGGCGGGCGCCTGCCGCGTGCGCTGCGCGCGTGCTGGGTCCCAGCGCGCGTGCGGCTTCTATGCCGAGCAGAGGCGGGCCTGCGTTGACAGCTCCGCCTGGCTGCCAGCGCGGCGGGGCGGAAATCCGCTTCTGCTGCGCACGTCAGCGCCTCCCAGGGCGTTCGCTGCCAGCGGGCCTGTGCCGCCTTTCCGCGCTGGCGCGCTCGCCTGAGCGGCTCTTGGGTGCTCCGGTCTTAGGGGGCAGGGGTTAGGGCCCTATAACCCTATAGCACTTCTGTTGCCACCGTGTGGGCGCGTTGCGCCAGGCTCCCGCTGAGCCGTGGGCGCCGGCGGCGTGCCTGTGCTGGACTGCCGCATGCAGCGCCTGCTAGATCAGGGGGTGTTGACACCAGCTGCGTACCCGGCGCTCTCTTGGGCTCTCCTGGGTGTTGACACCAGCTGCATACCCGGCGCTCTCACGGCTGGACACCAGCACTTGAAACGTGAGACTGAACGCTCGCACACCCAACTTCAGGCACTGTTTGGCCAGCGTGGCCGCACAAGGCGTGCTCAACACTGCTCGCGTCCGCCTGCTGACCCGCCTGCCCATCCATGCCCAAGCCTTCGGTGCAAGGCTATTACAGCGCCCCATGTTGGGTATAGGGATAGGGAGTAGGGAAAGGGGATTGCCCGCGCATGGCAGCATGCACTGGTGCATCACATGCATGGTCCTAAGCGCTGCAGCCGCCGGCGTCACCCCCTGCCGCCCAGCTGCTGCTGCTCCAAGTACGCGTTGATCTCCTCGGGGCTCATGCCCTGCACAGCGACGCCAGCCACGTCACTGTACGTCGACCGCCGAGCGTGCATGCTCAAGCAGGCCGGCGCGCGGGCCCAAGCCTTGCTTCAACATGCTACCTCGCGCTCTTGACAGCGCACCGACAGGCGGCGTGGCACACGCTTGGCAGCGCAGCCTGCCTGCAGCCAACCCAGGAAGCAGGCACAACTGGCACAGCTGCCAAGGGTGCACGGACGACGGCCCACCTCAAAGGGGTCGCTGGAGGACGCCCCCTCAGTGGCCCTGGCCACGTACTCCTGGATCTCCTGCCGGCGCGAGCAGACTCGCTGCAGACGGCAGATCACAAGCAAGGATGGAGGGAGCTTGACAGGGCTGGCGCGTGCGCAGCGCGTCGCGCAGCCGCCCCAAGGCGGGCGTAACCGCCCACTCGGAGTATAAGTACCTGCCACAGATTCGTCCCCCACCGCACATGCGGCCATGGCAGAGCGGCGGGGCGCGCCCGCGGCGAGAGCCCCTCGAAGGGGTCCTCGGACTCTGTGAAGCTGCCGCCGGCGAGCGCCAGGCGCGCCGCGGCCACCTTGCGCTGCTCGCGCTCCTCCGCCACCTGTGCAGCAGCCGCGGGGCGCCAGGTGAGCGGCCGTGCTGAAATGTGACAAGCCAGACCATGTGCGCCCTTCCTGCATGCACGCAAAGGCCCGCCGCCCACAAGCTGGTTGCATGGCAGCAGCATGCGTCGTGCATCAGAGTGCTCAATGCGGCCCCCTGGTGCAAGGCTCCAGGCCGGCAAACTCTTTCGCTCCTCCCTGACACCCCGCCTCCGAAGCCTCCGAGGGTCGCTTCACGCGCGCCGAATAGGCACAAGCAGCTCTGGCCCGCTGAAAGCCGACATGCTCTTGCTGACCGCAGCCACAGCCCCGGGCTGTTCGGCGCGTGCCTTCCTTGACTACCCGGTCAGCTCGCACGCCTGGGAGCGCTGCGCGGAGCAGGGGCGGGCGCGCGCGCGCCTTGGGGTCGGGCTTCTTCGCCTCGGGCATCAGCAGGCGTGTGTACAGCAGGACCGCCATGCCGCCCACAAACAGGCCCCAGTACACCTTCTCCCACGTGCGCAGCTGGCCGCTGCCCTCCATCTGCCGCCGCTCCCAGGGGAACATCCACGCCGACACTGCGCGCCCCGCACGGGGCGCCGTCAGCGGCCCTGCTCGCGCGGGCGGCGAGGGCGCCCGGCGCCCGCGGCCCGCTCCACGCCGCATGCAGCACAAGCGCCGGAGACCCTGAGCTGCCTGCCTGTCTCACCTGAGCAGCTTCAGTCCAGCCCGATGAACAAGGAGGTGTCTGGCAACGTCTTGGTGCTTGACGCTCGTATACTCCTACACTTGCCTGGGAGTCGCCCGCCCAGCACTGCCGCACACGCTGCGCGCTTGCCAGCTTGCATGACAGCTTGGTGCCCTCAGGCCTATGCCGCAGGCACAGCACGACAAGCGCCTGCTCCAGTCGCCGCGACAAGCCAAGGAACCTAAACGCTCCGCTGTTTCTGGAGACCTGCCAAGCACGCAGCGGTGAGCCTGCTGCGGGGCCGGCGCTACCTGCCTCCGCCGACGCCTTCTGCTCGGCCGCGGTGAGGGGCGCGTGCGGGCGTGCAGGCTCGGGCGCGCCCGGCGGCGCCTCCGCGGCGGCGCTCAGCTCCGCCGCCGGCGCGGCCGGCCGCGGCTTGGGCACTGCGACCTTGCCGGTGTACAGGCCCTTGTACTCCGCCGGCACCTGCGAGTATGGCCGGCAGTGCGCGTGCTGCGCCCCGGCTGCTCGGCGCCCCGCGCCATGCAGCAGCGGCGCCGCATGCGCCGCGGCGGGCAGCGACTCCGCTGCCGCTGCGGCCCGGTCCAAACACTGGCCAGCGGTGCCGGGAGCGCCTCCCAGTGGCTGGCCATACGCGCGGCACTGCATGAGCTGCGAGCCTGCACCGTTACGCGCATTGAGCAGGCCCAGGGAAGCGCGCAGGCGGGCGGCCAGGTCCGCCAGCCTGCGCCCGCTCATCGGTAGCACTGCCTGACACACGCGCTGAGCCCACGGTCCACACAGTCACAGATATACTGTGCAAATGCCGGCAGGATGCTGTGACTCACCAGGCGTGGTCGTGCGAGAGAGACTGCATTGAACAGGACAGTGAGACAGAGAGTGAGCGATGTCAAGCCAGGCATTAAGGAGAGAGCTAGCACTGGCATTACCCTCAGGAGCAGGCATGGCGGGTGTTACAGCCATCCTAGGGCAGCTCAGGTCCAGCTGTCCATGCTCACCGCCAGGCAATTGGCCAGCTAGAGCAGCCGGTCTCAGCCGTGAACACACCTCCTTCACCCGTCAGCATGGAGTGCATGACCTGCGGTTGGTCAGCGCGACATGTTCACTGCTCGTTCCGAGAGTTTGGCAGAGCCTGCACACGCTCTTTCCCCGTTCGTCTGCTCCCCAGAACCTGCAGAGCAGCTCACGGTCCACGCAAGCAGACATCCTCTCCATGCGCGGCCAGGTGACGCGGGTCCATGCAGGGACAGACACGCCGGAGCCCATGTCATGCGCCTCACGCAATGCCGTACGCTCTCCGCCACGCCGCATGCCCTGCCCTCCTCGTGCAGCGCCTGCGGTCATTTCTTGCCAAAGAACGACATGATGCCGCGCTGGCCCTTGCCGCCCCTGCCGCCCGCGGCCTGGGCCCTGCCTGCGCCGCGGCCGCCGCCCGAGGCCCCGCCGCCGCCGCCGCGGCCCCGCCCTCCGGCGGGTTTGCCACCCTTGGCAGGCGAGGGCTCCTGTGGTGCCCTGGACGGCTCGCCGCCTTTGGCGCCCTTCGCGGCGCCCCTGGCTCCCGCGCCCGCGCCTGCCGCGTCCCCGTCCGCGCCCTTCGCGCCCTCCGCCGCCGCGCCGGCCGCGCCTGCGGGCGCCTCGGCAGCGGCGCGCGCCTGGGCCTCGGCGGGCTCGCCATCGCCGGGGGCGGCGGCGGCGCCGTTGGCCTCGTCCGCCCAGACCGTCTCGGTGACCTCCTCGCCGGCGTCGTTGATGCTGACGCGCTGCATACGCCTGCGCTGCGACCCTGGGCGCAGCATGCGGGCACCGCCTGTCAGCGCTCGCCCGGTATCGCAGCACTGGGCGTACCGGGGCAGCAGTGCTTGCGCCGCGTCGCGTGGCGGGAGCGCACAGCGCGGGGAACGGCCTCACGGCGAGGCAAACAAGTCATCATGCAAGCGCCATGCATGCCCGGCAGAAAGGAAGGCATCTCGATAGCCTGGTTGTTAAAGTGGCGCGCCGGCAGCCCCGGCATCCTTGACGCGGCCGGCCGGCGCCGCGGCCGGCGCGGCCCTGCCCGCCGACTTGCGGCGCTTGGGCGGCTGCGCGTCCTCAGCAGCGGCCGGCGCGTCGCTGGCCTTGTCTGCCGAGAGCTGGACCACCACATCCTGCCGCAGAGCCAGGCACCATGCAGGGCTCATGGCTGTTCATGTCAGGGCCTCTATCATATGTGCATCTTGGTTTCAAGATTTCCTGCAAGCTGTCAATGTTGCGGGTTGGGAGTGCGCGCGCTGGCATGCTCAGCCGTGCACGGTGACGGGGTCATGCGCGAGAGGCGCACGCTTGAAGCTGGACAGACCAGCAAGGGATCGCGCGTCAGAACAAGAACGATCCTGGGCGCATGAGATGTAGGAATGCGCACCGCGTCGTCATCGCTGCCCTCTGCAGCCGCGGCCGTCGCCCGCGCGCGCTTGGCGGGCGCCTTGGCGGCCGGCGCGCGCTTGGCGGCCGGCTTGGCGGCCGGCTGGGCGGCTGGCGCTGGTCTGGGCGCATTCGCGGCGACCTCCGCAGCCCCTGCGCGTGTGCGGTCGCCAGCGGCGATGACCCGGCATGGCGGGGCGCAGCCTGACGGCACGCGGGCTGGCCCGGCATGGCTAACACTCGCACTGAAGCACATCGAATGCACACTTGCTTTTCAGCGGTCGACAACAGTAATGTTGTAAATGCTGACCCTCTCCAGTAGGCTGCTTGCCACAGGTAGTAAATACTCTCCAGGCTGCGTCAGGAATTTTTCTTCGAAGCCCGCTCGCAGCCAATGCAAGCGCCACGGCAGTGCTAGGGAGCAGAGTGCGGCCGGCGCGCCTGGCACGTCCGCCATGTCAGCATCGCTGTCACTATCGCTGTCGAGCTCCGCGCGCTTCGCGGCAGGTGCCCCCTTCGGCTTGGCCGGCGAGTCCTCGTCGTCCGAGCACAGCGCGCGGCGCCGGCCGGCGACCGGCGCGGGAGCGCCGCCGCTGTCGCTGTCGCTGCCGCCGCCGGCGTCCTCCTGGACCTGTGACAGAACGACAGTCGTGTCACATGCTGGATGCAGACCCCTGCGTGCGTGTTATGCAGGGCATACACAAGGCTGCCGGGCGTCCACACTGCCGTTGCCTGCCCCGTCTCAGCCAACGCCCGCCACGACACAGGTACTTGGCAGGGCTGTGGGGCTGTGAAATCCTGCTGGTCCTTGCGTCACTCGCCTGGCAGCACGCGCTGTTGAGCCCTCCCCCGCGCCTGAGGAGGCTGCGGCAATGGAGGTGCGCAAGCACTGCAGAAGCCAAGCAAGTGCGAGGGCACGCGGCGATGCTGTGCAAGGGCGCGCGAGAGCCGAGCAGGCGCGCGGAGACACGCGCGGCCCGGGCCCTGTCAAGATGAGAGGGTGCACCTGCTGCAGGCCCAGCGCGGCGTCGGCGTCCACCGCGCGCTGCGCGGCCGGCTTGGCCCCCGCAGCCGCCCCGGCACCCCTGCCCTTGGCCTTGCCCTTGCCGCCCGCGGCCGCGCCCGGCGGCTTCGCGGCCGCGCCCGCCGAGGGCGCAGACGCGGACTTGGGCTTGGCCGGCGGCGCCTTGCTCCACATGCTGCTGAGCGCGTTGCCGCCGGCGGCCTTCTTGCCAGGTGCGACCTTAGCAGGGGCGCCCTTGCCTGGCGCGGCCCTGGCCGGGGCGCCCTTCTTGGGGGAGCCCCCCGCGGGGCCCGCCCCCGCGCCGCCGCTGGCCGCCGGCGCGGCCTCCGCGCCGGGCGCGCCTGCCGCGCTACCAGGGCTGCCGCCCCCGCTCGGCGGCGCCGCGGGCGCGCTCTGGCCCGCCTTGCGGCCGCCTGCGCCGCCGCGGGACTCGCTGCGTTTGTGCGTGAAGGCCTGGGCCTCGATGGGCATGGCAGGCACTTGCGCTCTGCCAGCATCATGCACACCCGCCTTGCGCATTGCGCAGAAAGAGAGACAGTCTGCGGCACATTGCACCGCCCTCTGCGGTCGCCATCAGCAGGGCCCAGCAGGGTATCTGCACAGCCCTCAGTGGCGAGCTTGTGCACGATCTTTTTAAAACCCTGCGCTGGCGGTGCGCGCCTGCCGCAATGCTCTGTATCTTTTCCACGGTCTTGCTGCCGCCATGCGTGGGCGGAGCGGCGGCCGCGCCTCCGAGCGCGGCCGCTGCGGCCTCCGCCGCCGCGGCCACCTTGTTGCGCACCAGGTCGGGGTCTCGCGCGGCCTGGGACAGCGCGCGCGACGCGTTTAGACAGCCGCTTCACAGTGGCTCGGGATGTCCCTGGTGGCACTTGAGCTCTTGCCAATGCCGTCATAGCGCAGGTGGCCAGTAGTCCATCGCCGCCGGCGACCGCCGCACGTTCAGGCAAGCGGCACCTTGCTGCGCAGCAGAGTGAACAGCAGCGGCTTGAGCGCGGACATGGTACCCACAGCGCGCACGACAGCAACGGCCGCTCGCCGGCGGGTCGAGCGCCCGCGCCTGCGGGCAGGCCACGGCGGAGCAGCGGTTGTCGGCGAGGCAGTTGGCGGCGGGGTGCGCTTGCGCCAGCGCGGCGAACAGCGCCGTCGTCTGCTGGCTGTCGGCGTTCCACACGTCCAGCGCATCCTGGGCCGGCCCCCGTCTGCTGTCTCAAAGAGGGAGCAGCAGCGCATCCAGTGTGAGCGCGTGCTCGCCGGCTGGGCCTTTGCCTGCACCAGAAGCCCCGCTAGCCTGAGCGCTGCAAGTGAGCAAGCAGGTGCGTGAGGGACGGGCTGCCTGCCTTGGGCTGCGTCGGCTGCACGCTGTGCACGTGCACGTCGGTGAGGGGCTTCAGCGCGGCGCTGCGCTCGGCCAGCTGCACGGCGGGCACCAACTGCACGATGTGCCGCGCCGCGCCGCCGCCCACGTCCGCGGCCCAGCCCGCGAGCAGGTAGGTGGCGGCGACCTTGCCGCGGTGCGCCTCGGCAAACGCGAAGAGCAGCTGCTTGGCCAGGTTGGCCGGCAGCAGGCGCTCGCGCGCCAGCCATTTGTACGACACGGCCTGCGCGCACGGCGCCCGCGCGCTCGCTGCCAGTGCTGAGACTTGCTGCCATGTGGCCCATCACATTAACGCTGCTTCTGGCTGCAGGCGTGCGGTGTGCCATGCCCCTTGGCACCTATGCTTCACGCGGGCAACAGCCAGCGCTAGCACTGCAGCGCCAACATACCTTCAGCTCCTCCCCGACCAGCACTTTGAGCTCATTGAGTATTGCCTCGCAGTCCACTGCACCGCTGGCCGCCATAGCGCTGCCTCGCTGGCTGATGCGCCCCTACCTTGCACACACAGGCATGTTCACTTATGGCAGAGCACTGCCATCCTACGCAAAGTGATGGATCCCACGTGGGCCCGTCTCAAAGTCCTGTTTGGCTTCTGCTTCCAGAGCACAGTCACAGTAGTACAGCCTCTACAAGCCAACCACTGAGGTGAAGAGTAAGAGCATCTGCTGCTGTGGGGTACTCAGCAGCGGGTTTTTTCAAAGGTCCTTGGCAGAAGCCTTCCAAACACACATCTGCGGCAATGCAAGTTGCCGAGGTTTTGTGGTGGACGTGAAAAGTGTTGCTGGACCTCAGAGCGGCTTTTGCGCTCAAGTCTTGCACACGTCGGTGGGTTCGCTCACGTTCTGCCCATGCTATTGGTGCTTATTGCCACTATACACAGCCAGTTGTGCTGTGCACGAACGCCATGGGAAACAAGGCCATGTTCAGCAAGAGCAGACCCAACTGCGTGCATCTTGTTATACACGCCTCCCAGTACCTTGTGCCAGTTGCTGACCATGGGTCGTTCACAGGCGCTGAGCCAATGGCTGCTTACTGAAATCAGCTTGCTTGCAGCAATTGAGCTGTGAGTTGCGTTAATGACACCATGGTGAGCGCCACAATACTTCCCTGGTAAGGTGCACCATATAAGATGAGGTGCCAAGTGTGGCACTTCTTTGCAGGTCGCCTGGGTGCAGCTGGCTCTGCTCTCTGCGCTTGCACTGGCCGCGTCACTGCCAGTTGTCGATGCCGGCGCAGATGGCTTCGCCATAGTCACAACGCAGGGGACGCTGTTCAGCGCAAAAGGCAGCACGCTCTATGCAACAGGCACAAACATGTACACGCTCGCTGACACTGCGCAAGTCACTGACGCGGAAGTGTGCGAGTTCTTCGAGGTGCCGCCCCTGTGAAACTCAGCTTTTCATGCCATGGTCAACCCTGCAAGACCACCAAGTGCGCAGGTGCTGTCCAGCCATCATGCGACCGTGGTGCGGACGTTTGCATTTATCAATGGCTATGGAGGTCAGGCCTGACCCGTCGCGTGGCAGCACCTCACCTGCCACATGTGTCAGCAAACTGACCGCATTCGACCGCATGCTGGGCATAGGCAGGCTTGGCGGGCTGCCCGTAGATGCAACGCCTGTTCCCATTCAGGCATGCTCCTTCCAGAATGCTGATGTACTTGTGCAACGATTGGAGTCTGAAGCTTCAATCGCTACTGTTGCTGCAACTGGGTTGCTGTCGAGCGTGCAGCCTGCGCTCGGCATCTTTAACGAGCTCGCGCTACGGCGCCTGGATCTCATCCTTGCACAAGCGCGCCTGCGCGGCATCCGTGTCATCATGGTCCTGTCCAACTTCTGGTCGTGCCCCCGCCTTGCAGCTCTTGCGCTCCTGGGGAATACAGCTGACCAGGTCCCTCTGACTCCAGCCTGCGACTGGACGCGCAGGGGTGCCTTCGGTGGCATGCAGGCGCGCACAATGCTGCGGCCCGGGCGGCCACGAGCGCAGCTTACCCATTGCCTCACATGCACCTCCAGCCAACGTCCTGCGATGTGTGGGCCGTGTGGGCATGTGAGCGGCACGCGCGTGAGCCGCTCATGCGCTGTGCCAAATGCGCTTCAGTGGTATGTGGACCAAGCCGTCGGCATGGGCCAGCCGCTGGAGCTGTTCTACTCGGACGCGCGCTGCAAGGACGCATACAAGACGTATGTGGCCACCGTCACAGGGCGCACAAACACCGTCAACGGCATCCCGTACGCAAGCGATGGGGCAGGTGCCTCCCGACATCATCCTCCATGCATGTGCATTCGGAGGCTCTAAAGCGGCCCTAACGCTGAGTGCGCCGGGCAGTCTTTGCTTGGGAGCTGGCGAACGAGCCGCAGACGCGCGCATACTACGAGCACAACGCGAGCCTGCCGGTGTGCAGGGCGTCTGTGTGATGTTGGCATTTGGCCGTCTACAGCGGCCTGCCACAATGCAGCCAAGGTCATGCACACGGAAACAGTGTGGGAGTGCTGGTGCCTGCAGTGCGACAGTGCGAGTGCAGTCGGTTGTTCCCAATGCAGGGATGCAGGGATGCGTACTCCTTGTGTCACTCACCATGCAAGCGCACACAAGTAGGGGTTCTCTGCGCACCAAAGGGTGCAGCCAACGCATGCAGGCAGGCGCGCTGGTGACGGCCTGGCTGCGCGAGATGAGCGCCTATGTCAAGCAGCTGGACCCGGCGCACATGGTCAGCTCGGGCGGCGTCGGCTACCGGCTGTCTGCCCCCAGCATGCATCGGGCTGCCGGCGCTGCCGCCGCCGACGCGCGCCTGGAGAGCATGGAACGCCGCACCCTGGTTGCCGATGCTGCGGCCGAGCAAGCCTTCATAGCTGCTGCCTGCTATGCTGAGGGAGTCGCCAGACTGGGCGCAGATTAACTGGCCGTTTAAAGGAGAGGACTACGAGGCGAATGTGCTGATTGACACGCTGGACTTTGCCACTATCCACTCATACCCAGGTGACCCTATTGCTAACATTGGCCAGCTCATATGCATGTATCGCGCTCACCTCCTGTGTGCCCCCCATGACACCGGCTCAGGAGTGCCAACACACAATAGCATGCTAGCACGTGAGCACGGTACCTTCCAAGCATGTCCTGCCTTTTACATCATTCACTTTTGAGCTAAGTAGAGCAGCCAACATGCACCCAGCAGAGAATTTTGTTCTCAGCATTGCTGCAAGTGGAAACAGCAGCATGCCAAGCAAGGATTGTATCAGCCTTGCTGGAAGCATCAGTCTCTTCTATCACAATTGTGGTCTGTTGTCTGTTGGCCAGACGCAAAGAGTACTCGAAGCCATCGAGCAGCACGACTGTTGACGCCGTGCAAGCGCGCGCTGAGCATGCATGTGGGTGCGGCGCAGACCAGTGGGACATGGACCCGGCGCGCCTCGGGTGGCTGCAGCGGCACTTTTACGCCGACCGCGCGTCGCTCGCCCACCAGGCGGGGAAGCCACTGCTGGTCGAGGAGTACGGCACGCGGGTGCTCACCCTGTCCTGGCACATGCGCATATCTGGCTTCCAGGTGACACGTGGTGACGAGGGCCTCCCTGCTCCTCACCCTGCACGTCCACACTGCACCCTTCACAACTGACGCTTTTTGTAACTGTTATGCAGTGTCTTCCAGCTGCTGCTAGTACGTCTTTGCTCATGCTGTGCCTCACCAAGAGCAGCGAAGTCCAACGACCAACCCATTTGATGAATGACAGCAGCTGCCATGCGGCAGGAGCACTGGGCCGACCGCGACGCCGCGCTGGCGGTGATGCATGCGGGCGCCAACGCGCTGGGCCTGGCCGGGACGCTGTGCTGGCAGCTCTTTGCCTGGCAGCCCCCATCCTCTGGGGACGGCTACAACTTCTGGCTGGCGGCGCCGGGCGCCAATGCGATGCGCCAGCAGTTCAGATACCTTGCAAGCAAGAGCGCAGCGGCAAGCGCATGATCAGGCCGCCGCGTTGTGTGTAGTAGAAACATTTGGTGACCCGGCCACCCCACTTCCTAGGTGCAGCAGGGAACTGCGCTCAGCTTCAGCCTCTGGCCAGGTTCCAGGATCAGAAGAAGAGCCCGACACAAGCGGACGTGTTACTTGCAGCTTGGTTTAGACGAGTTGCCTCACTCGGACCGAGGATTTGCGCTCCCTGGACAGCTTTTAGAGCCTGTCAGCAGGGATGTCAAATTAAGCAAATGAGAAAGCACCGACACAACATGTGTCTGACAGTGGTTGTCGATAGATGCAGCACGTGCCACGGTTTACAACATGCAATGCAATTGCATGCAACGCAACCCATGGACGCTTCCAGACTGCAACTACAACGCGCACTGCAGCATGTGCCCGTTCGTGGCACATGCAAGCAGCAGCTTCTGCACAACAGCCAGTCTGGGGAAGCAGGGACAGGGTGCAAGCACACACAGAGCAGGCACACGAGAATGTTCTCTTGGGGCTGCATCAGTGATACAAGTACACAGGCGCTTGGCTTCATACTTCGATATGAGACACAGTCAGACTTGCACGCCAACGACCTGCCGCACCCGCCCTCGCATTTGCGGCAAAGCCGCTGCGGACGGCGAGCCTGCTGCCATGTCCGGGACACTCTGCTCGGGTCCAAAGATGTCGCGCACGTTGGCCCAGCGCTTGGCCGCGCGCGCCTCCCTGCAGAGCACTCGCTGTTTTGTGGAGCTGAACTATTCAAAACCCGGCCAAGATGCCTAGGCGTACATGTGATGCACCCTCAAACGTTCACATAACATGTGTGCTGCTATGTGCAGGCGCCCCAGCTTACCTGCACTTCCTGAGCAAGGTGCATGCTGCTGAAGCTGTAAGCTCAACGGTAGCAGCCCTCAGCTTTGCCTGGAGCTGGCCAGGCTTGGTGCCAAGTCGCTGCCTACAAGCAGGTGCTACGCCTCTGCACAAGCGCTGTTCCCTTCTGGCAGGCCCACGCAGACAAGCAAGGTGACCACGCACCAGTATCCACCCGTGTACACGAACGCCTGCTGCTCGCCGGCCACGGCGCCCGGCACGGGGTTGAACCAGCGCGGGCGGATGGGCTCGCCGCGGTCGGCCGCCTTGCGCGCGGCGCGCTGCTTCGTCTCCAGGCGCAGCTTCTCCAGGTTGGCCTGGCACCCGGGCGTGACCGCGTTCGGGTCACCTTGGGGATGTCGCACACATTCACACCACATCTCTGCATGCACATAGAACCATTTGAAAGAGCAGTCAAGGCGGGTAACCTCTGCGGGGACCGGCATGAATGCGGCCGTTGCTCGTCAGCGCGCAACGCTGCATGCAGAGCCAGAGAGGCAGGGCGGGCGCTTGGGGGCGCGGGCGCGGGCCAGGGCGCGCCTGGTCATACTGACCCAGCTCCAGGCAGTGCTGGTCCGGGCGCAGGCGGCAGTCGGTGGGCGCCAGCCGCTCGGCCAGGCCCGGCGTGACCTCGTTGAGCTTGATGGCCCAGCCCGTCAGATTGTACCTGCCGCGCGGCCGCGGCGCGCCTCCTCAGCCGCGCCCCAGCTCTGCACGACGCGGCCTTGCACTGCGTGTGAAGGACCGCGGAATTATTAGTACGGATGGGGCGCTACAGCATGAGTCGCGGTCCCTTTGCCTGTTCCAAGCACAGGGAGTTGGCACAAGGCGTAAAGTCAGGCAGCCGCAGGCGGCGACATGATGCACTGGCAGGCTCAGGAAAGGCTCCTGTGGCCCCACCTCGCACCAGCCAAAAACTAAAAACTTATTTACACTCAGCGAGCGCCACTTGAGATACAGGGAGCATGCAGTGGACGGGCAACGGCACATCGGCGGCGACGCGCGGGGCGCGCACCGCGTGGGGTCGGCCGGCGGCGAGTTCTTCTGCCAGAGCAGGCGCTGCGCGCCGCCCGGCAACTCCGCGTGCATCGCCTCGTCCCAGCGCCCGTACAGGCTAGGGCCCGGCACGCGCGCGCCGTTGCGCTCCAGGTGGCCGCGCACCTGCACGCGCGCCGCATATAAGGATATAGGCATACCCTCTAGGGTGTGACCCTAGACGACTATACCCTGCTCTCATGCGCCTGCTGCCACCTCTCATGCGCCAGCTGCTGTCATGTCGAGCCTATAGCCTTAAGTGGCGGCAAGGCGTGCACGCATGCTGCAAAGCCTGCAGCATCGGCCTGTATTTGATTCCTGGGTCGCTTGGCAACGCAGCACCGGCTGGGAGCGGGGGGCCGGGGTGCGGGCGCGCGCCTCGTGCTCGTTGTGCGAGCGCAGGAAGGAGTGCTCGCGGAAGCGCAGCTTGGCGACCAGGCCGGTGGCCGCGTTGCGCACGCGCATCACGCCGCCGTGGTCGACATAGATGCGGCCGATGATCAGGTTGTTGATGCTGGTCACCACCTGGCCCGGCGCCCGCAAAAGCCCTCAGTGGGGTGTATACCCTGCCTGTGCCGAGGAGAGTCTGACGCTGCGGCAAGACCGATGTTGCAAGGGCCTCTCTGTGGTCATGTGCAACCACACTGCAAGTAACAGACACAGCACTGGAGACTGCCATACAGATACGTGCAGGCCCGCGCTACCGCAGACAAGTATGCACGGACGCATGCGAAGGAACAAAAACAGCACCGCCGTGCAGCCGGGCCGCGGGGCGCGCCTTGCTCCAGGTGTACTCGTCGCCGTCCGCAAAGGTCAGCCGCAGCAGCCCGACCGGGTGCAGCTCGATCGAGCGGCCCCAGAACTTGCTGCGCAGCTCTGCGTCGCCCTCCAGCTTCCAGCGGCGGCCCTCGCTGACCGCCGCGATGATGGTCGGGTGGTGGCACACCTGCGGCCGCGCCCGGCCGCGCCGCTGGCTGGGGCTGTGCACACCGCCTCTGGGTTCAGACTAGCATTCCTGAATGCTAGTCCTGAAACCACTCTGTACACATCGTGCGCATGCCTGATGCTCGAGCGCTAGCTCGACTGCTACGCACGAAGCGTATGCCTGGCGCTCCGCCATGCACCAACATGGCATGGTGCGAGGGGGTGCCGCTGGAGGTCGCCGTCGCTCTGTGCATAGGGTTGGGGTGTGAGTGAGGGCAGCGAGGAAGGGAGAGGCACCTTCTCCGCCAGCATCCGGAAGCCCTTCTCCGCGCACAGCAGCTCGTACGTCTCGCCCAGCAGCGGATTGAACGGCTTGTTTGTGCGGCCCGCCGTGCCCGAGTACCTGGAAGTGGACAACACATTCAGCAGCGCGCGGACGCCTGTTGCAACTCTGCTGCACTCGCAGGCTGCTGGCATGTAGAATAAAAGCAAATATGCGCTCGCTCATAGTAGTGCGTGCGAAAGAGTGCTTCACAAGTAAGTGCAAAAGAGATGTAGAGCTGCAGGACCTGAGCTCGTGTCCCTGAGCAATGTCTGATGTGGCAAGTGCACGTACCCGCTCACGGCGAATGCCGCAATGTGCAGCATGCGCGCGTCGCTGCCGGGCGGCTCCGCTGCCGCCTGCGCAGTCCAGGCTCATCAGCACTCATGCCTTTGAGAGGCTGGCCCGCAGGTGCATCTCGTGCTGACCGCGCTGACATGCATGCATGTTTGCGGATGGCAGCACTGACACCTCACATTTCCAGATACCATCACATGCCAAGGCAGGCACACAGAGGAGGCCGCGCATTCGATCCAGCAGGCCCCAAGTATGCCAGATACCCAACCAGCAAGCTAAAGTACCATAGCCAGATCAGGAACCTCAATAGGCCGCGCAGCAGGCCCCAAGGACTCCACGTCCTCAAAGACCAGCGAGCTGTCATGTAGCAAGACCTGGTTTAAATACCCTACACAGCCAGATCAGGCACATACAGCAGGCCGCGCGCCTGGTCCAGCAGGCCCGAGTACTCCAGGTCCTCCGCCAGCTTTTGCAGCGCGGACAGCGGCTCGTTGAAGTAGACCGGCAGGCACACGCGCGACAGGTCCTTGCCGACGTTGTCGCGGATGATCGACCACAGCGACACGCTCTTCTCCTGCGCGCACGTGCGCGGCATGCACGTGCCTGAGCGCCGGAGATGTGCGGTGCGCTAGCTGATCATACAGCAGCGTGCTCCATCCACGGGACGACAGAACAGCACATGCAAAATTGTGTTCGGGTACGGCCGGCACCATGCCGAGTTTTGAACGCAGAACTTACACAAGGTAGCAAGCGTATGGATTATGACAGCACCCAAGTGGGTTGAGCGCAGCACCAAAAGCGCGCTTGTCCCAGGGAGCAGGGGCTCAGCACGTGCCAGTGCAGAGCTCACCTGCTGCGCCGGAGGCGGCAGCCGCTCGCGCCGCTTGGGCGGCGGCATCTCCGCGCGCAGCCACTCCGGCATGTCGCCTGCATCCCTGCGCCGCCTTCCATGCAACGGTCGGCATGCTCTGCCTCCAGGTACGTCCCGTGCTGAGAGGGGCCATTGCTGTAGCGGGCTGTGCAAGGCCGGCTGCCTCCTGCACATCCTGGCCTACACCTGGGTAAGTCACATCGAGACAAGGTCATGGCTATGCAGGCAGTGCAGGGCTGGGACGAGCGCCACACTCGCAGACAGGCCAGCGGCCCTGGCGAGGCCCCTGGCAGCGGGCGCGCGCCCGCTGCGCTCGCCACTGGCCGCGAGGCTGCACGCATCCAGGTCCTCCGGTAGCGTCATACTGGGCCGCTGCAGCTCGCGCGCGTCGAAGTAGCGCGCCTCGTCGGTGGTTTCCTCATCGGAAGAGTCCACGCGCGCGTGCGCGCGCCCGCCCTCCAGCGACGGGTCCGCCTCAGCGTCGGACTGCTCGCTGTTCACCTGCGCGTTCACCTGTTCACTGATGGACCCGCACTGGCCCCCGCTGCCGGCGGCTCAGGGGCTGCGGAAGCACCCCTGGGAGGCGGCGCGGTGACACTGCTGCGCGCTCGCTGTCCTGGAGATCGGCCTGGGGAAGCGGCCAGCCTCTGTGACCAGGCCGTGGCTGTTCACCTGCGTGATGCAGTGCTGCGCGCGTGCCTCCAGCACGGGCGGAGCGTTCAGGGTGCTACTGGCCATGTTGCTGAACACGACGTGTTGGTGGCGGCACTATCCGCAACCGACGCGTACAGCATAGAAAAGAGCGCCGCCGCAGGCTGAAGCGCTTGCGCATGTCGAGGTCCTCGGGCGAGCAGTCACCAGACGGCTAGCAGAGTGCGAGCAGTGCGTCATGCCAGACAGCCACATGGACCCCGCGAGACAGAAGCGTGGGCATCAGACATGCCGGCCATGGGGTTATGGGTCAGAGTGTCACTCGCACCATGGTGCTATACCATCCCCAATCACCTCCCAGCAGCGTGGGGGGGGGCGCGCCTCGGAGTCGCCGCCCTCGCCGGCCTCCAGCGAGCGCCGGGAGCCCTCGCCGCGGCGCGCCCTGTTGACCGCCGAGCTCTCCACCACCATCGCCGTCTCCAGCTGCCGCTTCTCATTCTGCGCGCGGCCCAGGCGTCGAGCAGACCGGGCGCCCACTCGGCCTCATTGCAGGCCCTGACTTGGCACCATAAAATAAACTAATAAGGAGGGCCGCCCATGCGCCGCTGCCTATTCCGCACACGCCGCCCGAAGCCTGCCGCACTCTTCAGAGACGCATGCGCGTCCGGGCGCCAGGCGTGGCCGGCCGCCGCGCCTCTCTGCCAGTCGCGCGCAGAGCAGGCGGTGCCCCTTTCGCAGGCAGTTCTCTTCGAGCAGGGGCGCGCCTCCAGGCTGCGCACGAGGCCCAGCAGCGTGCGCCGCTTGTCGGCCTCGGCCGCCATCCAGGCGTGGTAGCGCTGGTGCTGCGCCACCAGCACGTCCTCCACGTGCGCGAGCACGCCCGGCGCCGCGCCGCGCTCGGCCAGCCGCCCGCGAACCGCCTCCAGCTCCGCCAGGAACGCGTTGTCGCTCGAGGTGATCCTGCGCGGCGGCGCCTCTGCTTAGGCTCGTCCGCCCGGCCGCGCGCCGCGTCCAGCTTCCCGGGGGGGTGCGCTGTTGGTCGAGGCAATCCTGTAGACTCCTGAACTCTTGTTGTTTGGCACGTGCAATGCTTGAATGAAAAGCACACACTAGCACCGCCTCTGCACGGCATTAGAGCCCTAGCTTATGGCCTCCTCACAACACTCAATGCAACCGTGCCGCACGAGATCGTGGCCGGTTTGTGACAGATTTGAAGCAGCTTGTCACACGCTTAGTAAAGCAGACGAGCAAACACAAGCCTCGACGTGTGGGCTACCTGGCAGAGCTCTCGGCAGGCGAAGTAAGTGCGTTTGCGACCTCTGGCGCAACATCTCCCCACGCACCCTGCACAGGCGCGGCAGCCTCAGGATAAATCCATAATGCCTCTCAGCTCGCCCTACTGAAGCTCGGAGCGGCAAACCCGGCACGCAAGGCATGGGCACAGGTGGGCAGTCGCTTTCAGCGACAATCCTGTCGCATGTCTGCATCCTTCCAATGACTTGCAACCTCAACGGCGCGCCGGATGTGCGAACCTTTGCGGCTACCAGGTAGGTGACCCAGGCATTCCGGTCCGCCCTGCACACAGCCGCCACAGCGTGAGACCTCCGGAGGAGCGTGTGCACGTGAGGCGACATAGACAGGAAGGGTGACAGCGCAGGCTCAGCGAGCCGCATGCATCAAGGCGCGTCCGGCGTGAAAGGAAGACCGCGCTCACTTGGTCTCGGCCCGCAGGCGCATCGTCGTGGCGCCGTTCTCGAGGTAGAACTTCCGGTAGTCCGCGTCGGACTCGGCCACCTTTGCCACCTGCAGCCGCACGCGCGACATATTTGACACCTGGCGCCCTCTTCTGACGACATCATGCTGTGCCAGCGCACCCTGATTGTATGAGCAGGGTCCCGGCCAAGACACCGCGCGGCTGTGGCGCTGCAAGGCACAGATTCGGACTCCCAAGGCCGTCCGCGTGCACATCGCACGCGCGGCTCCCCGGCATGCGCCCCCGACCAAGGGCGGCAGCGTGCGCCCGGGCCGCGCGCGCGCGCGCCTGCAGGTGGACCTCGCCCTGCGGCACCGCGGGCCGGCCCGCGTTGCCGCGCGCGGTCGGGCTGAGGCAGCCGCCGTCCTTGGCCTGCTGCGCCGCGCTCCTGCGCGCCCGCAGGGCAGCATCGCATCTGGAATCAAAGACAGGCTCGCAGAGCGGTGAGCCTCAGCGGCTGTTGGCGGGAAGCCAGACCCGGGGCGGCAGGCGCAGCGTGTCAGGCGGCCAAGGCTGGCGTACGAGGTCGCGCGCGCGGCACTGCTGCAACAGAAGGTGCGAGAGCAGACATGCAGATGATATCAGACTGCCGCTCCAACGCGCGCTTCGAGGCCCCATAACATTCTTCTGCCACTTGGGTCCAGGGCCAGGAGGCGCTGTGCTGCCGCCGCTGGCGATCCAGACGGCAGGCCTGACCAACAAATAGGCCTGAAAAGTGCCTCCACTGCACTGCAGCGCACTGCAGCGCGCTTGGAGGCTGCCGGGCGGGAGGCAGCGCCCTAGCTTCCCAGTCCAAGGCCGTGCACGCTCGAGCGCGCGCGCAAGACGCGCTCGGCCCCAGGGCCGGCGCACCGTATCCACTTGTTCTCCGTGATGCCGGTCTCCGAGCCGATGAGCACCACGTCGCCCTGCTGCCGCAGGCCCTCCAGCAGCGCGTGCAGGTTGATGCGCGTGGGGCCGAACACCTGCGCGCGGGCGCCGCGTCAGGCGCCGCGGCAGCCTTGGGGAGTGCCGCGGGAGCGCGGGAAGGCCGCCGGCCACAGCGCCGCGCCGACGAGGCGAGCGGGGCGCCGATTGGCACTCCCCAGGGCGCGCGCGCCTTGTAGTACCGCAGCACGCCGTTCTGCAGCACGAACAGGCGGTGGCGCCAGCCCTTGGCCAGGTTGACGTACTTGACCAGCACGCCGACCACTATCTGCGCGCGGGGCGGGCGCAGCGTCGCGCCTGCGAGAACCTGCCCGCAAGGACAGGCAGCATTGCCCCTAGACTCCATCAGGGCTGATGCGGGAGCGCTTCAGTGCACCCACCTTGTTGCGAAACTCTGCCAGGCGCGAGTGGGGCCCCATTGGGTCCTGCATTGCGGCCTCCTCCTCGGCGCCCCGGCCCTCTCCCATGGCGCCCGCGCAGGGCTACCGCACCGCACGCTGCTGCAGCCTGCTGGCGGCCCAGCAATGGCGCCTGCGGGCGGTCAAACTTGCTCTGTGATGGGCCGCACAGTAGCCGGCGGGCTGTCAGCAAGGCACAGCGTGCTTCACCACAGTGCACAAAGGAGCCCCGAGGCCGCTCGGGAGCTTGCTTTCGAGCTGTTGCACCGGACCTGACCCTGTCAGGAACCCGCAGCAGCAAGGCTTTTGAGACCCAGGATAAAGCGCACACGTCGGCAGAAAAAGTCCTGTAGCCTGCTGATCGAGTGAACTGATCATGAAGCTCATCAGCGACAATGGAGTGGCGAGGCGCTGCCCGCCCTGCCGCGGCGTAGCCGCTCTGCCTCGCCAGAGCACAGGCGTGCAGGGGCGCGCCGCACCTCGCACGCGGGCTGCCCGGCGAAGGGATGGCAGGAGACAGCGCAGCGCGGCCGCGCGCAGCCAGGTGCTGTTGCCGCCGGCCTGCAGCCTGTGCTGGCTATGTTGTTGTTCGGCGCGCTTGCCGAGCGGGCTTACAGCGGCTTCTGACGCGCGGCGTGTGCAGATGCAAGCCATTGTGCCGCAAACCAAGCAGCTGGAGGACAGCTACGCCCTGCCGGGCAAGTCTGCATATGAAAGCGTGCCGAGCATGTGCGCGCGCCTCTGCTCGCCTGTGCTGCACCTGTTGCTCCCCCGGTTGTGGCTCCCCCGGTTGTGCAGGTAACCCCGTGCGGTGTGCTTGTGAAGCCAGCAACGTCAGTAAGTTCTCTGACCGGAGAACGGGCCAGGCGCTTGCTAGCTCAGCGCTGCGCCTCGCAGGTGGAGGGCGCTGGCAGAGAGGCACGCCGAGCAGCTGGCCGTCATTGACCCGCACAGGAAGCCGAGCATGGAGCTGACGTACAGGCGAGTCGCGCGCGCCGCCCGCGCCGCTCGTTCTGGCCGTTTTGGCATGCAGGCGCCGCTGTCGCTACTTCCAGCGCGGTGCGAGCGGGAGGAGCTGAGTGAGCGGTCGCGACAGGGAGCTGGAGTCGCAGATTGAGGGCTTTGCTGCTGGCCTGCAAGCCTTGGGGCTCCAGCCGGGAGACCGGGTGCGTACTGTGCACGCCAGTCGCCACGGTGTTGCTCAGCCGAACTACATCTGTGTTGCCTTGCACTAGGTAGTATGTCGTGAGCTTGGCTTTACACTAAAATATCAAGCTTGGGAGCTCACTTACCGTGTCCAGCCTGCTGCGTGTTGGGGTATGGTGGAACCGCAATGGAACCGCACGCTTGCACAGGAGCATACGCACGTTTGACACTCAGGTAGCACCCACGCGCGGGCCGCGCCCGCAGGTGGCCCTGTTCAGCGAGAACGGCGCGCGGTGGCTGGTGGCGGACCAGGGCATCATGATGGCGGGAGGCGCGCGCCTGCTCAGCGTTGCAGCGCCCGGCGGCTGGGTCACAGCACTGAGCTGGCTGCATGCAAGCGGGCTTGAGCTGGCTGCATGCAAGCGGGCTTGGCCGCTTTGGGTTGCGTGCAGTGGGCCGCGGCCTCTGCATCCAAATGCAAGCATTCGGGCCGGCGTGCCAAGAGTGCTGGCGCTCTGTGCCTAATGTTGGCCGCTTGCAGCGCGGGTTGCTTGATGGTGCGTATGCACTGGTGCTTGACGTGGGCGGCACTCACCTGCAGAGGAGATGGCATCGCTTCTCACGGATGGCTTTTGTCAACGCCGTGCAGCCTTCATGCGCAGCGGCGGTGGCCGGGCAGCATGGGCCAGCGGCGGACACCCGCGTGTCCTGCGTCGCCGCAGTGCGCAGCCCCGACGCAGCCGCGCCCTCGCCTGAGTCCTGGTGCGGCGGCGCGCAGCCGCGGACGCGGTGCGCGGCAGCACGAGCCCCGCCGAGGAGCTGGCGTACATCA
>JAABUV010002342.1_pt1 | contig 25867 bp, 23 predicted proteins | sample 5559971 | NCBI WGS metagenome assembly JAABUV01 (sample SAMN10711881, study PRJNA513362) | rock metagenome | isolation source: Antarctica rocks | place: Antarctica: Victoria Land, Knobhead nord | collected 2015-12-19
GCAGGCCGAACGGGTAGCCCCCGCCGTCCCACCGCTCGTGGTGGTGGCGGATCGCGTCCAGCGTGTCCTCCAGGCCGGGCACGGCCCCGACGATGACGGCCCCCATCATCGGGTGCTGCTTGATGGCGCGGAACTCGTCGTCGGTCAGCTTGCCCGGCTTCCGCAGGATGAAGTTCGGGACGCCGATCTTGCCGACGTCGTGCAGCAGCGCGGCCAGCAGCACGCCGTTCTGCGCCTCCTCGTCCAGCCCCAGCTCCTGGGCGATGCCCAGCGCGTGGGCCATGACGTCCTCGGAGTGGCGGCGGGTATAGCGGTCCTTGGCGTCCACGGCCGTGACCAGGGCGTTGAGCATCGAGAAGCTCGACATCGAGCACACGAGGTTCGCGCGCAGCCGCTCGGTCAGGTCGCCCGCGCCGGCCCCGCCCGTTTTGACCTGGTACAGCCGGAGGTCCGCCGTTTCCAGCGCCTCCAGGCGGCCCGGCCCGTCGTCGGGGAAGACGGCCACGCCGACCGACAGCGTCAGGGGAATGGGGCGGCCCCCGGCGGGCGGGCGGTATTCCAGGTCGGCCAGGGCCGCGGTCAGCCGGGCGGCGATGTCGCCGGCACTTTCGGCCCCCACGTCGGGCAGGAGCAGGGCGAACTCGTCGCCCCCGTAGCGCGCACACGTATCGTAGGACCGGCAGTGACGGCGCAGCGACTGCGCGACCTGGCGCAGCACCTCGTCGCCGACCAGGTGCCCGTAGGCGTCGTTGAAGAACTTGAAGTTGTCCAGGTCCAGCACGGCCAGGGCGACGCGCTCGCCCGTGCGCTGCGCGCGGTCCGCCTCGGCTTCGAGCCGCCGGTGGAAGACGCGGTGGTTGAGCAGGCCCGTCAGCGAGTCACGGTCCGCCCGCTCGGTCGCCTCGGCCAGCAGCCGCTCTTTCTGGGCCAGCAGCTCCTGCCTGGCCTCGGACTCCGCCTGGTGGCTCAGGGCGGCGGCCACCAGGCCCGCCATCAGGTGCAGCGTGTGCTCGTCCAGGGCCGAAAACGCATACGGCTCCGGCGAGGTCGCCTGCAAGACGCCGACGACACGCCGGTCGTAGCGCAGCGGGACGATGACCATCGAGCGCGTGCCGGTCCGGCGGCACAGGTCCAGGTTGACGCGCGGGTCGCGCTCCGCGTCGTCGCAGCGCAGCGCCGCCCCGTGGCGGACGCACTCGCCCGCCAGGCCGCCCGCGCGGGCGACGCGCGTCCCCCGGAACGGCGCGGCCCGCCCGCTGGCCGCCCGGTAGACCAGCGCGTCGCCGTCCGCCCATTGCAGCGTCGCGCCCGTCCCTCGCGTCAGCGCCTGGGTGCGGGCGACGATCAGCTCCATCATGGCCGGCAGGTCCAGGTCCGCCGTGGCGATCTCGTGCTGGGTGGCGATGATGGCTGAAAACCGCTCGCCGTCCTGCCGCAGCGCCTCCTCGGCGCGCTTGCGCTCCGCGACCTCGATCTCCAGGTCCGCCACCCGCCGGTCCACGAGCATCGCCAGGCGGCGCTTCTCGCCCCGCAAGGCCTGCTCGTCCCGCTGCCGGGCGCGGAAGATTCCGTCCGCGACGCCCAGGGCCAGCGCGAGCAGCGCGGCCAGGCCCAGCACGGCGGCTTCGGCGGGGAGCGCCGCCGTGGCGTCCGACGCGGGGCGCGGCGGCACGGACCGGAAGTAGACGAGGTAGCTGCGCCCGGCCCCCGCCAGCGCGCCCAGCGCGACCAGCAGCCACACGGGGTGACGCCCGTAAGCCCGGAACATTTTCAGGGCCAGCCCCGCGCCCAGCGCCTGCGTCAGCAGCGACGCCCAGAGGACCAGGATCATCGCCGTGCCCCCCTCGACATTCCTGTTGCTGTCATTCCGCCATTATCGGCGGCCCACTGGGCTTTCTAGAGCGGCACCCGGCACTGAAGAGTCCATAATCCCGAAGGCGGCCTCGAAAACCATTCCTGAGTCACGGAGTGACTTTCTCCGGGTAGCCCGGCACTTCCAGTGCCGGGTCTTTGATGCTCGGCGCAGGCCCGGCAGGACTTCCCGCGCTCGGCGTCGAACTGCCCCCCATGTCCAAGCAAACCTCGTCCAGACAGACTTCTACATCGCCGATCACGCGCCGCGACGTGGCGCGCTGGGCGCTGGCCGGTGCAGCCGGGGCGCTGCTGACGCCTGCCCTTGCCTCCGCCGTGGCGGCTCAGGTCGTGGACCCCGGCCCCGACGCGCCCCCGGCCCTGCCCCTGCCCGCCGCCCCCCTGCCCGACGCCCCCCCGCCCGGCGTCGCCCCGGCCAAGCCGTCGGCGGAAGGCGACCTGCTGACGCGGCTCGTGCCGGTCAACGTCGGGTACGCGCTTTCAAGCACACAGGCCAAAGAAGTCGCCTTGCAGCTCAAGGACTACCCCGGCGGCTTCGCCAAGGCCCGCGCTTTTGCGCTGCCCGACGACGTCGGCCCGGCCTTCGCCGCCGACGCCCCCACCCGGAAGGAGCGCCGCAAGTGAGCACCCCTGCCCCGCCCCTCAGCGACGCCGACCTGCCGTTCGCCACCGTGGCCGAGATGGCCGACGCCCTGCGCCGCAAGCAGGTCTCGTCCGTGGACCTGACGACGCTTTTCCTGGGCCGCCTGGAGAGGCTGGGACCGTCGCTGGGCGCGGTCGCCCACGTCACGCGCCCCCTCGCCCTGGTCCAGGCCGCGCAGGCGGATAAAGAGCGCCAAGGGGGCCATGCGCGCGGGCCGCTGCACGGCATCCCCTTCGGCGTCAAGGACCTGCTGGCGACCAAGGGCGACCCGACCGAGTGGGGCAGCCCCGCCCACAAGGGCCAGATGTTCGACTACGACGCCGCCGCGGTCGAGCGGCTGCGCGAGGCGGGCGCGGTCCTGCTGGGCAAGCTGTCGATGGTGGAGCTGGCGGGCGGCGGCGGCTACCGCTACGGCACGGCCTCGTCCACGGGCGCGGGGCGGACTCCCTGGAACACGAACCACTGGGCGGGCGGGTCGTCGTCGGGTCCGGGCGCGGCGACGGCGGCGGGCCTGGTCGGCTTCTCGGTCGGGTCGGAGACCTGGGGCAGCATCGTCTGCCCGTCGTCGTTCTGCGGCGTCTCCGGCCTGCGCCCGACGTTCGGGCGCGTCAGCCGCTACGGCGCGATGGCGCTGTCCTACACGATGGACAAGCTCGGCCCGATGGCCCGCTCGGCGGAAGACTGCGGAATGATTTTGGAGGCCCTGGCGGGGCAGGACCCGCGCGATCTGACGACATCCGACGCGAGCAAGTTCAAGCGGGGACGCTCGCGGTCGATCAAGGGGATGCGGCTGGGCGTGGTCCGGCCCGACTACCGCGACGGCGACACGCACCACAAGGCGCAGCCGCAGACCGAGACGGCCTTCGAGGGTGCCCTGGGCGTCCTGACCGGCCTGGGGGCCGTCCTGTCCGACGCCACCCTGCCCGCGATCCCGATGTCCGAGGCGGCGGGCACCATCGTCGGCGTCGAGGGTTCCGCCGCCTTCGAGTCCCTGATCCGCGACCCGGCGCGTCTGGCAAAGCTGGTGGACGACGAGCAGCAGGGCGGCCTGCTGGCCGGACTGGTGACGCCCGGCGTGGACTACGTCCGCTCGCTCCGCATCCGCACCGTCGCGCAGCGGGCGATGGCGGACTTCTTCACCCAGTACGACGCCCTGGTCGCACCCGGCTACCTGCAAGTCGCCCCGCCGCTGACCGAGTCTCTGGACGACTACTTCGTGGGCAGCGACAAGGGCCTGGGCGGCATGGGCAACCTGTGCGGCCTGCCCGCCCTGTGCGTCCCGATGGGCTTCGGGCCGGGGCATCTGCCGCTGGGCCTGCAATTCGTCGGCGCGGCCTACGACGAAAGCACACTGCTGTCGCTGGGCATGGCCTTCCAGAAGATCACCGACTGGCACAAGCAAAGGCCGCCCGGCCAGTACGGCGCGTGACTCTTCCCTGACGCTACCTTGACAGGCTGAACGGACAGAACCCCCTTCAGGGCCGAGGAACGATTGTTTCCGCAGCCCCAGAGGGGGTTCTGTCTGCCTAGCCGCGCCCTCAAGGGCACGGCTTCCGGGTTCTGTACTAAGCCAGCGCCCCTAATCCTCCGGCACGACGATGTCTTCCGGCTGGATGATGACAAGCCTGCCGTCTTCCCACGAGGAGATCGAGACGCCGTTACGCTTGTGGTCCAGAACCGCCTCGCGCGCAGCCTGTTTGATCAAGCCCCTCAAAGCGGCACGGTCGGAGAGGCGGCGATCTAGTTCCGCGTGTGCGCTTTCTTTCGCGGTGACGGGTGTTTGTGTCAGGGCGTTATCCATTGTTCGCGGCCTCCTTCATGTGCTGCCAAACATCGGGGAGAGAGACCCGCTCTGGTTGGCCCCGCCCACCCTCGGCAACGGTGCACGGGCTTCCGAACTGGGTGTTGTCGTAGGCTTCCCAGATATCCGCGAGCGGCGCGTAGAGAGTCAAAAAATTTTTGATGCCTCCGCTGTAGCGGCGGCGGATGACATCTTCCGGGATGTGATGGCCGCCGCGCTTCACCCGCTCCGCGACGCGCTGTATGTTGACTTCGGGGCTTTCCAGCCAGAAGAACAGCAGTTGAAACTCGTAACCAACCTCCTGCAAACGCCGCGCGCGGGGCGCGAGTGACCGGCTGGCGAGAGTGGTCTCGATGGCAAAGTCCTCACGCCGCGCCTCATGTTCATCCATCGCATTGATCAGCACACGGCTCGCACGGACGTCTCTGTTCTCGCCCTCGACTTCAGGCAGCCCCTTCGCAATCTCATCGGCGTTAATGTACGGTACGTCACCTGGCAGCACGAGGGCGGCACTGGTGGACTTGCCCGACCCGTTACCGCCGGCAATGATAATAAACTTCGGCCTCCGTATCACCCATGATCTCCCGCAACAAATTGTACCACAGATGGACTTGTCAGAAAACGAAGAAGGGGCGAACCGTAGGTTCACCCCTCTAGGGGACAGCGCGACATCAAGGAGATCAGAGCTGGACCTTCTCATTGTCACCGGGCTGGGCGGGCTTGCCGGTCAGGGCGACTTTGGCGAGGCTGACGGCGTGGGCGATGGGGCTGGAAGGCGAGTCCCAGTACTCGGCCTGGTCGGCGTTGACCTTGAGCAGCGCGATGTCCGGCTCATCCAGGCCCTTGGGGAACCAGGCCTTCAGCTCCGGCTGCCACAGCTCGGCCATCTTGGCCTTGTCGCGGATCAATTCGGCGCGGCCTGAGAGCGAGACGTAGGTCTGCGTCTTGGGGTCCGAGAACGCGACGTTGACGTGGGGCTTGGTCTCGATCTGGTGGACCTTGGCCGTGTCGCCGTAGGTGAAGAAGTAGACGTCACCATCGTACTCGACTTTCTTGTTGGTGGACATCGGGCGCGAGTTCAGCCGGCCCTCGGCGTCGACGGTGGTCAGCATCCCGAAGTCGATGTCTTTGATCAGCGCGGCGACCTTCTTGACGTTGTCCTGGTGTGCGGCGTGGTCGGCCATGATGGGGACGGGTCCTCTCTGAAATCGTGTCTAGGTGGTACTATAACGGGTGTACTGAGGCCCATGTTACCCAGAAACGCGGGCCGCGGCAACATCGACACTGTGAGGCACGACCATCAACAAGCACTTTCCAAGGCGCTTCTCGGGGCACCTTCTCGCGCTGGGCGGCCTGATGGCCTGCTCCCTTCTGCTCGGAACCGTGGCGCAGGGCGACGCGCCCTTGACGCCCGCTGCATCCTCGGCACCCGCCGTTGACCCCCACTTCTTCGACTACGATGCTGCGACGCCGTTCCCCGTCACCCAGACGCCGTTCGGAGTCGTTGGCGGCACCCCCGTCCTGCGGCTGACCTACCCCAGCCCGGTCGTGACGCCCTACGCCGTCAACAACGCCGTCACCGCGTACCTGTTCCTGCCGCCGGGACCCGGCCCGCACCCCGCGATGGTGGTCCTGCACCAGTTGAACGCCGCCTCGCCCGAGTCGGGGTTCCTGCTCTGCGAGGCCATCGTCCGCGCCCAGGTCGCCGCCCTGCTGGTCGTCGAACCGTACAGCCTCAACCGGGAGCCGCACGCGCCGGGGCACGACACGCAGATACTCAGCGGAAACGTGCCGCACATGGTCGGGGCGCTGCGCCAGGCCGTGCTGGACTCGCGTCGGGGCCTGGACTACTTAGCCCGGCGGCCCGACGTGGACCCGAGCCGGCTGGGGGTCGCGGGCATCAGCCTGGGCGGCATCCTGAGCGGCGTGACGGCGGGCTTGGACCCGCGCGTCAAGGTCGTGCTGACGATGGTGGGCGGGGCGGGGCTGGCCAAGGCGGTCTGGGACGGCGTGCTCATCGGCCGCTACCAGAAGGAGATCAAGCGGGCGGGCTACACTTACGACACCTACCAGGCCGCGATGGCCGCCGTGGACGCCGGGACGTGGCTGCCGCAGCGCCACTTCGACCCCGAGAACGCCCTGATGATCAACGGCCACTACGACGTAGTCGTCCTGCCCGATATGGCAAAAGCGCTGGCGCGAGACCTGGGCGGGGCGCAGATCGTGTGGCTGAACGCGGGCCACTACGGCTCGCAGTTCAGCATCCCGCAGGCGTCCGCCCTCGGCACGCGCTTCCTGCGCGCCCGCTTCTTCGGCGAGACCCAGGGCTTCAAGCGCCCGGACAACCTGCCCTCGCGCACGATCAAGCTGGGCTTCCTGCTGGGCGGGCAGGAGGGCCTCAGCCCCGCCATCGCCGTGCCCGTCGTTAACTTCGACGGGCCGGGCCGGTACACGCTGGACGGGCAGTTGACGCTGCACGGCCTGTCGCTCGCGCTTTCGGCCCGGATCGGGCTGGTCTCCGCCGTGGGCGTCGAGTTCCCCCTGCTGCACGGCCGCCCCAAGCCGCGCCCCTTCGTGATGTTCAGCGTCACGCTGTAGGGCGGGCGTCCGAGTCCCCTCCCGGCAGCTTGCCGCCGGGGAGGGGCTTCCTTCACACCTGTGCCTCCCGCCGGGTACAATGCGCCCATGCTTTCGCTGCTCCGCTTTTTCCGTGGCCTTAACCTGCTCCTGGTCTTCATCCCCGTCAGCGTCGTGCTCCACTATGCCGTCCCACACCTGGCCTTGTGGATATTCCTCTCAGCGGCCCTGGCGATTGTCCCTCTGGCGGGGATGATGGGGCGCGCGACCGAAGAACTCTCCAAACATCTCGGCGCGTCGTGGGGCGGGCTGCTGAACGCGACGTTCGGCAACGCCACCGAGCTGATCATCGGCCTGTTCGCCCTGCACGAGGGGCTGATCGGCCTGCTCCGGGCCTCCATCGTCGGCTCGATCATCGGCAACCTGCTCTTGGTCCTGGGGGCCAGCATCCTGGCGGGCGGGATCAAGTACAAGATACAGACGTTCAACCAGGACCAGGCCGAGTCCCACGCCATCAATCTGCTGGTGGCGACCATCTCGCTGGCCCTGCCCGCGATCTTCGCCCTCCACTACCAGCAGCCGAACAGCCCCGAGAACCCCGCCGTCGAGTCGCTCTCGCTGTGGGTCTCGGGCATCCTGCTGGTCGTCTATCTGTCCTCGCTCTGGTTCTCGCTGCGGACGCACGAGGCGCTTTTCCGGGACTGCGAGGAGGAGGCGGCGCAGGAGCCGCCGGATTGGAGCAAGCGGGCCGCGTTTCTCGTGCTGGGGGTGGCGACGGCGTTCGTCGCCCTCGAAAGCGAATTTCTAGTCGGCAGCGTCAAAGAGGCCGCAGTGCGGATGGGCCTGAACCAGATATTCGTCGGGATCGTGGTCGTGGCGATCATCGGCAACGCCGCCGAGCACTCGACGGCGGTCTGGATGGCGACCAAGAACAAGATGGACATCACGATGAACATCGCCATCGGGTCGTCCACACAGATCGCCATGTTCGTTGCCCCCGTGCTGGTGTTCGCCAGCCTCCTGCTCGGCCACCGAATGACTTTCCTGTTCAGCGTCCCCGAGCTGACCGCGATCTCCGTGAGCGTGGTCATCACGACGTTCATCGCGGGCGACGGCAAGTGCCACTGGCTCGAAGGGGCGCAGCTTTTGGCCGCCTACGCCATCATCGCGCTGGCGTTCTTTTTCCTGCCGCCGGGGTGAGGAACCTCACCCCTCCTAGGGAGGGGTCGGCGGCTCGCCGCCGGGGGTTAGGTTCGGAGGCCGGGGTGGGTTCCGCCTCCAAGCAGGATTCGGGGGGCCATTGCGCCAACTGCGTGTCAAGACTTCTCGTTCAGGAGGTGACTCGTGGAGCGTTTGATCAAATCCAAAGTCGAGCCGGGACGGCTCGCGGTCCAATGGCTCGGGCAGGGCGGCTTCGCCCTCAAGGCACACGGCGGCGACGTGGTTGTGGTGGACCCGTACCTGTCGGACAGCGCGAACGCGGGCGGCGACGCGCCGCGGCTGGTGGACGCGCCCATCAAGCCTAAAGATGTCCGGCTGGACTATCTGTTCCTGACGCACGACCACGTGGACCACACGGACCCGTACACCGCACCGATGCTGGCACAGGCCAACCCCGACGCGCCCATCATCTGCCCGCCGTCCTCGTGCCGCCACCTGGTCAAGCTGGGCGTCCCTTCCACGCAGATCACGACCGCGATGCCGGGGCAGACGCTGGAGTTCCCGCGCTTCAGCGTCCACGTCGTCGCCGCCGAGCACAGCGAAGACAGCGTCGGCTTCGTGTTCGAGTTCGGCGAGGGCGGCAGCGCGACCGACTCGGTCGTAGCCTACATCACCGGCGACACCGAGTACAACGCGGGCCTTGCCGCCGCCGTCGGCGATTACGGCCCCGACGTGCTGCTCGTGCCGATCAACGGGCGCTGGGGCAACATGGACGCCGCGCACGCCGCGAAGCTCGCCCAGGAGATCGCCCCGCGCGAGGTCATCCCGATGCACTACGGCATGTTCGCCGCCAACACCGCCGACCCTGACGAGTTCGTGGCCCTGCTCGCCGCCGCCACCGCCTCCAGCCCCGAGATCGTGCCGGTCGTGATGCGCCACGCCGCCTGCCACGTCTACTGCCCCGCCGCCCCCGTGCAGGGCAGGCACGCGCGGACATCGGCACGGGCGGCGCGGGCCAAAGCGGCGCGGGCTGACGGCCAGCACCAGGACGGCCAGCGCGGGCCGGGCGGCGTTACACAAAGCGGGGGGCGGCATTGATCCGCCCCTAGAGGCCCTTCAGCAGCCCCTGTGCCTCGGCGTACAAATCGAGATCAGGCTGGCCGCAGATATGGCAGAAGGCGTCACGTATCTGAGTCCGGCCCAGCGCCAGCAGAAAATCGGCCTCCAGCGCGGCGGCCTTTTCGCCGATAACATAGACGCCCGGCTCCTGCGGATGCAGGACGCGCTCGTAAGTCACCACGTCGCGCCGGTAGCCGACGTTCGCGACCACCGAGTCCATCGTCAGGCGCTTGGTCTCGTGGTTCACTTGCAGGGTCACCTGGAACCGGTTGGTCGCCAGCGAGTGCTGCACGGCCTCCACCTGCGTGACCGGGCTGAACTGGATGCGCGGGTGGGCCTTCTGCGTCAACAGGTTGGCTTTCTTCAGCAGCGTGTCCCGGCGCGTCAGCGGGTCATGGGGCACGAGGGCGAGGGGCAGCGGCTCGCGCGACGGGCTGACCCAGACGAACGCCCCGTGGGGCGGCTTCTCGATCACTTCGGCCAGGGCCAGGGCCGTCGCCGCCGCCGAAGTGCCGTCCCCCACCAGCAGGGTCCGCTTGCCCAGGAAGTGGATGCGGTCGCGGCCCGCGACATCGGGGACGTGGTGGAAGATGCGCCCGAAGCCGCCCATCTCACCCAGCGCGGGCAGGCCGCCCGCGCCCAGCCAGCGCGGCGAGTGGGTCACGCCCGTGGCGTCGAGGACGTAATCCGCCGTCCAGACCCGCTCCTCGCGGGGGTCCCGTGTCAGCAGGCGGAACCGGCGGGCGGCCCGCTTGTCGGGGTCGTCGGCGTGCTCCGCGGGGAACATATAGGAGCGGCCCAGCGCGACGGCGCGGGTCTCCAGATGGACGGCCTTCCCCAGCAGGGCCGCCAGGGGTTCGAGGTACAGACGCACGAAGTCCCCGCCGGTCGGATAGGTGCGCGCCGAGGGGAACTTGTCCAGCGTCAGCTTGCCGTCGCGCACGGCCTCGCGCAGCGCCAGCTCGCCCAGCGGGCTGCGCGTACTGCCCCAGGCCGTGAACATGCCCAGGTGCGCCCACTGCCGGACGTCCGGGGCGAGGGTCGGCTCGCGCTCGAAGAGCCACACCTGGTGGCCCAGGCGGCGGGCGTACAGCGCCGCCTCCAGGCCCAGCGGGCCGCCGCCCAGGACGATCGCGCGGGGCGGCTCCTGCGCCCGGCGCTGGCGGTGGGCGGGCAGATCGGGTACGGAATCGGCGGGGAGATCATCGGGGTTGGGGGCGTCGGATGCGTCATCAATGAAAGAGAGAGACATACGGACTATCATACCCCAGGCGGCCGCGCACCTTGACTTTTGCATCCCCACCGGCCATAATCCCCCCGCCGCGTAGCGGGGCGGGACCGGAACTCGGGTCCGGGCCGGCTGCGCCCACTGCGAGGAGAACTTTTTGCACCACAGATTTTCGGCCCGCGCCGGGGCGGCCTGCGGCATCGCCGCCGCGCTGCTCGCCGCGCCGGGCATGGCCGCACCGGGCTTCCAGGCCCGCGTCGGCGCGCGAGCGTGGTCAACGCCGCGCGGCGTACTCGCCCGCGTGACAATCAACGACCAGCCGGTCGCCACGCTGCGGACATCGGCGGCGGGGCAGGGGCCGGTGCAGCGCGCCTTGAACGTGAAGCAGCGCCTGAGCGGCATGGTGGCGGCGGGCCTGACCCCGGCCCAGATCGGCCTGGCCCCGGCGGGGAAACAGGACTGGGAGATCCGGGGTCAGGGCGGGCCGCTTCTGCTGGTGACGCCGCGCGAGGCCGCCGCCCAGCGGCAGACGCCCCGGCATCTGGCCCAAGCCTGGGCGCGGGCGATCAAGGCGCGGCTCGCCGAACCGGCCTTGATGCTGTCCCTCGCGCGCGTCCTCGTCCCTTACGGGGCGACGAAGACCATCAGCGTCGGCGGGGCCGCCCGCGCCGAGGACGTGTCGCTTTCCGGCGGCAACGCGCGGGTGAGCCTGATGGCGTTCGACGCCGCGCGGCATCGGATCGTGCTGCGCGGCGTCGGGGCCGGGGAGTCGGTGGTGACGGTCCGGGCCGACGGTGCCTCGGCGACCCTGGCGGTCTCGGTCCGGCGCTACGCCGCCTCGGTGCGGCCCCGCGTCACCGTCCGGGTCACGGGCCGCCCCGACGCGCCCGCCGCCCTGGTCCAGACGGCGCTCTTTCAAGGGCTGGAACACGCGCTGGCCGCGACCGAGGGCGCACAGGTCCGCCTCCTCCAGTCGCCCCGGCCGGTCGGCGCGCTGCGCCCCGGCGCGTCCGTGACCCGCCGCTTGTCTCTGCGCGTGGCCGGGCCGGACCTGTTGCCGGTCGAGGCCACGCCCGTCGTCACGGTCGTCAACCAGCCGCTGGCCCCGGCCAGTGCGGGTGCGATCTTTTATTCCAACAACCCCGAGCAGGTGCGGGGCAGACGGACGCTGTTCTCCAGCCCGCTGAGTCTGCGCCGCGCGGTCCGGCTGGACTACCACCACCAGAACAGCAGCGGCGGCCCGTTGGTGTTCCATGCGGACCTGGTCAACGCGAGCGATCAAAGCTTGTCGGTCCACGTCATGTCCGGCATCGCCCAGCCCGAAGTAGACACAGTGCAGGTGGGGCGGCGGGCCGGGGCGGCGTTCCTGCGCGCCCTGGACAGCGGGACGGGGCTGGTGCTGGTCGTGCCGCCCCACGCGCGCGTGCCGCTGCTGGTGCAGCGCTTCGCGCCGCTCCTGACGGTCAGCGGCATCGTGCAGGTGCAGCAGCTTTCCGGGCCGGACCACGCGCTTTCGCTGAGCGTGGTCGCCGACGACGACCGCAGCGCCCTGCTCGCCTCGCCAGTCCACTTCGCCCAGGCGATAGAGGACACGGACCGGGCCGACGCGCGCCTGGTCTCCGCGCCCGCCGCGCCGCTGGCCTCGGGCCGCGCCCGCGTCGCCTCGCCGTTCGTGTTCGGGCCGCCGCGCGTGGCCCTGGCCAGCGCTTACGCGGCGGGCGGCCCGTGGGCCTACCTGCGGCTGGGGCACGGCGAGTCGCTTCGGAACGCGGCGGGGACGCAGCGGCTGTGGGGCAACTACGGGGTCAGCTACTTCGTGACCCTGCGGCTGACCAACCCGACGCGCGCGCCCCGCGTGGTCGGCGTCTTCTTCGCCCCCGAGGCGGGCCTGGCCGCGGGCGTGTTCCAGGTCTCCGGCTCGCCCATTCTGGAGTTCGACCCGATGCCGCCGCCCGACGAAAAAGAACTGACCCGCGTCCATCTTGCGCCGGGCCAGGCGCGGACGGTGCGCCTGCGGACCATCCTGCTCAACGGCTCGGCCTACCCGGCCTCGCTTGTTGTCCACGCGCTGTAGGGGGCTTGGGGGGGGCCTCCTGACCCGGCTTCAGATCACGTCCCCACCCCGAAAGGCGACCAACGCTGGCGACCTACGTAAAACCTACCGGCACCCACCCCGCCTCGCGGCCGACCGGCCCGGCCCACCTCCGGCGCGCGGCCCTGACGCTGTGGCTGCCAACGCTGCTCCTGTTCGCGGGCACGTTCACGCTGTACGCGGCCACGGCGACGCGGGCCAACACGTTCGACGCCGTCTCCTACGCCAACCAGATCGGGCACCTGTACCCGCGCACGGGCGACCCGCGCTGGCTGTTCCACCCCCACCACCTGCTGTTCAACGCTTTAGGCTACGCGCTGTGGCGGCTCGCCCAGGTGTTCGGCTACCGGGGCGGGACGCTGCCGGTCTTGCAGGCGCTCAACGCCGCTTTGGGCGCGGCGGGCGTTTCGGCGTTCTATCTCACCCTGCGCCGGCTCTTGCAGCGGTCGCGGTGGCTGCCGCTGCTGCTGTCGGCGGGCCTGGCCTTCTCGTTCGGCTACTGGATCTGCGCCACGGACGGGCGGGTCAACATGCCCTCACTCCTGCTGCTGCTGTGCGCGTTCGGGGTGCTGTGCCGGGCCATGCAGACGCCGCGCGTCGGCCTGGCCGCTTGGGCGGGGGCGCTTGCGGGGGGGGCGCTGCTGCTGCACGAGAGTGCCGGGCTGTTCGCCGTCGTCGGCCTGGCGGGGGTTTTGCTGGCCGAGGACGACCCGCTGCTGACGCGGGAGGCAATGCGGGTACGACGCCGGGGGATGACGCTGGCCTATCTCGCCGCGTGGGGCCTCACGGCGGGCCTGCCGTATTTCATCGTCGGGGTCTTCGTGCTGCACCTGCACTCCCCCGTCGCGTTCCACCGCTGGACCAATGAGTACGCGGAGCTTGGCTGGTGGTGGGACTTCCACGTCTGGCGCAACCTGAGGCTGGACGTGTACGCCTTCCGGCACGCGGCCTTCGTCGAGCCACCCGGCAAGCAGGGCACATTCCACCTCAGCCGCCACGTCCCCGTGGAGCTGGGCCGGCTATACTGGGCGACGCTGCTGGGCTGGCTGGGGGCGAGCTACGCTTTTCTGGCCGCCCTGCCGCTGCTGTGGCGCTCACACAACCGGCGGACCATGATCGTCTGCGTGTTGTGGATCGCGGTCTACGCCGCCTTCTTCACGGTCTGGTCGCCCGGCTACTTCGTGTTCTGGGTGCCCGTTTTGATTCCGACGGGCGTGATGCTGGCCCTGGCCCTGGCCCACTACCGGGCCGGGCGGGGGGGCCTGCTGGCGAACTGGCTCCTCGGCGCGTGGATCGTGCTGTACGCCGCGCTGAACCTCCAGGCCGGCGTCCTGCCCCACCTCGCCCCGAACGCGGACCCGTTCCGCCGCATCGCCGCCGACGTCCGCGCCCACACCGACAGGGGCGACATCGTGCTGGTGGCGGGCGCGGGCGACGGCGGGCCGTGCGAGGTCGCCCTGCCCTACTTCGCCGACCGCGAGGTCGTGTCCCTGCACGGCCTGCTGACCAAAGCGCGCGGCGACAAGGCGGCGGCATTCGGCACGGCCCAGGCCCGTCTGGACGCGACGCTTGCCGAGGGCCACGCCGTCTACGCCCTGGACGAGGTCGTCCCCGGCCACGACCGCCACACCCTCGCCGCCCTGTCCAGCCGCCACGGCGTCACCGACGCCGACCTCAAGGCCCTGCTCCACCCCTACGCCCGCACCCTCGCCTGGCACAGCCCCCGCGGCCCCATCTGGCGTCTCTCCCGGTCGGTTTTCTCCCCCAGCCCGAACGAACCGGCGCAGGACGCAGCCAACAGGTAGGGCGCGGCGTAGAGTGCTGGTTCGTTTAGCTGCTTGACGCCTCTGAGTGCAATGTGTCTACATAGGCGATAGAAAACGCGCTGAAGATGATGGACAACTCTACCCAGCCGCTTCCCGAAAAAAGCATCCGATGCTCAAACACGCCCGGCTGCAATACCTCTATCTCATCCCAGATGTGGTCGGTGAACAGCGCGCTAAACGGGAACTCGTAGTCATACTTACCGTCGCATACGAGACTCTGCACCTCACCATAGCTCAGAGTGAACAAGCGCGTACCAGTCTGTGAACAGTCTTCAGCGAGGCACTCGCCGACCAGGACGAGTTCAACCGTATTGCCCCCGAAGTCGGCGTGAATGCTCTGGACGTTGCTGTCATTCAGGTAGATGCGTCCCGGCGAGAATGGCGCGTGTCTGTGACACAGAAGCTGTACGCTGGGAGGAAGCGCATCCCAGACAGAGCGTATGTAATCCACATATCTCTGTTCAGCAGCAGCGAAATCCGGGTCTTCATCGTCGGCAACGTAGTGTTTCATTTTCTGTCACTGCCCTAAATTCGCTGATGCCCAGCGGGGGTCGTGCCGATGCCGCACACGGATGGGGCGCGCGGCGCTTGAGCATCGTGATGCGCTTGCAGGCCGATTTTGAGATGCTTGCTGCCGTGGATGGGGATGGAGACGTTAAACGGGTTGCCCGGCTTGCGGTAGATGTCGTGAGAGGCAGTTGTTCTCTTGTACTCCCGGCCGAATCTTTCAATGACTTTGGCGAACTCTTTGCCGGTGAGAGGCTTCATGGTTCTCTCTTCGGCTCCCCTAAAGCGCCATTTCGAGGACGCGGTAGTTGTTGCCCTCGGCGGCATTCTGGCGCGAGAACTCTTCGTCGCTCACGGCAAGGCAGCCGGTGATGGCGTCTTTGATGTTCATCTCCAATTCCGCCATCGTCTCGCCCTGAGTGGCGCAGCCGGGCAGGGAAGGAACCTCAGCCCAGTACCCCCCCTCTTCCGCTTCATGCACGATCACTCGGAATGTCATCTTCGTGTCCTCCCCCTGCGCTCTGTGTTTTGCTGAACGGACGCTGCCAATGCATTTAGTTTAGCACAACGGTTGACACACCGTAAACATCTTGGGTCAGTGTGCGGACGGGTCGATGTAGGGGCGGGACTGGACGATGTAGACCAGGCCGGCCTTGACCGCCCACTCGATGTCCTGGTCGCGCCCGCCGAAGACGCGCTTGATCCCGGCGGCGGCGCGGGCGAGGCGCAGCACGATGGCGTCGGTCAGCACGACGCGCGGGCCGACGATGGGCGTCTCGCGCACCCCGCCCCGCGCGTCGAACCGGAGCAGGCTGTCTTCGCCGGACCGCGTCAGCACCCGCACGGCGTTGGTGCGCGGCTGGTACAGCAGTTGTTCGGCGACTTTGGCCCCCTCGACCACCTTGATGCCCAGGCCGCGCTTGGCGCTGACGTAGACCGCGCCGCGGTTGCCGGGGTTGTAGGGATCGGTCGTGATCAGGACGCCCGCGCTGTCGGCGTCGATGCCGGTCTGGATTAAAACGGCCATAAACACTTTGCGGTGGTCGATGCCGGCCCGCTCGCGCGCGTCGAAGGCCTCCAGGTTCCAGACCGAGGCCCAGACGGTCTTGACCGCCTCCAGCAGGGCCGCCTCGCCGCGCACGTTGGGGACGGTCGTATACAGCCCAGCCCCGTTGAAGTTCGGCAGGTCCTCGGAGTTCGTGGAGGACCGGACGAACAGGCCCTGCCCGGCGTACCCGGCACGGACGCGGCGCAGGACATCCGCGCTCAACTCGGCGGGGACGCGCCCGGCCTGGATGCGCGCGCGCAGGCCTGCCAGAGACCGGCGGCGCAGCGCGGCGTCCGACCGCAGGCGCGGGTCGCGCAGCAGGGCGTCGATGGGTCCCAGCAGCCCGTTGTCGTTCAGAAATTGCCGGTAGCGCGCAAAGGGGATCGTGAAGCCATCGGGAACCTGCATGTCGGGCAGCGCGGCGTGACGTACTTCGCCGAGGTTGGCGGACTTCGCGCCGTAGGCGACGACCGAGGCGGCCCGCTGGGTGCCCAGGTCCGCCAGGGCCGTGACCGATAGGTCGGCGCGCGGCGTCATCAGCGTGATGCGCCGCGCGGCCTGCGCCTGCCGGGCGCGGATCTGCGCCGGAGACGCCGCCGTAACCGTGTACCGTTCGGGCCGCGTTTCGAAGACGACCCAGCGACCGTCAAAGCGCGCGAGCCGCGCCTGGGCATCCCGGATGAAGGCGTTGGGCAGGCCGAGCGCCTTGGCCCGCAGGTTGATGTGCGAGAGCGGGGTGGACGGCTGGGTCGTGATCAGCCCGGCGATGGGCGGCAGCGTGACCGGCCCGGTGGGCGCGACGACGATGTCGTCCGGGAGGATGATCGTCTCGTCGTCGATCTTCGCCAGGATGCGAACCCGCCCGACCGCCCGCGCCATGTTCAGCGGCTGGTAGTCCCTGCGGAGGGGGATGTCGCCGGGCAGGACGCGCGCAAGGCCCGGCAGGCCCGCCGACGCCTCCTCCTGGCGCAGCGAGTTCGGCTTGAAGGACAGCGGGGCGAAGAAGCTCGCGCCCAGCGCCTTTCCCGCCAGCGCGATCTGCGCCGAGGGTAACAGATCGCCCTCCCAGAACTCGAACGTCCACCGGCGGATCGGCGTCTGGTACGCCACGGTGCCCATGACGAAGCGGCGGTCCGGGTTCAGGTAGTTATCTTCAAAGAACCGTTCCCCGGTTTCCAGCGAGAGATAGGTGGCGTTGACGAACTCCCGGTGGAACGCATAGCGCTTTGAGTTCACGTAATACACGCGGCCGTTGTTCCGGCGGTCGATGACGAAAAGCAGGTGCGGCAGGGGATACGGGGCGTTGGTGATCCGCGCCAGGCTATCAAACTGCGCGCGGGAATGCAGGGCGGGCAGGGACGCGGGCGCGCGGGATTGTGGCGCGGCAGGCGGCGCGGCAGAAACCGGCCGGATCGTCAGCAGCAGCAGGACCGCGCCCCAGTAACCGATGTGCCGTCGTGCCATTCTCATCCCCCTTCCGAAGAAGACGCGCCTAGCCCGGCGGCTCGGCGGGGCGGCGCTTGAGCAGGGCGACGCAGTGGCCGCCGGTTTCCAGGCGGAACTCCACCGCATCGGCCAGAAGCCGCATCAGCGGCAGGCCACGCCCCGAAGGGGCCTCGGGGGAGGGCATAACGGCCTGCGCCAGGGTGGGGGGCAGGCCCGCCCCGCCGTCGGTGACCTCGACCCATAGGGCACCCTCGCCGGTCCGCAGGCCCCGGACGCGCAGCGCGCCGCCGCCCGCATCCCCGTAGGAGGAGCCGTGGCGGACGGCGTTGGTGACGGCCTCAGTGACGGCGGTCTGAAAGTCCTGCGTGGCGTCAAGGCCGAAGCCCAGAGAGGGCATCCAGTGGCCGACCGCCTGGCGCACTTCGGCGGCCGAGTCGGCACGGGCGGGGAGGCGGAAGTCGAAAAGCCGGTCGCCGCCCTCCGGGGAGCGCACCTCGCCGCTTGTGGCCGCCTCGCGGAAGGAGAGCAAGGGGGGGCCGAGGGAATCCGTCGCCTCGACGGCCGCGAGCGCCGCGTCGAGAGGGGCGGCGCGGCGCGCGACCAGCAGCGCCATGTCGTCGTGGGGACGCCCCCCCGTCCAGCGCATCGCCTCCTGCTGAAGCCGTGCGGCCAGCGCGCCCGCGCCGGCCCCGGCGGGGACGGCGGCGACCAGGGCGTGGACGCGCTCGATCTCCAGCATCTCGCGCGTCCCGACCGCCCGCGCCTCGGTCAGCCCGTCGGTGAACAGGACGAGGGCGTCGCCCGGACCGAGCGCGTCTTCGGCCTGCTCGTAGGCATGGTCCGCCAGGCCTAAAATGGGGTTGTTGGCCTCCAGCAGATTTGCGCCGCCCGCCGCGCGCTTGATCAGCACCGTCTCGTGCCCCGCACTGCCCCAGGCCAGGCGCCCCGAGGCCGGATCAAAGACCGCATAGAACAGCGTCACGAAGTTGTCGCCCAGGCCGGAGAGGTCGCTGCACAGGGTCTTGTTCAGGCGGGTCAGGACCAGGCCCGGCGCGGCCGCCTCGGACGCAAAGGCGCGCAGCGAATACTTCACGGTCGCGGTCTGCACCGCGGCGCTCAGGCCCTTGCCCGAAACGTCGGCGATGACCAGGGCGACGCGCCCGTCGGGCAGCAGGAAGGCGTCGTAATAGTCGCCCCCGACGTGCGCCTCTTCCAGGCCGGCCCGGTAGCTCGACGCCAGGGACAGGCCCGGCAGGACGTCGGGGATGTCGGGCAAAAAAGCGCTGGAGAGCATATCCGCCACGCGGTGTTCGCGCGCGTACAGGCGGGCGTTCTCCAGGGCCAGGGCCAGGATGTCGCTGACGGCGGTCACGAACGCCGCCTCGTCTTCGGTCCACTCGCGCGGCCCGTCCGCCTGGGCCACGGTGAAGAGGCCGCCGAACTGGCCGCGCAGGAAGACCGGGCAGGCGATGTAGGCGCGCGCCTGCTCCGTGCCGGGGATGGGGGGCCGAGAGGCCGCGTCCGCGACGACGACGGGCTGACCCGCCACCCACTGGTCCACGTCGACGGGCGGGACGTCGGCCAGCCGGAACCGGAAGGGGGCCAGGGGAACACCGGGCGCGGCATACTGCTGCGGGGCGGCCTCGACGGTGTCGCGCGCGGCGTTCAGCCGGGCGAAGCTGCACCGCCCGACATTGAGCGCCTGCCCCACCTGCTCGGTGACGATCTGCAATATCTCGTCCACGTCCAGCGAGACGCGCAGCGCCCCGCCGATCTTGTTGATCATCGCCTCGCGCTCGGCCCGCGCCCGCACCTCGTCGAACAGCCGGGCGTTGTCGAGGGCGGCCGCCACGCGCCGCCCCAGTTCCTGGGCCAGGTCCAGATCGTCCGTCGTATACCGGCGGTCCGCCCGGAGCGAGGTGAAGGAAAGCGTGCCCAGGACGCGCCCGCGCGCGCGCAGCGGGACACACAAGTAGGAGGTGACTCCCAGCGCACACATACGCCGGTGGTGCTCGGCGTCACGGGCGATCCGGCCCCGGACGGCGTCCGAGCAGTCAGCGATGAGCTGGGCCTCGCCCGTCAGGAGGACGTGGCCGACCCCCAGGGGCGCGGCCGGGTCCAGAGGGTAGTCTTCCTGGAGGGCGAGCACGAGCGCCTCGACCTCGGGGTCGGCCAGCGCGGTCACCAAGGAGCGGATGCGCCCGGACGGATCGCGGACGTTGACGGCGCACCAGTCAGTCAGGCGCGGCACGGCCAGCCGGACCACGTTGTCCAGGGTCGTCTGCACGTCCAGTGAGGACGACAGCCGGGCGCTGGCCTCGGCCAGGAAGGCCGCCCGCGCCCGCGCGCGGTTGGCCTCGGTGACGTCGCGCACGGTCAGCACGGCGAGGATCGGCTCCCCGTCCCGCCCGCGTGCGAGCGTCCCGCCGAAGCTGCCGGTCCAGGCCTGACCCGTTTCCCGGTGGCGGACCGTGATCTCACAGGCGGAAAAGGCCGCGCCCTGGAGGACGCGGGCGAGGGGCCATTCCTCCGCGGGCAGCTCCTGTCCGTCCGACCCGGCCAGCGAGAACGTGTCGGCGAACCCCTCCATAGGCCATTGGATGTCCGATCCATCGGCGTACCTGTGCATCGCGAGGGCGGCCGGGTTCATCGCCACCACGCGGCCGTTGAGGTCGCCGATGACCAGCCCCTCGGTCATGCTGTTCAGCACGGCCTCCATCTGCCCCTGCTCGGCGGCCAGACTCGCCAGCAGCCGCCCGCTCTCGGCCTCGGCGCGGGCGGCCTGCGCCTCGGCCTCACCCACCCGCAGCGCGTGGCGCAGGCTGCGCCCCAGGGCGTCCGGCGTCAGCCGGGACTTGGCGACATAATCGGCCGCCCCCGCCTTCATCAGCTCCGCCGCGGTCTGGTCGTCGCCGTGCCCGGTCAGCATGATGACCGGCGCGGGCAGGCCACGCGCCTGGAGGTCACGCAGGACGCGCAGGCCGTCGGCGTCGGGCAGCTCGAAGTCCAGCAGCACGGCGTCGAAGGGCCGGGACTGGAGCAGGGCCAGGGCCTCGTCGCCGCGCTCCGCCTCGACAATCTCGGCGGCCAGGCCCGTGGACTGGAGCGCGCGCCGGGCCGCGCGCCGGTCCAGGGCGTCGTCGTCCACGATCAACACTTGTAAGGCCTTCGGCGGCGTCTCGGGTGAGGATTGGGGCATGGCGGGTCGGATTCCGGTGATCTCGCGTTTCGCGGGGCGTCAGGGCAATTCGTTCAGCATCCAGTAGCTGTTCAGGGTCGCCACCATTTCGATGAAGCTGCTCAGGGTGACGGGCTTGAGGATGTAGCCGGCGACGTTGAGGTCGTAGGCCTCGACCTTGTCGCGCTCCTCATCCGAGGTGGTCAGGACGATGACCGGCGTGGGGCGCAGGGCCGGGTCGGCGCGCAGCTCGCGCAAAAACTCGATGCCGCTCATGCGGGGCATGTTCAGGTCGAGCAGGAGCAGCCGCCTCTCCTGGGGGTAGGCGGGCGCGGCCCCGCCCTCGCCCCGCAGCATTTCCAGGGCCGCCAGTCCGTCCGGGGCGACGAACAGCGGGTGCGGGATGCTGTTCTTCTTGAACGCCCGCTGGACGTTCATCACGTCCAGGTCGTCGTCTTCCACCAGCAGAATATTAATCGGTTTCGTTGCCACAGTCTGTGTCACCCTCCGTGTTTACGTGTCGCCGCGCCGGGGGCGTTTCACTGCCCCGGCGCGACCGGCCAGGTGAAGCGGAACGTGGCCCCGGCCCCCTCGTTCGACTCCAGCGTCACGGCCCCGCCCTGCCCTTCCACGATCTTTCGGACCAGGGCTAGGCCCAGCCCGGTGCTTTCGACGCGGTCGCGCGCCTGCAAGGTCTGGAAGATGACCCAGACCTTGTCATGGAACCGGGGCGCGATGCCCGGCCCGTCGTCCGTGACCGAGAACTCCCAAAAGCCGCCCCGGCGCGCGGCCCCGACGTGGACGTGACCCTGGGGCTTGTCGTGGTACTTGAGGGCGTTGCCGATCAGGTTCTGGAAGACCTGCTGGAGGCGGATACGCGGCCCCCAGAGCGTCGGCAGGGCGGGGTCCACCGTCACGGCGACGTGCAGCGGCGGGTCCAGCAGGTCGATCACGTCGGTCAGCAGCGCCTTGACGTCCACGGCCTCGGACACGACCTCGGTCCGCCCGACGCGCGAGAATTGCAGGATGCCCTCGATCATCGCCTCCATGCGGGTGACGCGCCCGCGCAGCAGGGCGAACTGCCCGGCGACCTCGGGCGTGATGCTGTCTTCCAGGTCCTCCTCGATCCACGAGGAAAGGTTGGTGATGCCGCGCAGGGGGGCTTTGAGGTCGTGCGACGTGATATAGGCGAACTGGTCCAGCTCGGCGTTCTTACGCTCCAACACGCGGGCGGCCTCGGCGAGTCCCTCTACCTGCCCGCGCAGAGTCTCCTCAGACAGCCGCCGCCGCGTGACGTCCTCGTGCGAGACCACCACGCGCACGGGGCCGTCGCCGGGGAGGCGCGTCACGCGCAGGTCAAACCAGTGCTCCCCGTCGGGCGAGGGGCGGGGGTACTCCAGCGAGAACGTCTCCGCCTCGCCCGCAAGCACAGTCCGTATGCCCGCCGCCTCGCCCGCCCCACGCGCGCCCGCACCCGCCCCGGCGTCACAGACGCCCAGGTAGTCCGCACCCTCGCTGATCTCGATACTGCCCGCCGCCTTGTCCCGCGCGAGCCACGCGGCGTTGACCGCGACGACGCGCCCGTCCCCGTCCAGGATGGCGATCTGCGCCGCCAGCCCGTCCAGGGCCGCCTGCGCCACGCCCTCCGCCCCGTTCTCTGTTGTCATTTCCATATCCGCCTACCTTACGCGGCCTTCAGCAGCGCCTCTTCGGCACTGCGGGAAACTTCCACGACGATGAAATGGTCCGACGGGTACAGATAATCGTCGCCCGACTCATCCACGACCCGCAGAAAACCCGACTCGTTGGCAGCCGCAGGCAGAACGGGATATGCCTTGCGTAGCTCCAGGTCATCGTCTTCGCCCCGGCGGATGCAGAGGGCAATCTGTGCCAAATTTGATGTCGAGTGTGTGGGGTTCATCATTTTTGTCCGAGGGCTAATCTAAAAATCGCTTGATCTTCATGCGGCGGCGGCCGATGCCATGTGCCTCATACCAGTGCACTTCGGCCAAACGGTAGGAGTCGTCGGAAAGATGGACGTTAGCCCGCCCCTTCAGCTTGCGCCAGCGGCCCTGGCCGAACCGCTCCCGCAAAGAGTCGATCTCGCGGATGTCGTTCTCAACGGCGATTGTTTCGGTATGAGTGATGGAGCCGATGATCTCAAACGCCATATTTCTTAGGCTCTGGTCACAGCGTGAACGATGGCCGCCATGTACGATAAGTTCTGGTCGTTGGGGAACTCCCGCGACAAACGCGACGGGGTGAGGTCGCTCTCATCCAGGTTCATCTCGGCAGCGTGTTCGATCCACTCGCGGCCTATCGACCTCCGAGTGCCGTTCCCACTTTGAGGCACGAACTCAATCCTGTCGGATTGGACCCCGATAACGTCAAAGGCTTTGCCCTGCTTCAACGTTTGCAGTGTTGTCCCGTTGAGCTGCCGGACTCTTTCCCAAATAGTAGCCGTGATGTTCTCCTTCTGCCGTTAAGCCGTAGACTCCTCGACTTCGGTTGCAGCGGCTTGCGGCATGAGCGAAGCCACCTGGAAGCGCCACAACTGGTAGAGGGACAGCAGGGATCAAGATGAGAAGCCCGATCCCGAAGCAGGTGCTTTGTACCATACCCGCCTGCTATCCCATCACGGCTACACTTCCTCCAAGCATACGCCGAGCAGGTCCAGGAAGCGGGCGATGTCGGCGGGCGTGACGCTGAGGTTGGGGCGGGTGCGGATGCTGGCCGTCCCGGCCCCGAGCAGCAGCAGATCGTGTTCTTGCAGGGCGATCTCGGTCAGGCGGGCGCGCGCGGCCGCATCGGGCAGGGTGAAGCCCTGATACAGCCCCATGCCGCGGACGTTGCTGACCAGGTGCGGGAAGCGGCCTTGCAGGGCGCGCAGGCCGTCGGCGAGCTGCTGCCCGCCGGTCGCGGCCCCGGCAACCAGGCCTTCATCCTCCACCACACGCCACTCCTGGCAGAAGCGGACCATGTCCACCAGGCCGCCGCCCCAGGTGCTGTCCAGCACGCCGATGTCGGGCAGCGGCTCGCGCATGAACAGCGCGCCCAGGGCGAACTTCTTGCCCACGGCGACCGCCTGCGGCGGGTACGGCAGGTCGAACTGGTCGATGGCGAACAGCGTCCCGGTCGGACCCGCCGACGTCTGGACCTCGTCCACGCCCAGGCCGACTTCATAACGATGCGCCAGCTCGGACAGGCCCCGGAACCAGGCGGGCTGGGCGCACCGCTGGCCGCCCGCGCCCTGGATCGGCTCCACGATGATGCCCACGATGTCCTCGCCCATCTGCGAGAGGATGCCCTCGATCAGCTCCAAACTCTGGCGCGTCCGGGCGTCGTTCTCGGCGGGCGGCGCGTCGTTGTCGATGGCGGGGAACGGCACCTTGATGTTGCCCGAGGCGGCCAGGCCGTGGAAGTCCTGGGTGGCGACCGGGTCGGCGGTCTGCGTGACCTGGAGCGCGTAGACCGTGCGCCCATGGAAAGCCTGGTCGAAGTACAGAAACCGGCGGTTGGCCGAGCCGCCGCGCCGGCCCTTGTGCTGGCGCTTGTTGTTGTGCCAGGAGAGCAGGTACTTGAGCATGTTCTCGACGGCCTCGGCCCCGGAGTTGACGGCGTACACTTCGCGCGTCTCCAAGCCCAGCATGGACCGGGGCGAGAGCCGGTGCAGCAGGCGGTAATAGTCGAGGCACGGGACGGTCAAAAAGTCGGGGTTTGCGACCTTGTTGTTGGCGGCCAGGGCGAGATTTCGCAGATATTCAGGCTCTTGCAGGCGCGGGTGGTTGTGGCCGATGAGCTTCGAGCCGTAGTAGCCGGCCCAGTCCAGAATGCGCTGGCCGTCCACGGTCGCCAGTGTCATCCCCTCCCCGCCGGCCAGATCCAGGACGAACGGCCAGGGGTGATAAATAACGTAGCGCTGCATCTCGGCGATGAGACCCTGCGAGATCGGGCCGGGGTAGCGGGGTGCATCAGTGCCGGAATCCATGCCGAATGCCATAGGAGATTGTAGCACATCCGGCCCTTCAGGCGGGCACTGTGTCTGCCGACAATACGGGAAAGAGGGCGTGTTTATGAAGTCATTCGGTCGAGGCGACGCGCGCGGGCAGGGGGCGCTGGCGGGGCGGCTGATCCTGGTCACCGGGGCATCCAGCGGGATCGGCTACGGCACGGCACGGCGGCTGGCTCAGGCCGAGGGCGCGCGCGTGGTCGCCGTCGCGCGCCGCCGCGTGTTCCGCATCGAGGCGCTGGCGGCCCAGGTGCGCGAGCAGGCCGGGGAAGACCATATCTTTCCGCTGACCACCGACATGGCCGACCGGGCGCAGGCCGAGGCCGTCGTCCGGCAGGTCGAAGACCAGTTCGGGCGGCTGGACGGGTTCATCCACGCCGTCAACCGCGCCCTGCACCTGACCGCGTTGGAAGTCAGCGACCACGAGTTCGACCTGACCATGCAGGTCAACGTCAAGAGCGCCCTGTACGGCGTCCAGGCCGTCGCGCCCGCCCTGCGCCGGGTGGGCGCGGGCGGCATCGTCATCTACAACCCGACCCCGCGCGAGACGGCCGGCTTCGTCGCCGCCGAGGCCGTCTACGCCGCCGCCGCCCACGCCCTGTCCGCCCTGACGGCGGGCTGGACGCGCCAGCTCGACGGCTCCGGGGTCGGCGTCCGCGAGGTCGCCCCCGCGCCCGAAGGCGACGGCGCTGAAGCCTCAACCCTGGGACGTCGATCAGGCGTCGTGACGCACGACTCCCTGCTGGTTTCGGCCCTGCACGAGGCGCTGGCCGCGCCCGCCGCCGCGCCGCCCGCCCCCAAGATCGCGCTCCCCCAGTTCCGCCCGCCCCAGACCCTCCGCTCCCACGGCGGCCTGGTGCTGAAGGAGTTTTGAACTTCCCCCGCCCGCCCGCGTCTTTCTCCCCAACGGAGGCCTGAACCCACCTCCCTCACCAGAGGAGAAAACCGATGAAGACACTCACCCTGGCCGTCGCCGCCCTCGGTCTGACCGCCGCCGTCGCGGCCCCGACCTTCGCCCAAATCCCCACACAGACTGCGCCCGCGCAAGGCCACCGCCACGGCGGCGGGAGACTGCAAAAGCTGGCCGCGCGCCTGGGCCTGAGCGACGCGCAGAAGGCGCGGCTCCGCCCGGTCCTCCAGGGCACCCGGCGGCAGGCGCAGGCGATCAAGGCGGACACGACGCTGACGCCTGCCGCGCGCCAGGCCAAGATGAAGGACCTGCACCGCAGCACCCGCCGGCGGATGCTGGCGGTCCTCACCCCCGCGCAGCGCCAGAAGCTGAAGACCATGCGCCCCGTCAAGCCGGGCAACGGCTGACGCAACGGTAGAGAAAGCAGAAGAAAAAACAGAAGCGGCCCGG
>JAABUV010002343.1_pt1 | contig 25865 bp, 10 predicted proteins | sample 5559971 | NCBI WGS metagenome assembly JAABUV01 (sample SAMN10711881, study PRJNA513362) | rock metagenome | isolation source: Antarctica rocks | place: Antarctica: Victoria Land, Knobhead nord | collected 2015-12-19
CCTCCCACAACTACTTCGCCTTGGTGCAACTGGCGGCAGTTCTCATCATCTATCGCAAGCTGCGCCATGCTCACCTACTTTTCGGATAGGCTGTAAGGCGATGCCGGCGACGGGCAGGAGCAACTTGCCGATGGTCAGGCGCCCCACGCCTGCCGCCACCGCCCGGCCCAGCACCCCGATCAGCGCCCCGGCCGGGCGGTCCGCCGTCGGCCCCACGACCACCGCGCCGTAATCGAGCGCCCCTTGGACCCCTTGGACCCCTTGGACCGTCTGGGCCGCTGCATCCCACGCCGTGCTTGCGGTGCCCCCGCCGCAACGACGGGAAGACCTGATGGGATCGCCGAGGGAGTCGGGGCCGGGGAGAGGGACATTCGCGTCGTCGATCAGGACGGTCCCCTTGACCCCGTACACTCTGAAGCCGTGGTCGCCGTGCGCGGCGTTCCCGCCCGCCCGGATCAGGCCCGCCGCCGCCGGTATCCGCAGCGCCTGCTGGTAGAGGTAGGCGATGTCGCGGCGGCTGGGTGTGTACACGCTGAACTCCGGCCTGGCGCCATCGGACATGACGGGTGTCCGCAGGGCGCCGGTGAGGAAGGAGTCCTGCTGCGCCGGGGAGCAGGGGCTGACGTCGCCAATGATGTTGAGGAGGTTGATCCCTTCGATCGTGCATTGGCCGCTGGGGTCCGTGTTGTCGACGGGGTTGTCGCCGGCGTAGAGGTAGGGCTGGCCGGTCTGGTCGAGCAGCGGGTCCACGGAGAGGAAGCGGCCGGTGGCGGGGTCGTACTCGCGGGCGCGCAGGTCGTACGTGCCCGCGCTTGTCCCCGCGCCGGCGTCGCGGTATTGGCCGGCGTAGCCGAACGGCGTCGCCCCCTGCAAGCCCGTCAGTTGCGTCGCCCCCGCGCTACCTGGTGTGGTGGGGCGCGGGTTGCCCCAGGCGTCGTACGCGCCCGCGCCGATGACCTGGGCGGCGGCGTTGGTCGCCACGCGCACGCTGCCGCCGAGGTCGGTCGCCAGGTAGGTGGTCTGCCCCGTCTGTTGATTGCTCCCCGCCAGCGGGGCTTGCCCGTCCCCTGGCTGCAGGTAGGCGTAGTCGTTCGTGCCGTCGCTCGCCAGCGCCGAGAGGCCGCCCGTGGTCAGGTCTTGGGCGAGAGCCTGGATCTGCCACTGCGGCGTGCCCTGCGTCAGGGAGCGCAGGCGGTCGCCCTGCCCGTCGGACACGTAGCCCGCGCTCGTGTTGGGGCCGGTGACGTGCGTGAGCTGGCCGAGGTCGTTGTAGGTGTTGGTCGTGACGCCCGCGGGGCCGGCGCTGCCGGTCTGATTGCCGGCGCCGTCGTAGCTGTAGCTGGTCGTGCCGCTCGCGCTGTTGGCGCTGGTGGTCAACTCGCCGGCGGCGTCGTACCCGTTGGTGGTGACCGCCGTGCTGCTCAGAGGAGTAGTGCTGGTGACGACGAGGCGATTGCCCGCCGCGTCGTACTGGTCGGCCTCGGACGTGCCGTCGGGGTAGAGCGCGCTGGCCAGCCGCCCGGCCGCGTCGTAGCCGTAGCTGGTGTGGCCCCACGCGTCGTCGAGGGCGCGGCGCTGGCCCGCCGCGTCGAGCGTGGCCGTCTGGCTGAAGACGGTGGTCGTGCCCGAGACAAGGGTGGTGCTGATGGGGCGGCCGGCCGCGTCGTAGCCCCAGCTCTCCTGCCCGCCGTTGGGGACGGAGAGGCCGGTGAGGGCGCCGGCCCCGTCGCGCGTGGCCCGTCCAGGACCCGCCGGTGGTGGTGGTGAGGGCGACGGCGCGCCCGGCGGCGTCGTAGCCCCAGCCCGCGCTCGTGCCGTCGGGGTAGGTCAGGCCGATGCGGCGGCCTGCCGCGTCGTAGCTGGAGCCCAGATGCATCACGATCGGCGTGGGCGGGAGCGGCGTGCCCGTCGCCGTCGGCGTGCTCGTCGGCGTGCCCGTCGTAACGTGAAGACCAATAGGGCCTCGCGGGCAGCCAGCTGCCGTCGCGAAAGCAGTCGTGCTGACCCGCGTCAGCAGTAGGAGCGCGACGAACGGTGCGAGTAAGCGGTGCCGGGCCACTGCGAACTAGCCCTTTTAACGCAAGCCTGGGCGCATCAACACAATGCGGCGCGGAGGGTAACGGTTACAGTGAATATTGGACTTGAACCGGTACGCGGCAATTCCACTCGACCCGTAGGGAGGTAAGTCAAGCATAGATTCGAAGGTCGGGGCGTGATCGGAGATGCGTTATTCCCGTCGCACTTACATGCGTGTGGGTGAGGTGCAACTCGCGCAAGTTTGGCAGAGACTGGAAAAAAGCTAGGCATGTATCATCAACGGCTGTGTTACTCAGGTCGAGTTCCTGCAAGCTAGTGAGATCACCCAAGCATTCTAGGCCCACTGGCGTGACACGCGTTTCCCTGAGAAGGAGGGCTTCGAGCGTGCGCATGTTCTGCAGGTGAAATAAGCCGACATCTCCGATGCTTGTGCGTGACAAGTCGAGTGAACGTAGTTTCGGCAGATTGCACAGGTAGGAAAGCGACGCGTCGCTAATATGGGTCCCGGATAGATCAAGCGTGTCGAGCTCGGGTAAATCGCTCAGGTGCGCTAACCCCACACCGATTATTTTGTTGGATGCAATGCTAAGGTTTTGCAATCTTTCGAGCCCGCTTAAGAAGCTTAGGCCGTTGTCGGTGATCTCCGTCGCGGCAAGGTCCAGACCCTGAAGTTGCCGCGTTTGCGCAAGGTACTGGGCTCCCAGGTCGTCAATCCTTGTGCCGCTCACATCTAGATGCCGTAAGCGTGGTAGCTCGTGCAAATGTACGAGTCCGGGGCCTCGCACAGCGGTCCGGCGGAGCACGAGAGCTTCTAAGGCGGCCAATGCCGGTACATACATGAGACCCGCGTCACCAATTGACGTCTCGAATAGGTCGAGATGCCCTAGCGTTTCTGATCCTTTGAGATACGCCAGGTCGGAGTCAGTAATCCTTGTATCGCATAGGCGTAGTTTGCTGAGGCGAGGAAGTTGCCGGATTACGGCCAACCCAGGACCTTCTATCCCATTACCCATAAGATCCAGGGTTTGCAGCGATGGGAAGCGAAGCAGCGCGCTTAGCCCGTCATCGGTAATGCCGCTATAGGGCAGAAATAGGGTCTCCAGAATCGGCAAGTCCCGCAACGCGCTTAAGCCTCTATCGGTAACGTAGGTCTCACTTAGGTTAAGCCGCCGCAGCGATGGGAGTCCGTGGAGGTGCGAAAAACCCGCCGCATCTAAGTGGCAGCACCGATCGAGGGAAAGCACCTCCAAGGCGTCGAAATGTGCGAGAATGGGCACGGCCACGGCTTCGAATGCTGAACCGGATAGCACCAATTGACGCAATCCACCGAGCCCTTGTAAGTATGCAAGGCCACTACCGGTCAGGTAGGTGTATCCAAAGGCTAGTTCCTGCAACCCAGTAAGACCTCGCAGATTCACCAAGTCCCTGTCGACGAGATGTTTGCTGTTACAGCCAACGGACTGAATGTCATTGGGACCGAGGAGGGTGAACGACCCTAGGTCGATAGTGGCTTCAGGCGCGTCGTCGTCCGTAAAGGTTGACAAATCTTGTTCGATGCGACGCATCACATACGCCGATAGGGCATGTACGTGTAGCGGCGTGTCGACCGGCACCGTTACCGTGCCGCGCGCATGCCCATACGGCGTCCACCTGAAGCCTGAGGATGCCTCCCATCGGCCGGTGGAGAGTTCTCCGAGCGCATGACTTTCGGGGAATCGTACCGTGCGAGTAGGGGTAGGCACGATGCTAGTATTGGGATAGAACTCCATTAACTCATCCTCGCGCATGGTAATAGACAAGTAGAGGGACCGATTCCCCTCGATATCGATTCAAGAAGTAACCGGCGCAATTCCGCGATTTCGATCCGCAGGGACCGCTATAATTAGATAGCCCAAAGATCTCCTCATCGGTGCCAGATCGCCCAACTTGGTCGATAAAGTTCTGTGCAATCCTTTCGGCGTGTGCTCCTCCCATAGCAAGTTTGGGGGCTGTGTCATTGACGAAGGTCAGGCTCCCCCTACTCGCTCTGGCTGCAGCAAGAATCTCAGCTGGCTTTATCCCCTGCGAAAAGTCGTAGCCTGTTAGATCATTGATGGCAACGAACTGCCCAGCGTCGCTGTCGCCGGCCACGACCGAGAGGAAATTATTGACCTCACGAATTTGCGCAACGCTGTACTTGTAGGGCATCCCAGATAATTCGTTGCTAAGGTCAGCACGGAACTTGTCGGCAACATCCGCGTACTTCTTGCCGAGGAGTGCTCTCCCCCTCACGAGAGCAGTATTGCGCGCCTCGATAGCCTGTATATCGGCTGCGCTTACCGAACGACCTCGCTGAGGAACGTCATCGTAGTATCGGCCAACCAGTGTTGGGTCCCCCTCTGGCAGCCGTGGGTCGCCCTGAGGTATCAAACCCGTAACACATCCGCCATTACCTACCGTCGCGTTGTGTACCAAGACCTGTGCCGCACCGACGAAGAAGGTATGGAGGCGGGCGACGGTGAGGGTGTAGACGACGGCGCGGCCGACGTGCCAGCGCAGGCGGACGACCGTGACGTCCCGGCTGCTCACCGTGCGCAGGCGGTCGCCCCGGTGCATGAACCGCGCCTTGAGCCAGCCTTGCCCACGCAGCGCCGGGTCGTTGTCCACCCAGAACACATGGTCCGGCTGCACCTTGATGCTGCTGCCGTCTGAGAGATCGAGCGCCATCAGGTCGGACACCGGGCGCACGATGAGCGCCTGCACCGGCTCCGGCTCGACCGTGCCCGTCTTGGGGTCCTCGGCCAGCACCAGGTCGCCGATGTGCAGCTTCTCGATCGCGGTGTGCCCGCGCGGCGTCGCCACCCGCGTCCCCGCCGGGAAGCACATCGGCCGGGCGCAGGTCGGCGCGGGCGCTTTGGGCGTGTCGGACTTGTCCGCCTTCTTGAGGCGGTCGATGAGTTGGTCGGCCTCCTGGGTCGTCAAGTCGGTGGTGACATCCTTGCCGCCCTGCTTGACGGTCAGCTCGACCAGCGTCTTGTCGGAGATCCGCGCCCGCAGCGTGTCGAGCCCCAGCCCCGCCAGTTCCCGCGTCACCGCGACGCGCTGCACCGTGCTCAGGGCCAGCCCCCCCGCGCCGCGCAGCCCGGCTAGGCTCACCGCGATGCCCACCGTCGCCAGGGAGCAGCTGCCCAGCGAGTCGCACTCCAGGCCCGCCTGCAGGCTCTGTCCGAAGGCCACGAAGTCCACCACGCACAGCAGCCCGCTCTTGAAGTCGCAGCTGTACGCGGCAGGCGCCGGCGCGTGGCAGGCCCCGATGACCCCGCCGACGCCCGGCCCCGCCGGACGACAGAGCGAGTAGGCGATGAAGCCGGGCGCGTCCTGCCGCGCGAAGACCAGGTATGTGTGGCCCGAGCGCGCCGGCACGGGCAGCTGCACGAAGGACTGCCCCCCCGCCGCGAGCAGGAACGGGCCGGGGTCCGCCGCGTACCGCGTGCCATAGTCCAGGCGCGGGTGGCGGCACTGACTGCTGAGCCCGACACGCTGCGCGAGTTGCATCAAATAGAACAGGTCGTGCGAGCGGTCGATGGGCGGGCCGTCCATGTTCGGGCCGCGCCGGGGGTCAGGGATGAAGTCGTAGACGGCGCCGGTGTTGTCCGCGTTCACGGTCACCAGGTCCGCCTGGCCCGGCCCGACCTTGCCGCTGAGGTCGTGCGGGATCGTGCCGATGTACTCATTGTCGAAAGCGTGCGCGGGCTGGCTGCGCGCCACGAACTCGGCGCTCAGGTAGGCCTTGATGTCCGTGAGGTCGGCGTTGCTCGCCGCGCCCTCCACCTCGACCAGGTCGCCCGCGGGCGCCAGCCCGCTGGGGTCCACGTTGCCCGTCGGGTTGTCGCCGGCGTAGAGGTAGGGCTGGCCGGTCTGGTCGAGCAGCGGGTCCACGGAGAGGAAGCGGCCCGTGGTGGGGTCGTACTGGCGGGCGCGCAGGTCGTACGTGCCCGCGCCCGATCCCGTGCCCGGCCCGGCGTCGCGGTACTGCCCGGCGTAGCCGAACGGCGTCGCGCCCTGCAGGCCCGCCAGCAAGGTCTGGCCCGCGCTGCCGGTTGTGGTGGGGCGTGGGTTGCCCCAGGCGTCGTACGCGGCCGCGCCGATCACTTGAGCGGCCCCGTTGGTCGCCACGCGCACGCTGCCGCCGAGGTCGGTCGCCAGGTAGGTGGCCTGCCCCGTCTGCTGGGTACTCCCCGCGAGCGGGGCCTGCCCGTCGCCGGGCTGCAGGTAGGCATAGTCCTGGGTGCCGTCGCTCGCCAGCGCCGAGAGGCCGCCCGTCGCCAGGTCCTGGGCCAGCGTCTGCGTCTGCCACTGCGGCGTGCCCTGCGCCAGGCTGCGCAGGCGGTCGCCCTGCCCGTCGGACACGTAGCCCGCGTTCGTGTTGGGGCCGGTGACGTGCGTGAGCTGGCCGAGGTCGTTGTAGGTGTTGGTCGTGACGCCCGCGGGGCCGGCGCTGCCGGTCTGATTGCCGGCGCCGTCGTAGCTGTAGCTGGTCGTGCCGCTCGCGCTGTTGGCGCTGGTGGTCAGCTCGCCGGCGGTGTCATACTGGTTCTGGGTCACCGCCGTGCCCGAGAGGGGCGTGGTGCTCGTCACGACGAGGCGGTTGCCCGCCGCGTCATATTGGTCCGCTTCGCTCGTGCCATCGGGGTAGAGGGCGCTCGCCAGCCGCCCGGCGGCGTCGTAGCCGTAGGCGGTGTGGCCCCACGCGTCGTCGAGGGCGCGGCGCTGGCCCGCCGCGTCGAGCGTGGCCGTCTGGCTGAAGACGGTGGTCGTGCCCGAGAGGAGGGTGGTGCTGATGGGCCGGCCCGCCGCGTCGTAGCCCCAGCTCTCCTGCCCGCCGTTGGGCACGGCGAGGCCGGTGAGGGCGCCGGCGCCGTCGCGCGTGGCCGTCCAGGACCCGCCGGTGGTCGTGGTGAGGGCGACGGCGCGCCCGGCGGCGTCGTAGCCCCAGCCCGCGCTCGTGCCGTTGGGGTAGGTCAGGCCGATGCGCCGCCCCGCGTCGTCGTAGCTGGAGCCCAGGTGCATCACGATCGGCGTGGGCGGGAGCGGCGTGCCCGTCGCCGTCGGCGTGCTCGTCGGGGTGCCCGTCGCCGTTGGGGTGCCTGTCGCGGTGGCGGTCGCCGTGTTCGTCGCCGTCGCCGTGTTGGTGGCGGTGGCGGTAGCTGTCGCCGTGTTGGTGGCCGTGTTCGTGGCTGTACCCGTCGCGGTCGCCGTGGGCGTGGTGGTGGCCGTGGGCGTGGTGGTGGCCGTGGCTGTGGCTGCTTTCGTCGGCGTCGCGGTCGCGGTCGCCGTATTCGCGGCGGTGGCCGTCGCGGTGGATGTGGCCGTGCTCGTGCGCGTCGGCGTCAGCGTGGGCGCGCTCGTCGGCGTCGCCGTGGCCGCTTTCGTCGCCGTGGCCGTGGCCGTCGCGGTGGCCGTGGCCGTCGCGGTCGCGCGCGTGGGCGTCGCCGTGGGTGTCGCTGCGGGGCGGGTCGCGGTCGCCGTCGCGGTCTTGGTCGCGGTCGGGCGCGGCGTGGCGGTGCTCGTCCGCGTGGGCGTCCGCGTCGCTGTCGCCACCGACGCGGACATCTGGCGCGCCGCCAGGCCGGCGACGGCGGCGGGGCGCGCCGCCGCGACGGAGCCGGGGCTGCCCTTCACGGTGAGGGCTGGGGACCACGGCGACGCCGGGCGCGCGCGTGGCTGTCGCCCGGCGCTTCGCCTCTCAGCCACGCAGCCCCGGCTGACGCCGGCCTGCCCGCGGCGGCCCGCCGCCGCGCCCGTCAGCCGGCAGCGGATCTGGCTCCCCTGTCGTGCCGTGCCTACCCGCGCGACCCACGCCCCGAGATGGGGCGTGGGGGCAGGGAACGCAGCCATCCGCGCCGCGACGACGCCCGCGCGCCCCGTCGCCGCGAGGCCGGCGGGGTCGGCGAGGCCGGCAAGGTCGGCGAGACGCGCCGCGAGGGTCGGGGAGGATGCGAACCTGATCAGGCCGGCCTGGGGTGCCGCCGCGACCGTGTCCACGTCGCGTGCCGAAACGGGCGGCTGCGGCGCGCCGGTCGCGTCGTTGGCGGCCAGGGTCGCCGTGTCGGTGATGCCCGCGCCTGCGCTCGCGTTCGCGCCGACCTGCGTGCGCAGCACGAACGAGCCGCTCGCCCCCGCCAGTAGCGTGCCGCTGACGGTCGCCGTCGCCTGCGTCGCGCTGGCGAAGCGGCACGCGCCCCCGGTGCTGCCCGGCGGCGGCACGATGCGGCAGGATTGGTAGGAGGCCGGGCCGGCCAGCGTCGAGGTCACGACCACGCCCGTGGCGTTGGCCCCGGTCGCCGTCGCGGCGTCGCTGAAGGGGATGGTGTAGGTGACGACCTGGCCCGGGGCCACGGCGCTCCAGCCGTCGGAGACGCCGACGGCCAGCGCGGGCGGCGGGGGCGGCGCCACCGCGTCCACGTCGCGCGCGGTCGCCGGCGGCTGGGCCACGCCGGCCACGTCGGCGGCGGCGAGCGTGGCCGTGGCGGTCAGGGCCCCGTTCGCGGCGGAGGGCAGCTGCCCGCCCAGGGTCAGCGAGCCGCGGGCGCCCGCGGCCACCGTCCCGCTGATGCTCAGGGTGAAGGCGTTGCCCGCGAAGGTATAGGACGCGCCGCTGGCCCCCGCCGGCAGCGCCCAGTTCGCGCTGCGGACGAAGGAGCCGGCGGGCAGCGTGGCGGTGACGACGACGCCCGTCGCCCCGTCAGCGGCGTCGGTGGCCACGTTGGTGAGCGGGAGCGTGTAGGTGACGAGCTGGCCCGGCACGACTGCGGTCAGCCCGTCGTCCATCCCCACGCGCAGGGCGGGCGCCGCCACCGTCTCGGTCAGGTCCGTGGTGCGCCCGGCGGCGTCGTAGCCCCAGGCGACGTGCGTGTCCTTGGTGTCCAGCGCCACGCGCCGGCCCGCCGCGTCGTAGGCGCGTGTCACCGTACTGCCGTCGGTGTACGCGGTGGTGAGTGGCTCGCCGGCGGCGTCGTAGGAGGTGTGCGCGACGTGGCCGGCGCCGTCGGTGACGGCGACGGTCTGCCCCAACGCGTCGTAGCCGTAGCTCGTGGTCCGGCGCAGCGGGTCCGTGCTCGTCACGAGCCGCCCGGCGGCGTCGTAGCTCTTGGTACGCGCGTGGCCATTCGGATCGGTCACCGCGATCGCGCGGCCCAACGCGTCGTAACTCGTCGTGGTCGTGTCGCCCGCCGGGTCGGTCACGGCGACGGTGCGGCCGAGCGCGTCGTAGCCGCTGCGCGCGACCCGGCCCAGGGGGTCGGTCACGGCGACGGCGCGGCCGAGCGCGTCGTAGCCGGTGCGGGTGGTGTCGCCGAGGGCGTCGGCCTGCGTGATGGCGCGCCCGGCGGCGTCGTCGCCGTCGGAGGTGGTGTGCCCGGCCCCGTCCACGCGCGCGAGCGGCTGGCCCAGCGCGTCGTAGCGGGTGGTGGCGAGGTGGCCCGTGCCGTCGTCGCTGGCGACGGCGCGCCCGGCGGCGTCGTAGGTCATGGCGGTGTAGCGCCCGGTGGAGTCGGTCACGCGCACGGCGCGGCCCAGCGCGTCGTACCGCGTCTGCGTGGTGTGGCCGAGCGGATCGGACGCGACGACCTGGCGCCCGGCGGCGTCGTAGGTGTAGAGGCTGGTCTGGCCGAGCGGGTCGGTCAGGCTGGTGCGGCGGCCGGCGGCGTCGTAGCCGTACTGGGTCGGGTGGCCCAGCGCGTCCGCGCTCAACGTCAGGCGCCCCGCCGCGTCGTACTGGCGCGTCGCCACGCCGCCGAGCGCGTCGGTGACGCTGGTCGGGCGGCCCTGCGCGTCGTAGCCGTAGGTGGTGGGCGCGCCGAGCGCGTCGGTCGCGGTGAGCAGCCGCCCGTCGGCGTCGTAGGCGCTGGCGGTGACATGGCCGAGCGCGTCGGTCACGGCCACGGTCTGCCCCAGCGCGTCGTAGCCGTAGGCGGTGGCGTCGCCCAGGGCGTCGGTCGCGGTGAGCAGATGGCCGGCGGCGTCGTAGGCGCTCGTGGTCACGCCGCCCAGGGCGTCGGTCACGGCTACGGTGCGGCCGAGCGCGTCGTAGCCCGTCTGTGTGGTGTGGCCGAGCGGGTCGCTCGCGCGCACGAGCTGGCCGGCGGCGTCGTAGCCGCTCTGCGCGACATGGCCGAGCGCGTCGGTGACGGCGACGGTCCGTCCCAAGGCGTCGTAGCCGTAAGTGGTCGGCGCGTTGAGCGCATCGGTCGCGGTGAGCAGGCGGCCCGCCGCGTCGTAGGCGCTGCGCGTGACGTCGCCTAGCGCGTCGGTGACGGCCACGGCGCGGCCCAACGCGTCATAGCCCGTCTGTGTGGTGTGGCCCAGCGCGTCACCGCCTACGACGCGCCCGAGCGCGTCGTAGGCGGTCGTCGTGGCGCTGCCCGTGGGGTCGGTCACGGCGACGGTATGGCCGAGCGCGTCGTAGCCGTAGCGGGTCGGGTTGTTGAGTTGGTCCCAGCGCGTCTGGAGGCGCCCGTCCGCGTCGTACTGGCTCTGGACGCAGACGCTGGTGGTGGGTCCCTGGCAGTCGTAGACGTCGTGGCCGCCGTTGTCGTAGTAGTGGTAGGTGGGGTTGCCCAGCGCGTCGAGCTGCTCCGTGGGGCGGCCGGCGGCGTCGTCGTAGGTCTGCGTGGCGTGGCCGAGCGCGTCGGTCACAGCAACAGTGCGGCCCAGCGCGTCGTAGCCGTACGCTGTGGTGTGACCCAGCGCGTCGGCGCTGGTCAGCAGGCGTCCCGCGGCGTCATAGCCGCTCCTGGTTACGCCCCCGGCGGCGTCGGTGACGGCGACGGTGCGGCCGAGCGCGTCGTAGCCATACGCCGTGGTGTGGCCGAGGACATCGACGCCGCTTTGGAGCCGCCCGTCGGCGTCATAGAGGCTGGTCGTCGCGTGGCCGAGCGCGTCGGTGACGGCCACGGTGCGGCCCAGCGCGTCATAGGCGTAGCCGGTCTGGCCGCCCAGCGCGTCGGTCGCCGTGAGCAGGCGCCCCGCCGCGTCATAGGCGTTGTGGGTAGCGTGGCCGCGCGCGTCGGTCACGGCGATGGTGCGGCCGAGCGCGTCGAGCTGCTCCGCGGTCACGTCGCCGAGCGCGTCGGTCGTGCTGACCGCCCGGCCGGCGGCGTCATAGCCGGTCGCGCTGACGTTGCCCAGCGCGTCGGTGACGGCGACGGTCCGCCCCAGCGCGTCGTAGCCGTAGCTCGTGGGGTTCCCCAGGGCGTCGCTACTAGTGAGCAGCCGTCCGGCCGGGTCGTAGGCGCTGCGCGTCGTGTCGCCGGCGGCGTCGGTCACCGCGACGGTGCGCCCGAGCGCGTCGTAGCCGTAGCTCGTGGTCTGATTCACGGGGTCGGTCTGTTGCGTGAGTTGGCCGGCCGCGTCGTAGCCGCTGCGCGTCACGCCGTTATTGGCGTCAGTCACGGCCACGGTGCGGCCGAGCGTGTCGTAGCCGTAGGAGGTGGCGTCGCCCAGGGCGTCGGTCTGCACGGCGAGCCGCCCGGCGGCGTCGTAGACGCTCCCCGTGGCGTGGCCCAGCGCGTCGGTGACCGCGACGGTGTGGCCCAGCGCGTCGTAGCCATAGGAGGTGACCTGGCCCAACGCGTCCGTGCTGGTCTGTACGCGGCCGTCCGCGTCATATCCGGTCGTCGTGGCGTGGCCGGCCGCGTCGGTGACCGCGACGGTGTGGCCGAGCGCGTCGTAGCTGTAGCTCGTGGCGTCGCCGAGCGTGTCGGTGCGCGCCAGCAGGCGCCCGTCGCCGTCATAGCTGCTCTGTGTGGCGCCGCCCAGCGCATCGGTCACGGCCACGGCGCGGCCCAGCGCGTCGTAGCCATAGCGCGTCGCATTCCCAAGCGGGTCACTACTAGTGAGCAGGCGCCCGGCCGCGTCGTAGCCGCTGCGGGTGACGTTACCCAGGGCGTCGGTCACGGCGACGGCGCGCCCCAACGCGTCATAGCCGTAGGTCGTCGGATTGCCCAGGGCGTCGGTCTGTGTCAGCAGCTGGCCGGCCGCGTCGTAGCCGCTGCGCGTCACGGCGCCGGCCGCGTCGGTCACGGCCAAGGTCTGGCCCAGGGCATCGTAGCCGTAGCTCGCGGCGCGGCCTAAGGCGTCGGTGCTCGTGAGCAGCCGCCCCGCCGCGTCATAGCCGCTGCGGGTGACGCCGCCGAGCGGGTCGGTCACGGCGATGGTCTGCCCGAGCGCGTCGTAGCCATAGGTCGTCGTGGCGCCCAACGCGTCGCGCTGCGCCAGCAGGCGGCCATTGCCGTCGTAGGCGCTCTGGGTGACGTTGCCCAGCGCGTCGGTGACGGCGACGGTGCGGCCCAGTTCGTCGTAGCCGTACCGCGTGACGTGGCCCAGCGCGTCGGTCTGGGTGAGCAGCCGCCCCGCCGTGTCGTAGCCGAAGCGCGTCGCGTGGCCCGCCGCGTCGTCGCGCGCGACGAGCTGGCCGGCCGTGTCGTAGGTGTTGTGCATGACGACCACGCCGAGCGTGTCGGTCTGCGTGACGACGCGGCCGGCGGCGTCGTAGCCGGTGTGCGTCACGCCGCCGAGGGGGTCGGTGACGGCCACGGTGCGGCCCAGCGGGTCGTAGCCGTAGGCCGTCACGGCGCCCAACGGATCGGTTGTGGTCTGCAGCCGCCCGTCGGTGTCGTAGAGGCTGCGCGTGACGTCGCCTAGGGCGTCGGTGACCGCGACCGTATGACCGAGCGCGTCGTAGCCGTACTGCGTGCTCCGCCCCAGCGGGTCGGTGGCAGAGATGAGCCGTCCCGCCGTATCGTAGGCGTCGGTCGTCTGGCGGCCCAGTGCGTCGGTAGTCGTCACGGGATGGCCGAGGGCGTCATAGCTCGTGCTGGTCGCGTTGCCCAGCGGGTCGGTGCGGCCCGTCTGGTTGCCCAGCGCGTCGTAGCTGTCGGTGGTCGTCTGCCCGTTGGCGTCGGTGCTGCTGGTGCGGTTGCCCGCGTCGTCGTACGTAGACGTGGACTGGTGGCCCAGGCTGTCGGTGCTCGTCAAGGGGTCGCCGGCCGCGTCGTAGCCGTAGAGGCTGCTGAAGCCGCGCGGGTCGGTCTGCGCCAGCAGGTTGCCTTGCGCGTCATACTGATTGGTGGTCACATTGCCCAGCCCGTCGGCGGCGCTGGTCTGGTCGCCGTTGGCGTCGTACGCGCTATCGGTGGTGACGCGGCCCTGCGGCGCGTCGACGGTCGTCCCGACGGGGTGGTAGGAACGGTCGACGTTGTGCGCGACGACGCCGCCGGTGGGGTCGACCGCGCGGCGCAGCCGGCCGTGGTCGTCGTAGTAGTCCGCCGTCGTCCCGCCCCGCGCGTCGGTCAGCACCGTGGCCGTGAGCGCGCCGGTCCCGGCGGTCCCGGTCAGGCCGGTGTCGTAGGAGATGGTCGTCGTGGCGCCGAGGGCGTCTTGCACGCGCGTCGCGCGTCCTTGCGTATCATAGCCGATCGCGGTGACGCCGCCGGCCGCGTCCTGCACGCCGGTCAGCGCCTGCACGGTCGCGCCCTGCGTCGTCGCCCCCAGGGCCGCCAGCGCTCCGCTCGTGCGCACGGCGACGCGGCGCGTCAAAAGCGGGTGTGCGGCCGGCGACACCTGCGCGGCGACGGCTCCGATGCTGCCGTACTGGTAGCGCGTCACCGCGCCCGTCGGATCGGTCACGCTCGTCAAGTAGCCGCTTGTGTAGTCGTAGCGCCAGGTGTGCCCGTGCGGGTCGCTCATGGCGGAGATAAGGCCGCTGGTGGGGTCGCTGGTCACGCTCAGGCTCTGTAGCGTGCGCGTCACGGGGCCGGAGACATCCTGCACGTTCACCGCCGTGAGGCCGGCGTTGTTGTACGAAAGGTTTGTCACGACGCTGTGGCGCGGCGAGCGCAGCGCAATGAGCTGCCCTTGCGCGTTGTAGGTCGCCCCGCAGCCGGCCGCGCAGTAGCTCATGGCGTACGCGTTCGACGCGGGATCGAAGCTCAACCCATCACTCGTACCGGGCGGCGTCGCGTACACCACGGTCTGGCCGACCGTCACCGGATTGGTATAGATGTACTGCTGGCCGTTCTCCAGCACATGCGTGACGGTCGTGCCGTCGGACGAGGGGATCAGGCGCTCGTCGTAGGTGAAGGTCCAGCCGGGGCCGAACGGGGCGCTCCCGGCGTTCGCTGCCGCGGCCGCGCAGCTGCTGTTGTAGTAGCGCGTCCACTCCAGGGGCACGCCGGGCCCGGACAGCGGTGTGAGGTCGGTTGCTGTCGCCAGGTAGTTGCCCGAGGCCGTGTTGACGTCCTGGCGCACCGCTTGCGGCGACGGGTTGTGCGCCGACTCGGGGCCGGCTCCGCCGAGGCCGAGCTGGCAGGGCGGCGGGAGCGGCACATCATGTTGCACGGTGATGGGGAAGCTGGTGGCGACCGACTGCGCCCCGGCACCGGAGCCCGCCGTGGCCGCTACGGTGGCGGTGTAGACGCCGGGCGAGACGAGGGTCCCCGCGTCGCTCGTGTCGCTGCTCTTCGCCTCCCGCTCGCTCCCCACCTACTTCGCCTTCGCGCCGTGACTGGCCTTATATGGCGTGATCATGCTCGTGGACACGGTCGACGCGGCGTCGGACCCTGTGCTAGTGGGTCACGTCCCATTTAAGTGGATATTGCTAGGACTGCGTTTGCATGCGTTTAGCCGGTAGCACATGTCCATCTATTTGCGGCGTGACCCACTAGCCGATTAGCATGTCTGGGCTATTCGGCCGGGGAGAGATACGCTCCCGCCCATGTGAGACAACAGGAACGGAGGGGACACCCCATACAGGGCGGCGTCCCCTCCGTTCGTCGCGCGGTCCTGTTCTCAGCTACGGCGCCAATTGCAGGGCCTGCATGGTGGAGCCGCCATAGGCGAGGATAAAGGCCGCGTGCGCCGGCGCGTCGGGCGTCCCCGTGTCTATCCCGACGACGGACGGGCCCCACAGCGGCGAGCTGTCCTGCCCCGGCTGCAGGCCCAACAGGAGGTTCCCCGCGTTGCCCGGCACGGTGAACGCGCTCAACACCTGCCCCGCCCCGGCTCCGAGCACGGCGGCGCGCTCGACCCCCGTGCTATTCTGCCCGGCGACGATGACCTTGCCCGTCCCCGGGTCGATGCTCTCCGCAACGACGGTGAAGTCCAGGGGCGTCTGGTTCAGGACGGCGCCCGACGCGCCGTCGAGCACGGTGACGGAGGCGCCGCCCGCGACGAGCACGCGCGGCTGGAAGGTGTCGAATGTGACGAGCGCGGCCGGCATGCCGCCCGTTTGCGCCGTCCCGACTACCTGGCCGCTCGCGGGGTCGATCGTGACGACCCGGCCATCGGTCGCCGCGACGTAGAGCCGTTTCGTGTACGCGTCGGCCACGATGTGGTTGACGCCGACGGGATAGGCTACGCCCGTGTCGATAGAGCCGAGCGCGGCGCCGGAAGCGACGTCGTACACATGGATCGTCCCATTGTACATCTCCCCGACGTAGAGGCGGCCGTCGTAGACGCCCATGGCTTGCGGTTCGTAACTCGTGCCGATGGTCCCCGTCACCGCGCCGTCGGCCTCGGTGGCGATGGCGATGGTGGAGCCCTCGCGCTGCGCGACGAAGGCGTGGCCGCTCGCCGGGTCGAATGCGTTGAGCGCCAGGCCCCAGGACGGCTTAAGCACGCTGACGAGGCGCATCTGCCGCGTGTCGATCAGGGCGGTGTTGTAGCCGGACGAGATCATCAGGCGGCCGTGCGGGAAGTCGGTGGAGGTGACGCAGCACGGATTCTCGATGACCATGTTGGTGGCGATGGAGGCCAGTGTCGCGCCGCTCCGTGTGTCCATGACCGTCACGACCCCCATGGGCGGCGACCCGAGGATGAAGGCGCGGTGCGTCAGCGGGTCGATGGCCATACTCCAGGGACTCGCGCCGACCCCCACTGTCCCTGTCAGAGGGGTGGCCGTCGCGGTGGGCGATACCGGCGTCATGGTCGCGGTCGGCGGCGCCGCCGTGCTGGTCGCGGTCGCCATCGGCGGGACCGGCGTTTGCGTCATGGTCGCCGTCGGCGGGATTGGCGTGTTTGTCGCGGTCGCGGTGTTCGTGGGCGCCGGGGAGGGCGTATTGGTCGGTGTCGCGGTGGGCGCTAGGACACCGGTGATGTCGACGAAGTCGATCTTGTTATTCCAGGCCCACGAGGTGTTGCGTAGGGTGAGCGTCCCGTCGGCGACGTCCACGGTGGTTTGTCCCTTGACCCAGCGCGCCTTCGTGGTCGGTGTGCCCTGGACGACCGTGGCGCCCTGGGCCGTGATCCCGTAGACGCTGTTGGTGGCGCTGGGGTCGCCCGCGACGATCGCCACGGTATAGCGTCCGTTGGGCAGGGCGATCGACCAGGAGTATACGCCATCGTGTTGCATGTAGGCGACCGTGTCGTAGCGCGCGTCGGGCGAGAGGGAGGAATACCGCCGATGCACGTTGGCGGTGTCGTCGCCGCTCCATCCGTAGGAATAGCCGTTGCCGCGGTCCCCGAAGCGCTGCCCCGCGTCCACGAGATAGCCGGGATAAAGGGCGGCGCCCGCCGGCTGGAAGTTGATGTGGACCGCGAGTGGCGCGGTCGTGGTGGGCGACGTAGACGTCGGCGCGGTCGCCGCGACGACAGGGGACGACGATGTGAGATGTAGGGTCGCCGTGAGCAGCGCGGCACCGAGCGCGGCGGCGCCGAGCGTACGCATTGGATGGTTTGGGCGGTCGATCGTGCGTCGATGGGATGAGGGCATCGCTGGCATGTCCTTCCTGCTGGGATATCATAGGGCTGCTATGACTGTATCGGCCGAAATAGTCGCTTTATTACCCCTCGACATGGCTCTTTGATGCGCGAAATCACGCGACCGGTACTTCTGGGGGGTAGCCTCATGAGACAGGAGGCGCTACAGTCGGCGTGAGAGGGCCGGATGAGTGGAGGAGGAAGGCTGTGGCGGCGCCAAGACGCGCGCGAACAAGGGTGGCGAGAGAGGAACGCCGCGATGACGTGCCCTACGGGGAGTTCGGGGTCCTGGCGTATGACGACCTCGCCGACCGTATCCAGTGTCACGCCTGCGGGCGGTGGTTCGAGAAACTGACCTCGTTCCACCTCAAGCGGCACGGTCTCACCATCGCGAACTACAAAGAGCGTTACGGGCTCAATGCGACGACGGCGCTGGAGACGCCGCGCATCACCGCGCTGCGGCGGCGACAAAACGCCGAAACACAGGCGCATCACCGCTTGATCCCGGCCGCGAAGGGCAGCCAGCCGCCTGGTGGCGCCGCAGGCTACTGCGGCGCGCGGAGTACCGCCGAAAGCACGAAACGCCGGATGCCCTCCAGGCGCGTGGACAGCGGCTGCGGCGCTGGACGGACGAGGAGATGCTGGAGGAGTTGCGCGCCTTGCAACGCGCGAACGGTGGCGTCTTGACGCGGGCCGCGCTGGGGAAGGCGCTGCCCGCGCCACAGAAGGGCCAGAAAGGCATCCGCCCGTCCGCGAGCGCCGTGGTCGCGCGTTTCGGGTCGTGGCGCCGCGTCTGCGAGCTCTTGGGCCAGCCCTATCGCACACCCAGGACGGCGCCCGCGCCGGGCGCCGCACGGCAATGGACGGATAGGGCGATCCTGGCCGCCCTGCGTGAGCTGCAAGCGGAGATGGGCCGTCCGCTCACAGCGCGCTACCTGTACCAGTTGCGCACGGGGAGGAAAGGCAAGGCGGGGAGGGTCCCGTCGTACAAAACGGTGCTGGATCGCTTCAGCTCATGGCAGCATGTACAGGAACTCTTAGAGCCGGATGGTTCGTTGTAGGAGCGTCCAGGAGTTCGCCATTTTTCAGCTCTCCCTAACCCTCCTGCGCGATTGTTGATACGATATGCGGCGCTAGGTCACGGGCTAGCGGACGCGGCATCATCCCATCGAATAGAATGCGCATATCAGCGTGCGCAACCTCGTAACACGTCGCGTGATGGGAACGCTTCGCGCGTGACCGTGTCGCGCGCAAGATCGACGACCGCGCGCGTATGTGCGGGCGTCACGCCGGGGAAATCGTCGTAGTACTCCGATAAAGAATGCCCCTCGGCGAGGTAGTCGAAAAGGGTTGAGATTGGAACACGCGTCCTGACGAAAACCGGCGCGCCACTGACGACATCGCGGTCTTGGTTCACCATACCCTCACCCGGCAGTGACCGTATCTCTATCGCCATTTTGTCCTCCTCCCCTCCATCCTCGTAACACCTTGCTGAAATAGTGTAGCATGGGTATGCGTCAGCATTTTACTCTTTGGGCGCAAGGCTAACATCGGCGACCTGCATCGAGTGATCTGGGTTGTCGATAAAGCCGGCCGCGTAGGCTCCTCGTTTCTAGCAGGGGGAGCACGGGGACTGTATAGTTATGCAGGCTGGCGCCCCCTATGCCAACAGGTGAGGGCAGCGCCGAGGATGGCGGGCAGAACGTATGGGCGGACCGTCACGGCGCGTGGGCTGCTGCGCGCATATCTTCTACCGGATCATCTCTAATCAGCAGGCAACAGCACAGATGGGCTTATCGCCCAGTTCAGTATCGTCCAGTCCAGCAAGGCGTTCCTTCCATAACGGCGTGCTAACGGCTGACGGGCCGAAGACGGCGACCGGCTGCGGCCCCTGATCTTCCGCCTCTCTTGGGCCAACGCCTGGCTAACGCCGCCGCTGCTACGCTGCAATTACGCCGGTGCAGGACGGCGCCCATGGGAGGCGACCGCCGGTCACGGCGCGGGAGAAGGCCCACATGTTGGGGTCCAACGTTAGGAGGAGGAAGCGATCATGGATTACGTTACACGTTTCAGCGGCAGGCGCCAGAGTATCGGCTTGGTCATGGCGGCAACGGCGCTTATCGGAGGCGGCGCGGGCTACACGGCCGGTGCGGTGGCCCATGCCGCCACCGCGCAGTCCCCGACAGTTGCGGTTCGGGCGGCTTCGGCTGCCGCGCCGACGCGAGCGGCGCCCGCTTCCCTGGCGCCGTTTCCGGCCACGGGGCTACCCGCGGGCCCATCCACGGGCGTGCCCCAGCATCTGTCCTTCCCCGCCGACTTCACCTTGAAGCACACGCACGGCGGCCCCACCTATGTCTATGTCCTCACGGGGACGTTGACCATCTCGGACAACGCGGGGGTCAAGACGTACCCTGCCGGGTCCTTCTTCGCGGAGTCGCCCGGCCATGTGCATACCGTGCACACGGCCCGCCCGGCCGAGGCTTTCGTGCTCACCTTCCTGCCGCCGGGGGCGGACGCGACGATCCCGGTGAAGTAGGCGCGGGGCACGCTCGCTAGACCCGACCGGACGGCTACCACCACAGCGATGCGGTCCGGCCGGGCCGTCGGCCGTAACAACGGCGTTCTGGCGCTATGCGGCGCGGGACCTGCCCTCGCCCCGGACGGTCGGGATCGGCGTGTCTCTCCAGGCCGGTTGCCCTGACCCGCGGACGATGGGAGCGATGGTCGTCCCGTGGCGCCTGCGACACATGAGGAGGTGGATGATGCAGAAACCGTTCCGCGCGCTAGTCGTCGTCGTGGTGGCCGTGCTCATCGCCGGGAGCACGGCACAGGCATGTGGCATCGATGGTGTGCTCTCCCTCCTGGTCAATGGGCGCCTGGTTCGCCAGAACCGGGCGCTGCCGGCGAGCGGACACCTGGCGACCTGGGCCCCGTTCACGGCGCCCGGCTCCTATCGCGCGGGCCAGCCCCTGCAACTGAGCGAGATCCGGGGCCGCGTGTTGTGGACACTCCCACCCAGCGCCTTTCGCACCCCGTGGCGCTGGACATTTGGCGATGGCACGGCGGCAGGGGGCCTGAACGTCCATCACACCTATCGCCAGCGGGGCGCCTACGTGGTCCGGGTGCGCGCCTACCTGGTGGATGGGCGCGACTCCCAGTGGTATCAGTTTGACGCCGCGGTGATCCATGTGCGCTAATCCGCTCACGCCACCGCGGCTAGCACGCGTGCAGTCCCCCTGCACGATCGCGCGCATGGCACATGGCCGCCACCAACCGTGCGGGGGGGACACATGCGCGGGTATGACAGAAACGGTAGGTAGCCGTTGGCGACGCGTATGACGACGCCATGGGGGCTATCGCTGGCTTGAACCCGTGCCTGTCGTATGGTAGAACATGGACACAAGGCTGACGTGATTGGTCAGCCTAGCTCATGGGACGCCACGGCGGGAGCGGCGCGTGAGCTCAGGAGTGAGGGTGGCGTGGCCGATGCTGCAGATACGATTGCTCGGTGAGTTCAGTCTCGACGACGGCGGCGCGCCGCTACCGGCCGTCAATACGGCGCGACTGCAGGCGCTGCTCGCCTATCTGGTCCTCCATCGCGATGCCCTTCAGCCGCGCCACCATCTCGCCGCCCTGTTCTGGCCCGACGTGATCGAGGCACAGGCCCGCAACAATCTGCGCCAGCTGCTGCACCAGTTGCGCCACGCGCTGCCCGACGCCGACCGCTTTGTGTCCACCGACACGCACACCCTGCGCTGGCGCGACGACGCGCCATGCAGCCTCGACGTCGCGGAATTCGAGCGCGCCCTGGCACGAGCGGACGCGTCGTCGCGCCAGGGCGATCGGGGCGCGCAGCGGGTGGCGCTCGTGGCCGCGGTCGACCTGTACCGGGCTGATCTGCTGCCCAGCTGCTACGACGACTGGATCGTGCCGGAACGCGAGCGCCTGCGCCAGTCTTTCCTGCGGGCGCTCGCGGAGTTGGCGCATCTGCTGGAGACGCAGCGCGAGTACGGCGCCGCGATCCGGCACGCGCAGTCCTGGGTCCGCCATGATCCACTCGCGGAAGACGCCTATCGCACGTTGATGCAGCTGTGCGCGCTGACTGGCGACCGCGCCGGTGCCTTGCGCGCATACCATACCTGCGTGACGGCGCTGCGCCGCGAGTTGGGTGTCGATCCGGGACCGGCGACCCGCGAGACCCACGAGCGGCTGTTGCGCCTGGACGCCCAGCCCGCGCCATCGCCGGAGGGTGACCGCCCGTTCGCGGCCCTACCCACCTTTGTGGGGCGCCAACGCGAGTGGGAGCGCGTGCGGACCGCCTGGCAGCAGGCCAGCGCGGGGGGGCCGCGTTTCGTCCTGGTGAGCGGCGAGGCCGGCATCGGCAAGTCGCGCCTGGCCGAGGAGTTCCTGGCCTGGGCGCGCCGGCAAGGCGTTGTGGTCGCCCAGGCGCGCTCCTACGCGGCCGAGGGCCAACTCTCGCTCGCGCCCGTGACCGACTGGCTGCGCAGCGACGGCCTGCGCCCCCATCTTGACCAACTCGACCCGCTGTGGCTGAGCGAGGTCGCGCGCCTCCTGCCGGAGCTCCTGACCCAGCGGCATGATCTGGCCCGCCCCGCGCCGATCACGGAGTACGGCCAGCGGCAGCGGTTCTTCGACGCTCTCGCGCGCGCGATTCTGGCGGCGCCCCAGCCCCTCCTGCTCGTGATCGACGACCTGCAGTGGTGTGACCAGGAAACCCTGGAATGGCTGCACTTCCTGCTGCGCGTCGACCCGGCGGCGCGTCTTCTGATCGTCGGCGCCGCGCGCGCGGAGGAGCTGCCGGCGCGGCACCCCCTGCGCCGCTTCCTGCTGCATCCGGGGACCACGACAGGGGTGCTGGAGCTCGATCTCCATCCGCTGGACGCCGCGGAGACCGCCCAGCTTGCCGCGCAGGTGGTGGGGCGCGAGCTGGATGTCGCGGCGGCGCTGCGCCTGTATCGCGAGACGGACGGGATTCCGCTGTTCGTGGTCGAAACCGTGCGCGCCGGCAGCGCCGATGCGCCCGAGCCGGGCCCCGCGCTATCCCTCGTGCGTGACACGCCGGTTGGCGACGACCGGCCGCCTCTCCCGCCGCGGGTGTACAGCGTCATCGCCGGGCGCCTCGCGCAGCTGTCCGCGCCCGCGCGGGCGCTGCTGGAGCTCGCCGCGGCGATGGGCCGCGCGTTCACGCTCGACGACCTGCTGGCCGCCGGCACGAGCGACGAGGAGAGCGCCGTGGGCGCGCTGGACGAGCTCTGGACCACGCGCATCGTCCGCGAGCACGGCGTGGACAGCTACGACTTCACCCACGACAAGCTGCGCGAGGTGGCCTACGCGGAGATCGGCGCGCCGCAGCGCCGCCTGCTCCACCGGCGCATCGCGCAGGCGTTCGCGGCGACCCGCGCCGAGGACCTCGATTCCGTGAGCGGCCAGATCGCCTCCCACTACGAGCGCGCGGGCCTGGCCGCGCAGGCCATCCCGTACTACCAGCGGGCGGCGGCGGTCGCCCAGCGCGTCTACGCGAACGACGACGCGATCGGCCTGCTGTCGGCCGGGCTGGCCCTCCTCGACCGCCTCCCGGCCAACCCGACGCGCGATCGGCAGGAGCTCGATCTGCTCCTGACGCTAGCTCCGACCTTACGCGTGGCCAAGGGCTGGGCGGCGTCGGAACTGGAGCGCGCGCTCGACCGCGCCCAGGCGCTGTGCGATAAGGTCGGCGATGAGGCGCAACGCGCGCAACTGCTCTATGGGCTGCAATCGCTCTACGTGGTGCAGGCCCGTCTTGACAGGGTCCAGTACATCTCCGACGAGCTCGACACCTTGTATCGGCGCTCGCATGGCACAGCGCCGCCCCACTTTGCCGGGATGATGCTCACCGGCGCCCGCATGCACCTGGGCCACCTGCGGGACGCCACCACGCACTTCGCCGCGATCACCGCCAGCCACGACCGCGACCAGGTGCAGCGCCTGGAGGAGGCCCAGGGCGTCAACTACATGGTGCTCGCGCTGGCCTGGCAAGCGCATGGGCTGTGGTGCCTGGGCTACCCACAGGCAGCGCTGGCCCGCGGCCACGAGGCCGTCCAGCTCGCCCGCGACCTCGCGCAGCCGTTCAACCAGGCGCTGGCCGCGGCGTATCTAGCCATGCTCGCGCAGCTATGCTCCGACACGGCCACGGCCCAGGCGCACGCGGATGACGCGCTGGCGCTCGCAAGCGAGTGCAAGGCGCCGTACTACCGCGCCTGGGCGGCCATCCTGGTCGGCTATACGCAGGCGTGGGAGCAGCCCGACGAGGAGCGCATCGCCCGGCTGCGCGACGCCATCGCGGCCTTCACCGCGACGGGCGCCCGGCTGCGTCTGCCGTACTTCCTTGCCCTGCTCGCCCAGGTCTATGGGAAGGCGGGACGCGCCGACGACGGGCTCGCGGCCCTCGACGAGGCGCTGGCGGCCGCGCGCGCCCATAACGAGCGCTGGTGGGACCCGGAGCTGCACCGGCTGCGGGGCGAGCTGTTGCGCGCGCAGGGCGCCGAGGCGCGCGAGGCCGAGGCGGCCATACTCCGGGCGCTCGAGATCGCGCGGGCGCAACAGGCGCGCTCATTGGAACTGCGCGCGGCGATTGGCCTGGCCCGTCTGTGGGAAACGCAGGGTCGCACCGCCGAGGGCCGGCGCCTGCTGGAGGACATCTGCGCCTGGTTCACCGAGGGCGATGAGATGCCTGATCTGCAGGCGGCCCGGTCGCTCCTGGCGCGCGTGCCGTGACACGGCCTGACGGAGCCCGGTCGCAGCTAACGCTTCGCTAACGTTTCCCTAACGCCGCCACTGTTACGCTGCCTGTGACCCCCGGAATAGGGGGCTCGCAGAGACACAGATGGGAGGACGACAATGATCACGGAGAGACCCGTAGCATCCGCACCCGACGCGGCCGCGATACAGGACCTACGCGGACGCCTGCGCGGCGAGGTGATTCAACCGGGCGACCCCGCCTACGAGGAGAGTCGCCGCGTCTATAACGCTATGATCGACCGCCGGCCCGCGCTGATCGCGCGCTGCCTCGACGTGGCCGACGTCATCGCTGCCGTCACGTTCGCCCGTGAGCAGCAACTCACCCTCGCCGTGCGCGGCGGGGGGCACAATGGACCGGGCCTGGGTGCCTGCGACGACGGGCTGGTCGTCGATCTCTCGCGCATGACGGGCATACACGTCGATCCGGCCGCCCGGACGGTGCGGGTCGCGGGCGGCTGCACCTGGGGCGACGTCGACCACGCGACGCACCCCTTCGGCCTGGCTACGCCGAGCGGCTTCGTCTCCACGACGGGCGTCGGCGGCCTGACGCTGGGCGGCGGCATCGGCTACCTCTCACGCGCCCACGGCCTGACCATCGACAACCTGCTCGGCGTGGAGGTGGTGCTGGCCGACGGCCGCGTCGTCACCGCCGACGCGGAACAAAACGCCGACCTCTACTGGGCCGTGCGCGGCGGCGGCGGCAACTTCGGCGTCGTGACCTCGTTTCTGTTCCAGTTGCACCCGATCGGCACGGTCTACGGCGGGCCGATGCTGTGGCCCATGGAAGCGGCCGGGGAGGTGCTGGCGTTCTGGCGCGACTTCATCCTCTCGGCGCCTGAGACGATCAACGGCTTTTTTGCCTTCATCACCGTGCCGTCCGCGCCACCGTTCCCCGAGGCGCTGCACCTCACCAAGATGTGCGCCATCGTGTGGTGCTACACGGGACCCCTGGACGAGGCCGAGGCCGCCTTCGCGCCGATCCGCGCCTTCGGTCCGCCCGCGCTGGACCTCGCGGGGCCGATTCCCTGGCCTGTCTTGCAGAGCTTGTTCGACGCGCTTTATCCAGCGGGACTGCAGTGGTACTGGAAGGCCGACTTCTTCAAGGAGTTGAGTGACGCCGCGATCGACCTGCACGTGAAGTACGGGGCGCACCTGCCCACCATGCACTCCACCATGCACCTCTACCCGATCAACGGCGCGGCGCATCGCGCCGGCCGGACCGACACCGCGTTCAGCTTCCGCGACGCCAACTTCGCCGAGGTCGTGGTGGGCGTCGATCCCGACCCAGCCAACAACGAGCGCATGATCGAGTGGGCCAAGGACTACTGGCTGGCGCTGCATCCCTATTCGTCGGGCGGCGGGTACGTGAACATGATGATGGACGAGGGCCCCGATACCGTCAAGGCGGCGTATCGCGAGAACTACGCGCGGCTGGTCCAGATCAAGGCCGCGTACGATCCCACCAACCTCTTCCACGTCAACCAGAATATCAAGCCGGCCACGTAGGATCGCGACGGGTCTGGTTCTCGCGGAGCGGTCCTCCATGAGGACAGCACGGGCGCGAGAGTACGCCGGTGCAGGGGCTGTGTCGCTCCGGTCCCTGCTCAGCACGGTGGGCTGTGTCGGCCACGCTTTCTGGCGTACTGCCGTGAGACCGGGCGTCTCCGTATCAAGCGGCGCCCGGATCAGAACCTAGCCCACAACGGCCACAGTGCGGACATGCCGGACCTGCCGAAGACGTAGGCGCCGCCGATATAGAAGACACCCTTTGGCCGGGACAGAAGCGTCCCCTCCAGATTTCCATGCCTCTGTCTTGGATAGCTGCTTAGGATCGTCACGCGGGGCTTCTAAGGGAGCGATGGCTCGCCGGTCACCGACGCGCCCTAGCGCCCCTACGGCGACCGGCCGTTCGGCGGGCTTGGTCAGGACTGCCATGAGCGCAGTATAGCTATGCATGTCCTTGCACATTCATGCGGGTGTCGGCGCTTCCTAGTCCATCACAGCGATCGCCCCACGCCGCGCATAGGGGTCGTTTGTGCCGTTCGTGTCGCCGCGGCTGGTGGCGTTATCCTTCGGGGCAAAGATCGTCCGCGACTGCCCATAGGCGGTATCCCGAGGATAGGGGTGGTGTCGGGCGCGCCCCATGCTTGTGATGGTGAGCGCGCCTGGCCGGCGCCTGAGTACTACAGTTGTAGATAGTGGTATAATGAGGGTGCAGACTTTATGCCCCCTCCAAGGATACCTCGATGCCCGCTGTCTCTCCCCTCACTACCCCGACGTTTTCCCCTACGGCA
>JAABUV010002344.1_pt1 | contig 25836 bp, 22 predicted proteins | sample 5559971 | NCBI WGS metagenome assembly JAABUV01 (sample SAMN10711881, study PRJNA513362) | rock metagenome | isolation source: Antarctica rocks | place: Antarctica: Victoria Land, Knobhead nord | collected 2015-12-19
GCTGCCACGGCACCGGACGCATGCTGGTCTCCTTCACTCACTACACAGGGGCGGCTCTCCCTCTAGCCTACGCCGTGGCCCTGCCCCCTGCCAAGCCCCCGCACGATTACTTGAATGGCGCTCTAGGTCGTAAAGGCTCCACTTGCGTGGCATCATTGGCGTTGTCGAGGAGTATCAACGTTCGCTTGTATGTGGTGGCCAAAAGCGAACGATACCAAGCGACTCGATCCTGTAGACCAGCTGGAATAACCTGGTCATCTACGCCTAACGATTGTAGAAACCGACCCAAAACATCCAGCGGTGCCAACGGTGCTCCGTCCGCACCCCGCAAATCTATGTACAATTGGGCATCCGGGAAGTGTTGTTTGACAGTGTGAGCAGCATGGATAGCTAAGGTGGACTTGCCCACGCCGGCCATACCTGCAATAGCTGAGATTGCCACGGCCGCGCCATGATCGGCGTCTGCCTGCTCGATACAAGCCAACACCTCGGCAATGTCGCTGACACGACCCGTAAATCTGAACTCATCAGGGGGAAGCTGATGCAGATAGATTGATGGCGCTACAGGAGGCGAAGGTTCGTTAATAACGATGTGGTCAGCATTGTACTGGTCGCCACCAACATGCTGTCCGCTCTGATTAAAAGTCGCCATTAGAATAGTTTGTGCACCATTTCAATGGCTTGCGTCAGAGCCGTAACCATACCACTCGCCGCAGTCACCCCGACAATAAGCGCTTTCGCTTGATCCAAATGGTTGACGACGATAGACTTGTCAGGTTCCGGCTTCTGGACCTGCTGCACCGCTTTTGTCAGCTGATACTCACCATCGGTGACGACCTCTGCGTCGATCAATTGCGCCTCACCGGCCTGCGTCAACTGACTCTTGATCTTATTCAATTCCGCAGCGAAATCCGCCTTGCTCTGGATATCCCCAAAGTTAATCGTGTTGGCGTTGTATTGGTTGCCAGCGACGTGCTGGCCCTGCTGGTTAAACGTGGCCATTGTATTCCTCCATTACTGTGCTAGAGACTAACAGAGAGCACTGTCATGACATCCCAGCGTCCATTCTAAAGGCAGCAGCCTAGTCGAGGCCATCTGTATTCCCACTCGTTGCCGATCCCACATATTTCGCATGCTCACCCGAGTCTTCTTCGCCACCGCTCCTCTCCATTTACCAGAGACCGGACCTTGGAGGTTTGTTACCTCGTCAGTATTAGTTGGAAGACGTCGACATCGCCGCCCACCGACGGGAGCGGAGGCCAAAGCTCAGGGCCACGATGCCGAGAATGAGATAGATCACGCCGTTGGTGGCGTGATGCCTGGCGAACGCGAGGCGGTGATAACGAGGCAGACGACGCCTGCGCTGATTTCAGTGATGCGGGCGATTTTGAGCGCGGATGTTTTCCTTTCCTTTTTTCGCGATGTGCGGATGGGGGGCTACGCGCGACGGTGGTGCATGCGCAGGAGGAGCAAGGCAGAAATGACGGGGGCGACAACGGCAAGGATGTGCAGGCCGAGGGAGCCGGGGAGATGGGCGAGGGCGACACCTGTGAGGGCGCCGAGCGCGGCGATGGCGAGGGCCAGCCAGGGACTCTCATGCAGTGACGAGGGCATAATAGTTCGCTTCGCTAGGCAGTAGTCACTTTCGCTTCATTATAGCAAAGGTGGGACGAAGCCTCGTTGTGTGGCCAAGGCAGGCCATCGGCGCTGTGAAGGACGGGAGAACTTTTGCAGGCAAGAAATGCGCGTGGTGGTGTGCGCGACATGTGCGAGCCGAGGGTAGAGGGGAGAGCCTGGGACGCGCGGCCCCATACGCACGTCGCCGGCTGTCAGCGGCAGTGTCACAGGGCGGTGCGCCTGCCGGTCGCCGTGGGGATGCGCCCCGAGGGGAGGAAGGGACGTCCGTTACGTCCGGTTGTGGCGGCCGAGGACGGCGAGGACGAGCAGGACGACGACGAGGGCAAGGATCGCCGCAGGGATGAGGGGGTTGAAGCCGGTGTACGACATAGGCGCGCTCCTTTGCCGCAAGGTTACCACAAACGGGGTTTCTCGCTGGCGGTGTGGACCTTGCGCCGGCGCACGCGCGCGGCCGCGCCAATGAGCGCCACGGCTGCGGGAGGGGCGAGCGGGGGCTAACGGGCGGGTGGGGCGCGTGGGGATATCTCCTCGAACCACGGCGCGCCCGCGTTCTCGTAGGGGCCGTCGGCGCGCACGGGGCGCGAGAGGTGGTCGTAGATGATCAGGTTGGCCCAGCGAAGGCGATCCGCGCGCGTCCGCGTCCGGCGCAGCAGCCGTTGGAAGCTCCGCTCGCCGGGCGCGCCGGCGGCGAAGGCCCAGGCTAGGCCGTGGCCTGGTGTGGCCGCCGCGACGGCGAGGTCGCCCAACATGCGTACGCGCGCCAGCCGCGGGCTGTTGACCGGGATGCCCAGCACGCGCCCACGCGACTCGAACGTGAGCTGGTAGCTGATCCAGTAGTTGGTGTAGATGACCCGCACCCCTTGCGCTTCCAGCGCGCGGATCAGGCCGCCCACCGGGCCGCGCGGCGCGAGGTCCTGGGGGATCGCCCGCGCCAGCGTCATGTTTGTCGCCACCAGCGCGCCCAGGATGAGCAGGGTCACCCCCGTCGCCCGCCGGGTGGGCTGGCGCGGCGTGAGGAGATCGACGACCAGCGGCGTGGCCGTGTACAGGGGCAAGAGGTAGCGCGCGGTGTCGACGGCCGAGTCGCCGGCGCCGAAGTGCGTGCCCAGGAAAAAGAGCAGGCTAGTCGCCGCGAAGAGGGCCAGGGCGCCGTCGCGGGGCTTCCCGGCGCGTGGCGTCTGGCGCGCGGACGAGCCGTCCGCCACCGGCTGGTCCGTGAGTAGCGCGGCGATGCGCCGGGGCAGGGCGGGCACGAGCCGGCCCAGCAGATAGAGGCCCGCGACGACGCCGGCCGCGCGCTGCACGGGGTCGCGCGCGGCCAGGCGGGCGAAGGCTCCGTGGTTGGATTCGGGGACGGCCAGGCCCAGCAGGACGGGCAGCGATTCGGTCACCAGGCGCGTGACCGCGGCCAGGTGGTCGACGCGCTGCCCGCCCTGCGCGACGAGGTACGACAGGGTGGCCCAGCGGTGGCCCAGGTTGTACGCCAGCAACGGCGCGCCGCCCACGACGACGCCCAGGGCGAGCGCGGCGAGGGGGCGCGCCGGCGCCATCCGTGCGCGGGGGCCGCGACGGATCGTGAGCAGCGGCCGCGCGTAGGCCAGGCCGAGCGGTAGCAGATACTCGGCCATGAGCGGCTCGATCCACGCGCCGAGCCCGGCCACGAGCCCCATCACCAGTGCGATGTGGAGGGGCATGGCGCGCGGGTCGGGATGGCGCGCCTGTAGGACCAGCAGGAGCGTGCCCAGTAGCATGACCTCGCTGTAGCCGAAGCCGGTGACGTCGCCGTAGTACAGCAGCGCGCCGGGGCCGAGCGCGACGAAGGCGGCGGAGATCGCGGCGACGCGGCGCCCGTAGAGGGTCGCGCCGAGCGCGTAGACGGCGCCCACGAAGAGGACCGCGCAGGCCAGCGCCGGGAGGCGTAACGTCCAATCGCCGGCGCCGCACAGGGTGAAGAGCAGCGCGGCGGCGTAGGCTTCCAGGCTGCCCTGATACGGTTGCCCCGCATACATGAGCGGGTGGTGGCCGGCCTGGATGTGGTAGGCCATCACGCCGATGATGGCCTGGTCGCTGTCGACGTTGGTGTACACATGTCCCAGCAGCCAGAGGCGCCACACGGCGGCCAGCGCCATCAGCGCGAGGGGCAGACCATAGGTGGTCAGACGCGTCCGGCCGTCGCGTCGCCGCGGGCGTACGGCGTGGCCCATCAAAGTCTGCTGCCCCATGGAATCTGTGCTATGCCCCTTCCTATTGGGTGTGCTGCTCTAGCATAGCACGTTGCCCGCGCGGGTCGCCTCTGACAACTGACAACTGACGACTGACGACTGACGACTGGTAACTGACGACTGGCAACTGTTAAAATGGGGGCATGCGAAACACCGGGTGGTATATCCCTTACTGGCGTAAGCCCACGAGTAAGAAAAAAGGGAAGGCCGAGAAGAATGGCGGCGATGAGGTTTGGCGCAACGATGAACAACTGGATGCTGTGCGCCAGCGTTGGGTCGAGCGCTACCGGCGCACGGCGCGCGCCCTGAACGCGCTTGGGCTGTCAGTTGGCAGCAGCAAGATAGATGCCCAGGCGCGCTACGATACCCTGCGCACGCAGGGCCGCACGTCGCGCGATGTTGAAGACGCCTACCGCTACCTGCAACGCGTGTTGCCGCAGGTAGAGCGGCGCAGGAAGAGGCCTCCGCAGTCCGCGCCGTCCACGGCCATGGCCGCCGCCACACGGGCAACCCTCTCCATCTTCGAGACGGAGGAGACCGTGGTCGTGGCGTCGGATGGCGACGAGACTGTCGTCGCCGTGGACCTGTATGCCGGCGCGGCCAGTATGGTGTTCGACGACGAGGACGACGCGGAAGCATCCTTTGATGAAGATGGGGTCGATTGACGAAACTTAGGCGGTCGGGTTTACGTCATGATATCATGCCAACAGCAACCAGCACGCCCTGATCGACGCCTGAATGTGAGGCACCAACCCGATATACCGGAGACAACATGGACGTCCCCGACGGCTATGTGGTCGCCTGAGAGGTACGATAATGGCCGACGACATGACGCCGGATCCCCCCAGCGTGCTCCAGTTGGTCATCGATTATCCAGCGGCGCAGATTGTCCACGTCGCGGTCCAACTCGATCTGGCCGATCTGCTGGGGAACGGTCCCCGCAGCGTTGCGGATCTCGTGGCCGCCACCGGCGCACATGCGCCCGCGCTCGCCCGCCTGCTCCGCGCCCTCGCCGCCCTCGGCATCGTGGTCCAGGGAGCGGATGGGCGCATCGCCCTCACGCCACGCGGGGAAGCGCTGCGGCGGGATGCGCCTGGATCGGTGCGGGACCAGGTGCTCTTCCTCGCCGGCGACTGGTTTTGGCGAAGTTGGGGCGAGTTGCTGTATAGCGTGCGCACCGGCCAGCCCGCGTTTGACCGCGTGTTTGGCATGAGCAACTTCGCCTACTGGGCGCACCACCCCGCGGCCGGCGCCATCCACGATGCCGCCTTTGTCCAGATGGCCCAGGCCTCAACGGCCCCGCTGATCGGCGCCTATGACTTCTCCCGGTTCGCCACGCTCGTGGACGTGGGCGGCAGCACGGGACCGCTCCTGGCCGCCATCCTCGCCGCCTACCCCGGCGTCCGCGGCATCCTCTTCGATCTGCCCCACGTCGTGGCGGGCGCCGCGCCCATCCTCGGCGCGGCGGGCGTCGCCGACCGCTGCGCCACGGTCGGGGGCAGCTTCTTTGACGCGGTCCCTGCAGGCGGGGATGCGTACATCCTGAAATACATCATCCATGACTGGGATGATGAGCGGGCGACAGCCATCTTGCGGCGCTGCCATGCGGCGATGGTTCCCGGCGCGACGCTGCTGCTCATCGAGCAGGTGCTGCCTGAGCGACTGGAGGCCGGGCCGGGGGTGCAGCGCGGCGCGCGGCTGGACCTGCAGATGCTGGTGTTGACGCCAGGGGGGCGGGAGCGCACCGAGCGGGAGTTCCGCGCCCTGCTCGTGGACGCGGGCTTCGAGTTGCGGCGCCTGGTTCCGACCGCCTCGCCGTTCCAGATTCTCGAAGCCGTGGCGGGCTAGCCGTCCCAGCGACGAACCACATCCCCTCTAACAGCGTCACAGTAGGGTCGATCTCTTATTGGGTTGCGCGCCGAAAGATAGTCTTGGTATATAATCACGGGACCCACGGAATGACGTTGTTCCGTGGGTCCCGTGACTGCTGGCCGGACGCGGTCAGTAACGTGGTGGGTGGCTACTGGGAATCGAACCCAGATCGGCAGAGCCACAATCTGCAGTGTTAACCTTTACACCATAGCCACCATGTCGCGGCCCACTCGGTCCCAAGGCGCGTGGTGCGCCCGGCGGGACTCGAACCCACAACCTCGGACTTAGAAGGTCCTTGCTCTGTCCGGTTGAGCTACGGGCGCGGGGCCTTTTCGATTATAACATATGCGCTGGAGATGTAGGAGGGGGATAACTCCGTTTACAGGTTGAGGCGGCGCTGGTACGCTTGCCCTCATGTGGTACTCCTCCCTATGGCGCCTGAGACCCGATCGTCGGCGGCGCCTGAGACCCGATCGTCGGCGGCGCCTGAGACCCGATCGTCGGCGGCGATGGCGCGCGACCCTGGTCGTACTGGTGTGCCTGTCGCTCGCGGTTCCGCTGCGCATTCAGCAGCGCGTGGGCGCCGCGGCCGGCGCCTCCGTCAGCGCGGGCGCGCTGCGCCAACCGGCGCGCGCGGCCATTGAGGGCGCGCTCGCGCTTGCCGCGGCTAACGCGCTGCCCGCCGGCTATCCCGCGCTCGCCGGCGCGCCGCGTGTCCCGCCCGTCTTGCTCAAGTCTATCGCTTGGGTCGAGAGTAACTGGCGGCAGTTCCGCGCCCCGGACAGCCCTCTGGTCGGTTCCGGCGGCGCCTACGGCGTGATGCAGGTCGCGCGGGCCCCGCGCGTGGACGTGGACGGCGCGCCTGTCGACGACCCGGTGGGCTCGGCCATCGCCAACAACTACGTCTACAACATCGCCGCCGGCGCGCGCCTGCTCGCCCACCTATGGGCGACGACCCCGCGCATCGGCGACGGCGCCCCCGATGTGCTGGAGAATTGGTACTACGCTGTCTGGGCCTACAACGCCTGGGGCTGGCGCGACAACCCCACGAACCCTGCCTACACGCGGGTCGACACGCCCGCCACCCACCCGCTCACGTTCCCCTACCAGGAGCGCGTCTTCTACTACGTGGCTCATCCCCCGACCGACGACGCCGGACGCCCCCTCTGGACGGCTGTCCCCGTGACCCTCCCACCCTCTAGCGCGATCGGCCGTACTCCCGCGGCGCTGCCGGCGCCGGCCGCCGCGCATACGGACCCCTCCACCCCCGCCGGCGCGCCTGTGGCCGCCGCGCTCGCGCTGCCGTCGGGCGCTGGCGTGGTCATGCGGACTGACTTTGCGCTCCCGAACGGTACGGCCGTGGCGCCCGGCGCGGCGCTACACAAGGCGTGGCTGGTGCGCAACAGCGGCGGCGCTTTCTGGTCGGGCTATATCTGGACCTTCGCCGGCGGGGACCTCATGGGCGCGCCGCTGACCACAACGGTCCCCTATGCGCCGCCATTGGCCGACGTGACGCTCGGCGTCGACCTCGTCGCGCCGTCGCGGCCAGGCGCGTACACGGGCTATTGGCAGCTCCACGATCCCACGGGGCGGCCCGTGGGGCAAAAGGCCGCCGTGTCGCTCGTGGTCGCCACCCCGGACGCCGCGACGCCGGGGGCGGGGGCCATCGTGGTGGGGGATGTCGCGCCGCCCTGTCTGGCCGGTAGCGCTTCACCAAGCGTGATCGTAGCCGAAGGCGATCTCCTCGACAACGCGACCTTCGCGCGCGACCTCTCCGTGCCCGACTGCACGGTCATCGCCCCCGGCGCGGCCTTCACCAAGACGTGGGCGATCCGCAACACGGGGACGACGACCTGGGACAGCCGTTACCACTGGCACTTCGAGGCCGGCGCCGCGCTCGGTCCCACGCGCGAGGTGGCCGCCCCCTCCGCGGTCGCCCCCGGCGCCACGGCGCTGTTCTCCGTGCGCATGGCCGCCCCGTCGCGTCCGCACGCCTATATCGGATACTGGCAGATGACCGGCCCGACGGGGGCGGTGTTCGGCGCGCAGTCGTGGGTCAATATCCGCGTCGGCGCGCCGCCGCCCGCGACCGCGACTCCACCGGCCGGCGCGACTCCACCCGCGGCCGCCCTGCCTGCCGTGACGCCGACCCCGGCGCCGTCTCCGACCCCGGCGCCGTCTCCGATCCCTAACGGCGGCGCCGCCCATCCTCCGACCCCCACCGGAACACCTTCGGCGGCGTCCGTGCCGTGGTTCGGACCGGCCACCAACCATGCCTTCCTGGCCGAGGGCTATACCGGCGCCGGCTATCAGGAGTACCTCTCGTTGCTGAATCCTCGCGGACAAACCTTGCGCGCCCAGGTCACCATCTACCGCGCGGACGGCGCCACGCGTGTCCTCTCCCCGCTGCGCCTCGCGCCCTACACGCGCCAGACCTTCAACATCAACGTGTTGGCGCCGCGTGCCAGTACGGCGCTCAAAATTGAGGGCGATGGGCCGCTGGTGGCCGAGCGCTCCCTCTATGCGGGGAGTAACGGGTCCGTCGTCGCCGGCGCGCCGCTGCCCAGCCGCCGCTGGTACGTGGCCGAGGGCTACGTGGGGGCGGCCTTCTCCGACGGGCTGCGTATCTTCAATCCCTACGACGTGTCCGCCCCCGTCACCGTCACAACCTACCAAAGCGACGGGGCCGCGCGCGTGTCGCACCGCGTCGTCGCCGGCGCCACGCGCCTGAGCGTCGCGCTCGACGACATCGCGCCCACCGGTGGGTCGGCGCTGACGGTCGATAGCGCCCTGCCCATCGTCGTGGAGAGCGCCGTGCGCGTGGCCGGAACCTCTGGTCCTACCGCGGCGTTGGCCCTCACCGCGCCGTCGCGGCAATGGTACTTCCCCGACGGCGGGGCCAAGAACGGCGATCGCGAGTACATCAGTGTGTACAACCCCGACAGCCGTCATAAGGCGGCGGTGAACCTGCGCTTCGTCACGGGCGATGGCTACCAGGCGCCCCTGACGCTCCATCCAGGGCCGCACGCGCGGGCCGTGTTCGTCATCGGGGGCTTGATCCATCAGGACGGCGTGGCCGCCATCGTCACGTCGGACCGCCCGGTCGTGGCTCAGGAAACGCGCTACATGAACCGGGGCGGCCTCACGCTCGTCGACGGCGCCGCGCGGGCGTCGCGCTCGTGGGCGCTCGCCGACGGCTACGTTGGCCCAAACTTCAAAGAGTGGATCACGCTGCTCAACCCCAACGCGCACGCCGTTACCACGACGGTGCGGCTGATCGGGCGCCACGGCGTGCAGCGTACCATCACGGTGCGCCAGCGGCCCCATTGGCGCGACTACCTGTACCTCAACGGGCGGCTGCCGAACGGGCCGGTCGCGGCCCTCGTCGACGCCGATAGTCCTATTGTGGCCGGCCGCACGCTCCTCTTTAATGGGGGCAAAGGCCTGAGCACGACGATTGGCGTCGCGCTAGCGGGCCGGTAACTGAGTGGTGAGTGGCGAGTGGCGAGTGACTAGTTCTCGCCACTCACCACTCGCCACTCGCCACTCGGAGTTGATGTGCCCGTACCACTCCTGGCGTTCCTCGGCCTCTTTGCCGGCGTCGCCGTCGAGGGCGTCGTGTCGTCGTACCGTCACCACGGCGGGTTCAGGCCGTGGCCATGCTGCCGCGACTGCGGCCGGCGGGCGCCGCTCGCAGCGCTCGTCCCGCTGCTCGGCCTGCTGGCGGCGCCGCGTTGTCCCGACTCCGGCTGCGGCCGCTCCTCGTGGGCGCGCGCCTTGCAGGTCCAGGCCGCGACGGGGATCGCCTTTGTCGCCCTCGGCGGCCAGTACGCCGCCTACCCGGCGTTGCTGGCCGTGAGCCTGTGCGAGGCCGCGTTGCTAGTGGCGCTGCTCTTCATCGACCTGGAGTTGCGCCTGATACCCACGCTGCTGGTCATTCTAATCGTCCTGCTCGCGCTGGGCAGCGCGGCATTCTGGCCGGGGCTGGGGCTGGGCAGCGCGTTGGCCGGAGGTGCCATCGGCTTCGCCAGCTTCGGCGTCCTCGTGCTGCTGGCGCGCCTCGTCTTCGGCGAGGGCGCCCTGGGTATGGGCGACGCCAACCTCGCGCTGGCCATCGGCTGCATCACCGGCTACCCGCTCGTCGCCTTCACCCTCTCCGTCGGTGTCTTTCTCGGCGGACTCGGCGCGGCGGCCATCCTGCTTGGCGCGGTCGTGGCGCGGCGCGCGGGGGTCGGGCTGCGCACCACCATCCCCTACGGCCCTTACCTCGTGCTCGGCGTCCTCTACGTGCTGGCCCACGGCAACACGCTCAACCCGCTGGCGCCTTTCTGAGGCGAGAGGCGAGAGGCGGGAGGCGAGGGGCGAGGGGCGAGGGGCGAGGGGCGTCCTCTGACACGATTGATGCGATCAGCCAAAGATGCGTCGTTGCTCATGCTCGGTTTGGTAACGGGCCAGGAGATCGCCGCGATGGTTGATGGCGATCAGCTGTTCGAGCAGGGTGAGCAACTCGTTTCCCGCTAGTCCGCGCACTGAGCAGAAAATTGTGTCGCCGCTCGGCTGCTCCGGTTGCCGCAAGGTAACTTGCCACTCGGGGTCTGGCCGCGGCCAGAATTGAAGCCGCGCCGCGAACGGGATATCCGCTATTGGGAGATGATCGATGAGCAGGTGCGCGTCGGTTATCCCGGCGCGGCGCGCCTCGTCCACGGTGCGGTGGCGCGCGAAGAGTTTGCCGTCTTCGTCGGAGAGGGGGACATCGAGCGGGAAGTGTAGCCAATCGGCTGGGGCTATGACCCGTGAGTCGGTGGGGCGGGCCGATGTCACCGCGATACTTCTGCTCACCTCGCCGGTTGCCGGATAGGCGAAGCTCAGGCTGACACTGGCGAGGAGATCACCTATCCCTGAGTACCCCGCTTCTCTACCAAACGTCAGCCCGAGGGGATGTCCGTCGAGTCCGTACACGGGAAAACGCGCCGCACCGACAAGTTCGGCGAGGCGTATGTGTCCACTCTCTTCGCGAAAGCGCCTCAAAGAAGGGGGTAACGGCATCAGTCATATCTCCTAATAGATAGGCAAACTGGAACGGGATAATCTCGCCCACCTTATCGCAGCTATCGCTGGCTGTTCTCTTCGCACCATGGAAACGGCAAAGCATATGCCGGTATACCGAAGCGGTTGATTAGAATGAGTGAACAGAGCAGGGGTAGTGTTATAGTGCAAATACTGACCGTTGATCTTGCCGAGACTATCTTTATGTTTGTGTTGGTGTAGGAGTGGATGCGCGATGAATGTCGAAGAGTATACGGATGAGCCTGCGACGGCGGAAATCTCGGTGATCCGGGAGCCGTCGATTGAATACGCCCGCAACAAAGAGATCCCGACTTTTTTTGGTCAGCCTCTAGTCAAAGGCTCGTTTTCGCATACGCGCATAGTTTCGCCCTCGCAACAGAGCTATATTTTCTATCAGTACGATGAGGCGCACGGTTACCGCATCACGCGCCCTCTCAACGCCAACCTTTTACCTTTTCATCGAGTCCCCCGACGATTTCTCCACCCCATTCGAGAGGTTTATCGAGTTCTTGGGAGATCTCAAGAAATATCAGAGACCAACCACTTCCTGGGTTATACGGTTGCGTTGAACAGGCTTGACGGCGTTTATTACGTTGACCCGAGACCCGAGATGCTCGTGAACGAACGGCTCCGCGAGCAGATATTTGATTTTCAGAAGTTTCTTGTGGAGGATCTGTGGACGTTCTCAGCTAATAGCCCACAATTGCCAACAGATAACGACGTAGAGGGATAGAGGAGTGTGATATGAATTATCGTTCGCGGCTGGCGCGTGTGCAAGAGGGGATGCGCGCACAGGAGCTGGACGCCCTGATCGTGGCCCCATCGGCCGACTTGACATACCTAACGGGGTTGCACGCCAAACCGGGTGACCGCTTGACCGCGCTACTGCTGCCGTCTGGCGGCGAGGCCGTCCTGCTCGTGCCCACGCTCGAAGCGGCCGGGCTCGACGCGGCGACGCTACCCGGTGAGCTGCTGCGCTGGCCCGACGGGACCAACCCACTCGACCTGCTCGTGGCCCGCCTCGACGGCGCCGGGGCGATCGGCGTGAGCGAGAGCCTGTGGGCGCGTGACCTCTTGCCGCTGCTGGCGCGCCTGCCCGCCGCGCGTGTGGTCTCGGCGGCGCCGGCGCTGCAGCCTTTGCGTGTGATTAAAGATGAGACCGAGATCGACCTGTTGCGCCGCGCCGCCCACGCCGCCGACCGCGTCTTCGACCGTATCAGCGCGATGAGCCTGGAAGGACGGAGCGAGCGCGAGGTGGCTGGCTTGCTGGAGACCTTGCTCGTCGAGGAGGGGCACGACGCCCCCGCCTTCACGATTGTCGCCTCCGGCCCCAACGGCGCGTCGCCGCATCATGAAACGGGCGACCGCCGTATCGCGCGGGGCGATCTGGTAGTGCTGGACTACGGCGGCTCCATCGCCGGCTACAGTTCGGACATCACGCGCACCGTCGCCGTGGGCGAGCCCGGAGCCGAGGCGCGCGCGGCCTATGAGGCGGTGCGCGTGGCGCAGGAGGCCGGCGTCTACGCGGTGTGGCCCGGCGCGACGGCCGGCGCGGTCGACACCATGACGCGCGACGCGCTCGACGAGGCGGGCTACGGCGCGTACGTCGTGCATCGCACCGGGCACGGACTGGGCCAGGAGCTACATGAGCCGCCGTACCTGGTGGCGGGCGACGAGACGCCGCTGGAACCGGGTATGGTCTTCAGCGTCGAGCCGGGTGTCTACCTGCCCGGCCGCTTCGGCGTGCGCATCGAGGACATCGTGCTCGTCACGCCGGACGGGGTCGAGCGGCTCAATAGGGCGCCCCGGGAGTTGGTCGTTAGTGCATAGGGCCTGCGACTGTGGTCGCATGGCAGACTTGCGCCGACTGCGGTCGGTTGGACTTGACACCGTAGTGTCCGTGGTTTGCCATCGGGGTCCCCACCGCAGTGGGGAGGCAGTCGCAGGCCCTATAGCTGGCGCGGCGGACGCCCTGCCAGCACGTCGACGACGGCGCGCGCGATGGCCGTGACGTAGGCGCCGCGACCGGGGATGAGGTCGCGCGGCGTGACGACGATCGGGCGTACCGCTGCGTCCGGCCTGACCGGTAGGCTCTCCGCCTCGGCCGACGGGATGTCGTCGAGCTCTGCCTCGGGCTCGACCTCCTCGGCATGCAGCCACGCGGCGTCCGCGGCGTCGAGCAGGACGAGCGCGTCGAGCTCGACAGGGTCGGGCCGGTAGGCCGTGAGCGGGAGGTCGCGGCGCAGCAGGTAGACGTCTTGTAGCTCGCGGTCGTCGATGCCCGGCTCGCGGCTCTCCATGCGGCGTACGCCGAGGGGGATCAGTTCGTCCGTCGTGAACTCCAGGCCCAGTTCCTCGCGCGCTTCGCGCAGGATGCCCTCTTGCGCGTCCTCGCCGGCGTGATAGTGCCCGCCGACCGAGGCGTCGAGCCGGTCCGGCCAGGTGTCTTTATCCGAGGCGCGGCGCTGGAACAGCAGCCGGCGGTCGGACGTGAAGATCCAGACGTGCGCGCTGCGATGCCAGTCGCCGTCGCGGTGTACCGCGACGCGCGGCTTGGTCCGCCCGAGCGGGCGCCCCGTCGGGTCGTAGAGATCAAAGAGTTCGCGTATCTCGGCCATATGGCTCAAGAATACCACCCCCGCGCCCAAGCGGCGTACCATCATCGGCCACCGCATGATCGCGTCGCCTGATATCCTAATTTCAGATAGACCTTTTGCATCGGCGCGGCGACACACGTTATGGTTGATCGCCGCGGAATTGTCCTGATGGTGACAATGCCGCAGGCGAAAATATCATGCATCGGGCGATAGGGATGGTGAAGGGGTTGGGCGTGACGATGGACGGCGACATGAACGATGATGTGGAGCGCGCGTCCGAACGCCTGCGCACACTATACGCAGCCATCGCCTGCGGCGTCATCGTGCTCGACATGACGCGCGAGGTCGTCGACGCCAATGCGGCCGCGCAACAGATCGTGGGCCTGGGCCTGGCGGAGATGCGCGGGCATCGGCTGCGCGATTTCATGCTGCGGCTGACGCGCGAGGATGGCTCGGATCTGCCCGAGGAGGAGCGCTATTCACTCCGCGTCGTGCGGACGGGACAACCCCAGCGCGACCTCATCGTGGGCATGACACGCCTCGACGGGCAACGGCGCTGGCTGCGCATGGACTACGCGCCCATAGCCACCGACGGTGGGGTTGGGCGCATCGTTGTCAGCTTCATCGACATAACGGCGCGTAAGATGGCCGAGGAGGCGCTACAGGTGAGCGAGGAGTATTTCCGCGCGCTCTCCGAATACTCCTCCGATCTGGTCGCTATCCTCGACGCGGGAGGGATCTACCGCTACGTCAGCCCGTCGCACCAGCGTATTCTGGGATATGCCCCCGCGCAACTGCGCGGGCGTAACGCGCTCGATCTTATCAGTCCGGACGATCTGTCACGCGTGCGGGCCGTGCTGGTGGAACGCGTGCGTGCTGGCGGCGTGGGCCGGATGGTCGAGGCGCGGGTGCGCCACGCCGATGGCTCGTGGCGCGTGATCGAATTGCTGGGGAACAGCCGCCTGAACGACCCGATCGTGCGTGGAGTCATCATCAATGGGCGCGATAATACGGCACGGAAGGCGGCGGAGGAGGCGCTGCGTCACGCCGCGTTGCACGACGCCCTGACCGGCCTACCCAACCGCACCCTGTTGCAGGACCGCCTCGACCAGGCGATCAGCGCGGCGCGGCGCGACGGGTTGTCCCTGGCTTTCCTGCTGCTCGACCTCGATCATTTTAAAGAGGTCAACGACTCATTCGGCCACTATCACGGCGACCTGCTGTTGCGGCAGGTCGGGCCGCGCCTGCGGGACGCCCTGCGCGCGTCCGATACGGTCGCGCGTCTGGGCGGCGACGAGTTCGCCGCGCTCTTGCCGGCGTCCGATGAGGTCGGCGCGGTGGACGCCGCGCACAAGATCTTAGCCGCGCTCGATGCGCCGTTCGCCGTGGAAGGCGAGCAGTTCCACGTCGGAGCCAGCATCGGCATTGCCCTTTATCCACAGCATGGTGTCGACGCCCCGACGTTGCTGCGCCGGGCCGACATCGCCATGTACCTGGCCAAACGCGGGCGGCGCGGCTACGCCGTGTATGCTCCCGAGCAGGACGAGCACAGCCCCAAGCGGCTCGCCCTCATCGCCGCGCTGCGCGCGGCTATCCCGCGTCACGAGTTGACGCTGCACTATCAACCCAAGGTCGCGTTGCACGATTGGGATGGGGCGCGGCAGGGCGTGGCGTATACAATGGAGGCGCTGGTACGCTGGCGTCACCCCAAGAACGGTCTCCTCTATCCCGATCAGTTCATCATGTTAGCCGAACAGACGGGCCTCATCGCGCCGCTGACCCAGTGGGTGCTCGAGGCCGCGCTGCGCCAGTGCCGGGAGTGGCGGCGTGCCGGCCGCGCGCTCGACGTAGAGGTCAACCTGTCCATGTTGAACCTGCACGACGCGGGGCTCGCCGAGACGGTCGCGCGGCTGTTGGTCCGGCACGACGTACCGCCCGAAGCGCTACGGCTGGAGATGACGGAGACGACCCTTATGACCGACGCGCCGCGCGCCCTCGCCGTGCTGACCCGGTTGCATGAACAGGGCGTGCGCTTCGCCATCGACGACTTCGGTACGGGCTATTCGTCGCTCGCGTACCTTAAGCGGCTGCCGGTCGACGAAGTCAAGACCGACCGCTCGTTCGTACAGAACATGACGCGCGACGAGGTCGACGCGGCGATCGTGCGTTCGACGATCGAGCTCGGCCATAGCCTGGGGCTGCGCGTCGTCGCCGAGGGCGTCGAGACCAAAGACGCCTACGACGCCCTCGTGGCGATGGGCTGCGATGCGGCGCAGGGCTACTACCTCAGCCGCCCGCTCCCTGCCGCCGACCTAGAGCAGTGGCTCGACGCCTCCGGCTACGCTCCATAGGCAGTAGATAGAGAGTTCACCGAGGTGGAGAGCTAAGAAGGAGGTAGAATCATGCGCGAGGATATCGATGAACGACTATTCCAGCGCCACAGCCGTTTATGACGCCTGGCGTCGATAGAAGTTCTGTGGCACGTTGCGCACGTTCCGGTACAGCGGTAAACTCATGCCGCAGCGCAGGGCGCGTGTCGTGGGGGTGCAGCGGAGATCCTCGTCTACCGTGAGATAGTTGTCGAACTGCTGCTGCACGTAGAGGGAGACGGTGAGTACGTTGCCGCGCAGGCGCCCGTTGTGCACGCTGATCGTGAACTGCCCCGTCTGGTGTGGGTCCTTGGTAGACTTGACCGTGGATGTCCCGTCGCCGCTGACGACGCCTTTCGCGTTCACCTTCAGGCGCAGCAACTCGTACGTCAGCGCGTCGCGGTAGACCCAGGAGCCGGTGACCGCGGCCGGCGCCACGCTCTGGGCCGGCGCCACGACGGTCACTGTCCCCCTAGTTGCCGTCGGCGCCGTGCGCGTCCCCGCTGTCGCATGCAGCGTGCTGTAGCCCACGACGCCGCCCAGACCCACCACGGCAACCACGGCAACTACGGGGGCCACGAGCGCGAGCGCCCGTGAAGAGCTCTTTTTATGTATCATTCGTCGTCGTCCTCCTGACGCCATTGTAACAAGAAGCCGCGTAAAGGGTTACAGTGTTGTGAATACCTCGTCGGCGGCGCGCAGGGTCGCCTCGACGTCGTCGTCGCCGTGCGCGGTCGAGATGAAGACGGCTTCGAATTGCGCGGGGGCCAGGTAGACGCCGCGCTCGAGCATACCGTGGAAGAAGCGCGCGTAGCGCGCCGTGTCCGACGCGCGCGCGCCCGTGTAGTCCGTGACCGGACCCGGCGTGAAGAACAGCGTGCCGATCGAGCCCACGCGCGCGCCGTAGGCCGCTATAGCGTGACGGCGCGCGCGCTCCAGCAGCCCCTCGTGCAGCGCCCTGCTCTTGTCTTCGAGATACGCATAGACGCCCGGCTTGGCCAGGGTATCGAGCATCGTGACGCCGGCGCTCATCGCCAGCGGGTTGCCCGAGAGCGTGCCGGCCTGGTAGACGGGGCCGAGCGGCGCCACCAGCGACATCACGTCGCGCCGGCCGCCGTAGGCGCCGACGGGCAGGCCGCCGCCGATGATCTTGCCCAGGCAGGTCAGGTCGGGCGTGACCCCGTAGAGGCCCTGCGCGCCGCCGTAGGCTACGCGGAAGCCCGTGATCACCTCGTCGAAAACCAGCAGCGCGCCGTATTGTTCGGTGAGGGCGCGCGCGCCCTCTAGGTAGCCGGGCGTGGCCGGGACCACGCCCATGTTGGCGGGGACCGGCTCCAGGATGAACGCCGCCGCCTCGTACGTCCGCAGCGCCGCCTCCAGCGCGTCGAGGTTGTTGAGCGGCACGTTGACTGTCGTGGCGGCGACGGCGGCGGGGACGCCCGGGGAGTCCGGCACGCCGAGCGTCGTCGCGGCCGAGCCGGCGCGCGCCAGCAGGCCGTCGGAGTGGCCGTGGTACCCTCCCTCGACCTTCACGATCACGTCGCGCCCGGTGTAGGCGCGAGCCACGCGCAGCGCGCTCATCGTCGCCTCGGTGCCCGACGACACGAAGCGCGTCAGTTCCATCGACGGCACGGCCGCGTTGATGCGGCGCGCCAGCTCCGTCTCCAGGCGCGTTGGCGCGCCGTAGCTGGTCCCGCGCGTGGCGGCGTCCTGGATCGCCGCCACGATCTCCGGTTGGGCGTGCCCCGTGATGAGCGGGCCATAGGAGAGCACATAGTCGACGTAGCGGTTGCCGTCGGCGTCGTAGATGTGGGCGCCGGCGCCGCGCTCGATGAAGCGCGGCGCGCCGCCGACCGCCTTGAAGGCGCGCACGGGCGAGTCGACCCCGCCTGGAATATAGCGCTGGGCCTCGGCGAACAGTTCCGCGGAGCGCGCGTCGCGCGCCCGCTCCAGCGGCGATTCGGCGTCGCGCGGCCCTTCGGTGGGCGACTCGGTGGGGTGCGACGACCCGCTGAGGCCGTCCTGGCTCGTCGTCGACATGACATAATCCTCCAATGCCTCGATCAGCCCCTCGGCCGTGTGCGCGGACGCCACGACCATCGGGCGTAACCCCTCCGCGCGGACGGCCGCCGCGGTCGAGGGACCGATACAGGCGATAACAGTTGTGGCTAGTAGGGCCGCCGCGTCGTCGCCCAGGACGGCGCACAGGTTGTGGGCGCTGGACGGGCTGGCGAAGGTCACCGCGTCGAGTTCGCCCATGGCGAGCATGCGCCGCAACGCCGTGGCGTCGTGATGGGGCAGCGTGGTGCGGTAGGCCACGAACGTAGCGACGCGCGCCCCGCGCGCGCGCAGCGCCTCGGCCAGTTCGGGAGTAGCGAGGTCGGCCTGCGGCAAGAGCGCGTGCTCGTCCGCGCGCAGGGGCAGGGCCGCGGCGAGGGCCGCTCCGGTATAGGGCTCAGGGACAAATGCTACTGTGACGCCGCGCCCACGCAACGCCTCGGCGACCTTGGGGCCGACCGCCGCCATCTTCAGCGGAGATAGGGCAGCCCAATCGCGGCCGACCGCGCGCAGGCGCTCCTCGACATATGTTACCGTGTTGACGCTGGTGAAGATGATCCAGTCGTAGCGTTCGGTCATACCCAGCGCACGGTCGAGGGCGGTATAGTCGTCGGCGGGCGCGATGCTGATGGTCGGGAACAGCACGGGCGCGGCGCCCGCGCCCCGCAACAAGTCGGCCAGCCGGCCGTGACGCGCGCGCGCGCGCGTCACCAACACGCGCCGGCCCGCCAGCGTCCGCCCGGCGCCCATGTCTATGCTTGTCCGCTCGCCCTGTCCTATCGTCATCTAGTCAGCTTCAAAAAGTGAGCGTGGTAGTCCTGGTTGCAGCTTACTTTTCACTCGATACCCTCCCAACTCCTATAGTGTGTCCAGTAGTTTAGTATAGTCTTCCCACGTATCTACGTCGGCGGCGAGGGCGGGTGGGACGGGGACGACGGCGATGGCGTCGGGGTAGGCGCGCAGCAACGCGCGGGCGCCCTGGTCGCCGTGAACGTGCGCGGCCAGCGGCCACAGCGAGCGCTGCAGCAGCAGCGGCGTGCCCTGGTAGGCGCCGTAGTCGGTGGCGATAATCGGCGCGTCCGTTTGTTCATGTAGCGCGATGAGGGCGTCGACGACGCCTCCATCCAGCAAAGGCTGGTCGCCCACGGTCAGCACGGCCGCCGTGATGTCCGCGCCGAGCGCGGCGAGGCCGGCGTGCAGCGACGTGCTCAACCCGTCGGCGTAGCGCGCGTTGTAGACGACGCGCGCGCCGTGCAGGTCGACCTCCGTTTGTATCCGCTCGGCGTCGTGGCCGAGCACGACAACTAGCTTATCGGCCTTGCTCGCGGCTATGGCCGCCAGCGCCCAGTCCAACAGGGGACGCCCCTGGTAGGGCAGCAGTTGCTTGGGCCGGCCCAACCGCGTCGAGCGGCCCGCCGCCAGCACGACGCCCGCGATCACGTAACGGTCCCCTCCACATGCGTCGTGAACTTAGTGGCCGCTACTGGAAGCCGCATCATACCCCCGTTGTCGCGGTCGCGGCCACCAAAGTCGTAGGGAGCAGGTCTTTGAGCGGGCGGGCGGTGCGCCCGTACTTGACGGCGGTCATCTCGGCCAGGACGGCGATGGCGATCTCTTCCGGCGTGACCGCCCCGATGTCGAGCCCGATCGGCCCGTGCAGACGCGCCAGCTCCTCGTCGGTCACGCCCTTGCGGCGCAGCATGGCGCGGCGCTGCTCCTGCGTGCACCGGCTGCCGATCATGCCGATGTAGCGCGCCGCGCTACGCAACAGCACGGGCAGCAGCGGTTCCTCGAACTTGGGGTCGTGCGTGAGCACCGCCACGTAGGTCGCGGCGTCGAGCGGCGGCAGCGTCTCCAGCGCGCGGTGCGGCCATGCCACGATGATCTCGGCGGCGTCGGGGAAGCGCTCACGCGTGGTGTAGGTGGCGCGCGCGTCGACGACGGTGACGCGGTAGCCGACGCGCGCGGCCAACGCGCACAGGGCCGGGGCGGCGTGCACCGAGCCTAAGATGAGCAGGCGCGGCAGCGGCGCATGCGACTCCACGAACACCGTCACCGGCTCGCCGGCCCCGTCGGGCGGCGGGTAGGTCAGGACCTGGCTGACGCCGTTGCGCAGCAGCCGCGTGGCGTCGGCTCTCACCTGTTGGTCCAGCGCGTCGTCGTCTAGATCGAGGCTGCCCTCGACGGTTCCGTCGAGGAACACGAGCAGCTTGGCGCCGGCGCGGTCGAGGGGCCGCACCACGGTAGCCGTCGCCACGGGCGTGTCGGCGCGCAGCGCGGCCGAGAGGCGGTCGAACAGGCTCATGTTAGATCCGGCAGGCCGGCGCGCCGGCCTGGTCCACCAGCGTCGTCACCCACGACTCATCGACGGGGCCGGTCATGGCCGGCTCCAGTGGTTCGATGTAGACCTGCACCGAGCCGCCGCACATCAAGCCGACCTCCCAGGTCATGTCGGGCGAGTAGCCGTACTCGACGACTTGTGGGCGTCCGCTGCGCAGCACCTCCAGGGCGTGTTCGATGACGTCGGTGTCGACGCAGCCGCCGCTGATCGAGCCGGCCATGCCGCCCGACCCGGTGACGGCCATCTTGGCGCCGGCCGGGCGCGGCGTCGAGCCGGCCGTCGTCAGCACCGTCGCTACGGCCACGCGCTCGCCGCGCGCGCGCCACTCCTCGACTTTATCCAATATTTCCCGCATACAAGCCTCCTGCCCCTGGACTATATACCTCCCTTATTCTACTCCTTGCATCGCGGTCGCCGCTTGTGCGGGTGTGGCTCCTATGCGCTCCAATCGTCGCGCCAGCGTGCGGAGTGCGGCATCCCGCTGGCGGCCGCGGCCCCGACATGGCGAGGTCACCCAGGCACACGATGCGGTCGACGTCGTGTCTCGCGATGTCGGCGAGCACGGCATCCAGCGCGACCAGGTTGCCGTGTGTGTCGGAGATGAGGGCGATGCACACAGTCATTTTAGGGCAATTGCTTCCCGACGATGTCCGTGCGCTGCCGGAGATTCGCAGCGGGGTACAGTTCATCGAGCAGGATCAAGAAATCGGCCGGAGTGATGAAGCGTACATGCATGATCGTATTGTCCAATGCGTTGCTCTTGCCCTGTCCGCGCCGACCGCTCGACTAAAATTTCCACCACACGGCTCTCCTTACACCCAGGATACTCTACTATAGTCACTCGTAGGCGCGGAAGGTGGCGACCGCGTTTTGCCCGCCGAAGCCGAAGCCGTTGGCCATGGCCGTGCGTACGGTCCGTTCGCGCGCGATGTTCGGCACGTAGTCGAGGTCGCATGCGGGGTCGGGCGTGTCCATGTTGATCGTCGGTGGGACCACGCCGCGGGTGATCGCCAGCGTGCAGGCCAGCGCCGACATCGCGCCCGCCGCGCCCAGCAGGTGCCCGATCATCGACTTGTTCGAACTGATAGCCAGCCGGTAGGCGTGTTCGCCGAAGGCCCGCTTGATCGCGTTGGTCTCGGAGACATCGTTGAGCGGCGTCGAGGTGCCGTGGGCCGCCACGTACTCCAACTCCTCCGGCGCCATCCCCCCATCCTTGAGCGCGCGCGTCATCGCCAGCACCGCGCCCTCGCCCGTCGGCAGCGGCGCGGTGATGTGGTAGGCGTCGCCGGTGATGGCGCCGCCGGCCAATTCGCACAGGATGCGCGCCCCGCGCGCCAGCGCATGCTCCTCGCTCTCGATGACGAGCGCGGCGGCGCCCTCGCCGAACACGAAGCCGTCGCGGTTCTTCTCGAAGGGGCGCGACGCGCGCTCCGGCTCCTCGTTGCGCCGCGAGAGCGCGCGCATGTTGTCCAGCCCGGCGAAGGCCAGCGGCATCATGCACGACTCGGCGCCGCCCGCGACTACGACGTCGGCGTCGCCGTAGCGGATCAGGCGCAGCGCCTCGACCATGGCCATCGTGCCGGCGGCGCAGGCCGCGACCGAACTGATGACGGGGCCGCGGAGACCGAGTTGGATCGAGGGCTGCGCCGCGACCATGTTCGGCGCCATCAGCGGCACGAAGAAGGGGGTGACGCGGTCGGGTCCCTTCTCCAGCAGGGTGTGCTCCTCGGTCACGACCTGCGGCATGCCGCCGGCGCCCGTGTTCATCACGATGCCGATCGAGGCGGCGTTCGTGGGCGTGACCTCGAGCGCGGCGTCTTCCAGGGCCATGCGGCTGACGGCGACAGCGAACTGCGCGCAGCGCTCCATGCGCCGCGCCTCTTTGAACGACATATAATTCTTGGGGTCGAAGCCCTTGACCTCGCCGGCGATATGCACATGCAGGGCCGTCGAATCGAATTGCGTGATCGGCCCGATGCCCGACACGCCCGCGGTCAGGTTACCCCAGAACTCCTCGACCGTGAGGCCGATCGGGGCGACCACGCCCAGGCCTGTAACAACAGCTTTTTTCATCTACGCCTTACTTTTCAGGGATATGGACGCGCGCCTCGCCCGTGATCAGGGCGTCAGCCATCGCGTTTTCGACAGTGACCGCGCATACGGCGTATTGTACACCATCTCCCCTCTCCACTCGCTCGATCACGCCGCGCGCCGTCACCGCGAGCCCCACCGGGGCGGGGTTGCGAAAGCGTACTTTGAGCGCGCCGGTATTGATCCAGCGCATCCCAAAAGACCGTGTGAGCAGCGTGGATAGGGAGGAGAGCACGAGCATACCGTGCGCGATCGTGCCGCCGAACTGCGATCGCGCGGCGAAGTCCGGGTCGACGTGGATCGGATTGTAGTCGCCACTGGCCACGGCGTAGGCGTCGACGATGTCCCGCGATGGCGTGCGCTCCAGCGGTCCCAGCGCGGTCCCCGCGACGATCTGGTCGGGGGACAGGGGTTGATACGCCATCGGGACGACCGGGGCGAGGTCCGCGGCAATGGGCGCGCCGCCTGGTAGCGGGATATGCGCGCCGTCGACGCCTTCGCTGGGCACGAGCAGGTTCATGCGGCCGGAGAGGGCTTCCTCGCCCATGTCGTCGATCACCGTGACGTCGATAGCCAGCACGGCCATGCCGCGCCGTTTGGAGCTGCCGCCGACGCGCGCCTGCGTGGTCAAGCGCTCGCCGACCATGATAGGACGCCGAAAGGTGAGTTCCTGCCCCGTGTGCAGCGCGCCAGGCTCCAGGGCCAGGTTCTCGGCCATACCGCGCAGCGAGAGCGCGGCCACCGCCAGCGGTGGGACCACGGATGGCGCGCCATTGTGCCAGTAGATATTGTTGTCGTCGCCGGTAGCCGCGAGGTAGCGCGCGACCGTTTCGCCGTCGAGCGCCAGCGCGCTGGGGGGGAACTCGTAGCCGGTGGTTAGATCGGAAAAGCGCATATTAGGTCTCCAGGGCCTGCGACTGCGGTCGCATGGCAGCGTACGGCGCTGTGGCGCCAGGAAATCAGTGAAGGGATCTATTCATTGTACCGCTTGCTCGGTTTGGGCCACGCGGCCAGTGCGCGGGTTGTAGAACAGCCACGAGCCGGCGAAGCGCTGAGACCACGCGCCATGGGCGTCGAGGAAGCCCTCGCCGGTGGGCGCGTTATAGCGCGCGAAGCCGCCCGTGTTGAGGTAGCGATCCAGCAGGGGCTCGCGGATGGTGTGGCCGGTCAGGGCATAGTAGCGGCGGCCGCCGGCTGCCGGCAGCCACAGGGCGGGACCGTCCCAGCCCAGGTACTCGGGCGCGTAGAAGACGGGTACTTGCAGCGGACTGTACCAGTGGCTGAAGTCGCCGAAACCCCAGTTGAGCAAGTCGCGCACGTCGCTGACGAGGTTGGCGCCGCCGAGCAACACGAGCAAGAGCGTGTGGTTCCCGCGCACCACCCACTCCACGGCGCAGCGGCCCGCCGCGCCGGTCGAGCCCGGCTTGACGCCGATCACGCCAGGGTACCACCACAACGGCTGGTTAATGTTGTAGAGGTAGTGCGCACCGTTGTGGGCCGTCGCGGGGATGATGTAGGAGCGCGTGGACACGACCTGGCGGAAGACGGGATAGCGCATCGCCGCGATGGCGAGGCGCGCCATGTCGTGCGCCGAGGCGTAGTGCCCGACCGCGTCGAGGCCGTGCGGTGTGGCGAAGTGCGTGTGCGTCATGCCCAGCAGGGCCGCCTCATGGTTCATCATCGCCACGAAAGCCGGGACCGAGCCGCCGACGTGTTCGGCGATGGCGATGGCGGCGTCGTTGCCCGAGGGCAGTATCAGGCCGTAGAGCAGGTCGCGCAAGGTCAGTTGCTCGCCCTGTTGCAGATACATACTGCTCTCGCCAATCGTGGCCGCGGCGTAGCTGGCCGTGACCATATCGTCGAGGTGGCCGTACTTGACGGCGAGCAGGGCGGTCATAATCTTGGTCGTACTCGCCATGGGCAGGCCGTCCTCAGCGTCCTTGGCGTAGAGCGCGCGCCCGTCCGTCACGTCGTAGAGATAGGCGGCGCGGGCCAGCACCGGTGGGACTGGTAGGGCGTCGGGCGCCGGCGGGGGGGGCGCGATCCCCGCGCGCCGCCTCACGCGGGACGTGGCGACGTTCGATGTCAGCGGGCGCCGTGCCGCGCTCACGATCCCATGCCCCACCGCTTCGTGGGCGGCCGCGTGCGGCGTTTCGACGCCGCTAGGGGCGGCAACGACAACGGAACGCGCATTGCTTCTATGTTTGGGCGTCGTCATAGGCCTGGGCGTCGTCATAGGCTTGGGCGTCGTGACCGGAATTGACCATAGGGCAAGGGGACGGTGGGCCCGTGCGGGGGCGGCGATGGCTACGCGCGCCGCTATCGTCGTGGCGCCGCGCGCGCGGGTTGTGTCGTGCGGTGTGGAGGGTACGCGCCAGATCTTCACCTGCCGCACATACCGCGCCGCCAAGAGGGAGCGCCGCGTCGGGGGGCTGGGCGTCACGGCGCGGCGATTATTCGGCGGCGCCGGCAGGGTAGGGGTCGTGGCGCGCGAACGCGCGCCGGAGAGGACCCGGTGCGCGGCGACGACGTTGTGTCCAATAAAAAAACCCGTCGCGCCGATGAGAGGCAAGCCGGGGAGCGCCAGCAGGAACAGGAACAGCATAGAGCGTAGGGTGGCTCGCGACGGACCCAAGCGCCGTGGCATGCACACCTCCAATGTGTGTGACTATGAAGACAACACAAACGCGAAGCGAAAGACTATAGCCGATGAAGACTACTGTGTTCCCCCTTGCGCCAGGGGGGTGTCCTCGTAGAAGATCGCGATGGGGCGCGTCAAGCCGACGGTCTCAAGCGTGATAGTCGCATCCCCGTCGTAGCGCTGGTAGAGCCATAAGCCATGCTCGGTGCGGCGGAAACACTCGACCGCGCGACGCCGGGAGTCCACGAGCACATATTCTTCGAACTTCTCCAGGGTTTGGTAGTCGGCAAACTTCCTGCCACGGTCGTCTGCCTCAGTCGAATGGGAGAGCACCTCGACGATCAGGCATGGCGCGGTCACTTCGATGGCCCCGAAATCGAGGTCAGCCTCACAGATAACCAGAGCATCGGGGTAGTAATAGACGGTCGGGCTTACACGTAGGCGCACGTCCGGTCCAAACGGCCTACATGGGCCGCCACGAGTACGGAGGTGGGTACGGATCTCGCCCCGCACATTGTTGGCAATGGTGTCGTGGGTGAGCGTGCCGCCAGACATGGCATAGACGTGGCCGTCGACGTATGCGTGCTTGAGAGGACTGACCTCTTCCAGTGACAGGTACTCCTCGACGCTCATGATCACGTCTTCGGTCTGGGCAACCATCCTTCCGTTCTCCTCTCACGTCCTGGCGGATTCCTATCCTTTGATCATATGCTACCACGCGCGTAGGCGGAGCGCGACCTGCGGTCTTGACGTCGGAAAGGGGACACCGTTGGGTGGCGCCCCCCAAATGTCCTAGTGCCGCCGGCGCCGCCGCCGACTACACTGGCATCACTGTAGATTAGTCGATGGTCGATGGTCGATGGTCGATGGTCACCTACGATAACCGTGCAAAGCTGGTTGTCGATCGTCAAATACAATGCTGTCCCTCATCTTACCATCG
>JAABUV010002345.1_pt1 | contig 25827 bp, 27 predicted proteins | sample 5559971 | NCBI WGS metagenome assembly JAABUV01 (sample SAMN10711881, study PRJNA513362) | rock metagenome | isolation source: Antarctica rocks | place: Antarctica: Victoria Land, Knobhead nord | collected 2015-12-19
GCCGGGGCTGGAGCCAGGGCTGTCGCACGTGCTGCGCCGCCGCGGCAGCCCCGCGCCCAGGCCGCGCGGCGGCGTTAGCGGCGGCGGCGCGGCCGTGCGCGGGGGCCCACAGCCCTGCTGGTGGCTGGGCGCTGCGTGCAGCGGCCCGCCTGCGCCCGGGCTGATGGGCGCCGCCGCCGCGCCGGCGTCCGCGCCCAGCAGGCGCGCGGCGCGCTCCATCGTGCGCAGCAGCTGGGTCATGCCCGCGTTGGGGCTGTCGTCGCCACTGCTGTCCGGTCCCGGAGGTCCGGCCGCCGCTTGCGCGACGCGCGCGCCAGGCGCTGCCATTGCGGCACCCGGGCGCTCATCGTTCTCCCTCACCTCGCTAAACTGCTGCGCTGCGGCTGTGTCAACAGGGGCGCCGCCCGCGCTGTCTGGCCCGGGCGGCCCCGCCGCCGCGGCCGCCCCGCCGCCGCCTGCGCCGGCCAGGGTCGCACCGCGCTCCCCCACGCTGGGCAGCAGGCCCTGCTGCGGGTGGGCACGCGGCCGCTCCACGTCGCGGGCGTCCGCCGCGTGAGCCGCGCGCCCGCACCCAGCCGCGAGCTCGCGCCTGAGTGCGCTGCACTGCGCCGCCACTCGCTCTGAAGCAGCGTGGACGTCCGCCAGCGCCCCTCGCCAGGTGTCGCAGCCGCCTGGCTCGGCGCGTGCGGAGCCTGCTAGGTCGCCGGGCGCGCGGCGCGCATGCTCTCCCCCGCCGCTCCCCGACGGCCCCGCCACTGCTGCGGCCGCTTCATCTAGGTCGCGCCGCAAGGCTGTCACGTCGGCCTGCGTGCGCGCCCAGTGCGCGGGCAGGAGCGGCCCTGGTTCAGCCGGGCCGGCAGTGTGTGGGTCCCGCGCGGGCGCCGGCGTGCCGCGCGCTGTGGAGGGCATGGCGTTGTCGCCGCGCTCCGGCGTGGCCGGCGCGGCAGGCGCACCAGAGGCGCCGGCAAAGCAAAAGCTCAGCGGCTCCTGCGGCGGCGACTGTCCGTCCATCGCCTGCAGTGCAGTGCATAAAAACATGCCTTGGCGCCAGTAGCTGCTGCAGCCCCAGCGGCTGTGCGAGGTAACTAGCATGCAGAACACCGCGGCCTGTGTCAGAGACAGGGCACTGGCTACTGCCTCGGCAGCACCCGAGGCGCTCGTGGGCAAGCATGCACTTACATAATCAGCCATCAGCAGCTGAGGCGGGGACGCTCACCGCCAAGTGGGGCAGCCCGAGCAAAACACAGCGCATGTGCTGCGGCTGCGAGCCCAATAACCACCGCGTGGGCGCCTGCTGCGAGCACTGCAGCAGTGAGTGGCAAAGATGTTCAAGCAAGCTTCTTCGCTGCCACACTGCTCGCGAGAAAGCCTGCCTGAGTCATAATGCAAGCGGCAAGCCAAGGACAAGCGCAGCTCCCTGGCCTTGGCAGTTCAATGGGAAGTTTGCGTGAGGGACGCCTGCGCACCGGTCCAACCACACAGCCTGCTAACTCTCTTGGATGTCTATCAGCTGGCTGCGACCCTTCAACAAGAGGACAAGCGCTGCAGGCCTGCTGCTTGAGCGATGCAGTGGGTGAAAAGCCTTCCAAAGAGTTAAAAACAAGCAAAGAGGTATGCACAGCCCCTCCCCTGCTCCTTTCCTGTGACAGCTTGGCATCCCGAGCCAACAGCATTGGGTGCCCTTTCTCAGGGCCTGCGCCCTACCCCGGTCCATCCAAGCACAGCAAGCTGTGCTCGCTGCAGCTAGTGCAACTTCTTGCGAGACTGAAGAGCCCAGTTCGTAGCGTTATCTGCTCCTAATCGGTGTGCTTAAAGTCCTGTCGAGCATCTTGACCATCTACGATGCAGGCCCCGCTTGCTTCCCCGTCCGAGCAGAGCTGCTCGTGCAGCAGGTTGCCGCCCAGGCTCCTTGTCCGCAGGCAACGCGTAGCAGCTGCCCCCCCGGCCGCTCGGAGGAGGCGGTGTGCAGCCCTGGAGCGTCGCCACCGGGCAGACAGGCTCGTATGCAGCGCCGAGACGGTGGAGGCGAGCCCAGACGAGGCTTCCACGTCCGGCGTGGACCGCAGCGGGCCTGCGGCAGCCGCTGAGCCCGCCCTGCAGGCGCCAAAGGCCAGAACCTGGGAGCTGGACTTCTCCTCGCGGCCAATCCTGGACGCGCGCGGCAAGAAGCGCTGGGAGCTCCTCATATGCGACTCGGACAGGGCCTGGACATACTCCAAGTACTTCCCCAACAACAAGATAAACAGCACCCAGGCGCGCGCGCCGGCAGCGGGCCTGCTAGGGATGCTGTGTGCTGTTCAGTACATGCCCTGCCAGGTGCTGTGCTGGTGCACTCTGCGCTGTGCTGGCAGTGCAGGCGTGCGGCACGGCAACAGCGTGAGGCGGCACCCGCCGCTCAGTACAAGCCGACACCACCGCTCTAACAGGCTGTTGTGCGGTGCCTGCAGCTGCGGCTGGCGCTGATGGAGATTCTGGAGCAGCCGGGCGCGGTAAAGCCGGAGCGCGTGCGCTTCTTCCGCGGCCAGATGCAGACCATCATCTCGCGCGCCCTCACCGAGCTCCAGATAAAGCCGTTGCCCAGCCGGCGCTGCTTTGCGCTGATAGGTGCGCCTTGCCGCCTGCCCTGGCCACCCTCCTCTCCCAGTGATAGCCCTTGCAGTGGTTGGAAGTCGGGGTTACACCCAGTTGCAGGACCTGCTGGAGGGAGCAGCTGCAGTTTGCTTGACGAGCGGGTGTGGTGTCGAGACCCTTGCCTGGTGCCTGCTGGACTGTCTTGCGGCGGGCTCGGAAGGCACAGCGCAACTAGCCGCGCAGGCTGCTTAAGGGAACCTCTCAGGTGTCTTGGAGGGCGCAGGGCAAAGCAGGTTGGGGCGCCAGTGCAGGGGCGGCGGCGGGCCCGCGATGATATTGCGAGCGTGGCTGGCACGCCTGTGCGCGTGTGCGCCAGCCCCGACCGTGAGCTCGTTCGTGTGCAGGCTGGCTGGAGGAGCGGGTGGAGCAGGTGTACAAGCAGGAGGCCGGGTACAGCTCCACGGCGACCTCGCTCTTCCTGCTCGACCTGGGCTCGCCGCAGGTGCCCAGGGCTAGGGTCCTATCCGTACCCTACCCATCCCTACCCTACCCTGTTCCTGCTCGACCTGGGCTCGCCGCGGGTACGCGCGCGGCTCGCGCCGCCGCGCCGGGCGCGAGCAGCCGCGCGCGGCGCTGCGGCTCGGCTGACCTGTGTGCCTGTGGCGCGCATGCGCTGCGTGTGTGCTGCGGGGCACGTTCAGGAGTGCACTCACCACATGCAGAGTGTGTGCCCTCTGCCGCATCCAGGCCCTGGTGTGAGGGGTGCGCCGTGGGGTGAAGGGTGGGGCAGGGTAGCTTTGAAAGGGGCTGCTGGGGCTCAGCCTTGCATGCGCGCCCGCGGCACTGTATGTAACGCGCCGCCGCCCACCGCGCCGCGCGCGCGCGCAGGAGCTGCCGGACGCGCTGCGCGGCGAGGCGTGGTCGTTCGTGCAGCTGCCGCTGGGCGTGCTGCGCGGCGAGCTGGCCGCGGTGGAGCGCGGGCAGGCGTTCGGCGCGACGTTCGCGCTCGCGGCAGCCGGCCTGGGCGATCTGCCTGACGACGTGCTCGTGCCCGGTGCGCCGGCCGGCCGGGACAGCAGGGGCGATTGGGCGGCGCATCGGGTGGGTTGCTAGCGCAGGCGTGCGCAGTCCAGGGCGGACGAGAGTGACACGCGCTTCCGCAGGGCGCTGCATGCTGCTGGACGTGGTGTGCGCCCTGTGTCCGGGACGCCCCGAGGCGCCATCCGACCGGGCGCTCGTGATCAGAGGCGCTCATGGTCATGCGCCGCGGCGGCAGGCGTGGCGGTGTACAGCGCGCGCTCGGTGCCGCTGGCGGCCTGGACGGCCGGCTACGAGCTGGCCAACCTGGCGGCCGACGCGGACCGCGCGTGCCTGGTGCTGGAGACCGGCGTGAACCAGCGCTGGCGCTACGGCAGCTACCGCCGCAGCCCCGAGAACACGGCCGAGGCGCGCGCGTGGCAGGACGCCAAGGCGGCCGTCAGGCGCGCAGCCCACCCGCGCGGCCGCGCCAGGGCCCTAAGTATAACCCTAGGACGCCAAGGCGGCCGTCAGGTGCCGACCCACCCGCGCGCTCGCGCCAGGGCCCTAACCTTAACCTCTAGGACGCCAGGCCGACGTCAGGTGCGCGCTCCACGGCCGCGCCCGGGCCGCGCCCCGCCCGGCTGGGCCGCGGGCCGCGCCTGAGCGGCTCCGGAGAGGGCCGCGTCCTGAGGCTGTCAGCCTCGGCCCTCGCAAGCTGTGGAGGGGTGAGTACCCATCTCGTGCGGGTACTTGTCGCGCCTGTGCAGCACTTTCAAGCAGCCGCAGCCATAGCTTGCAAGCGCTCGCTGCAGAGCGCCGGCCGCGGCGCCGGAGGCCAGGCCCGGGCTGACGGGCGGCCGGCCGCCGCCGCGCGCAGGGGTCTGCACTTCCTAGTGGTGCAGAAGGACGGGGACGCCGAGGAGTGCGCGGGCCTGTGGCTCATGCAGAACCGCGAGCTGCCCTCGGTGTGACTGCGCGCGCGCGCGCTCCGGTCATGAGTCTGTGCACGAGCTGGCTGGCGCAGCGCCAGCTCCTGGGCACTGTTTGTGTTGTTGCTGGCCGTGAAGTTGCGTGATTCTGTAGAGTCGAAGCGCACGCGGCTGCAGTTTTGTGGGTTGTGCGGTGTGTGCGGCCGAGCGCTCAGGGGCGCCCTGAGCGCTCAGGGGCGCCTGAGAGATTGAGAGTTTGTAAATTGACGACATCGTCAGTGGACTGTTTTCGTATGACAAATCAGGGCGCAGCCCTGCCTGCTTTGCCACGGTGACTGAAGACGAGCGCCTGTGGTATAGCTCCTCTGTCACCCACAGCGAGGCTCCTGCGCAGGCCCCTGCTGCCAACACATGCGCAGCAGAAACCTCTCTTTACCAAGCAGGACCCCCGTTCCACTCCACAAAAGTGTTCCTGATGATGGCTACAGCCAAATCCAAAAGGGCATTTGCGTGAGCTGGGTGCAGGGTGTCAGCCAGCAAACGGTCCAGCCCGCAAACTTCCAGACCCACAATACAGACACACCGGAACAATAGCTCTCGACTCGGGCATGCTCGCGCCGCCACCCGCTTGCTGCACGATGCGGGACTGGGCTCCAGCCCGGCATGCGCGCATGGCGTGCGCCATGTGCAGCATGCGCGCATGCTCACAGGCGGAACGAAGCGCGCCGCGCGCCCTCAGTAGCCTGCGCAGCGCGCGCCGCTGCAGCCGCGGGGTCTCACTTTCTGTCAGCGTTGGGGCGTTCGTCACACGTCAGGCCCGCCGCGCGCGCGGCAGCAGGCAGGCCGCGGCCTCCTCGAACACGGGCTCCTCCTCGTGCGCCATGTGGTCCATGCGCCCGGGGTAGGACTTGTCGGGCGAGTAGAAGTGCAGGTTGGCCACGTGCGACGTGTACAGGCACGCAAAGCGCTCCACCTGCGCGCCGGCGCGGGGTAGGATTAGGGCTTGCGGCCGGGGTAGAACATATCAAGCAAGTAGAAGTGCAGGTTGGCCAATGCGACGTGAACAGGCACGCAAAGCGCTTGACCTGTGCGCCATCGTAGGGTACGGTGAGGGCCTGGCACGCTGCACCCAGAGCATGCCGCTCGGCGCCAGGACGGTCGGCTCAGAAGAGGCGTTCGCGGCCGTGCGGGCGCGGCCGTAAAGACGCAGACTTCGCAGGGCTGTGGGGCGTGCGGGGCCGCCCGGCGGCGTTGTGAGATGCATGCGATGCAGGCGCAGGCGGCGGCCACGTGGGCGCGGCGCGGCGCGCGCCTGGTGCGCGAAGCGGCTGTTCTGGTAGCCAGTCTTTAGCAGCTGGCCCCAGATGGGGTGGAAGCGCTCGTGGTGCCGCGCGAGCAGCGCCCGGTGCTTCTCGCGCACCTGCCGCGGCGCCCGGCCGCGCAGGCTCAGCTCCGCACCGCCGAGCGCCCAGCGGCCGGGTGCGCGTCTGCAGATGCTGGCAGCGCGCGCGGCGCTGGGCCGCTCGCGCAGGGCCTCTCCCCGACAATCGACAATAATATCACCCAGGCTGGCTGCATGCTGGGAGGGTTACTGAAATCTGTCCATACATGGCACTTCTCAGTATCTGATCTGCCATACAGCATTTGATCTGCCATTCGAGACAGCTTTGCATCGAGGTGAGGGCAGCAACAGGAAGGCAACCGCTAGGCGCCACAGTGCCTGGCATCTCGCCCACAGTCATGAGGGCTAGCGCGGGCGAGCACCGCATCCCGCTGCTCGCACAGGTTGGCGATGACGTCCATGTACGAGCTCAGGTCCTCCTCGCCGTCCGGCGTCGCGCCACCGTCCGGCGGCGGCCCCAGCGCGCCCTCCGACATGCTCCCCGCTGCGCGCGCGCGGCGCGCGTCAGCGCCGCGGCGCGCCGCCTGGCTCGCAGCATGCGCGGATCGAGCCCCTGGCGAGCTCAGCCCCCACTCTGCACACGCCCCTGCACTCCGCCATGCGCCGCCCGGCTCGGCTAGGCTCAAGGTGCACATTTCTGCGTCAGTGCCGGTTGGACCGGCGGCACGGCCACGGCCACAACACCTCGGTGGGATCCCGCCGCACGGCCACTCAGGAGGTTCCGGAACCAGGCCGCCCTCGCGCAGGCCCCGGCTGATAGAGTAACCCAATAGGGTAAACCAAGATATAGGTAAACGGCGCGGGCGGGCCGCGCGCACGCGGCCCGTGCGCAAGGCCCCACTCCAGGCGCTGCAGCTGATCCTCGAGCCCATCGCGCTGCTGGCGCAGCGCGCGCAGCTCGCGCATGACGCCGCCGTGCGCCGCCTGCACCTCCAGCTCCGCCTCCAGCTCGGGCACGACCAGCATGGTGCGCCAGCCCAGCGTCTTCTTGCTGCGCAGGATGTCGCCGTAGATGTGGTCGCCCACGTACAGCACCTGCGCGCGCGGCCGCGCGCTCCGGTCGACAGGTCCCCAGTTCAACAGGACATTGACAGGTCCCCTGTTCAACTCGTCTGGGCCGCCTCCCGCCGGCCTGTGTGTCCGGCGTAGGGCGTTGCGGTGGGGCACTGGCGCCCCTGGGGCTCCGAGCCGGCGTTCTCAAGTGTCAGCAGGCTGCGGCGCCGGCCGTCCAGAGCCGCTTGCGGTCCACGGGCGGCCGTGACACATACAGCCTCTTGCGCTGCCTTTGTTTTCACAGCAAGCTATGTGCCACCACTCCTGCATCAGGGGCGCCCTGGTCGCGCCGCGCCTCGGTGCCGGACGCGACGCCGAGCATGCGGTGCAGGTCGCGGTAGAAGCCGCCCTGGAACACGCGCCCGCGCCGGCCCGCGCCCGCGCCGCCCACCACGGGCGCGCTGCTGGTGAACGCGGGCGTCGGCAGGTCCTCCTCGCCAATAGGCACCTGGCGGCACGCCCGAGCACGCGCTTGCCGGCCGCGCGCGGACTCGCACGGCGTCGCGCGGCCATGCTAAACCTAACCCTATACCCGCGTCCGCGCCCAACCGCCGCACATGGCGCGGCGCGCGCGCGCGCCTGCCGGACCGGTGGCGCCCGGCACGGCCAGAGCTGGCCGCGCGGCTCACGCCATGGCGCAGGGGGCTGACAAGGGCGGCCGTCCCTGGCCCCGCAGGAGACCAGGGGCAGGCGCGCGCTCACAGGGGCGGGCGCGCTGGCCGCCGGGGCGCGCGCGGGCGCGGGCGGACCATGGGCGTGCCGCCGTCGGTGTTGTACAGCATGCCCGTGTCCAGGTGCACCTCGAAGAGCGGCTTCTTCTGGATAAAGAAGTCCGGCTTGCCGCAGCCTGCGCGCCGGGCTGTGCAGGATTAGTCTTAGAGTTAGGGCCCTCGCACTTGGTGCTGTACAGCATGCCCGTGTCTAGGTGCACCCCGAACAGCGGCCTCTTCTGGATGAAGAAGTCCGGCTTGCCGCAGCCTGCGCGCGGGGCCGTGCAGGATTAGGGTTAGAGTTAGGGCCCTCGCACTCGGTGCTGTACAGCATTGCCGTGTCCAGGTGCACCCCGAACAGCGGCCTCTTCTGGATGAAGAAGTCCGGCTTGCCACAGCCTGCGCGCGGGGCCGTGCAGGATTAGGGTTAGAGTTAGGGCCCTCGCACTCGGTGCTGTACAGCATTGCCGTGTCCAGGTGCACGCCGACCAGCAGTTTCCTCTGGATAAAGAAGTCTGGCCTGCCGCAGCCTGCGCGCCGGGCCGTACAGGCCGTGTAGGGTTAGGAATGGGTCAGAGCCCTCACAGTAGTCCCACGTGAGCCGCCCGGCCTGCAGGGCTGCAGGCCACATGGCGCAGCCCGTCTGCCGAGCCGCCGCGGTGCGTCAGTGGGCGGCGGCGCTCATGGGCATGTGCGCGGCCTGGCTCGCGGCGCATCGGAGAACAGGCCTGGGCGACCGAGCTGTGCGCCGCCGGCCGGGCGGGGCCGGCGCGCCGGTGATGACCACGTCGAAGTACTCCAGCCAGTCGTGGTTGCGCGCGGCGCCCGTGCGGCCGTGCAGCAGGAAGTTCATGACGATGTGCGTGTAGTCCCACAGGCTGTTGGTGGCCAGAAAGACCTGGCGCCCGCTCGCGCGCAGCGTGTCCAGCATGGGCGCCAGGCGCAGGTCCTGCGCGCGCGGGGCCTAGGGCCTGGGGCGCCTGGGCGCATGCGCGGGGGTCACCGCTCATGGTGAGGGTGACCCCAAGGCGCAGCGTGGACAGTGTGGCTTGAGTGCAATGCTGCAGCCATGCGCCGGCCTCCCAGAGGGCGCGGGCCGAGCATGGCGCAGCTAGGCGCACTCACATCCTGGACCAAGCATACTCCGAGACTGATGCGGTGCGCAGGACAGCCCGCACGGGCATCCGGTGTCAGGGTCGGCAGACGTGTGCTGGCCGTGCAGGGGCCGCGCGGCGGCGCGCACCTCGTGGATGTAGCGCCCCGGGTCGGCGGCCACCGAGCGCTTCAGGCTGCCGTCGCGGTGGCAGAGGTCCACGGCGGCGCGCACGTCCCTGCGGCCCCGCGCGGCTACCGGCCTCACCGCCGGCGCGCCGCTGCGGCCGACGAATGTGCGTCTGCCGTCGACGACAATAGCGCAGCGCTGCGTGTGCTGCCGGGGCAGAGGGACCAAGGCTCAGCGCTGACTGACAGCAGCAGCATACTGCTGGGCGCCGACAGGCCTAGCCGCCGTCAGGCTGTAGCCGCTTGGGCAGCTTCCAGGCTGGCAGGCAAGCCGCGTCGCTTGACACGGCGCGCGAGACAGTGGGAGGCAGCACAGGGGCAGAGGCACGGCGCATGTCGGCCGCGGCCGTAAGCTGCGGCGGCAGCGCGCGGGCGCACTTGTAGAGGTCGGCGGTCGCCTTGCCAGCCGGCAGCGCGTGCGGCTGCGCGTCCTGCAGCTCCACCAGCTGCGCGCGGCCGGGCGCGGCATCACCCGGCGCGCAGGTCATGCTGGCGACCCTGCCCTAACCCTGCAGCTCCACCAGCTGCGCCTGGGCGGGCACGGCGTCACCCGCGCGCAGGCCATACGGGCGGCAGCCAGCGTGGGAATGTGCTGCAGGGGCACGCGGGGGGGTGTGTGGCTCACGCCTCAGCGCTGTGCAGTTTGCTGTCTACCCTGAGCGTAGGGCGGCAGTGGCGCACGCCTGGGCGGCCGGGGTCAGCCAGACCCTGCGCTGCAAATGGCCACACACCGATTATGCATGTAGGCGGCGGCTGGCGCGAGGACGCCGCTGAGCAAGGCAGCGCGGCCGCGGCCCCGGCCGGCAGGCCGGGCGCGCCTGCATGAACAGGTGCGCCTCGGCCAGGCTGAAGAGCGTGTCGATGAGCGCGTAGTCAGGCTCGTCGAACTCGCTGCGCTCCTGCCGGCGGCGCGCCGCCCCCGATTGCACTCCTCATCTCCACCCACGTCGCCCGCTCGCATCAGGTGCGCCAGACTGTTGCAAGCCATGCTGTGCGATTCATCAGCCAACCGTACCTCTTTCCACGCCATGTGCCCTCTTGCAGCGAACGAAACAGGTCTCTCTGTGTCAGCAAACCCCGTGTGTCCGAACTCTTCTCTCAAAGGACACGATAGGCGGCGCGCCGCAGCGTCAGCGGGGCCGCATTTGCGCTCCCGCGCATACCCAGGCGACTCTTACCCCGTGAGGCCTGCAACCTTGGTATCAGGTGAATGGGCGGCTGCGCGCCAGAGAGGGTCAGCAGGGGAGGCGGCGCGCGCGTCGCGCGGGCCGCGCGCGGCGGAGGGTAGCCCAACCCTGTCCCTATGCGGGCGCGCCCGCACCAGCGCGTTGGCGTACGTGGCCAGGCGCTCCTCGCGCGACAGCGGCCGGAAGCCGTGGTACGCCAGCTTGACGTACTTGTGCCGGTCCAGCTTCAGCACGTTGCCGCGGCGCTTGTCGATGGTCAGCCCGCGCACCATGTACCGCCAGTCAAAGTCGAAGTCGTACAGCACCTGCGCGTGCGCGCTGCATTGCTGGGCCCTGCGCTGCCGCGCGCGGCCAAACAGGCAGCAGCGGCGTCTTTGATCAGTCCAGAGCAAACCCGCACATACCCCTAACGAGATGGGGGCCCACATGCTCTGCAGCCAGATGGTGCACCATCTGCACTGTGCCGGCATGCGCGGGGAGCACCGCCGGGCCCATGCGGAGCATGCGGGCGGCCCGCAGGCGGGCGCGTGCGCTCGGGCCGCCAAACACGACAAGAATACCCAGACGCATGCTGAGCACAGCCGGACGCATGCTGAGGGCGCGCGCGCGCACGCTCGGGCCGCAAAACACGGCGGGCGCAGCCGGACACATGCTGAGCACAGCCGGACGCATGCTGAGGGCGCGCGCGCGCACGCGTGGGCAGCCGAACACGGTGACCAGCTTCTCGATGGTCAGCGATAGGGTTAGGGTATGGGCGCGCACGCTGGGGTAGCCAAACACGGTGACCAGCTTCTCAATGGTTAGCGTGTACGCCAGCATCTCGAACGTTTCCGGCTTGTACTGCGCGCATGTGTAGTCCTGGCGCGCCGGCGCGGCCCGTCAGCATAGGGTATATCTCGAAAGTCTCCGGCTTGTGCTGCGCGCACGTGAAGTCCTGGCGCGCTGGTGCGGCCATTAGCCGCGGCCCGGCGGCCGCGCCGCACCGCGCGGCGCGCGTCCGGCGCGCCGCGCGGGCCTGGTGCCTGGCCTGCGTGCGTGCGCGCCGCGCAGCGTGCGCACCCAAAAAGGCGCGCGGGGGCCGCGGCGCTCGGCCGGGCGCTACCGCGTCCGTGACCCTGCCGCAGCACTGCATGGGCCATGGCGCGCCAGCCGGCCTCTGACCAGCCATCACGGCGAGCTCGGACGCGCTGGGGAGGTAGGCGGGTGGCGGAGAAGGGCAGGAAGTGAGAGAGGGTGGGGTGAGGCAGGCGCCCCACCATGTCGAAGCCGACCGCGCGGATCTGCGCCATGTTGAGCGAGCGGTTGCAGAAGATGCGCCGCCGCACGTCCAGCGGGCTTGCCCACACCTCGTCCGCCCAGGCCGGGTGGTCGTCGCTCAGCGGCGGCGGCGGCGGCGGCCCCATGCTCGCGCGCAGGCCCGGCGCGGCCTGCAAGGCCCCAGCCGTTAGCGCGCGCAGCATGACCGCCACGCATGGTGGAGGAACCCACTGCAACCGAATAGCAAGGGAATGACGCGGGAGTGGGGGGGTGGAGGGGGGAGGGAGGGAAGGAGGGGGGGACAGGTTATGTAGGGGCGCGTAGCAAGCTGTGCAGTGAGGCACACCAGCCTACAAGGTAAATTGCAGCACATGCATACGCAGCGGCCAGCAGGCAAGAGGCATATGTCTGGCTGCAGGCCCTGTGCGGCAGTCCGCAAAGCTGTCTGAGCTGCGACACGGCGCGTGCTGCTCGCTGTGCTGTCGCACAGCCTGGACGCAGCGGGGTGAGCAGGCGCGCGTGCAGCAAGCAAGGGTTGCGCTGCACAGCCCTGGTCGTGCATGGGACAGATTATTCATGCATGTTTGAGCGGCTCCCGCCCGGGGGCGAGCCCTGGCGCGGCTCGAGCGGCGGGGGTTGGGAGGGACACCTTGGACGGCTCTGAGCGGGGCGGCGCTTGCGTCGCCAGCGCGCGTGTGAGCGCGGAGCCCGCCGGCCAAGCCCTGCACGGGAGGGCGCCCACGCGGTCGGCGCGCGCAGCGCGGCCGAGCGCTGCCAGGCACGGCGCAGGTATGAGCAGGCGCTGCTTGTGCAGGCCCGGGGGTGGACAAGCGTGGCTGGCGGGCGCGCCGCTCGCACCACGGACGCGGCTCGCACGGAGCGTGCGGGCGGGAAAGCCCAGGCACGGGGCGCCAGCACCGCGCATCGCCACACCTCCGCTGCAGGAGCCCGATGAGGCACCTCAGGGAGGCGAGTCTGCTGCCGGCCATGCTGTGGAGCAGGCAGGGCGCCCGGCTGTCACGCATGCTCATGGCCATGTGCCCCGTCCCGCTTGGCGTATACGCAGGCCCCCATCAGGTCTGTCGGCCAGTGCGCCTCCTGGCTCGACCCATGACAGAGCACATTTTGCTCGGGGGTAGCTCAATAGAATACTGCACTAAGCAAGCCCAGCAGCCTAGGTGGGAGCGTGAGCTGCTTTGAGGATGCTTGCAGCGCCACACCGGGAGATACGCGCCAATGCAGGGCTACGCTGGTCGCTGCCAAAGGCAAAAGCAAAAGGCTAAAGTGCTTCCTCGCGAGCTGCTCTGCGCGTTAGGTTGCGGCAACCTGGTTGCCACATGTGATCAGCATTTGCCCAGCATTCGCAGACCTGGGCCCACCGTCACAGGCGGGAGGAGCGGAGAGGCAGGGATTTTCACGCGCCGCAGGCTCGTCTGGGAGGAGCCTTGCACACCCGCACCAGCCTGTGCCTGTGCCTGTAGCCTGTGCGAGGCCCTGCGCGCGCGCTGCATGCTGCCCGCCCTCTGTACGGGCGGCCGGCACGCTGCACGCGGCCTGCTTGGAGGCTGCAGGCTGCGCAAGTCCGTCGGGCCGCTCGTCTGGCTGGGCGCGCCCCCGGCGCGCTCGTGCTCCAGCGCGCCGGGCCTGTCATGGGCGACGCGGGAGACGCTGCACCGCGTGCTGCACAAGTACTCCCGGGACTTTCGGTACAAGGAGCCGCAGCCGGCGCTGCCGTCATGCGAGGAGCTGGGCAGGCTCGAGGAGCGCATCAGGTGTGCCGCCGCCTGACCCCGCTCGCGCGCGCCGTGCAATCCGTCGCCCCAGCGCGTGCGAGGAGACAGTGCTGGCAGGGGACGCTGTGAGGCACCTGCGTCGCGCCGCCCCTGCTCCGCGCACGGAATTTCCACCGGGGCCGTGCAAGCCCGTCCGGCGCGCCGCAGGTACAAGTTCCGCAACCCGTGGATGCTGCGGCTGGCGCTGCTCCACCTGTCCGCCGTCCAGGCCTCGACTGCCGTCCAGTTATACCACGAGATGCCCGTGCAGAACCAGACGCCCGCGACGATGCTGCCACTCATCGGCGACAGCGTGCTCGGCCTGCTGGTCGTCGAGGGGCTGTGCGCGGCCTACCCGACCGCCCGCGTCGGCGAGCTCACGCGCGCCAAGCACAGCCTGTGCTGCCGCGAGGCCTGCTCCGAGTGCGCACCCGCTCGGACCCGGCAGGGGTGTTTCAAACTCTCTGGCAGCCAGCGCCGGGGCGGCCGCCTGCGTGGGCGGGCTCGCAGCGCGGCCGCAGCGGGAGCAGCTGCGCGCTGCCTGCGCTGCTCGTGCTCACGCCGACACTCTCGTGCAGCGTGTGTCTGCATGAGCAGAGCCGGGTGCGCGCGTCTCCAGTGTCAGTCTCTGCGGTGGGGCGGCCTGCAACGGCGTGCCCAAGCACCATGGCTGCGGGTACCCGGGCGCCCGCGCCTGCTCTGCGGCGCGCAAGCGGGCGCGTGCCCGGGGGCGCCAGGAACGCGCGCGCATTGGGCCTGAGGGACGTGGTCGTGATGGGCAAGAGCGTGCAGATGCCGGACACAGGGGCGTCCGGCATCCTTGCCGAGGCATTTGAGGCGGCGCGCGCCCGCCAGGCCCCGGCCGGCCCATGGCGGTGTTGATCTTTGCATTAATTACATTGGCCGCAGCATGCTCGGAAGCCACCCCACCAGATGACAGAGGACGGCCTGTTTAAGCAGCCCCCCGGTCTGTGTCAAGGCAGGCAACTCCACGTGATGTGTGCGCCTGGTTGTATAGCGCGTGATTACGAGCGAGATATCATCACCGTCTGTGTGGTTACACCCAGCAGGAGCAGTGCACTGGCCACAGCTGTGCCTCCATGGCGCCCGCCCCTCGGGGACGCGCCCAGCTCGCGCCGCTGGGGACCAGAGGCGGCAGCGCGCTCGCAGGTGCTCGGCGCGGTGTACCTGGACGGCGGCATGGATCAGGCCCGGCACGTGTACTCCTCGAGCTTCCCGCTGCCCGCTGACATAAAGGATGTGTGGAGGGTGTCGGCCGGCTGATGGGCCAGCGGCGCTAAGTTGTTTCTGCGGCGCTCCGCGTGCGAGGCTCGTCCCGCGTCCGTGTTTTGGGTATGGATTTTCCATGTTGGGACTGCTTTTGGATTGCTGCCAGTGTTTATGCCTGCAACTGCGTCTGTTGGGATCTGTGGAGCTCTGGCGCATGGTCCCGTGGTCCGCAGCATCGGCTGCCATCCTGGGAGCACACATGCGCGCCTGTGCTCTTGCGTGGGCCGCAATGAATGTGCCACTGTCCGCTTGCAGGGCCGCTAAAGCGGCGGTGAGAGCAGTGGGGTAGGCAAGGAGTCCAGCTTGCGGTGGTCATTCCACCATGCGATATGCACCGGTCGGTGAAGAAGCACCCGTGGCTGCACTTCACAACTGGTGGGGACCCGAACGCGCTTGGCAGGCCTCGTGACTGGTGGCGCGCTACTGTCACGCGCGCTCGCGGCCATTGAGCAGGTGCCGTGCGCATGTAATGCCAATGCCCGTGGGCCTCAAGCATGCAGCTGTTACAACTGCGTCAAGCGGGATGCAAACACACAAGCCGAACGCAGAGCAGGGCTGCGGCCGGCGAGCGCGGGGTGCGGTCTCACACATGCGCTCGTATCCAGCGTCCCACGCACGCGCTGCGCATGCACGGCACCCGCTGAGCCGACAGCCCAGGCTCACAGGAAATCGGACAGGAAGGCGCGGTAGCGCGCGAGGTGCGCCTTGCAAGCGGGCACGTGGTGGCCGCCCGCATGCGCAACGACGTGCCGGCAGTCCGCCGCGAACAGGCCGGCCAACGTCTCACTTTCGGCGATAGCGACCTGCGCAGCCACAGGCGCGCTTAGTTAGGGTAGGGTACCTTGGTTTTGGATCGGTGTAGGGTAGGGTACCTCGCGCTCGGGTAGTAGGGTAAACCCAACGCGCGCGCAGCGCCTGCGGCCGCCTGTGAGGACGCCCTCGCGACAGCGCGGAGCGCATCAGACGCAAGGAGCCTCCCACAAGCCACATGGCAGCTGGTCCGGCGCGGCAACTAACATGCATGCATCAGGGCGAGGTGCGCGTGCTGAGCGGCGCGGACTGTAGCAGGCGATCCCCGCACCTGCCGGTCGGCGTCGCGGGCGCCGCCGTAGATGTGCAGGGAGGGTAGCCGCAGCGGCGCCTGCGCAAGTAGCACCTCCGCATGCTCCGCGCAGGGCGACGGGAACCCCGAGCACAGCACCGCCATGCGCAGCGGGGGCCAGCAGCCGCGCGCGCCGGCGCAGGCGCCGCGCGCGTATTCGGCGCGCTGCTGCTGCAGCGCGCACAGCACGGCCGCCACGGCGGCGCCCTGCGCGGGCGGGGCTGTCAGCAGCGGCCGCGCTGCGTCCAGACGCCCTGCGCTGCACGTTCACGACAGGTTGATAAACATGACACTCTTGTGCGCCTCAACAGACTGTGACCTGTGCACCAGTAGTAGCCCAAAGGCCAGCCCAAGGTGCGCAAGCTACACAAAGTATGTGCTGCTATGAGGTCACTGTGTCTCTTGCTCCAGCCTCACACCGGTGCTTGCAAGCTCTGGCTCCTGGTTTGCATGCGCTGCAAGGAAGGCCGTCTGGCCCTCCACAATGCGAGGCGCGGTCGCTGCCGCGTGCGCTGGTGGAAAGCGGGCGGGGACGACCTGGGAGAAGGGTGAGGGTTAGGGTTGGCTAGGCACCCAGGCGGCGGGGCCACCTGGGAGAAGCCCATGACGCCGTCGTAGCGCCCGGCCGCCAGCGCGCGCTCCAGCACCGCCAGCGACGCGCGCCAGCCGCCGACCTGCCGCACATGCTGCCCGGCGTCCAGGCCCGCCGGCGCGGTCCGCCAGGCCGCGCCGCCAGGGTCGCGGCCCGTCGGGCCGCCCTCCGCGCCCGCGGGCTCCACGAGCCAGGCGCGCTTGGGCCGCGCCGGCGGCGGCGGCGGCGCGCCCGGCGGCCCCGAGCGCACTTGCTCCTCGCTGGCAGCGGCCGCGGGGTCGTGCGCCGTGGGGCTGTCGGCAGCACAGCTGGCGCCGTCCAGCGCACGCGCATCGTCGGCTGCAGCCCCGTCCCCGTCACCAGACCCACGGCCGCAGGCGCCGCAGGCGCCGCAGGCGCCGGCTGCTGCGCAGCATGCGCCCCGGCAGCCTGCGGACCTCGGCGGCCGCCCCGGCTCCGCCTCCTTGTGCGCCACAGTGGGCACCGCGGGGGCCGCGGGCACGGCGGGCGACCTGCAGCCGGCCGCGTCGGCGCCAGGCGGCGCGCGCGCCGGCCGCGGGCGGTACAGCAGCGGCAGCTCGTGCGGCGCGTCGAGGAAGTCGAAGGCGGCCAGGTCGGCCAGGCGCCTGATCAGGCCCGCCCAGCAGCCGCGCAGCTTACGGCCGTCCTGCCTGAAGCCGTGCAGGCACAGGATGCGCAGCCGGCGCGGCGGGGCAGGCGGCGCGCGCGGGCACGCCAGCGGCGCGGGGCACCCGCCGGGCTCAGAGTCCGCCCGAGGAGCGGCGGCGGCTGTGGCACCGTCGGCGCAGCGCGCACGGCAGAGCTCGCAGACGGCGCAGCCGGCCGCTCTGTCCGGGCCGTCTGCGGCCCCCGGGGCCTGCACATGTGCAGGTGCGCACCAAAATCAGTCTTCTGTCCCACCACAGGCTGATGCCTTTGCCGGCGCGGGCAGCGCGACAGCTGCCCTGCACGCATTCCCATGTCCGCATGTCTGCAGGCATTGCTCGTACCAGGATAGAGCAGGAGAGAATGCATCAGTGCAGCAAGGGCGGTCACAATCTTAAGTGCCGCCAGCAAAGGAGCGTGCCATGGGCTCCTGCGAGGCGCCCGCGCACAGGGCCAGGGCACGGCGCCGGCGCACCTCCAAACCCGCGCACGCGCCGCACATGAGCACCAGCAGCCGGCACAGCGCGCAGCGGCTGCGGACCGTGTAGTCGTCGCACGGCGCATCGCAGCGCAGGCACCGGCCCAGCAGCTCATGAGCGGCCTGATCAGCCGCGTCGCCTGCGCGCGCCAGCGCCCTGCCCTGCTCTGCAGGCTGCGCAACATAGGGTGCGGAAAAATGGGAAACACTGCGCGCACTTTGCAAGGGAAGCACGCAGTGGTGCCCGCAACCACTGCCACACAAGCACTGCCGCCCGAGCGCTGCACAGACTGAATTGCGGTGCCCGTCAGCGGCTGCGAGGCTGTGAAGCGGCCCGAGGCGGCCGCGCGGGGCGCGCCTGGCCCGCTGCTGCGCACGGACACGCGCTCGTCGAAGACAAACAGGCTGCCGCGGAAGAAGCCCTCGGGGAAGGCCTCCAGGTACCGCTGGATGCCGCCTGGCGCCGCGGCCGCGCGCAGGTCCGCGCGCGGCTCTGGTGCAGAGTCCTCGGGGCCTTTGCGCATGCGAGGAGCCGCACGCTACTGCTGGGCAAAGGCGCGCCCCCCTCTGGCGCGCTGCGCTGTGGCCAACACACTCCCTACATACCCGCGGTCGAATACAACTGTGCTTCCCGCTCCATTCTTGACCGATTCGCGTCCGGCAGAGATGACCGCGGCGGTGCGCAAAATCATCAAGCAAACCGCACTGAGTCGACAGGGTGGTGCACAGCGTGCTCAGACCGCGGGTGGGTGTGCGCCACTCTGAGCTAAGGGTATAGAAAGGCACCGCTGAAGGCCGTTTGCGCAAGCGGCTGCACGAGACAACAGGGCAGGGTGGGTCCTATGCAAATTCGTGGGCAGCGCGTGCGCGCGCCCTGCAGCTGCAGCACATCAGCGTGCGCGGGCCCCTTGGCGCGCAGGTACGCCGAGGCCCGCTCGCACCGCACTCCGCCTGGCAGCGCGGCGCAGTTGCATAACCAGACCCTCAAACGGGGTTGCATAGGGCATCACTTGCGCGGCTGCCCTTCCCAGATGTGTCAGACACCCGCATGCAGCAGGGCTCACTGAAGCGACGCAGCCGCGTGATTCCGGGCAGCAGCCTGTACCATCACCCGCTCACAGATGTCAGGCGACAGGACCCTCTACAACGCGGAGCGCCCAGCGCACAGCGCGGGCGCGCGCGCCTGTGCAGTACATCAGGACCCGGCGACCGGCCAGGTCGGGCGCCGCGGCGTCCAGCCAGGCGCGCAGGTCACTGAAGCAGCGGATGCGCGGGTCCAACGTGGCCACGCCGGCCTGCAGCCGCACGCCGCATGCATGCGAGGTCCAGAGCACAGGCAGCCGCGTTGTTCCACTCCTGATCTGATCATCATGTGAGTCCAACAGGCAGAGGGCCATGTGGAGCTTCCTGTGTAGTCGCTGGGACCAGCAACACAGATGGCTGCCCGCTGCAGTCGTCACATGAGAAAATCCAGGCGCTCGCCGGGCTTGTTGGGGCACGCGCCGCCCGCGCAGACCAGGGCTGCGCAGTGCCGGCAGCAGCGCTGCATGCAGGCCCGGCGCATGCAAACCGGGCTCGCAGGGGCGGGGGGCCCGCACCCACCGCCTGCATGCGCCCGATGCGCGTCTCGTACACGTTGCGCACGTCCAGGAGCACGGGCGGCGTGCCGCCGGCGCCCGCGGCCGCCAGCAGCGCATGGAAGGCCTGCGGAGTCGCATGCGGCGCGGCCGCGGCCGCCAGCGCGCCCGGCTCGGGCGGCGTGCCTCCCAGGCTCACCACCTCCTGCGCCCGCGCCCTATATCACCTACCCTACACCTACCTTGTCACCTGAGAACAACGCGTTGGCGTTGCGGTCCCGCCTACAGTTACCTGCTTCCTGCAGGAGTGCGCAGGGTACAGGCTGAGCCATGCCCTTCTCATCAGGGCCGCCGCCGGCGCGCCTGGTCCTGCCAGCGTTGCGAATGGAAAAGCCCCTCCTTGACTCAGCAGCAATGGGTGCAGCCTCAACACGCGGGCCGCCAGGCAGGGCTCTCACAGAGTTACCAGACTCTCAACGCTTGCAGACGGCCACCGCCGCGTGGGGTTCCAGAAGCTTGTCTTGCTATGCTTGGAGCAGGAGCGGCGAAGAAGTTGAGAGCACCGTTGGTTGTGACGCGCGGGCTCCTGGCCGGTGCCACCATGCGCACCCGCACAGGGGCAGAGCAAGCCCACCTTGCAGAGCGCGACATAGAGCGTGTTGAACCCGCTCTCCGCAGCCGCCTGGGCGCTCCGCGGTCCGCCCGAAGGCGCGAGCTTGTAGTCAACAGCTGCGCCGAGGCTTTCATGCGCCCGCGCCGCAGCAATGTGCTCGTGCAAGGCGGCCAGCGTGCCGCCAACCTGCGGCGTGCAAGCTCGACACAGTTGCCACTGACTGCACAGCCTGGTCTGCATACGCTCCAGGACCACGGCTTCCCCTTCAGTAACAGAAGTGAAAGGCGTTGCATGCAGGAAAGGAGCAAGCAGGGCCCCTCACTGTCACGTTCACGCCGTCAAATGCGACACGTACGCGGCCGCGCAGGCCCAGCGCCGTGCAGGTCTCCTGATACCACAGCCGCAGCGCGTCGCGCTGCGCGCTGTCAAGGCCGGTGTACTTGTAGTACAGCAGCACTGCCCTGCCCCCATCTTGATGCATACGGCTCGTGTCAGATGAGCATGCAAGCTCGCTGCTGCCGCCTGTGGTCATACGTGCAGTTGCTGCACAGCAGGCGCCGACCAAGACTGGCAGACCTCAGCGATGCCTTGTGACAGAGGTCACGGTGTTGCACTCTCCCCCAGCAAGCAGGGCCGCTCAGGCGTCCGGCCTCTGCGACTGGAGCCAAGAACAACTGCTTTCAGTGGCTGATTTCAGTGACGATGCAGCCTCCGTTGCTGTGCAGAGTGAATGCATGAAGCAGTCTATCTAGGCACTGCGGCCTCAGCTATAGCAAGCCTATGGCCTGGTCTTGCCAAGGAGCTTCGCATAGACCACTAAGGAGACCGGGAGAGGCGCACAGGAGCTGTGAAGCTTTCAAGCGCTGTCTGGTGCACCTTACTTGGTGCTGTAGTGCATTAGCTGCTTGCAGCCAGCAACCATAGCGACAGCAAGCTGCTTCCAGCTGCACACTCGTTGTCCGGCATGTGCTGAGCTGCCAAGCTCAGTGCGCCGCGCGGCGTTGGCCTGATGCTCCGGGCATTCCGCCGCGCCGCGCGCGAGGTGCTGGCAGCTGCGCGCTCTGCGCTCCCGCCAGCGGGCGCCGCAGGCCGAGCTGGCGCCTCTCCCTTTCAGGGCCTGGCCCATGATGCCGCGGGCGGCGCGCGCTTTGCGTGGACACAGGGCACACCGCGGCACGGCCTGGCCGCGCTGCCGAGCACAGAACACGCCAGGGGGCTCCGCACTCGCAGCACGCGCAGCCGGGCAGCGGCGCGCGGTGCGCCCGCTGAGCCTGCGGCCCGCAACCCGCTGAAGCACAGCTGCCGCTACTGGGACGGCACGCCGGGCAGCTGCCGCGCGGGCGACGCGTGCCGGCACAAGGACTGGCACATGCCGGGCGTGCCCTCGCCCGCGCGGGCCTGCCCGTTCTGGACCGGCGCGGCCGGCAGCTGCCCGCACGACCTCGCCTGCCACCGCCTGGCCTCGCATGTGCCGGGCAAGCCGTCGCCCAGCCTGCTGCCGCGCCTGGACGCCGTCGCGGCCTCGGCGCCCGCTGGCGCGGCCGGCGGCGAAGCGGCGGGGGCGCTTGCGGCTGGCGGCGAGGGGCTGCAGGAGCAGGACGCGGCGGGCGCGCCGGACGTGGAGCAGATCACCAGAGAAATGGTGGAGGGCTACCGGGACATGTTTGCCAAGCCGCCCCGGGGCACGCCGGCGCCGTACGCGGGCGTGACGGACCCCGGGGACGCCTGGGACCCGGTGGCGCCCAGTGCGCAGCTGGTCGCGCCCGGCGCGCCCGCGGTGCGCGCCCGGCTCCGCGCCGCGCCGATGCAGCGAGCTCACGACCTGGCAAAGCTCTGCGTGGGTGTGTAGCGGCTGTGCATGTCACAGCCTTCCGGCGGTGTGTGTGGCTGCTTGCTGAGCCGCTGCAGGCGGGCCTTCCTGGTGCGGCTGCATGCCGTGCTCAATGGGAGTGTTTGGACATCAGGCCGGCTGCTCAGGAGAATTGATTATCGGTGAAACTTCCTGCAACTTGCAGCAGGATTGAGCCGTCCAGGGCTGGTAAGCATGCGCGTGCCTGTTGCTCGCCTGTGATGGGGCACGACTGCTCGGCGCCAACCGGCTGCGCTCGCTGCGCCTGCGCGCAGATGCGCAAGCCGGTGGGCGGCCTGGCGCACTTTGACGCGATGATGGACAACTGGGAGCGGCTCATCAACGAGGGCAAGTATGCCGAGGGGCTGACCGAGCTGGAGAACACGCTCAGCGGCGTGCCCGGGCTGCCGCCGCTGGAGGAGCTGCAGACGATGGCGCGCCGCCCCCGGCGCCCGGCCGCCGCCTCAAACATGCGCTTGCTGTGTCGCAGGGCTGTGCAAGTTTTCTAGTGCAGAAAGCGGTCAAGGCGGCGTGCACGTTGTGCGTTTGCTGTGTTGCAGGGCTTCTCCGGTTTCCTTATGCAGACAGCGGTTGAAGCCGCTCGCATGCTGTGCGCAATGAAGTCTGAGGTCGTGCACTGCTCGCGGTAAGCTCTGCACTGCAGCGCGCGCGATGATGCCGTCGGCACGGTGACCAGCTGGGGGCGCCGCGCCCGGGGCGCCGCGCAGAAGACCGAGAAGGAGCGGCGGAAGGAGCGCAATCGCGCGCTGCAGGCGGCGATCCAGGCCGAGCACGCCGCGCGGCGCGTGCGCCGGGTCGATGCGCTCGGCGTCGCGCACGCCGTCGGCCGCCGCAAGTGCAGCACGGCGCAGGCGCGGCCGCCCGGCGCCATGCAACCTTGCTCAGTGTCGTGTGACGTGTGAATGAAAGCCAACGGACTCTGTTGGCTTCCAACGGCTCCCTATCAGCGACAAAGCCCAAGAGCGCGTTTGCATGACAGGAGGCTGACGCTCCAGGCTTGCTGGTTGTCAGGAGGGATGCCCTCAAATGACATGCAGCATGCACTGCGCCCTGCATGGGTGTGCCAGGGCGCAGCCTCACAGGGCGCTTGCGCTCGCATAATGCAGCCTGTCGCGCATCTACTCATCGTTGAACACCAGTGGCTTTGTAAGCTGTTTGTGCGACTTATACGGGGCTTTAAGCTAGCACATGTTGTTTAGGGCGAGGAGTTGCCCGTGTGTGGTGGCGCCCATGGGGAGAGGACATCGGTGACCTGCCCATCAGGAGAGGACGTGTGTGTGGCAGACTGCGAGGATCGCGTAAACTACATGCTCATTCTAGTGAAGCGGCGCAGCTGTGGCTGCGGGAGGGCAGCGGCAACATGGTCATCAACCGCATGTCGCTGGACGAGTGCATGCCCTCGCTGCCGCGCCGCGCGGATGTGCTCGCGCCGCTCTCGGCACGCCCGACCTGGCGCACCACCACATTGCGGAATCTGCTTGAGGTCAAGTGTCCGTGTTGTGTCACAGAGCGAGGGCTTGAGTGAGTGATCACTTGCCGAGCGGGATGGCCCAGCGGTCTACTGCCGCAGCGCTTGCATGCCGCTTGAAGGCCTACTCTGTGGTCATGAGCCTTGCATGGCTACTTTCACTGGCAAATGCCCGGCATGCGCCCATCTGTCACGGTGCATGCAGCGCAGCAGGCATCCACGGGTGCCTGAAGACAGAGGTGGGCACGCAGATCACGCACACGCTAGGCAAGTTCGACTTTACAGCCAGCGTGCGCGGCGGCGGCGAGATGGGCCAGGCGCAGGCCGTGCGGCACGCACTCACGCGCGCGCTGGAGCGCTGGGACCCGGCGCTCCGCCCGCCGCTGAAGCGCGCCGGGTTTATCACGCGCGACCCGCGCATGGTGGAGCGCAAGAAGCCAGGCCGCAAGAAGGCTCGCAAGGCCTTCCAATGGGTCAAGCGCTGAGCTAAACGACGACTGCCGGTGAGGCGCAGACATGTGATGTATGTGCTGCCGAAGAAGAATGTGAACACTAGTCCAAAAAGGGCGCGTGTACGTGTGGAGCCTTGCGCTGTCAGTGTAACCGTGTCAAAGTTTTCAGACTCCTATTATACAAGGACCCCGAGCACAGAGAAGGAGTGTGTACACTCATTCCATGATGATATCTGGTCGTAAACAAACCCCTTTGCATGCTCCACAGAACTGTCTGCTGTGAGGCAACCCTGCTAGGGAGAGAAAGACACGGGCCTGAAGACGTTACAAAGCAGACTCACACCTTTTTTCATCTCCCCAGGCCTGCGAGTTGCACTCCTGCCTGAGATGGAGGTTCAACACACGATCCGGCGCAACGCAGAGGAGGCACAATCCTACGCGCATGACCTCCTGAAATGGCAGCAGGAAGCGGCGCAGGCTGACCTGCAGCGCAGGCAGGCGGCAGCGCCTGCAGAGGGCTCGTCAGCGGCGTCGCAGGCCCCTGTGAGGTACATCCCGCAGAGACCAGAGTGCTCCGTGCTTTCACGCTGGCATCGCGCATGCTTGTTGTAGGCAACTCGCTGTTGCACCGAACAGGAGTACGAGGACGGCCAGCGCCTTGTCGGCGCAGCAGCAGCAGCGTGCCCCAAGCACAGCGGAGGCCGTGCAGCCGCCTGCGCCGGCCAAGCGTGCGGCGCGCGATGCCGCCGGCCATACCTACGACCGTGCGCACGCGCGGTGGGACAAGTACGATGTGGAGGCGGCTCTACGGGAGGCGTCCGAGCAGCCGCCCGGCACTGCAGCTCTTGCAGCAGCGCCTGGCCAGCCAGGCAGCGTCGATGCGCCCTTGGCGGCCGGCCACCCCAGCCTGCCTGCCGGCAGCGCGGCCGAGGCTGCAGACATGACGCCTGTCAGCACGCGCCGCACAGGCGGAGGCGCGGGTAGCGACAGCAGTGTGCAGGTCCGCTGCGCGGGCGCCGGGCTGGCCGAGAGCGACCTGGCCGCAGTGAGCACGCGCAGGGCGCCCGCCCCCACGCAGCCGGCCTATCCGCCTGTGCGCGGGTCGACATCACCACCACTGCCTGGCGCCGCCGCAAGCAGTGGCGGGGACGGGGCCGACGGCGAGGGCGAGAGCGCCTGGCGCGAAAAAGGCAATGCGGAGTTCAAGGCCGGGCGCTACGCCGCCGCAATCGAGGCATACACCTGGTACTGGCAGCTCTATTGCGCTCACGCCTCTCATAGAACCATTGCAGATGCAGTTTAACACCCCAACTTTTGTATCTCTCGGTGCTGGAAAGCTGCTGAGACAGCAGGGTGTGGGGCAATCTGTTGAGTTACTTATATAGGAATGCATGCCATTTATGCCTCGTGTCCTGGCGCACTCCAAGCATACCTGCGAGTTGCTGGCAAGAGGCCATGCGTTCAGCGGCAAGGCCTGGATCGCAGTTGGCGTCGGCTGGTGCAAAGAAGGAATGCGCTCGCTTGCGCACACGTGTCTTGGCCTGCTTTCTGCCCTGGTGAGACATACAAGCATCCCCTGCCGCCCAGGGCGCTCGGGGCGCGCCCGTTGGCGGCCGCCTACGGCAACCGCGCGCTCGCGCACCTGCGCGCCGGCGACGCGGGCGCGGCCGAGGCCGACGCCGGCGCCGCGCTGCGCCTGGACGCGCTCTTCCTCAAGGCCTGGCAGCGCCGCGCGGCCGCGCGGCGCGCGCGCGGGCGGCCGCTGGCGGCCGTCGCCGACCTGGAGGAGGCGCTGCGGTGCGCTCTCTGCATGCCCTATCCTACCTTATGCTTATGCCTGCCTCTGAATGGCAGCCGTCGCCAGCCTCGAGGAGGCGCCGCAGTGCGCAGCTTGAGAGGGGTAGCCTGGTCGTTCTGCCTGTGAGTTTCCCGGCAGGTCAGCGCAATTTGGCCGGCCAGGGTGGGGTCAAGGTACAGAGCACCTGCCTGGCATGCATGATACATGCTCTCCGGCCCTGTGAAGAGCTTGCATCAGGCAGCGAAGCGGCGGGCAGCCTGCTCACGCGCGGCACGCCCTGCGCCGCAGGCTGGAGCCAACCAGCAAGGTGCTGGCGGCCGAGCGCGCGGCGTGCATCGCCGAGGCGGAGGCCATGCCGGGCGCCGAGGCTGCGCCGGCGCCCGCGCCGGTGTGGACGCGCATCCCAGTGCGCGTCGCCGGCGCGGAGGAGGCCAGGACGGTCAAGCCGCCGCCCTCGTCGGCAGCTGGGCCAGCGATGGAGCGGCCGGGCACACGCGCCCATGGGCCGCGCCCGGCCGCAGGGTGCCCAGCGGCGAGCGCAGCGCCTGAGCGGGCACCAGCAGCTGACTCCAGCGGTGCGGGGCAGCCAGGGGGCGGCGCGGCGCCTGTCGAGGCACAGAGCGAGCGGGGCGCGGGGGCGGAGCCGCCTACACCGCGCCCGACCAGCGAGGGTCGGGGCCTGGCTCCGCCCGGCGCCCTGGCGCCAGGGGCGGGCGGCGGGGAAGCCGCGCGAGCCGCG
>JAABUV010002346.1_pt1 | contig 25822 bp, 18 predicted proteins | sample 5559971 | NCBI WGS metagenome assembly JAABUV01 (sample SAMN10711881, study PRJNA513362) | rock metagenome | isolation source: Antarctica rocks | place: Antarctica: Victoria Land, Knobhead nord | collected 2015-12-19
GACGATGCGTCATAATCAAACAGCACAGACACTCTCATCAAGAGTTTACTCGAGCGTCACGCGCTGAATAGAAGCTATAGATTCATTACTTGATAACACAGTGTCAATCTCATTGTTTCGACTGCGCAAAGCAGTCGTATAAACGGCGAGTGATTTTCTCCCTCAGAGAGTTTTGTTCACTCGATATAAGTAGCATAGAGTTTCTCATGAGTCGAGTCTAAATCGATGTCACAAGAATGTATGAATTACAATTACAATTACAATTACAATAATAATAAATTCATACATTCTTGTGACATCGATTAGATCGACTCATGAGAAACTTTATGCTATCTGTATCGAGTGAACAAAACTCTCTGAGGTAGAAAATCACTTGCAGTCTACACGACTGCTTCACGCAGTTGAAACAGTGAGTTTTAAGACTATGTATCAAATTTGTTCACGTTGATTGCACGTTAGAGAACGAGTGTTCTAGTCACTTTAAATTGCTTCAAGAGCTTCGTTTTCATCATCATCTTCGCTACTGCTCTGAAACTCTTCGTGATGACGACGATTATTCAATAGTTCAAGAAGTCAGCATCTTGTAGCATTCTTGATCGCAGATGCGATCAGTTCGAGCAGTGCATGAGTACATGCTTCGTCGTCTGATGACTTCATTTGCAGTCGCATCGCGAACTATTCGTGCCTGAAACGTTTCTAGAGTGCAGATAAGCATTCAGATCTATGCGTTCAATTCTGATGTGCATTGCAAGAGTGCTTTCTGCTTTCTGAAAATCATCACGCATTTTTATCGTCTTATTGCTCAGATGCAATCTTTGTGCTGAGATTGCGTTGACATCTGCGATGCGTTCTCTGTACTTTTCTCATCGTTGATTTCATTGATCTTTGTGATACTGCATTATTGCGATGCTATCGCTTGTTGAAATCATTGTGAAGAAGAAAATGTGTCATCTGCATCTCAACTGTATCTTCACATCTTCTTGAATGAAGACATTCAGAAGTACTATTTTCTTGATGATGAATGAGCGAGAAATGACGCGATTAACTTTCGTCAAACGAGCGCGTATTAGTTCGCATGCTTGTTTGATCTCTTGCGTTCGATCGTTGACTCGACTGTGTAGCGTGATCTTGTTTTATAGCATGTTCAGATGAACATGTAGCGAACTCATGTATGTTTCTGTCTCTAGAGTTTCGATGTTTACTCTTTTGAATGCTTCTGCTACGTGACGCAGAGTCTGATTCTGAAGTGTTTCTAGTCTGCATTCTTTGCTCAACAGTTCATCTTTCTTGTCGCGCTGATGTCAGACTGACGCTTCGAATGCAATTTCTGATCTCACTACTGCTGAGTATACTTGTCTCGCTTTTGTGAAGATAGCTTTTTATGTGAAGACTTCAAGATGACTAAGTGTCAGCATTCTTGTGACGTGATTCGTCTTTATTTGTCGAAGATGCGCGCTTCATCGCAGTTTCATGTTCAGTTGCATCTTTAGAACTCGTATGTCTGATTTCGATTTAATAACTGAGCTTTCTATTTGTATGCTAGTCATCATGTCGAATCTCTTCGATTTTCTAGTGAAATGCGTGAGCTCATACTTTTCTGATGCAAACGTTGCGTCATGAGTGCAAGCTCATTTCGCGCAGACGTCGTGTGCTTTGCTCAGTGTTCTGCAGATTTCTTCAGTGAATCTGTCGTAGACTAGAATGTTAATATCATTTACGAAGTCAAGCACTTCGATTTTAATTCTCAGTGCTTCGCATTTTTTGATTAAACTTGCGTTGAAGAATAGAAAGAGAATTGATGAAATGAGAAATCTCTGCGATATGCCTGCGTTTATCTCGCGCATGTCGCTCGTTTGTTCATTGAATATTAGCGATGTCTCTCGATTCTCTAGAAAGCTGCGTGTTCATTCGATTATGTAGCTCAACGTTCTTTTCATTTTCAGCATATGCAGAAGTCTAACGTGAGAGACTCGATTGAATGCTTCGACGACGTCTAAGCTTAGCATGAAGATCACATATTTGATTTCACAGTCTCACACTGTGTGAACTTGATCTACTAGTAGATCTAACGTCGAGATCACGAATTGCTTGCGTCTCGCTTTCATTTGAGCATTTGATAGCATGTGATGAGTCTCGACTATGTCACTCAGTCTTTTGATCATGATTGACTTCAGCGCTTTGCTCATGATATTGAGCAAAGCAATGAGTCGATACGTCTTTGAATTGATATAGTTGCTTTTCTTTGATTTGCATAGTACTATTGTCTGAGTCTTTTTGAACTGCTTTGAATGATACTTGTGTGTTACGCATGCGTTGAATAAACTCATCAGTACTGAAATCAGTTCTGCAAGCCTTGCTTGAAGCGCTCTGTTTGAAATATCTGAAGCGCTTGACGCTTTGTCTGCTTTTACTCATCTGATTGTCTGCTTCACTTCATCTTCTGTGATGCGTGAATTGAATGAGACTGTCAGAGGTATGAATGATTCTGCGATGTTGTTGACATTCGCTTGAGAAGGTGAGGGAAAGAACTTTTTCCGCAGTATCTCGATTTTTTTCTCGAACGTCGTTGTCATATGATCGATGTCGCTTCGCTTCAGTGACGAAAACTGAGAAAGCTTTTTAGGTAGCTGACTTTCGATTCTAGCTCATTTTGCAAAGCGTCATATTGATTTGAGTGCTTTGCTCAGCTCATGCATTTGTGTTCTGAAGTGTGCGCGTTTCGTTTGTTGAATAATCTTGTTTTTATGATCATTGTGCTTCAGATATTCATTTCACGCTTCTAATGTGCCTTGCGTTTTTCATATGATTTGCAGTCGTCTTGATTTCATTACTACTTCGAAGCAGCTTTGATTTCAAAAGTCTCTTGCTTGATTTGATGACTTTGTCAAGAAGATAGATTTCTCGATGATTTTCTGTAGCACTCTGATAATCTTGCACACTTTGTCATTCATCATAGTCTTGTCGTCTAGAGAGCGTTTCAAGATAGATGTATTCGCAGATAAGCACTCAATGCTTCTGTATTCATTTTCTTTCAAAGTTGTTGAGTTGAGAGTTGCACTGAGATTGTTTGTAGACATAGCTCTGTGATGATCGAAAGATGATTCAATCTCTGATGCAAATCGATTCGTATCTTGCACTTGCGTGTCATGAACTGTATTTTCTCGCTGTTAAAGACTAGATCAATCGTCGTAAATTGATTGTGAGCTTCGTGAGTAATAGTGTCTGATTTCAGTAATAATTTCAGCCTTACGTTTGAAATGACGTTTAGTAGAGTATCAGTCGTCGTATGATGAGTGAAGCATCTTTGCTCTTCTCAGTGAGAATGATGTAGATTGAAATCTTCTATGATCAGTTGTTTGCAGTCATTCTTGAGTAGTTCGTTCAAATGAGAAATGATTGAAGATTTCTCTGTGAATGTAGTAGACAGTGAGCATGAATTGTAGACGTTTAGAAGTCTTAACGTCTGCGTTTCGTCATCTGTGTTGCGAGTTAATATTCTGATTGAGCAAATGTCTGACTCAGCTGTTTCTACTATTTATTGATCGAGTCTTAAATATTTGTTAATGTATATGCATGTTCTTGATTGAGATGACGAGTTTTTCACTAGGTGAAAGAAGTTGTGTGCTGAGCTAAATGACTGCAAGTCGTTGTTGTTGTGATCTTGCTTCTGTATAGCTACTATGTCAAATTCGCGAACTTCTCTGTTAATTAGAAATGATTCTTGAATTCTTAATGATTTTCTGATGTTGTACTGTAGAATTTGTAGAAAAGAATGTTTTATCATAGAGTTATTTGTAGCTGTTGTTGACTCTGCAATAAGAAGACTCTTTGTATGCTTTCGATCATCGACAATCTTTCTCACTTTCTGATTGAACGTTTCTGAATCTGCTCAGATGTCGTCTCGTCTGAGTCACTACTCACGTAAGAGAAAAGATCAACTCGTCTTTTCTTGATCTCTACTATCTGTCAAGCTGATTCATCAGCGATTCAACTGCGTGTTTTCAGCATGACTGTTGCTGAGCTCAAGAGATTCGTTGAATTGAAAGAATTCATTGAATCTGAAGAGTTCATTGAATCTAAAGAGTTCAGAAACAGCGAGAAGAATGTGCGATTGTATTTAGACGTCTCAGAGTATCTGAACGATTTATTTCTATAAATTTCAAACGCTTGTTTCATCTGCTGTCGTCACTTGAGACAGATGCGTCTTCAGAGTTTGTGATTTTCGTTGCAGTTGATGCAACGTCTTCTATTCAAAGACATCACACACTTTTCTATGTGATGCTTGTCTGCGCATTTTTCGCAGCGCTGATTCTTTCTGCAGATCTTAGTCATGTGATCAAATTCGTGACATCTGAAGCACTGTGTGATGTGACAGTTCTTTTCAAATAGCTTGCATGCACATTCTTGATACAAGTTCAGCATGCTCACGTTCATTAGTTGATTCATCATCGCTTTGATCGCGATCTCTACGATGAGCGATAAATGAGTCTTTTCGCTATCTGCTATCTTCTTGAGTCAGACTATTCTTAGAACTTTCAGATCTTCATGAAGTCTCACGTTATCTTTTATCAATCTTTCAATGATCTTTTCTTGATTGCTTATGTCTATTGTAGTGTGTACTTCATGTGTCAGCATTGCGAAGATTCAACGTGCTACGCGTGTCAAACTCGCGATTTCTTTTGCTCATGTCTGAGTTTTTTTCAGGTTTGCTTGAGCATCTGAGCTAACTGCGTGAAGAAAAATGTCATTGCTGCTCAGCTTGCGAAGTAACACGATTAGATCTCTTTGACCTGTCGACACGTCTGCAATTCTCTGTAGAATCTGTTCAATTGACTTCTTCTGTATCTCTTTTATTTCTCTTCTGTTCATTATTTTAATCATGACTTCTTGTCTCTTGCAAAGCGACAATGAATCATTTCTGAAACGTTGCTTTCTCATCGCTATTTCTTCTCTTGTCACGTTCGCTCATGACGTGATTTTCGTTGAAAGACGTGTGTTTTTCTGTGTATGCAACTGCTTGTTAAGCAGTTGAACTGATGTCTTCAGTTTCTGTACATTCTTCGCGATGAACGCGTTCTGATTCGCGTGATGTTTTTCTTCTGAGTTGAGTCGAAGATGTTGAATCAGCTTCAATGCTATCTTTTTTCATGAATGATCTTTGCTCTTCTCTTTCTCTAACGTTGATATCTTTATTAGTAGATCAATAATGTTAGCAAAATTCTCTTCATCATCACGTAAGTGTTTCAACTCTGCATCTCTGTTTTCTTGCAATGAATCAACGTCGCTTGCAATCGTCTTCGAATCAGCACTGCTGCAATTCGTGCAATTCATCGTCATTCAATCATTTTCTAGATTCACTCTGTCTTGTTTGTAGTGCTCTTTTTCAAAATTTGTGATGCATGCGTTGTGATTGTTTTTTCAATATCATTTATATGATCATACATTCTAATTTAGTTAATAAAGTATGCAAGAAACTGAAAATTCAATTTATATTACTGACAAAAGAGAAGCTAATAAGAGATTATGATGAAAAGATATTTAAGAAAATCATCACTCATAAAACTCTACTCAATCTCATCATTGAAAGTCATAAGAAATTAACTGTATCAATGCTGATAATTGATATTGATCATCATGAAATCATATTGAGTAAACTTTGAATGAATAAAAACGAAATATTATTGAATATGCAAAACAACATCAGTGTTTTTTTGAATCAATTGAATACTTCTATTTCGATTTTTTCAATCTCTTTTAATTCAAAGCACTCAAGTTGATTATGATCATCTTCATTCTTTTTAATCATTCAGACTAAGATTTTTATGATACTCAAACAACTTGTTCAAAAAAAGTCATTCTCGATTCAAAGCATAAATGCAGCTTCATTCAAAACACTATTAAATTATTCAAAAAGAGACAAGATTGAAGTCTTTGCTTTATTCATGATGAACATCAATAGAAAAATCGCGTACAATACTCAGTGCAATTTGAACGCTTTAAACGTCTCTTCAATCAATGAAACAACTCAGAATTTGAAAGATATTAAAGCAAAGCTGTCATCAAAATATCATGAGTTTTTAAATGTTTTTGATCGAGCTCAATTGAATAAACTGCTTTCTCATCACTTCTATGATCATAAAATTAAACTCATCAATAATTCAATGCTTTTTCACTGTCAAGTTTATCAAATGTCTTCTGTCAAACTTCTGAAGATAAAAAAGTACTTAAACGAGAATCTGTTGAAGAAATTCATCACTTTTAGTTAAACTTTCTATTTCTTTCTCGTTCTATTTATTCTCAAAGCAAATGAAGACCTTTGATTCTGTGTGAACTATTGAAAGCTAAATGTCATTTTCAAAAGAAATAAATATTTTCTATCACTGATAAATGAGATCATTGATAAAATAATGAGTTGCAAGCATCTGACTAGATTGAACATCATATCAGCATTCAACAAACTTCAAATGCATCTTGATAACAAGAATTACATCACTTTTATCACTGCTTTAAAAGCATATAAATACAAGATGTTATCATTCAAACTGACTAATGAATCGATCTTCTTTCAGCAATATATGAATGACATTTTATAAAACTTTCTGAATGACTTTTGTCAAGTTTATCTAGATGACATTCTCATCTATAGCAAAATGAGAAAGAAATATAAAGATCATGTTAAACTAGTATTGAGTCAACTACGCGAAGCTGAACTGCAGATGAATATTTGAAAGTGCAAATTCAATGTAGAAGAGACTGTTTTTCTAAAAGTCATTGTATCAGAATTAAATCTTCGTATGAATCTCAGCAAAGTAATAATCATAGTCAGCTGAATCACTTCAATCAATCTAAAAGAAATTCAAGACTTCGTGAGATTTATTAACTTCTATCATTGTTTCATTAAGAACTTCTTGAAGCTAGTAAAATCATTCACTCAGTTGACTAGAAAAAACACATCTTTTGTTTGAAACAATGTCTGTGTTTAAGTCTTTGACAATCTAAAGAAACAAGTCAGCTTAATCTCAGTACTTCGTCACTTTGATCTCAAACAACAAGCTATTCTGAAGATCGATGCTTTAAACTATGTAAAAGATGAAATACTATCTCAGTATGATGATGAGAGAGTTCTTCATTCAATGATCTTCTACAGTAAAAGCATGATTCTTGCTGAAATCAATTATCACATTTATGACAAGAAATTACTAGTCATTATTCAATGTTTCAAACATTGATGACTTGAGCTAAAGTGCATTAAACTACTCATTCAGATGTTCATTGATCATCAAACTTTGAAAATTTTCATGAAAAACAAACAGTTGAGTCAATGACAAGTCAACTATCTGAACATTCTATCAAAGTTTAACTTTCAGATCATCTTTAAATCAGACAAAATGAACGTTAAAGTTGATGCTTTAATCAGAATGTTTCTAGTGAACATTTCTGAATTAACTTAGTGTTTTGAAGATCATTTTTAAACTATTCTGATTCTTGATAAAGTTGATGTTCTATTTATTGAATTGAAAGCAAATTTCTATTAACAAGTACAAATAATCAATTAAATCGATGAGCTCTGCAGCAAATATAAACAAGCTATGAATAAACATAAGCTCAAATTTCATATCACTAAACTGAAGAACTGCAAAATCATTAATGACATTCTATTTAGAAAAGATCTACTGTAAATCTTTGAGAACATGCATACGAAATTATTACAAGAAGTGCATGATCAATCTTCAATCTCTCATCTCAACAATAAATGAATCATTAATCTAGTTCAACGTTTCTACTATTAATCAGATCAGTGAGCTACTATTCAATAATACATTTGAAACTGTCATGCTTGTCAGCGAAGCAAAGTTTCTAGAAATAGCATCAATGAACTTCATCATTCTCTCTTGATTTCACAGAAACGCTGAAAAGATATAACTATGAACTTCATCATTGAACTATCTTTGTCAGAAGACTATAACATTATTTGCATAATCATATGTTATCTCATCAAAGAACGTTACTATGTTCTCTGTCATTAAAAAGATGATGACATCTCAATCAAAGAAATGATTTGAATCATGCTATGAAACGTTTATTAACTGCATGATCTACTCAGTTCTATTGTTTCAAACAGAGACTCTTAATTCATATTGACTATATGAAAAAGTCTTTGCAAGCGACTGAGAATTACAGTTAATCTATTCACAGTTTATCATTTTGAAATCAATGATCAATCAGAATGAGTCAATCAAGACATTGAATGCAAACTTAGAATTTACTGCAATTACATGCATAACAACTGAGTCAAATGAATATTTATGATGAAATTCAGTGACAATTTCAATATCTTTTTAATCACTTCAATGACTTTCTTCTACTTTAATAAAGAATTTCACTCTTGAATGAGTTTGATTTAAATATGACTGATTATGAAACAACTTGTGAACGACTTGAAGCTAGAAAAGCAGATGATATTGTCATTCAAATGAAAGAGCTACTGAACTTTGATCATCAATAATTGAAAAAGACAAAGCTGATTGTTGAAGTTCAGATCAATAAACATAAATGAAACGTCATTTATGAGATAAATGACTGAGTTTGACTATCTTTCAAAAACGTCAAGACAACAAGACTCTGCAAAGATTTGAAAAACAAACAGCTAAATCTTTATCAAATTACTGTCAAAGTGAATATCTTCTATCATCTTCATTTATCAATCAGCATGAAGCATCTGCATTTGATGTTCAGCTCGAAGCTACTGCAATCATATTCAGAAGACTCTTTATCAGAACAGCATTCAGAATTATTCAGATCAATTACTATTAAAGATGATGAACATTGAAAGATAGATGATATATTAAACTTCAGATACTATTGAGATCAAATACAGTACAAAGTCAAATGAACAAATCTAGATAAAAATGATGAATGATACTATGTCAATAAAGAGAAATTCAATGATTCAGAGAAAGTGTTGAACGAATTTCATAAGTTATATTCAAACAAATCGCGCTAAACATCGAAATAACTATCAACAAAAGTGAGCAAATGAACTACATTCATGCAAACATGAATTTTCAAAGAAAGAAATAATGTTACAAGCGTATCAAGATTGAACAAGACTGAAGCTTTAATCAATTCACATCAGATTTAACTCAAAGATGACTCAGATATGACTCAGATATGACTCAAATATGACTCAAATATGACTTAACATTTTTTTTCTTTCTCAACATTCTTTTCTTTCATCAACATTTTATTCATTTACATCATATTCTTCTTATGTCATAAACACATTTCTTTCAAGTTTAACGCAGTTTCTGAACATTATATAAATAAAAGCTTTTGTATCAATCTTTTTCTGTATTCTTAATATTCAATTATAGCTATTTCTAAAGATCAAGCACTATTAATTCTGATCTTCATTAATTGTATCATTTAAACATGATTCTGACACTCTGAACTGCTGACGAGAAGTCTCAATGATGATTTCAAAACATCATTATTTCTCGTCAGAAGAACATTTGCTTTCGCAAGAATATTGAGTCAAGATTTACTACTGTTGCTAAAACTTAAAAAGATGTTAATTCTTGCAAAAACATTGAATCAAGATTTATTACTGTTGCTGAAACTAAAGAAAATGTTTGTTCTTGCAAGAACATTAAGTCAACATTTACTACTATCACTGAAACTAGAAAAGACATCTGCTTTTGCAAAAACATTGAGTTGATGTTTATCATTATTGCTGAGATTGAGAGAAACATCATTCAGATGAGATGAAAACGCAGAAGAACAAATTTTTCTGCTGAAGAAAGTGAATGTTTGATCATAAGTCAGAGCGAAAGTTCAACTATGTGTTGTTTCGCTGATGAAAGTAAATGTTTGATCATGAGTCAGAGCAAAGTTTCGATCATGTGTCATTCTGCTAGAAAGAATGAATGTTTGATCATGAGTCAAAGCAAGAGTTCAACTATGTGTTATTTTGCTGACAAAAATGAATGTTTAATCATGAGTCAGAGCAGAATTTCAACTATGCATCGTTCTGTTGAGAAAAGCAAATGTTTAATTATGAATCAGAGCAGAGTTTCAACTATGCATCATTCTGTCAAGAAGAATGAATGTTTGATCATGAATCAAAGCAAAGATTCAACTATGCATTATTCTGTTAAGAAGAGCAAATGTTTGATCATGAGTCAGAACAGAATTTCGATCATGTGTCGTTCTGCTGAGAAAAGTGAATGTTTAATCATGAGTCAAAACAGAGATTCAACTATGCATTGTTCTGCTAAAGAAATGAAGAAAGCTTTATTCACAAGAGAGAAAGTGAACACATCAGAGAATCATTTTGTTGCAACTCAGAATGATTCAAATGAAACAGATGACGCAGTCTTGAAATTTATGAAAATTTATAAATGTTTCAATTCATTGATACAAAATGATGTTCTGATCTCAAGCTTTGTCAACTTTGCAAACTACTTTTTCAAGAATCTAACTCAACTGATCTGCAAACAACAGAAAACAAATCATCTCATCATTACAGTATAAGAATTAATGAAAAAGAAAAACTCAAGCATGTGCAATATTAAGATTGACTTCAGCGTCTTCATGATCAACTGATCAAAGAAAATCACAAATGTCATCATGCTATTTCAAGAATTTATTTATGTCTTTGCATAAAATGAATTTAGAGCAAAGATTATGAGATGACATCATGACAGCTTTCTTGCAAAACATCTCAATTTTCAACGATGTTTAAAGCTTGTTCAATAAATTTTCAACTGATCATTTGCAAATAAAAACATTAAGAAATACTGCAGAATCTGTAAATTATGTCAGCAACATAAAACATTATGTCACAGAATTTGAAGACTTCTGAATAATTTGCTCATTTCTTGAAGAATATGAGAAAGCATCATTATGAACTTCATCATCAATCTTTCTGATAGCACAAACGTCTCAGACATTCTCTACAACAGCATTATGATTGTAGTTGATCATCTTTTCAAGATGATGCACTACATTTTTACTTGAAAGACAATAATTACTTTCAATCTGATTAATCTCTTTCTTGACAGAGTAGTTTGATATCATGAGACTTTTAATGATATAGTTTCTGACAAAGATTTTGTATTTACATCACACTTTTGAACGTCGCTGTGCTATCATCTTCTGATCAAGTGAAAACTTAGCATTGCATTTCATTCTTGCATTAATGATCAAATTGAAAGACAAAATTAAATTCTTGAGACTTATCTTTGAGCATACTGCAATAATGTTTAAAACGATTGAGTTTATCTTCTTGTCATGACTGAATTCTTCTACAATAACAGCGTTTACATTGCAACATCAATAACATCATTCTTTGCAATCATAGAAAGACATTCAAGAATGAAGTTCAGCGTCAAGAATCATTCAAAGAAATCAGAGTCAGTTACAAACTACGTAATGAGAATGAAAAGATTGCACAAGAATCTTTGCTACAGACTTGCAGAGACAAATGTCGATTATATGACTCAGCATGATAAAAAATACTTTGCTAAAATGTATCTTGTTAATCAGTTAATGTGATTGAATGTCAAGAACATTCAAATCAAGAAGTCTTTCAAGAAACTTGAAGTTAAAAGATACAAATCATACAAAATTTTAAAGCATCTGAACAGACAAGTTTATCATCTGAAACTGTCTTCAAAGATGCACATACATTTGATATTCAATGTCAACTTGCTGAAATCTTTCTGTTCAAAAGAGAAAAAATCAAATGAGTCGCTCATGAAAGATCTTGAGCTAAAGAAAGAAGTACATGATAGCTGAAAGATCAATGACATACTGAATAGTTGTATACAGATTAATCAGTTATAATATCTGCTTAACTGAAAGAACTTTGAAGCTTCAGAAAATATCTGAGAATCATCAAACTGTCTTGATAATTGCAAGATTCTATTGAGATTCTTTTATTGCAAACATTTCATCAAGCTTGAAAGTAAATCATTAACGTTGTCACGAAAGATCACAAGTATGCATAAAACGAAGTAAAAAGATTGATAGTTATTTAGCTATCATTAAAAAGAAAAAAAGAAAAGAAAAACAAGACTTTCTTACTCAATCATTCTCATCAATACTTGAATCAACAGTCTAAAAAAGTCGTTAGCAAATGCAGAAATTGATACATGAATAACTTATGAGTTTCATATGATATGTGTATCATTCAGCTTTCACTTTCTTGAAAATTCAAAAATTGATGAAAGTAAACTTTTGCAACTATTAGTCAGATAGCATAAAACACGCACAAGTTATTATATTGACAGAATGAATGAAATAAGAAACTCATATCAAAGCTCACTGCATTCTTCATCTCTTCAATGATAAATTGCGTGATCAACGTCAAAGATGAAAGAAGAAAAGAAGTCATCAATGAAAATGAATCAGACAAAAGCGAAGCATTCTTCATCTTTTCAATGATAGACTGCGTGATTAACATCAAAGATGAGATGAAAGAAGAAATCATTGACAGAAATGAATCAAACGAGAACAAAGATAGAAAGATATAAGAAAGTGAAGAAAATAAGAATGAAAACAACATTACAGAAGAACATGTTTCAATTGCAACAGAAACATTCTGATCTTTCAAATGCATTGCAAGAAGAATCAGAGCACTCTGAGTCTGAATGATTAAGACAAGTCAAAGATTGTCATAGTTTTCAATCTGCTTTCCCAAATCTTCAATGATCTTGTTCTGTCTTGCAATTTGACACAGAAGATCATTGATTCAAGTTTCTTGTATTCTCATTTGCTTTCACATCTTTCTGCAATTGATAGTTGCATCTTCAACATTTTTCTTCATTTTGCTGATGTCATTTTTGTTTATCTTGATATTAAGAACGAAAGAGTGCAGCTTCTTCTCAATATACTCTTCAAATTCAAGAAACATCTGACTCTGAGCTGAATTGAAAGAAAGATTGCAAGAAACAATCATCATCTTCTTAATCACAAACTCAGAATCAGATGCAACAAAGAATAAAGAAAAACTTATGCAAGATCAAGAAGAAAAAGAGCTTAAACAAAGTAATGAAGAGACAGAACTGACGAGATTGAACTCAAAATCAGATGTAATCTTGACATGAAAAGAGTTTAAGCAAGATAAAGAAGTGTTTAAATCAGATGAAGAGAAGGCAAAGCTGATAGAAATGAGCATCAAGTCATTCTCAAGTGCTTTAAAAAGCATCAATTAATCATTTAATTTTTGCATCTTGAAGCTATTAAAAATTATACTTATGATTCATATTGACAATTTGTCTCAAATACTGCGCATAAAGCGCATTTCTTTAAGTTCTTTTCAATAGAAAATTTAATCTTAATACATTTAACATCTTTTTTAACGCATTTTTTACATCTTTTTACTGAAACATTCTTGTAATATACATTAATAGCGATTTTATAATGCTAAACTGAAGAAGATAGATTCTTCATGTAAATGAGCATAATAAAGATGATGAAAGATGCGCAAGAATAATCATCAGCAACAGACAAAGCAATCAGATCAGAGACAACAGAATCAACAGCAGATGAAGTGTACAAATGAAAAATGAGTACATTTCTGAATCAAAGAAATAAAAATGACAAAACACTTCAATGATCTTCTTTCTTTCTTATCTTCAGACGCGAAATGATCAGCTTATTGCACATCAAATCAAGAATCTGATTTATACTCACTACTATCATGATACTCAATAAAATCATACAGAACTACTTTACAGAATGAATAAAAAATCAAGTAAGATAATAAAATGAAGATTAAATGTAAGAATGAAAGTTGAAGAAGAAAGAAGATCAGACAAAAGATAAAAGAGATGAGTTAATAAAAATTTACTACTTCACAATAAATAAACATGAATATTGATGATCATCATCATCACGCTAGTCACAATAAACAACAAAAGCATCACTTGTCTGTTCATTGTTTACTTTTACTATCTGATACTATCTTTTGCTTATTGTCTGCTTCTACTATTAAGCATCATTTACAGAAAAAAACTTCAAATTGAGCAAATCTCAATTTTCATCATAATTGTTATCATGAGAATTCAAGTTTAGTCAATGTGCATGCATTAATGAAAAAGAGCATCAAGATTATGATCACATTGTGCATGAAGCGACAGTTAAAATATAATGAGACAATGAAATAATAGTCAGAATTCAGATCTACGAGATTCAAAGAATAAACATGAACAATACTGCTGATTGTTTAAAGACTTTATGTAAGTTACAAAGAATACTCAGTCTACATTTATGAAAATCAGAAGATAAAGAATATGCTATTGAACTCAATGCTTGCGCTATCAAAAGAAAATCTTGAAAACATAATGATACACAGTGAATTCTGATATCATGCATTGCATGAAGAAATGAAGCAATTTAACAATGAGAACGTTGTTATTAAGAAGAGAAATAATTGTCAGAATTCAAATCTATGAAAGTCAAAGTTCTTCAAAGAATAAAGAATAAATATGAGAATTATTCTTCAATGCTATCATCAAGCTCTTAAACAAGAATCTGAATTTATAAGAATTGAAGCACTGAGTCTACAAGAAACTTTACTGCTGATTCTCAGAAACACTGAATTTATGAAAATCTTTATCATTGATTCTCAAAAGCTCTGAATCTACAAGAATTTAAATCACATACAAATTTCAACATTTCATCAATGATAAAAGTTCAAGTCACATATAATCTTCGAGAGATTTCACATGAATTGCATGTAATCTTGCTGATCTCATTAACAATGCTTGAACTTAGTTTTTTGAATATATAAAGAAGAGTTCACTTGTGTATTTTATAGTCTAATATTAACTTTCTATATGAATAAATATTATTAAGCTACTATTAAATTTGATCATATTATTTAAATGCATATTCTTTAGTGTGACTGCGCGTTTCTCAAGCTACTCACAATATATTAAATGCAGTATATTCAGTGTTTCTTATGTGATTTATTCAGTGCTTCATATGTGATTTATTCAATGCTTCATATATAATTTATTTAATGCTTCATATGTAGTATGTTCAATGCTTTATATGCAATCTATTCAGTGCTTCATATACAATCTATTCAATGCTTCATATATAGTATATTCAGTGTCTTTTATATGATTTATTCAGTGCTTCATATATAATTTACTCAATGCTTCATATATAATATATTCAATGCTTCATATGTAGTACATTTGATGCTTCATATGTGATTTACTTAATGCTTTATATGTAGTATATTTAGTGCTTCATATATAGTACATTCGACTGACAACGAGATTCATCTGTTCATGATGTCGATTACAAACCTTTTGATTCTATTCTGTGTTCGAATAGAAGTCAGAAGAGTCAAGAGATCTCAATTCAACGCAATTTGAACGATGTTAGAATGTTGCGTGAGCAGAAAAGTCAATCGTGCAGAGTTTTCACTCACGCGACAACATTCTTTCTAACAGTCACAATCGATCTACGAGAATGATTGATGACATGTCGATGTCAGTAAGAGATGAAAAAATATCTAGTGAAATAGTCGTTCTCAGTATGAGAGTCGTGACTACAAGTGGTCGAAGAATTTACGATTCGTCGACTGCGTCAATATACTGAAACGTCTTCATCACATCGACAGTGCCGTTGAGTAATTGATGAAAAGATATCAGGTAGAATAGTCGTTCTCAGTCTGAGAGTCGTGACTACAGTGCTTGAAGAAGTAGTGACTCGTCAATCACGCTGATATACTGAAAAGACTTGAGCTCACCTTCTTTACTTGACGTCAAGTCATTCATCTATCTACGTGAAAAATCAAGAGCTCAAGAGAACGATCAGAATGCATTCTCTTTCATCGATCAGAGTCAAACATCAAACGATTGCGATCGCACGTCTATACTAACAATTCATTCAACATCTACGTGACACAAGTCAAATCAAGAGAAGAAAAGAATTACTCAGTACAATCACACTCTATCTTCTCATCGTGTGCATCTCTCTTTCATCACATATTTCTCTGCGCAATGAATGACAATCATTGAGTAAGAGTACACAGCTCTACGTACGTTACAATCACGAGCATCACGAGTGCAAAGAAAACGTCTTTCATCTTCGAATCGAAGATCGAATCGAGACATCGTTGTATAGAATATCGTCAATGAAGAGCAGAGCAAAGACGATGCGTCATAATCAAACAGCACAGACACTCTCATCAAGAGTTTACTCGAGCGTCACGCGCTGAATAGAAGCTATAGATTCATTACTTGATAACACAGTGTCAATCTCATTGTTTCGACTGCGTGAAGCAGTTATATAGACGACGAGTGATTTTCTTTCTCAGAGAGTTTTGTTCACTCGATATAAGTAGCATAGAGTCTCTCATGAGTCGAGTCTAAATCGATGTCACAAGAATGTATGAATTACAATTACAATTACAATATAGTACATTCAATGCTTCATATGTAATCTACTCAATGCTTCATATGTAGTATCTTCAATGCTTCATATGTGATTTACTCAATGCTTCATATATAGTATATTTAATGCTTCATATGTGATTTACTCAGTGCTTTACATATGATTTATTCAATGTTTCATATGTGATCTACTTAGTGCTTTATATGTAGTATATTCGATGCTTCATACATGATCTACTTCGTGCTTTATATGTAGTATATGTGATCTATTCAGTAAGTTGCATAAGAATACTAGATAAATCACATATAAAGCATTAAATATATCATATATGAAGCATTTCATTGACTTTCTCATTGACTTTCTCATTGACTTTCTCATTGACTTTCTCTTTGACTTTCTCTAAATCACATATGAAGCATCTCATTGACTTCTTCATTGACTTTCTCATTAACTTTCTCATTGACTTTCGATAAATCACATATGAAGCACTAAATATACTACATATAAAGCATTGAGTAGATCACATATTGTCATGATGTCAAATCATCAACTCAATTTAAAACATAAATCGTTGATATTTTAAATAATCTTGATTCATTGAACTAGTTCAATAAATCAAGTCATCAATCTAGTCATCATCATCTTAATTTAATCTCAGCAATTCTGTTTTGATTATCTCAGTTGTATGCACAAACTTCTGCAATTTTAAGTCAATAAAACTACTGTCTAATCTTGATTCTGCTCAATTCATGTATATAAAAGTTGAACTTTCGTTCTTTTCTTTCACTCTTTGTCTTTCATCTTGTATATTATTTGATGTATTGTCTTGTATCTAGATTTTATCAAAGTAATAATAATAATATCAGTCTTTTATATTGATAGTATCTCTAGTTTAGCTCAGTTTCTGACACATATGAAGCATCAAATGTACTACATATGAAGCATTGAATATATTACATATGAAGCACTAAGTAGATCACATATGAAGCACTGAATAGATCACATAAGAGACACTGAATATACTACATATGAAGCACTAAAAATACTACATATGAAGCACAAAGTATACTACATATGAAGTACTGAAAATACTACATATGAAGTATTGAATAGATTGTATATGAAGCATTGAGTAGATCACATATGAAGCATCGAATATACTACATATAAAGCACTGAGTAGATTACATATGAAACACTAAATATACTACATATGAAGCACTGAGTAAATCACATATGAAGTATCAAATGTACTATATATAAAGCACTATATATACTACATATAAAGCATTAAGTATACTACATATAAAGCACTGAAAATACTACATATGAAGCACTGAATAGATTACATATGAAGCATTGAGTAGATCACATATGAAGCATCAAATATACTACATATAAAGCATTGAGTAGATTACATATGAAACACTAAATATACTACATATGAAGCATTGAGTAAATCACATATGAAGCTGTCATGATGTCAGATCATCAACTCAATTTAAAACATAAATCATCAATATTTTAAATAATCTCAATTCATTGAATCAAGTCATCAATCTAGTCATCATCATCTTAATTTAATCTCAGCAATTCTGTTTTAATCATTTCAATTATTTTGCAATCTTAAGTCAATAAAACTACTGTTTAGTCTTGATTCTGCTCAATTCATGTATATAGAAGTTAAATTCTCATTCTTTTCTTTCACTTTTTATCTTTCGTCTTGTACATTATCTGATGTATTGTTCTGTATCTAGTTCAAGTAATATAATAATCAATTCTTTATATTGATAAAATCTTTAGTCTAGTTTAGTCTTTGACATTATGAAAGATTTACACTTCTTGCAACGTTTTCATACATTGAAATCTCATCTAGTTATCTTCTTGCTTAAATGAAGCAATCTCATCACTTCTTAATCAATGACAAGCGTGCTGTTGAACAGTTCACTTAAAGTGTGATTGAAAACTCAGTTGAAGTCTTTCACGCAATGCGCGAGCTTCAAAATCAAGTTCAACAACATGACATCATCATTTCATTCTCATTCATTGCTTCTAATTCTTCAGTTTATCAAGAATTGAATTCTCAGTTTCTTGCAACAATAGCTCAGATCATTGCATAAACTTTGCACAATCAATCTTTCTTTGACATTTAGGTTTCTGCAAACTTTGTTGCTGTCTCAATCTTCATTAAATTCAAAAAGCTTCTCAATATATCTGAGTATGAAAGAGACAAAGATTGTTTAAATGTCTGAAAGCAGAGTTTGATACAGCGCATAAACATAAACAATGATCATTACTTCTTTCATTGAGCTAAGATCATTTATATTGAGTCACGACTTATCATAAATAAGAAGACTCACAATTTAATGAGTCAATATCAAATCAATGATCTTTGTATCATTTTCATCTTTGCAGATTAACAACATAAGTTGCATCATTGCTGCAACAACTTTTTCAAGACAGAAGATGCTCATTTATATCTTCGTGAAACTTTAAAGCAAGACATGAATAGCTTTGTTAACTACTACAATTTCTTTTATCAAAAGAAAGAATATTCTTTAATGAAAAATTTCTCATTGATTGACTGTCTGAAGCGCAATGTCAATTATTTCACTCAAGTCATTGCTTTCTTCTGACGAAATCTTGATGAAACTCAATCATTCATTTTTCATCAATGAGTTCAAGCATTTTTTGACATCGACGAAGAGCTTCAGCAGCTTAAGCATCATCAATCTCGCTTCGTCTTCATCATCATCTTGTTCATCAAAGTCAAGAGCATCTTTGCGTTGACTAGTAAATTTTTGAATTCAAAGATCATCATCTCTGTGACTGTTGTTTTGACAGTATCTTCATCTCTTTCTTTCTTGTTTCTTGATGAGTCAATGAATTTAAGCTTTGTCATTATCATCATTCAAGATAAGACTCTGATCGTTTCTGAGATCAAGAAAATTTGCAACAAGTGAAAGCTATGCTACTACTGCAAATTGCAACATTTGAGCAAAATCATTAAAGAATGCTCAAATAAGAAGTTTTTCACTCTGCATATCATGAACGTTTATGACAGTGATGTCATCAATATAAATGAAGAAATCTTGCTGTCTGCGAGAAAAGTTTAGTTTCTGAGCTAAGTTATGCTCAAAGATCTGTATACATATCATCTTGTTTACTAGTCTCAATCTTCTCATTCTCACTTCAATCATATAGAAAGTTTTTTGCTAAATCTGTCTTGAAACTCTTTGAATTTGATTCAACATTCAAAGATAGTCACATAATAATATTCTGTATTTTACGTCAAGCTCAATCTAGAGTTCTCACTCTTACTCTGATTGAAAGTGAAGTTTTCACTTATGTCTTTATAAATAAATTCTTCACTCAACAACATCATTTCTTCTTGCATCAATTAACTCACTTTCACAGACTTTAAGAATTTGATGATCAAGTCGCTTTAATTGATGACATTACTTATGTTGTTGAAATCACAATGATTTTTAATGAACACATTGAAAGACTATTCTTTTATATCATTAAATTAAGTCAGTATTTCATCATCATGAATCTATCATGACTTCATCATCACGTCATTGATGTTAATTTTGAGCATAATATTCTCATCTTGTCTTTCTTCTTCTATCTTAATCATTATTATTCATTTCTCGTCAAGATCTATGATCTTAATCAACAAGAAAAAAAATTCTCATTTGAAGTTAACAAAGTAACTTTCTCTCAGTCTCGCTCTCAATTCACTCACAAGAAGCAACTCAGTTCATGAATCATTCACAAGAAGCAATTCAGCATTCAGTTCGCTTGCAAGAAGCAATCTAGTTTCTCATTCACTTAAAAGAAGCAACTTAGTTTTCAGTTTGCTTGCAAGAAGCAACTCAGTTTCTCATTCACTTAAAAGAAGCAACTCAGTTTTCAGTTTGCTCACAAGAAGCAATTCAGTTCTCAATTCACTTGCAAGAAGTAACTCAGTTTTTTATCTGCTCACAAGAAGCAATCTAATCTCTCGTTTGCTTATGAGAAGTCAACTAATATTCAGCTCATTCACAAGAAACAAACTTCGTTCAGTCTTGTTTCTCATCTGAAACAAGAAACTTCTAGTTGTATTCTTCAAGTTATTCAAAAAGAATACTCATCAAAAATCAAGTGGCAAAATTCTTTCTTCTTTAGAACTTTTGTTATTTCTTGAACAGATCAATTCAATTAATCTTTTATACAACTTGACATAGTTGAGTTGAGAGCTTGAAGCTTTGATCATGCTGCTCATGTCAAAGACATTGAAGTGTTTAGCATCACTTTAAAAGAAATCGATGTTTTCTTGAATCTTGAATCAATCTCGTCTTCTAATCTAAACTCTGATGAGTCAAAATCGCGTCACGCAACTTTGACTGTTCATTCAAAGAACAGTTCAACTCTTGCTCAGTTTCTGTCTCATCTTCAAGACAGTATGTATAATAAGAATCATCATCTAAATCTTTATCAAATGAAAAAGAAATTTCATTTGACTGCATTTACGACACAAGAAGATCTTGAAGTTTATTAACAAAGTAAGAACGTTGATTCAGTCACAATTTTATCGTTCAGATATTTTGAGTTTCTAAACATTTTCTTCAAGAAAAACGTTGATATCTTATCTTTGCATCAAGCTCATGATCATGTCATACATCTTAAAGAAGATGCTCAACTTTCAATCTTCGCTTTGTACAACATGAGTCATGATGAAATTCTAGAATTTTGTTGTTATCTGAATAAAAATTTGAGCAAAGATTTTATTCAAGTCAGTCACTTTCAGATGATTATCTCTGTTCTCTTCATTAAGAAACTTGAAAAAAAAATTTGCTTCTGCGTGAACTATTAAGATTTGAACACTATTACAATCAAGAATCAATATTCTTTATCTCTGATTTCAGAAACGTTGAATCATTTAAGTTGAGCTAAAATCTTTATTAAGCTGAATATCATCTCTGCATTCAATCAACTTTAAATGAAAGAAGAAGATGAAGTTCTCATCATCTTTCACACTCAATTTGAATTATTCAAGTATTTAGTCATGCTCTTTAATTTATGTAATGAGTCTGTCTTGTTTCAGAAGTACATCAACAATATTCTTTGCAAACATTTAAATAAGTTCTGTACAGCTTATCTGAATGACATCTTGATTTATTTCAACAATGAACTCAAGCACAAGATTCATGTCAAGCTCATTTTGTGAAAGCTGCAAGAAGCAGATCTTCAGATGAATATAATCAAATGCAAGTTTCACATCACTTAAGTTTCATATTTAGAATTGATAATCATCATTGAAGAGATTAAGATAAACTCTTCTAAGATAAACATCATTGTCAACTGATTCATTCTGATCAACGTTAAAAACGTTTAAAGTTTTCTAGATTTTGCGAACTTTTATAAAAGATTCATCTATGACTATAGTAGAATAACTATCTCGCTCACTCATTTCATCAGAAAAGATGTACTCTTTATCTGATTTCAGAAATGTCAAATTGCATTCAACACTCTTAAGAAAGTCTTCACTTTCAAGATTATTCTTCATCACTATAATTTAGATCACAAGATTGTGATAGAAATCAATGCTTTAAACTATGTGTTTAAAAACATTCTCTTTTAATATGATGAGAATGAAATTCTTCATTCAGTCGCTTACTTTTTGAAGAAGCATAACTCAGTTGAGTGTAACTACAAGATTTATAATAAAAAACTCATGATCATTGTTTGCACTTTCGAGAAATGATGATTGAAGCTTGAAGACTTTATTTACTCTGTCGAGATGATCACAAATCACAAAAATCTTGAGTATTTTATGTTAACTAAGCAGTTGAGTCATCATTAAGCTTGTTGAAGTGAGTTTCTATTTAGATTCAACTATCACATTACTTATTATCTCAACAAGATTAATGATAAGTTGAATGCTTTGACACGTCGCTCAGAAGATCTTTTTAAAAAGAGAAATACATTCAATTCTTAACATCAATATCAACATCAAACAATTTTGAAAACTTATGTTTTAGATTTTAATATTGTTAAGAATCTCATCTTCGATGTCTTTGACATCAAAGTCATGAAGTTTCAGTCACAAATCATCACTCTAGATTCAGTTCAGTTACATTTGTTCTCAGTTATTTCAGCATCTTTGCAAATTCTAGCTTTCATAAATCTAGAAATCAAAGAATTCAATGTTGAAAACATCAAGTCTCAGCTAGATCAAGACATTCTGAATCTTGATGAAGATTTTGCTGATACTCTTACTCAGACATTGTGAAAGCAAATCGAAATCAATGACAAATTCGCAGCTCAGATAATCAAAGTGCTTTGTAATGAAGCACGACATCACAACAAGATCTCTCTAGTCAAGTGTAAATAATATGAGAATCATCTGTACTTTCAAGAAAGAAAGTATATGCTCAACTCAAATAAACTACGTCTTTGTATCATTCAGCTCACTCATGATAGTGTCATTGATAATCACTCAGAAAAAGCAAAAAGTTATGAACTGATCAGTCAAGTCTACTGGTGATCAAACATTTATAAGTATGTTCAACGCTTCATACAAAACTATTATATGTGTACATGCTTCAAACTCTTTAAACAATGAACTTAAGAATGATTGCATTCTCTTTCAATCTTCAAATGTTGTTGACGTGATGTTTTCATGAATTATGTAAATTCTTTATCACTTAGTATCTTCATGAATATCACATATAAATATGTTCTAATCTTTGTTGATCATCTTATCAAAATGAGACATTTAGTTCTCACTACTTTTATGAAAGTTAAAGAAACTATCAATTGCTTTTATGCTCATGTTTGAAAACATCATAATTTATTCAAGTTCTTCATGTTTGATTAAAACATACAATTCATCTTTGATATTTGAAAGCATATGTGTAAAATGCTGAAGATAAATGCTAAGTTATCAACAACGTATCACTCTGAAATCAATGATCAAATCAAGAAAGTCAATGCTGTCATGAAGCATTATCTTTGAATCTTCGTCAACTACATGCAGAATGATTGAGCTAAGTGACTTTCTAAAGTCAAATTCATCATCAATAACACATCATCATTAATCACTTTAACATCACTCTTCTTGATCAATTTAAGTCAGAACTCATGTTTAAACTTCAAGTCTTTTAAGTTTCTGCTTGAGAATCTTATGTTTTAAGCTTGAGACAAGTTAATCAATGTTGAAGAGTTCATCAAGAAGATAAAGAAACTAACTGAGCATCTACGTGATGAGATGCTTATAACTCAAATCATTTATGAATTTAATGTCAATCTCTCTCGTCATTCTTGTTTTAAATACTTTGTTGAAGATGAAGTTTAACTGAATGTTTGCAATCTCAGCATTGCTCATTTTGCTGTCAAGTTAAATGATCATAATGTTGACTTCTTCAAGATCAAGCATGTTTTCAAGAATAATTCTCTGATCATTAAGTTAAATCTTTCAACATTCATGAAGATTCATTTAGTTTTTCATGTTACTTTTTTAAATCATATTGCAAATGATCTTCTTTCAAATCAACATCAGAAATCTTAAAAATTCATTATTATTAAGAATGACAAAAGATTCTGATATGTAAACAGCATACTAAACTTCAAGCGTGATAAACACTATAGCTCATCTTTGCTCAAGTATTACATCAATTGAAAAAATCACTTCTTTACTTAAAAGTCTTTTCATCTTCTGAATAATTGTAAGCAAGCGCTCAATGAATATCATCTCGTCAACTCTGTCGTTGAAGAATCACATGTACTGTTATGTGTAATATCTCAATGTCAATGTCAAGAACTTTAAGTTTAATTTTTATCATCTCAATTCAGCTCAGATCTGACTCAGATCTTGTTTAAATCTGACTCAGATTTGACTCAGATGTATTTCAGTCTCATCTGTGCATCATTATATTAAACTATGTTTCGTCTTTCTCTTACTTAAGTCTGACTCAGATCTTGTTTAGATCTGATTCAGATATCTTGTTTAAATTTGACTCAGATATCTTGTTTAAATTTGACTCAGATATCTTGTTTAAATTTGACTCAGATGTGATTTAAATGTGTTTCAATTTCTGTGCATCATCACGTTAAAATGCGTCTCATCTCATCTTGTTCTTCAGACATCTTGCTCAGATCTGACTCAGATGTGACTCAGATTTATTCTAGTTTCATCTGTGCTTCATTACATTAAAATGCATTCACATCAATTTTCATCTCATTTCAGTCTTCATCTTTGATTCTTTCTCATTTCATCTTGTTTCTTCTCATCATCTTGCAGAAGCTCAGTCTTGAAGAGAGAAGTTACTGTCATGATATCAGATCATTAATTTAATTTAGAACATAAATCATTGATATCTTAAATAATCTTAATTCATTGAATCAAGTCATCAATTTAGTCATCATCATCTTAATCTAGTTTCAGCAATTCTGTTTCAATCATCTCAATCGTTTTGCAATCTTAAGTCAATAAAACTACTGTCTAGTCTTGATTCTGCTCGATTCATGTATATAAAAGTTGAGCTCTTGTTCTTTTCTTTCACTCTTTGTCTTTTGTCTTGTACATTATTTGATGTATTGTTCTGTATTTAGTTCAAGTAATATAATAATCAATTCTTTATATTGATAGAATCTTTAGTCTAGTCTAGTTTCTGACAGAAGCATCGAATGTACTATATATGAAGCACTAGATATACTACATATAAAGCATTGAGTAGATCACATATGAAGCATCAAATGTACTATATATGAAGTATTGAATAGATTGCATATAAAGCACTGAATAGATCACATATGAAGCACTGAATAGATCACATAAAAGACATTGAATATACTACATATGAAGCACTGAATAGATTGCATATGAAGCATTGAATATACTACATATGAAGCACTGAATAGATTGTATATGAAGCACTGAATATACTACATATAAAGCATTGAATAGATTGCATATAAAGCATTGAATATACTTCATATAGCACTGAGAAAGAGAGGCAGTGAGATTGATTTTACAATTTGAAGATTTACCACTAATTTTGGTGAGGCGCTCGACAAATTCTAAGAAACGGCACAGGTTTCGCATACCACGATAGCTTCAAAAATGAAGCTTGGGGATGTTTTGGGGGTGTGGGGATATTTGCTCTATTTGCACCAAATTTGAGGCTGATTTGTGGGTTTTCCCCGCCAAATTCGCTAAAACCCGAAAACTGAACCAGACTTTCGGATACAACGATATATCTAATATACATTCAGAGGTCAAAGGACGTTCATTGAAGCGAACCCTAACCTTTTCGGGCGCGTCACTACTAATATGTCATCCCCCCCCCTCGGCTCCCTTATACGCACGAGTCTCTTAGACATTGTCGCAAGTGAGTCATTCAGCCCGTAGTCGTGCAGGT
>JAABUV010002347.1_pt1 | contig 25810 bp, 26 predicted proteins | sample 5559971 | NCBI WGS metagenome assembly JAABUV01 (sample SAMN10711881, study PRJNA513362) | rock metagenome | isolation source: Antarctica rocks | place: Antarctica: Victoria Land, Knobhead nord | collected 2015-12-19
GGACCTGGCAGAACCGCCGGCACGCCTCCTCCCGCCCACCTACCGCGCGCAGCAAAGCGGGTGAGACTGCTGTGCATTGGTGCCCACACACATGCCCGGGCACCGCCTTCGGGGCGCGGGCCTGCCCCCGGCGCGGCCGCGTACGGCTGCTACCGCGGTACCGCGAAAAAGGCTGCGAACAGCAACCCGCTTCGCCACCGCCGATGGACGGGCGATCGCGCACATCAGCGACACAAGGATCAGCTCGGTGATCCAGATATGGACCGGATTCAGGGCAAGAGGTACCCTGAGAACTGCCTGCCACGGCAAGTTCCCTTCTGGGAGCACCTGGTTGTCGAGTTCGTAGCTCGACAGCCCTAGTCGAATCGTCCGAACCCTCCCCTGCAAGGGAGGGTTTTCGGCGTCCTAGCGACTAGGGAGTGCCAGGTGTGAAATGTGCAGTTGTGGAGTACGGCTGATCAGCCGCTCAGCTCACGCCGCCCGTGGCACCACCCCCTCCCCTAGCTCACATACCAGCTCATCGCGACCGAAGTGGGCCGCCATGAGGGCAGCGAGATTCAGGCGCCGAGAAAACTCGGCGGAGCCATGGTCCAGACGTAACCGGCCGATAGGTGTGGGCCGTCGCCTGCAAGGACAGGGCAGGCTCGGCACGCGCGCGCCGCCTTGGCGGCTGCAAGTTGAGCGGGCATCGGCAACCGCCATGGCAGGCACCGTCGCAGGCGGTGCTTGCCTTGCGCGGTGGAGAGGAGCGGCGTCACCAGGACGCGCCGAAGACACGGCGGGTCGCGCGTGAGCACCCAGTCGGAGCGGTGTAATGTCAACTCCAGTTCGTTCGACGAAGCCCTGCACCCAATTCGCGGCCAAACGAGATTGGGGTGTGGGGCTTCGTACTGCGCGGAGTCAGCCGGGCGGCTGACACCGGTGGTGCGGTCTAGGCGGCATTCGTCCGGCCCATCTCTGGGATCGGTTCCTGGCGCGGCCCGAGCACTTGGTCGGCCCACAGGGGACGGCCGGTGTCATCAAACTCATCCAACTGCACCAGCAACTCCATGTACTGACCGAGCGTGATGCCCAACGCGTCGGCAGCAGCGTTCGCCCGGGCCCGCGTGCTTTCGGGCACGCGGGCCTTCATTCCGACGAGTGGCGCCGCCGAACGTCTGCGCGTACGTCCGGGTCCTCCTGCAGGCATAGACACACCTTGCCTGAAGAGTGGAACCTATTGCCGCATCTGGTTCGGCGTGTCGAACCTAGGTCCTCGACCTTCGGGAGTCGAGGTGGCGCGTCGAGGTCGCAGTCCTGGAGCAGCGAGCCGATCCTGGATGTAGCCGAGCTGATGGGCCTGCCCCGCGGTCGTGCGGTGTTGCTGTCCTCGGGGAACAAGGCGGCCATGCTGCGGCTGGTGCCGTGGATGGAAGGTCCGCACACGCTGGCCGTGCAGGCGTCGCTGTCGCGGTGGGAACCGGCCGATCGCCGGGCGGAGCGGCTGCGGGCAGCCCACGAGTTCTCCGCCGATGCCGGCCCCGCCGAGGAGGACGATGGCGGTGTCCTGGTCGCGAAGGCAGCCCCACGGGGACGCAACCCCCTGCTGCCCCCGGCGGAATGAGCGCCAACGCACCCGCACCGGGAGGGGTCGCAGCCCAGGAAACAGGGGTACCGGCCGTTCCTGCGCCCCCGGTGTACGCCGACGTCGAGGCGTTCGTGGTCGGGTTCCTGGCCCCCACCATCACCCGCAAACTCGTCGCCGGCGGTCGGGGGCTGACGTGGTGCCCGCAGTGGTGGATGCACGCCGAAGCCATCGCCCGGCTGATGGCCCTGTGGGAGGCGTGGGAAGCGCTGCGGCTGGACGGTGGCACCGCGATGGGCACTTGGTGGCGTGATCACTGCGGCCCCCAGCTGGGGGTGCTGATGAACGGCGAGGAAGGCCCGCTGCACCTGTGCAAACCCGATCACCACGGCGGCATCCCGGCACCGCTGAAATCCGCCCCCGCCCCACCGGACTGGTGGGGACCAGCCCCGAGCTGATCCTGACGCGCGGTCAGCCCTGCTGCCCCGGGTCGAGTCAGCGTCGTCAGGGCCGCATCGATCCTCTGGTGGACATCACTCGGACTCGGAAGCACCGAAGGGTCGGGTTTCCATCCGGAGCTCGCCCGGAGTTTCGCTCGGGGCCGGTGCTGTCGGTCCGTACTCGAAGAGTCACCACACGGTGCGCCGTGAGCGGCCGGGTACGTCGAGGTCGGGCACAAGACGAGGTCGCCGTGCGTTGAGTCCCAACACCGCTGCGCGCAGCACATCTGGCCGCACACCGGCGATCGCCACGACCGGCACGAAGGGAAATGCACGATGGCAACCGACTACGGCGCGCCACGCCGCACCGAATCCGACGACGTCGCCGAGGACTCCTTGGAGGAACTCAAAGAGCACCGCAACGACGCCGCAGCCTCCATCATCGACGTCGACGAGGCCGACACCGCGGAGTCCGTCGAACTACCGGGGGCGGACCTGTCCGGGGAGGAACTCTCGGTGCGCGTCGTGCCCAAGCAAGCCGACGAGTTCACCTGCTCGACCTGCTTCCTGGTCCACCACCGCCACCGCTACGCCGGCGAACGCGCAGGTCTACCAATCTGCCGCGACTGCGCGGCATCCCCCGGGGCCGCCCTCCCCGCGACCTGGAGTGTGCTCTCGCTTCATCCGCACGCTTTTCCTCGTCACGTCGGCCCAGGCAGCAGAAACCGGTAACCGGCTGCGCCGGTTACCCGAAAGAACACTGCGCGGTTGAACGTGGTGCGCGCCGTTCACCGGGTGCGCCAGCACCGCGGCGCTGCCATGGCCCAAGTTCCGCCTCTGCTTCTTCTCGGCACTTCCCGTTTGACCGGTCCGCTACTTCCGGGCTGGATCACGTTCGGGAGCCATCTACAGCACGCCGGCGGCGTCCAGGACACCGATCAGCGCGGAGGAGGCGACGGTGGTGGTGGTGGTGGTGGTGTAGATGGCGGTGGTGCGCGGGTCGGCATGCCCCATCAGCTGGCTGATCGCGGCCTGAGGCACTCCCCGCAGCGCCAAGGTGATCCCGTAGTGGTGGCGGAAGGAGTGCGCCGCGGCCCCGGCCGGCAGGCCCACCCCCGCCCGTAGGGCAATCGAGCGGAGCAGCCGGTCGAGGGTGCGGGGGGGTCAGCGGGCTGGTGTCGGTGCGCACGAACAGCAGGCTGGACCGCGTCGACTTGGGTCCGCCGCCGTCTGTCCTGCGGGCATCCAGCCAGGCATCGAGGGCCGCGACAGTAACGCCCGCCAGGGGGACGTCGCGTTGTCTGCCTCCCTTGGAGCGCCCGACCCGCCAGATCGGCCGCTCGTTACGGCGGTCGATCTCTGCGATCGTGGCGCCGCAGACTTCCTCGGCGCGGGCGCCGCTGCCGGCAAGAAAACGCAGCAGGGCAACGTCCCGGTCGGGCCAGAACATCCGCTGCCGATCGGTGGGCTCCTCTCGGGCAGCGGTGATCATCGCCTCGACAGCATCGGCGTCGACGGCACGAGGGCGGCGTTCGGTGCGGCGGGTGACCCGGAGCAGTTCGCTGTCGCAGGGGTCGCGGGTCAAGACACCTTGGCGGGTGAGCCAGCGCGGCGGGCAGTACATCGCCTTGACTCGTCGTGGACTGTCCACCGGCCCGCTGCTACGTGGTGTTCCAGGGGACTTACCCCGCAAATGTGCTCGGCTGTCTATTCAGCCCCCTACGTGTGTCCGCCTCGATTGGGCTCCTCGAGCGCATCCGGGGGTACACCCAACAGGCAGGATTACCCCGCCTGGCCACCACCGCGACCACTAGTACATCCTCGTCGCGTGAGGTCTGTCGGTGAACAGTTGATGCCGCTCCTGCTCGAGGAAATGCCGATTGACGACTTCGAGCGCGTGCTCAACGACGTCGGTCGGCAAGTCAGCGCCGAAGGGGCACATGCCGATGACGTCCGGCAGATCGAATTGGCGCGCGAGCTCCGGAAGGTGTTCGACAGGTACAAGAGGCGCGGCAGCGAACTCGCCGCACTTTACGAAACGGCCGGCGACCTATCCTCCCTGCGCGAGCCCGAGACGGTACTGCAGTCGATCGTCCGCCGCGGTCGGCAGCTGCTCGCGACGGACGTCGCCTACCTCATGCTGATCGACGAGGAACGCGGTGACACCTACATGCGGGTCACCGAGGGCACTGTCACATCAGACTTTATCGACATCCACCTTCGCCTCGGCGTAGGCCTCGGGGGCCTCGTCGCCCAGACCGCCGCACCCCACTGGACCGCGAACTACCTCGCAGATCACCGATACCTGCACGCGATTGACACGATCGTGGAAGACGAACGACTGATCGCGATCCTCGGCGTCCCGCTGAAGGTCGGACGCCGGGTCATCGGCGTCCTGTTCGCCGCGGATCGGCACCCCCGTTCTTTCGTGCAAGAGGAAATTTCACTGCTTTCCTCGCTCGCGTCGCACGCCGCGATTGCCATCGAGAATGCGTCTTTGTTCGAGGAAACGCAGGCGGCGCTCACCAGGCTGACCGAGGCGATGACGGAAATCGAGCGACACAACGAGGCGCTGGAGCGGGCCGCGGAAATACACGAGCAGCTGACGAACCTCGTTCTGGTCGGAGGCAGCGACCTCCAGCTTGCGCGTACGGTGGTCGACTGGCTCGGAGGCACGATCCTCGTGCTCGACCCGGAGACCAGGTTGGTCGCGCGCGCAGGAGAGCCAGCCGCAACACCGTGGTCAGTTATCGAGTCCGCAGGTTCCGTCATTGGCGCTAATGATGCTGAAGATGTCGTCGTCCTTCTCGACTGCGTCGCCGAGTCGCGACGTTCCGCCCAGGCAAGGATCAACGGCGCGCCGTGCCACGTGGTCCCAATTGTCGCGGGCGCCGACTCCTTCGGCTGGCTCGTCTTCATCGGTGAGCTGGGCGAGGCCGACACCCGCGCTGTGGAGCGCGCGGCGACCGTCACGGCTCTGCTCCACCTCAACCAGCGGGCCCGCGATGAAGCGGAGAACCGCGTCCGGGGCGAGCTCCTCGCGGAATTGCTCGGAGCGCCAGTCAGCGATGCCGCCGCCATCCAACGGCGTGCCGCGCTCGTTGGTGTCGACCTTTCCTGTGCCATGAGCGTCGCGGTCGCGCTTCCTGCCGCAAGCTCGGCGCTCACGCGCATCCAGATTGAGGCGGCGCGTATCGCGCGGACGGCGCATGGTCTGGTCACCACCCAGGGGGACCGCGTCGTCATGCTGCTGCCCGGGGCGGATCCCATCGCCGTGGCGACGAACACCGCACGCCGCCTCGAGCAGGTCCCTGGATGCCGGTCGACGGTCGGCGGAGCGGGCCCCGTCGCGGGACTGTCCGACGTGCCGCTTTGTGAGGGCCAGGCCAGCCGTTGCGCCAAAACGCTCGTGCTGCTCGGTCGCGAGGGGCAGGGCGCGACAGCGCAGCAGCTCGGGCTCTACGGCCTGCTGTTGAGCGAAGCCGACCAGGGCCAGGTCAAGTCGTTCATCGAGGCGACGCTCGGTCCGGTCGAGCAATACGACACGGAGCGTGGCACGGCCCTGCTCCAGAGCGTGGAGGGCTACTTCGACCACGACTGCAACGTCGCGCTCGCGGCTCACGACCTCTTCGTGCACCCCAACACGCTCTACCAGCGGTTGGACCGCGTCGATCAGATCCTCAGCGCCGGGTGGCGGACAGGAGACCGCGCGCTCGAGATACGGCTCGCCCTGCGCCTGCGCCGGCTGGCGAGCTGCTGAATCAATTGACCTAGGTGGAGCACCGGCCTCATCACCGCCCTACCATATGTGACGGTCGCCACATGCGAGCGGCATCTGGTGTGGAAGTGTCCATAGGTCGGGCCCGGGTGTATGCCTAGCGTTGCCTGAGTGATCCCCCGTCGTCAGGTTGACGAATTCAGTCCTCCCTGGGATACCTTTGCCTCCTTCTTTTTCGCCCGTGATGACCTTGATGGTGAGTTCCTCGTCGAACTCGACCACGAACGAGACACCCGTCGGACGTGGACTGTCGGGGCGTGGCAGACCCGTGTGGCGGCCACCGCCGACTGGCTCACGGTGCGGGGTGTGAGCCCGGGCGACGCGGTTGCCACGCTGGCCGGCAACAGCGCAGACGCCCTGGTGCTCGCCTACGGGTGCTGGGTTCTCGGCGCGTGCGTGGTGCCGCTCAACCCCGCCGACTCGCCGCAGCGGCAGCAGTACATTCTCGGTGACGCCGCAGCCGTCCTGCTTGTCCACACCGATGTAACCGGTGAGCTGGCTCACGAACTGCATCAGGCGACCGGGGTGATCGCCGTTGCGACGTCCGCGTTGCCGCAGCACGAGAACGGGTCGAAGGAGCGCGGGGATGCGGCAACCCGGCTGTTCTCCGGGACGCTCGACAGTAGCGGTGGGATGGCCGCGCCGGCGTTGCGGGTTTATACGAGCGGGACGACCGGTGACCCGAAGGGCGTCATTCTGACCGTCGCGAACCTGCTGACCGACTGCGATGCACTGGCTCTCCGACTGGACTGGCCAGCGGACACACGGGTCATCACCGTGCTCCCGGTCCACCATGTGAACGGCCTTGTCATCAGCGTCCTGCTGCCGTGGTACTCCCGGTTCTCGACGGTGCTGTGTGACCGGTTCCGCAGTGAGCTGTTCTGGACCGACGTCGCGCGTGAGAGGGTGACCGTCTGCAGCGTGGTCCCGTCCCTCCTCGAGTTTCTGCTGGGCGCGCCCGGGATCGTCCCGACTCATTTCCGCGAGTTCTTATCCGGCGCCGGACCGCTGCTGGTGGAGACCGCGCTCGACTTTGAGCAGCGCTTCTCGGTGCCGATCCGGCACTTGTACGGCCTGTCGGAGACGACGGCGGTGGTGACGCTGATGCCGCGGCTACCCGACACCGAGCGCTCGCGCTGGCACCGCGAGTACGGCTTCCCGAGCATCGGGCCGCCCCTTCCGCACGTGGAGGTTGCCGTGCTCGATGCGCAGGGCAATACGGTCGGTGCCACGGTGCGTGGCGAACTCGCGGCCCGGGGCGCGGTAGTGATGCGCGAGTACGCCTCGCAGCCACGCGCGACGGAGGAGGCGTTCCGTGGCGGCTGGTTCCACACAGGTGACGAGGGCTTCTGGGAGCAGGGGCCCGACGGGCAGCACTTCTTCTTCATCACCGGCCGGATCAAAGAGTTGATCATCCGCGGCGGCGCGAACATTTCGCCGTTCGAAGTTGACTCCGTGCTGCGCAGCCATCCCGCGGTGCGCCACGGAGTGGCGGTCCCGTTCGTAAACCGCTTCTACGGCGAGGAGATCGCGGCATACGTCGTCCGGGACGGCCAGGTGAGCGAGGAAGAGATCCTGGCGCACTGCGCGCGCTACCTCGACTTCGCGCGCTGCCCGAAAGTGGTGGTCTTCGGCGAGGACGTGCCCTACACCGCCACCGGCAAAGTCAAGCGCCTCGAACTGAAACAGCGGCTCGACCCCATCCTCAGCACGTACCGCGACGTCCAGTTCCGCCGATCCCGCACCGCAGCGACCTGAGCCACGACGGCACGACGAATCCCACGGCAGATTGAGCGATCCACCGAGTTTGACGAGAGGACGGCCAGATATGAGATACGGGTCACGAACGCATGGCAGCCGGAAGCGGATCGGCGTGGCCACGTGCGCCGGGGTGGTACTGCTGCTGCTCGCTTCTGCGTGTGGAGGCTCCTCCGGCTCCTCCAGCAGTGGCGGCAGCGGGCCCATCAACGTCGGCAGCATCCTCGACGAAACCGGACCCGTGAATATCTACGGCAAGGCGATGGCTGACGCCACCAAACTGGCCATCAAGGACATCAACGACAGCGGTGGTGTCCTAGGGCGGCAGCTCAATCTCGTGTCGTATGACGCGCAGTCAGAAAACGCCAAGTACACCCAGTACGCGACGAGCCTCGCCAGCCGCGACAAGGTCGCCGTGATGATGGGCGGCGTCACCAGCGCGTCGCGGGAGGCCATCCGGCCGGTCGCTGACCGCACCAAGACGTTGTACTTCTACAACGAGCAGTACGAGGGCGGGGTCTGCGACAAGGGCATGTTCAACACCGGCACCGTGCCCTCCCAGCAGTTGGCCGACCTGATCCCCTACGCCGTCCAGCACTACGGCAAGAAAGTCTACGTCGTTGCCGCGGACTACAACTACGGCCATATCTCCACCGACTGGGTGAAGAAGTACGCGGCGCAGGCCGGTGCCCAGGTCATCGGCTCCGATTTCGTTCCGCTCGAGAGCTCTAACTTCGGCGCGGTGATCAACAACCTGCAGGCCGCGCGCCCGGACGTCGTCATCTCGCTGCTCGTCGGCGGCAACCACATCGCGTTCTACCGGCAGTTCGCCGCAACCGGGCTCGCCAACTCGATGCACATCGCGTCGCCGACCTTCGGCCTCGGCAACGAGCAGGTCGTGCTCTCGCCCGCTGAATCGAAAGGCATCACGGTCGCTTACCCGTACTTCCAGGAGCTGCCCACACCGGCGAACACGAAGTTCGTTGACGCCTGGCACAAGGCCTACGGCGCGGACTATCCCTACATCACAGACTCAGCAGTCACCGTGTGGAACGGCTGGCACCTTTGGGCGAAGGCGGTCGAGCAGGCGAAGAGCGTTGACCGGGACAAGGTCACCGCTGCACTGGAATCCGGCGGTATCAGCATCGACGGGCCGAGCGGCAAGGTCACGATGGACGGGCCGTCGCACTCCGTCACGCAGAGCGTGAGCATCGCCCAGACGAACGCCACCCACGGCTTTGACGTGCTGCAGAGCAAGGCCAACGTGCCGCCCTCATATGAGCAGTCCGTGTGCGACCTTGTGAAGAACCCCAACACCGACAAGCAGTTCACTCCGTAATCCCCCTGAACGACTCCGACGTCACCTTCCGAAGCAGAGACCATGCAACCTGACCATCTGATCAACCTGGCCATCTCGCTGCTGACCAGCGTGGCGCTACTAGTCATCATCTCCGTCGGGCTCGCCGTGATCTTCGGGATGATGGGCGTCATTAACCTCGCCCACGGCGAGTTCCTTATGTTGGGTGCGTTCTTCACGCTCAGCGCGCAACGAGCGGGCCTCAACATCTGGCTCGCGATGCTCGTCGCGGCGGGCGGCGTCGGAGTCGTGGGCCTCGTCGTCGAACGGCTCCTCATCCGGTTCTTGTATGGCCGGCTCGCCGCGACGATGCTTGCCACCTGGGGGCTGAGCCTAATTCTCGTTCAAGCCGTCGTGCTCATCTACGGCCCGGCAACGCAAGGCATTCCCACCCCCTTAGGTAACTTCAAATTGGGTCGCTACTCGGTGTCGGAGTACAACCTTGTCCTCATCGCGGCTGCGGTCGCGTTGCTGGCGCTCGTCTACTGGGTGTTCACCCGAACGCGTTACGGCACAATGGCGCGCGCCGCGACCCAGCTGCCACACATGGCGTCCTCCATCGGTATCAACGCGAAACAGGTCAACATGCTCACGTTCGCGTTCGGTGCCGCGCTGGCAGGCGCCGGCGGGGCGCTGCTCGCTCCGTTGGTTGGCGTCGTGCCCAGTATGGGCCAGGCGTACGTCAGCCGCGCGTTCATGACCGTGGTGGTCGGTGGTCCCGGTGTGCTCACGGGCACCGCCTCGGCGGCTGGACTCCTCGGCAGCGTCGACTCGATCACCTCCAACCTGACGACGTCGTTCCTCGGAACAGCGGCGCTGCTCGTCGTAGCCATAGTCTTGCTGCGTGTCCTTCCGACCGGGATCTCCGGCCGCGTGGGGAGGCAGCTGTGAGCCACCCCCTGCCCGCGCCGCGTCCCACCGGCGCCCGCGGCGGGGTCCTGCGGAGGCTGCCCCGCGAGGTGACGATAGGACTGGGACTCATCGCCGTCGGTGCACTGCTCTCGTGGCAAGTCCCCGAGTACCGCGCGCAGGAGTGGACGTCGTGGATTATTTACGGCCTCCTCGCACTCAGCTTCACCTTCGTCTGGGGCCACGCCGGCATCTTCAGCTTCGGGCAGGCGGCCTTCTTCGGGATCGGTGCCTACGCCTACGGCGTCACCTCGATCGACCTGTCGACGCTGACCGGTGAGAGCATCAGCGCCCTCGTCGTCGCGGCCATCGTGGCCGCCCTCGCCGCCGCCTTCCTCGGCTACTTCATCTTCTACGGCAACGTCGGTGATGTATACGTCGCCATCATTACGCTCGCGGCCACGCTCGTGCTCCTCACGGTGATGTCGAGCACGGCGGACCCGAAGTATCACATCGGGACTGCACTACTCGGCGGCTACAACGGGATGGCGGGCGTGCCGCCGGTGCTGGTGGGTTCGTCCTCGGCACTCGGCTCCGGCGAGATGTTCCTGCTGTGCATCGTCATTGCCGTCGTGATCGCGATGTTCTTGCGGATCCTGCTGCACCGGCCGTTTGGCCGCGTGGTCGCCGGCGTCCGGGAGAACGAGTTACGCACGCAGCTACTGGGCTACGACGTGAGGCGCTACAAGCTGCTCGCTTTCGTACTCGGGGGCGCCATCGCCGGTCTAGCTGGCGGACTTTACGCCGCATGGGCCATGTTCATCGACCCCAGCGTTTTCGGACTGCAGCAGGCGGCGCTGGTCGCGATCTGGGTGCTCGTCGGCGGCCGCGATTCAATCCTCGGCGCTTTTGTGGGTGTCGCCATCGTCCAGGGCCTGTCGTCAGCGCTCGGTGGCGGTGGAGGGGGCGGTGGCGGCAACTGGACGCCCATCGTGCTTGGCGCGGTGCTCATCGCCGTCGTCCTGCTGCTCCCTTCCGGTGTCGTGCCGAAACTGCAGCACCTCGCATCTCGTGCCGTTCCCCGACTCCGACCACGAGTGGCGCCACTCCCGAAAGGGGCGGCCACGAGCGACCTGGACACATTGCTGTCGGCCCGCCCGCGCGGAGTCAAACCGCAACCGCTCGTGGCGATCGATCTTCACAAACAATTCGGCGGAGTCAAGGCCCTGCAGGGTGTCTCGGTCGACTTCGCCGCCAAGACCGTGCAGTGCCTCATCGGCCCGAACGGCGCCGGCAAGAGCACATGCTTCAACCTCCTGGTCGGGCGCTACCGGCCGACCGCAGGACAGATCCGCCTCGGCGCGAGCACAATCACGAAACTCCGTCCGGACGCCCGTGCCCGCCTCGGCCTCGGGATCAAGCTGCAGGTGCCGAGCTACTACGGCCCCCTGAGCGCCTTCGAGAACGTTTGGCTGGCGGCGTACGCGCGGTCACACGACGTGGGCGGGGCGAACGAGCGCGCCGTGGCAATCCTCAACTGGCTGGGCCTGCTAGGGAAGGCCTTAGCCCCCTCCAGTTCCCTGTCACACGGCGAGCACCAATGGCTCGAGATTGGCATGGTCGTAGCCGGTGAGCCCACCGTGATGTTGCTCGACGAGCCGACCGCCGGTATGACACGTGAGGAGACGATGCGCACGATCGAACTGATCCGCACGGTCGGCGAGTACGCAACCGTTGTCGTGGTCGAGCACGACATGGAGTTTGTCCGGGCTCTCAACGCACCAGTGACGATGTTCCACGAGGGATCAGTTTTCGCACGCGGAAGCATTGAGGAATTGCGCACGGACGAACGCGTGCTGGACATCTACCTCGGAAGAGGGGAGACGACCGATGCTTCGCGCTGACGACATAAGAGCGGGTTACGGCTCGACACCGGTGCTGCAGAATCTGAGTCTTACCGTCCCCGACGGCGCCCGCGTCGCCATCCTCGGGCGCAACGGGGTCGGGAAGACAACATTGCTGCGCGCGCTGATCGGTGAGTTACCGCTCATGTCGGGCAACGTAGTGCTAGAGGACGAGGACGTAACCAAGCTCCACGCGTACGAACGCGCACGGCGAGGTCTCGCCTACGTGCCTCAAGGGCGTGACATCTTCCCCGGGCTCACCGTGTTGGACAACCTTCGGGTCGCGGCGTACGCCACCCGTCGTAAGAACTGGCGGGCGACCCTGGAAGACGTGTTCACGCAGTTTCCTGTGTTGCGCGAGAAGTCGGGGCTGGCGGGCGGGGGGCTCAGCGGCGGCCAGCAGCAAATTCTCGCAATCGGCCGGGCCCTCATGACGCAACCGCGCGTGCTGGTGCTCGACGAGCCGTCAGAGGGTATCCAGCCCTCGATTGTCGACCAGATCGCCGCCGATGTCCGTCGCATCAACGACCAGCATGGGATCACCGTAATTCTCGTCGAGCAGAACCTCGAGTTTGCAACCAAGATCGCCGAGCACGCCTACCTCATGGACAAAGGTCGGATCGTCCGCGATCTACCCGCCCACGATCTGCTCGCGGACCGCGACCTTCAACGCGAGTACATGGGTGTGTAAGTGGTCAGGCCCTGCACGCCCCTATCACCCCAGTAACGGAGGAAGCTCGCATGGAGCCTCAGCAACCGGTCGACGAGCAAGGCGTCGCAGCACTGGCCAGAGCGGCGGAGCTCTCACTTGATAGTGCACGCCTACCGTTGGTGGCGGCACAGCTCGGACAGTGGCTGACCGCCGCCAATGAGCTGAATATGAAGATGGCCGACCGACGGCACCGCGACGTCACACCGATCACGGTCTTCAGTCATCTCGCCAACACAGAGACTGCGGAGTAACAGCATGATCGAGCACGACGTCCTCGAACTATCCCTGAGCGAGGCGGCCCGGCTGGTCTCCACCAAGGAAGTGTCACCGGTGGAGTTGGTCGACGCCTGCCTTGGCCGGATCGATTCGGTTAACGACAAACTCGCTGCGTACATCGAGGTTTACCGTGATGGCGCGCGGCAGGTCGCCAAGGCCGCCGAAACGATGATCAGCGCGGGCCACCGACTGGGGCCCTTGCACGGCGTGCCGATTGCCCTGAAAGACAACATAGGTCTGGCCGGCCTAGTCACCACCGCCGGTAGCAAGATTCTTGAGGACTGGCGTCCCGATGTGGATGCGACGGTCGCTGAGCGCCTCAAGGGTTCTGGGGCCATCATCATCGGCAAAACGAACATGCACGAGTTCGCGTGGGGCGGCACGTCCGCCAACCCGCATTACGGCTTCGTCCGCAACCCATGGAACACCGACCGCTTCCCCGCAGGGTCAAGCGGCGGCTCCGGGGCGGCGGTGGCTGCGCGTACCTGTTACGGTGCGCTCGGAACCGACACCGGAGGGTCAATCCGCCTGCCGTCGGCGATCAACGGCATTGTCGGTATCCGCCCGACGATTGGCCGCGTAAGCAACGCCGGCATTGTCCCGCTGGCGTGGAGCATGGACACCGTCGGTCCGATGGCACGCACCGTTGAGGATTGCGCACTCATGTTCAACGTCATTGCCGGATACGACCCGCGCGACTTAAGCAGCACCACCATTCCGACAGTCAACTACACCGCCGACCTCAACCATGGTGTGCAAGGACTGCGCATCGGCATCGTCTCCGACTATTTCTTCCATCACCTCCAGGCGCCAGTCCACGACGCCGTGAAGGCAGCCCTCGATACACTCGTCGAGCTCGGCGCCTCGGTGATCGATGTTGCCATCGAGAACATCCACGGCAATATCTCCGCGCAGCTCACGGTCGAATCATGCGAACCGAGCACGTACCACCAGCAGTGGCTGCGAGAGCGACCGCAGGACTACGGCGACGACGTCCGACTCCTGCTCGAGATCGGCGAACTGCACCTTGCGACGCACTACCTCCAGGCGCAGCGGTACCGGTCGCTCCTTCGAGCCGAGTTCATGGACGCCTTCAAGTCGGTCGACGTGTTCATCTGCCCGACACTGCCCTTCACCGCGACTCGAATCGGCGAGACCCTCGTCGAAATCGAGAACGGCATCGAGGAAGACATGCTCGCTGCGATCATGCAGTTCACAGGCGTCCCGTCCCTGACCGGCCTGCCGTCATTGAACGTTCCCTGCGGGTTCGACCCAGACGGACTGCCCATCGGGATGCAGGTGATCGCCCGGCCGTTCGACGAGACCACCCTGTTCCGCGTCGGTTCAGCATTCCAGCAAGCAACCGACTTCCACCATCGATCGCCGCAGCTATGACTTCGATCGTGGCGCTGACGTCGCCGGAGGGAAATAGCGGTGATACCAAACATTCCCTGGACCCGATCATTTACGGCGCCCCCAACACGCCCCATCAACCGAAACCCGGAAACCAGTGACCGATAGCCCTGAGCGCCAAGTGGACCAAGCCACGGAGCGGGACGGTACTGCGGCAGTGAGCCCCGTCCGGGTCGCCGCCGTGCAGTTCAACATGCAGGTGGGGACGGAAAAACCGACAGCGCAACATCAAGCATGGTCTCGACCTCGCCCGTCGCGCTGTCGATGACGGGTGCACCCTAGTCGTGCTACCGGAACTGGCGAGCACCGGCTACACATTCACCAGTCGGCAGGAAGCGTTCGCCCACGCCGAACCCGTGCCCGACGGTGACACCATCCGCACGTGGGAGGCCTTCGCCCACGAGCACGGAATCCATCTCGTTGCCGGTCTAGCCGAGCGGGACGGTATGCAGCTCTTCGACACTGCGGTGCTGATCGGGCCAAGCGGCTACATCGGCCGGTACCGCAAGACCCACCTTTGGTACAAGGAAAAACTCTGGTTCACTCCCGGTAACGAGGAGTTGGTGCATGCCCTATGTGCGGCCGGCAGCGGTAATCAGGTATCACCGAAACGGCCACTGGCACCACCGCGTGGTGGGACGGACCTTCGGCGAACCCGTGAGGTGAGTACCGCCGATAATGGGCATTATCGGCGCACTACGAGTACTCCCCGGAACCAGTCGAAACGACCTCGCCGAGTTGACAATCAACGGCGTGCGAGCCGCGTGGTTCCCCATGCTCGGCGCTGGCCGTTATGTTGCCCGGGCGGTAGCGGCATGCAGCGGAAGCTGCCGATCCACGCCGACGACCGGTCATGGCTGGTTGCTGTCCGGTTACCGTTCCGGGCGCCGTGTGTGAGCTGGCCGTCCTCATGCGGACAGGCGCACGGTTGTCGGCGTGACGTCGATGTGGAACTCGAGACCCAGCCGCTGGGCCAGTCGGGCCAAGGTGGCAAGCGACGGCGCCTGGTCCCCACGCTCGAGCTTGGCCACGTAGGGCTGGGACACACCGAGCATGCTGCCCAGCTCGGTCTGCGACAGGTCATGCTCCACCCGGTAGTGCACCACCCGGTGCGCTACCTCGCGGGCTACCGCCGTGCGGTCCCACTCGGCGCGCACCGCAGGGTTTGTGAGCGCCTCCGCCTTCACCTGCTCGGCGCTGCTCAGGTCCGAAAGCTTCATGCCAGTCCTTCCCCGAGCACATCCAGTCGAGCCTGGGCCGCAGCAACGGCACGGCCGAAGCCGCGCTTGTCGGCTTGCGCCTCCGGGCCGATCGCAGCGATGACGAACACATCCCCCAGCCGCCGATAAAATCCCCGCCAAGCACTCCGTCCCGCCCGCAACCGCAGCTCACGCAGGCGGTCGGCACGCCGGACCGCGCTCGAATGCGGGTACGGGAGCAATGAACCCTGCACTGCGAGCTTGTCGGCCGCGTGGATCATGGCTGCCTGCTCCCGGGCGGGAAGCTGGTTGAACTCATCTCGCGCCTCGTCCGTGTAGACCACCTGCCAGTGCATCGTGCTCATATAATAGAACAGTTATGCCCTGCGAGCGCCAACCGATACTGAATGAGGCTCCTGGGCGACGGATCGATCTGCGTGGTGTCGCTGCGGTCGGTTCTAGGCTTGGGGGGTGACCGATCCGAGCACCGTCTGCGGCGTGTCCCTGGTCGGGCTGCCCGCCGGCACCCTGGGGCAGGTGGCGGAGCTCGGCCCGTACTTTGCGGTCTCGACGGGCCCGGTGGTCGAGCCCGGGTGGCGCCCGGTCCGCGCCCTCTACACCGACCAGGCTGTTCTGGCCGGGTTGGTGGGGCGGGTCCGGGTGCGCCTGGGTGTCGGGGATTCCCGGGTCGCGGCCTCGATCCTGGTGCAGGGTCACGCCGCCCGGCTGTGGTCGCTGAGCCTGGGCACCTGGTCCCACGCCGGGCTGGTCCCCGACCTGCACCCCGGGTCGTTGTTGTGGCGGGATGAGGACGGGAGTGTGCGCCTGCACCTGGAACCGGCGCAGGGCTGGGCGGGTGGACACCGCGAGGACGTGCTGGCGGCCACGGTGATCGGTGAGCACCTGGCCCCGATGATCACCGCCGTGCACCACCTGGGCCCGCTGTCTGACCGGTTGCTGTGGGGCAACGCGGCCTCCGCGCTGCTGGGAGCCGCCCGTGTTATCGACGGCGCCCCGACCGGTCCCGCCCGGGCGGTGGCCGATCGGCTACTGAGCCGCGGCCCGCTGGAGGGCAGCATCGAGCAGGGTTCCGACGGGGGTCACCGCCGCCGCAGTTGCTGTTTGTTCTACCGGGTGCCCGGCGCCGGCCTGTGCGGTGACTGCGCCCTGACCCACGCCCCTCCCCCCGGGGGCCGGTGAGCGGGGTGGCCGATCCTGGGCGGGGGTGGATGAGCTGGTCCAGCGGTAAGGACAGTGCGTTCGCGTTGCACACGGTGCGCACCGCCGGGCAGGTCCCGATCACCGCCCTGCTGAGCACCGTGCACACCGGGTCGGACCGGGTGGCCAGCCACGGGGTGCGTCGGGTCCTGCTGCAAGCCCAAGCCCACGCACTCGGGTTGCCGCTGCACGTCGTCGAGCTGCCCACCCCGTGCCCCAATGACGTCTACGAGCAGGCGATGGGCGAGGCGATGATGGCGGCGCGGCAGTCCGGCGCCGACCAGCTGGTCTTCGGTGACCTGTTCCTCGCTGATGTCCGCGCCTACCGGGAACAGGCCCTGCACGGCACCGGCATCACCCCGGTGTTCCCGCTGTGGCACCGGCCCACCGCCGAGCTCGCGGCGGACATGCTGGCCTGCGGGCTGCGTGCGGTCATCACCTGCGTCGACCCGGCCCAGGCCCCGGCGGAGCTCGCCGGACGGTGGTATGACGAGGAACTCCTGCGGGAGCTACCGGCCGGGGTGGACCCGTGTGGTGAGCGCGGTGAGTTCCACACCTTCGTCGTCGACGGCCCCGGGTTCCCCACCGGCCTGGACGTCGTCGTCGGTGAGGTCACCGAGCGGGACGGGTTCGTGTTCGCCGACGTCCTCCCGGCCTGAACGCAGCGACGGGATCAGCGACGGGCGGGGATCAGATACGGGCGGCGAGGTCGGGTCGCGCCGCCACCACATCGGGGTGGACGATCGCGGCCAGGGCTTCGACGCCGTCGAGCAGGCGCGGACCGGGTCGCACGAACGCGGCGTCGGCATCCACCGCCCACACCGGCACCCCCGCCGGCAGGTGACCGCCCTCCCGGAGCTGCGAGGCGACCTCGACCGCGGCGGGCAGGTCGTAGCCACACGGCGCGACGACCACCAGGTCCGCTCGGCTGCCGGCGACCGCCTCCCAGGTCGTCGCCGCTGAGCGCTGACCCGCCTCACCCAGGGTCGGGGTGCCCCCGGCCGCCGCCACCATGTCCGGCACCCAGTGCCCTGCCGTGAATGGCGGGTCGGTCCACTCCAGCACCGCCACCCGTGGTCGACCCCTGCCCGCCACCGCCGTAGCCACCCGGTCAAGCCGGGCCGCCAACCCGGCGACCACCTGGTGCGCCGCCGCCGCGTGGCCCGTGCGCTCCCCCACCGTGAGGATGGAGGCCAGCACCTCGCTCAGGGTGCCCGGATCGAGGGTGAGCACCTGCGCCCGGCAGCCCAGGTGGACCAGCGCCGCGTCGACAGTGCCGACGTCCACGGCGCACACCGCGCACAGGTCCTGGGTGAGGATCAGATCCGGATCCAGCTCGCCCAAGGCGTCCGCGTCCAGGCGATACAGGTCCTGCCCGGCCGCGAGCCGGGCCCGCACCTCGGTGTCGATCTGGGCTGGTGTCAACCCCGCCGTCAATGCCGAGGTCGAGACGATGCGCCGCGACCGGGCCTCGGGGGGAAAGTTGCACTCGAAGGTGACCCCGACGACATCATCACTCGCCCCGAGGGCGAAAAGGATCTCGGTGGTCGAGGGCAGCAACGACACAATCCTCACCACCCGATGCTATCGGCCACCCAGCCCCCACCACCGACCCGCAGACCACCCCGATACACCGATCACCCGGCCCCGGACCGGCGCTCCGAGCTGGCAGGCAGTCCAGCGTTGAGTGCTCCCCCCATCGCCACCCGGTGTGCGTCGCAGCTCGGCAAGCACGAAACGTGCCCGGGGCCGTGAGGGCAGCCCTGTCACTGGGGTGCGAGTTTCTCCGGGCCGAGGACCTCGGTGTGATCGCCCTCGAAATGCACCTGGAATTCACCGCTGAGCATGCGGGCGATGACCACTCCCCGGCTGTGCCGGGCAACCCGGGGCCGCAGCCGCCCGCCGATGTTCTCCACGGCGATCACCCGATCGCCGACATCGAAGCGGGGCGGTTCCACGAATCCCGCGTCCACGCTCATATTCTCCATACTTCCCCCGTGTCGGCCGCACGCCAATGCGCTCTGGCCTATCGGCGTGCGTCCCCCGGGGATGGAGGTGGCGAGCACGACGCCGATCGACCGGTCGGGCGGGAGGTCCCCGGGAGGGGTGTGTGGGTGCGGATCGCGCCCCGGCCCACCCGCTCTGGTGGGAGGTCGCCTGTGTTCTGCGGTGTTCGCTTCCGGCGTAGGACGTCTGGAATCCCTTGGCAGCGTGAGGGCGCCGAGCAGATCAGCCGCGGGGTGCATCGCCACGATCGGTTGCGGCGACGCCGGGTCACTACCGTAGGTGGAAGGTTCTCCACCCCGGGCTACCCGGCCGGGAGGCCAGGTAGCAGAAGTGTGAGGGAACGCCGTGTTCGAGAGGTTCACCGACCGTGCGAGGCGCGTCGTGGTGCTGGCGCAAGAGGAAGCCAGGATGCTCAACCACAACTACATCGGCACCGAGCACATCCTGCTCGGCCTCGTCCACGAGGGTGAGGGCTCGGCGGCTCAAGCACTGGAATCGCTGGGCATCGCCCTGGAGGGGGTGCGGGCCCAGGTGCAGGAGATCATCGGTCAGGGCCAACAGACCCCGACGGGGCACATCCCCTTCACCCCGCGGGCCAAGAAGGTCCTGGAACTAAGCCTGCGCGAGGCCCTGCAATTGGGGCACAACTACATCGGCACCGAGCACATCCTGTTGGGCCTGATCCGGGAGGGCGAGGGCGTCGCCGCGCAGGTGCTGGTCAAGCTCGGTGCCGACCTGCCCCGGGTACGCCAGCAGGTCATCGCGTTGCTGTCCAGTGGGCAGGGCAAGGAGCCGGCCGAGGCGGGCAAGCGTACGAGCGAAAACGTTCCGTCCACGTCGGTGGTGTTGGACCAGTTCGGTCGCAACCTCACCCAGGCCGCGCGGGAGGGCACCCTGGACCCGGTCATCGGGCGGGGCAAGGAAATCGAGCGGGTCATGCAGGTGCTGTCCCGGCGCACGAAGAACAACCCGTGCCTGGTCGGGGAGGCCGGGGTCGGCAAGACCGCCGTCGCCGAGGGGTTGGCGCAGGCCATCGTGGCCGGTGAGGTGCCCGAGACGCTCACCGGCAAGCAGCTCTACACCCTGGACATGGGTTCGCTGGTGGCCGGCAGCCGCTACCGCGGTGACTTCGAGGAGCGGCTGAAGAAGGTGCTCAAGGAGATCCGCACCCGCGGGGACATCATCCTGTTCATCGACGAGCTGCACACCCTGGTCGGTGCCGGTGCCGCCGAGGGCGCGATCGACGCCGCCTCCATCCTCAAGCCGATGCTGGCCCGCGGTGAGTTGCAGACCATCGGCGCCACCACCCTGGATGAGTACCGCAAGTACGTGGAGAAGGACGCCGCCCTGGAGCGCCGCTTCCAACCGGTACGGGTGGGTGAGCCCAGCGTGGAGCAGACCATCGAAATCCTCCAGGGTTTACGCGACCGCTACGAGGCACACCACCGGGTTTCGTTCACCGACAGCGCCCTGGTCGCGGCGGCCACCCTGGCCGACCGCTACATCTCCGACCGGTTCCTGCCGGACAAGGCCATCGACCTCATCGACGAGGCCGGCGCCCGGATCCGGATCCTCCGGATGACCGCCCCCCCGGACCTCCGCGATCTCGACGAGAAGATCGCCACCACCCGCCGGGAAAAAGAATCGGCGATCGACGCCCAGGACTTCGAGAAGGCCGCCAGGCTGCGCGACACCGAGAAGCAGCTGTCCACCCGCAGGGGTGAGCGGGAAAAGCAGTGGCGCGCCGGCGACCTGGACGTGGTCGCCGAGGTCGACGACGAGCAGATCGCCGAGATACTGGGCAACTGGACCGGCATCCCGGTGTTCAAGCTGACCGAGCAGGAAACCACCCGGCTGCTGCGCATGGAAGAGGAGATCCACCAGCGCATCATCGGCCAGACCGAGGCGGTCACCTCGGTGGCCAAAGCCATCCGCCGCACCCGGGCCGGGCTGCACGACCCCAAACGCCCCAGCGGCTCCTTCATCTTCGCCGGACCCTCCGGTGTGGGAAAGACCGAGCTCAGCAAGGCGCTGGCGAACTTCCTGTTCGGCGACGACGACGCGCTCATCCAAATCGACATGAGCGAGTTCCACGACCAATTCACCGCCTCCCGACTGTTCGGCGCACCCCCCGGGTACGTCGGCTACGAGGAAGGCGGCCAGCTCACCGAAAAGGTCCGCCGCAAACCCTTCAGCGTCGTCCTGTTCGATGAGATCGAGAAAGCCCACCAGGACATCTACAACACCCTGCTGCAGGTCCTGGAAGACGGCCGACTCACCGACGGGCAGGGCCGCACGGTGAACTTCAAAAACACCGTCCTGATCTTCACCTCCAACCTCGGCACCAGCGACATCTCCAAGGCCGTCGGGCTCGGATTCACCAACGGGTCCGGTGCCGAGGCCACCTACGACCGGATGAAGCAGAAGGTCAACGACGAACTGAAGAAACACTTCCGCCCCGAGTTCCTCAACCGCATCGACGACATCGTGGTGTTCCACCAGCTCACGACCGAACAGATCGTGCAGATGGTCGACCTGATGATCACCCGGGTCGAGACGGCGATGAGCAACAAGGACATGGGCATCGAGATCACCGATCAGGCCAAGCAACTGCTGGCCAAGCGTGGCTTCGACCCCGTGCTCGGTGCCCGACCGCTGCGACGCACCATTCAACGCGAGATCGAAGACCAACTGTCGGAGAAGATCCTGTTCGGACAGATCCAGCCCGGCCAGATCGTGGTCATCGACGTCGCGGGCTGGGACGGCGACAGCGCCGGGGAAGATGCCACGTTCACCTTCCGCGGCGAAACCAAGCCCACCTCGGTGCCCGACGCCCCCCCGATCGACCTGGCCAAGGCCACCGACACCGGCGGCACCGGCCCGGAGTCCGCACCGTGAGCTGACCGAGGGAAGGGAGGAGGGCAATCCGAGCAGTGCCACCGGAGGCAGCGCGGCACCGCTTACGCCCGGTTCCCCTGCTGCTGGTATGGGTTCCCCTTGTGCCCTCGGCCATGGGTGGTTCCAGCGTGGCGCCCGTTGGAGACGGTGTCCGGTTCTTCCTGGGCGTGTCACCAGCCGCACGGTAGCGGTGGGGTCAGCACCCTCGGATCGGGGTTACCGTGCGCGGTCGCGGTGCCGGATCGGGTCGTGTTCGCGTCCGCGCGCGGCCGGTGTTTCCTGCCCGCCGGGTGTGCGGGTCGCGAGTTGTTCGGCGACGCTGCGCGGATGCGACAAGCCCGCCAGGCGGGCCGCGTCGGACCCGTCGGAGAACATGGTGCGCGGCGGAGCAGGTGATTGCTCCGCCGCGGGGCGCTCCGCGGCGGTGTCGCCCGCGCGGAGCTGGGTCCGGGCGGTGTCGGGGTCGACGCCGTCACGGGCCAACGCCGACAGGTAGTCCTCCGCGAAGCCGTCCCTCGAGGAATCGCCGACAGTGTCGATGTCCCGGTCGGTGCCGGGTCGGTCGGTGCTCGCGCTGGCGCGGTGGGCGGCGGCGTCCTCCCGGACCCGCTGGGGGTCGATGTTCTCAGCGCGCAGCGCCTCGTCCCACGCCTGCGCCGCCGCCGGGTTGGTGTCCCGGTGGGCTTCGGCGTCGGCGTAGGCCGCAGCCGTGCCCACCAGGTCCTCGGCCAGCGCACGCAGCACCGACCCCGCATCCCGGTCCCGGGTATCGCCCGGCACCGCCGCTGTGCCGTTCCCACGGTCCTGCTCCGCGCTGCGGGTGGCCAGACGCCACCGCAGCACCCGGGCGGCGCTGTCCGCGCCGCGCAACGGCCGGCTGCCCGCGGCAGCGGCCAGCTCCGCCCGCGGGTCACCACCGTTATTCTCGATGTGGCGCAACCCCGCGCGCAGGGCGGGCCACGCCGGGTCGGCGAGCACCGCCTCGGCCGCGGCCGGGACCGCCGCGGACACCACGTCCCGCAGCCGGGCGTCGTGCTCACCACTTCCCGGGGTCGCGGCCATCGTGTCCGCCCGCTGCTGAATGTCGCGGCGGCTGAACCCGCCCGGGTCCAGGAGCGTGCCGCCTCGTCCAGCGTGTTGTGTCGGCTGCTCGGCGCTGGCCTGGTCGCTGGCACGCTCCGGGGCGCTCGTGCGGTCCGCTGCGGGCTCGGTGCGCGGCGCCTGCGGCAGTGCCCGCTCCGCGTCGCGGGCGGCCCGCAGTTGTCGTTGCCGGCGCCCGTCGGCCACCGCCAGCCCGGCGGACAGCATGGCCCGCGCCACGGTGGCCACCTCGTTGTGCATCTCGTGGGTCTCATCGTGGGGTGCGCTCATCGTGGTGGTCCTTCCTGAGCGGCGGGCACGGTGCCCGAGGTGGGGGTTCAGCGTTCCCGGCCCGGTTCCTGGGTCGGGGGCGGTGGCCGGTAGGTCCCCGGCTCCCCGCCGCGGGTGCGGTTGCGGGCCTCGGCCGCGAAGCGCTGCGCTCGGGTGCTGCCCAGCATCGCGTCGAGTTGTTCCTGGTTGGGCATGATCACCCGCTGCGGTGGCACCGGGTCCGGGGTGAGCACTGTCGGGGTGGCGTAGCGCGCCAGCAGCTCGGCGGCTCGGGCGGTGTCCCGGGCCGCGGCGACCCGGCTCTGCACGGCGTGCAGCTCGGCCACGGTCCGCGTCAACCGCGCCACCTGCGCCAGCAACACCGCCGTCGAGGCGGAGCCACCGGACGCCGCCGTGAGGACGGTGACAGCCACCCGGGCGAAGCCCGGGGACAGGGGGCTGCGGGCGCCGCGGGCCTGCCCGTGCTCGACTTGTCCCGCCTGGGCAAGGTGCGCCGACGCCTGTACGAGCCGCCGCCGATCGGCCGGTGGTGCGTGTTCGGCGATAGCGGCCAGTAGCCCGCCGGTGTCGCGGGCAGCGCGCGCCACCTCGGCGGTGTCGCCGTCACCGCCCACTAGGCGCGTGGTCATCACCGCGCCACGCAGAGTGGTCACGGCGGCGGAGAAGTCCCGGCTGACTTGTTCCGGGGCGGGTCGGATGCTGGTGGGTTCCGCGGCCGCGTCGAGGCCTGCCTCGGTGGGCGCCGGTGCGGGGTCGGAGCCCGCCGCCACGCGGTGGCCGCGGGTCGGAGCCCGCCGCCACGCGGTGGCCGGATCGGCGTCGCGGGTCCAGCCGGCGCGCAGCGCGGGCAGTGTCAGGTCGTGGGCGAGTGTGCCGCCGCCGAACCACACCGCTTTGCTTCTGCCCTGCTCTCTTGGTGGGTCGAGGAGGGCGACCCGGTATCCCACGACCCGGTCTCCGCCGCGCGCCCAGCGCGGCTCGACGGCCACCCCCAGCTCACCCAACCGGGCCAGCCACTGCGCCTCGGTGCTCGCGGCCGTGGCGGCGGCCCGTACCGTCCGCTCCAGCCGGCGCCGCGGAACCTCCACCGGTGTGACTGGCTCGACCACCGCACCAGCCGCACTGGTCCGGTCCGGCTGCTGCTCGCCGCCTTCGTTGGTCGTGGCGGGCATGTCCACCGCTCGCTGCTGCCCCGGGTTCCCGGTGGCGGCCACCACCGGGTCCTGGGAGACGGCCAGTTCTGGGCGGGACAGCCCCCGCGCCCCGGCGCCGGGCTCCCGGGTCCGCACCTCCAACCCGAACCGGGCCGTCATCTTCTTCGCGACTTCCCGCAACGCGAGCTTGTCCTTGTTCAAGTAGATGCCACGCCCGTCCTCCCGGACCAAGGTAGCCACGAAATGGATGTGGTCGCGGTCCCCTGAGGCGGCCCCGTGGTGCACCGCGAACCACCGGGCACCCGCTTGGCTGTCAGTGCCCGAGAGACCCAGCTTGTCGGCGACCGCTTGGGCGACCGTGGCCCACTCCTCGTCGGACAGGTTGCGGTCCTGCCCGTGGTTGCTGATCGACACGTGATACACGTGCTCACCGGGCTTGGCCACCTCCGGCATCCTTTTCACCGGGGCGTCGACCTCCGCGGCAAGCAACGCCCGCTGCACCCCATCAGGGTGGGTGATCCCCCGCCACGCCGGGTCCCACGCCGCGACGATCCGCTGGTTGGTGTGCTCCTCCGCCCGGCCCGGCCCGAACAAGTACTCCACCAGGCCCCGGGTCCGGGTGCCGCGCTGCATCTTGGTGATCACCAGTCGACGTGTTTCAGATCGACCCCAGGCAGATAGGAGGCCAATTCGGTGAGGAACGCCTCCACCCGGGCCGTCGCCGCCCGGAACTCCGCCACCGACACCTCCGCGTTCCGCTTCAACTCCCCAGTGCCCAACAACAACCGCGCCACATCGTTGATGTTGCGCCCCGCATTACTCATCCCCCGCCGTACCGCGAACAACTCGATCACCATCCCCCGAATGCTCGCCGGGTCCAGCACCCGGTCCTCGGTACCGGTCAACCCCACCACCGCCAACCACGCCGGCACACTCAACCGGGCCGCCGCCGCCGACGCCGACACCACCGCGAACTCATCGTCGGTGAACCGCACCGTCACCTTGTTCGGGCGACCACCCTCCACCCGGGTGCGCCGAGAACCCCGCATCACCCTCACCACCCTCATGTGCCCTTCGCCCAGCGCAGCGTTCCCACACCGGCCTACCGCCACCCACGGGCGGAGTACGCCTCAGTATGCCCCCCGACCGGCCCCCGGTCCAACCCGAACCGTCGAACAGACGGCTGTTCTAACATCTTGCTCCGCTCTCACTCCGCTCTCCAGGTGCTCGCCCTGACCACGGACGCGATGACACTGGTGCACCCGAGCTTAGGAACCACTCGGAGTGGGGGCTGCTCTCTCCTGAAAGCCGGAAGTCTCCGCACAGTCGACGCCTGCTCAAGGATCGGGCTCGATCGGGGAACGAACACCTAGACTGGGCACTGCACCCACCGCCCGGCGACGGGTCACCACCACGACACCAGGGACCGGCCATGCCGAACTCCGAGACAGCATCACGGGGCGGCGACGACGACGTATCTCCCGACGTGGTCGCCGACGCCGTGGAGACCGAGGTCGCCGAGCTGCACCGGATCGGCGTCACCCGCGCGCAGGCAGTGGACAGCCTGCACACCGTCGCGAACGAGCTCATCCAGCACCTCATCACCCCCACCCCCGGCCCCGCTCAACGCAGCGCACTCGCCTGCGCCGAAGCGCTGCGAGCCGCCGCCGCCGTGCTCGCCGACCACGACGACGCCCCCACCGGGTGGGCGCCCACCGAACTGCGGCACGACCACCCAACCCCCGCGGTGCCCGCCGATCACCCCACCGCCGCCACCATGCCGGCGTCCTCCACCGTCACCCCGCAGTCATCCGCGCCGCAGTACCCACCCGGTCTCGACGTGTCGAAATACGTCCGCGCACCCCTCGCCCCACAACACCCCGACCGCACCTAGCCACCGTCCCAGCCATCA
>JAABUV010002348.1_pt1 | contig 25803 bp, 26 predicted proteins | sample 5559971 | NCBI WGS metagenome assembly JAABUV01 (sample SAMN10711881, study PRJNA513362) | rock metagenome | isolation source: Antarctica rocks | place: Antarctica: Victoria Land, Knobhead nord | collected 2015-12-19
CAGCATCAGATGCTATTATCAGCAAGCACATTTGAACTGCAATCAATAAAAGATGATCAAGATCTGACTCAAATCTTGCTCATATTTGACTCAGATTTGAAACAGAAATTGAAAGCTAATGAAGATTCAATCTAAAAGATGATTTCTATTCAGAATCAAATTATAGTCAAAAATTGAACGAATCAACAATGTATTGATATTTGAACAGTCATAGAACAGAACAGAAGAACTTGTCAAGATATGAGTCTAGACAATTGCAGAGTACTGAACGAAGTACTCTGAAAGAATGATAGATTGTGAGTTTCTCAGTCAATGATCACTCAATTGATAAGAAAAGCACATGATCTTTTGATCAGTGATCATTTTGACATGAATTGAATGTTAGACTTGTTAAGATGATCATATTGCTGATCGAAGATGAGAATGACAATCAAACGCTACATTCAAAACTGTTACGTTTGTCGTAGGTCAAAAGCATCAAGAGATCGAATCAATAAACTATTGAAGTCATTGTTTATATCTGAACAACGATGACAAGACATATCATTGAATTTCATTATCAATTTATTGAAAAGTGATGAAAGCAACGCGATTCTGTCAGTGATAAATCGATTGTCTAAAGAACGTCACTATATACTCTGTTGATCAGATGACGAAGAAACTTTCACTGAATAAACAGTCAAGCTGCTGCTGATATGAGTCTTCAGAACTCATGAGTTATTAAGATCAATAATGTTCAATAGAGATTTGCAATTCATATCGATTGTCTGAAAGTCTTTATGTCTGAGACTTAACATTAAGATGAAACTATTCATTGACTATCACTCACAGATCAACAATCAAACGAAAAGAGCGAATCAGAATGTAGAACAATATCTACGAAGCTACTGCTCATACATGTAAGATGATTGATTTGTCTGACTATCTATGATTGAATTCGTTGATAACAATGCTATTTTGCTGTCAATTGAACAATCAGCGTTCTTTCTGAATAAGAGCTTTCACTCTCATATGAGCTTCGATTTGAATTCAACTGAATATGAGATCACTCAAGCTAGAATTCAAGCGAGCAAAGCAAAGAATATATTCAAATACATGAAATGATCATTAGCGTTGATCAAGCAGACATTAGCAAGAATCAGAGTCACAATAAAGAAACAGATTGACAAGCATCGAAAGAAAATGATTTACAAGATAGATGACATGATGTTTCTGAATTCTAGAAACATTATGATCACAAGATCATCAAAGAAGCTGAATGATAAGATGCTAGAATCTTTCAAGATTCTGACTGAGATTGAACATGCATATCGACTGAAACTGTCATTGACAATAAAAATTCATTCAAAGTTCGCTTTAAATCTACTATGATTGAATTCAAAAGACTCTCTGAAAGAACAATGAAATGAGTCGTCTGATTCTATAGTGATAGATGACGAAGACGAATGAAAGATGAAGAACATACTGAACTTCAGACATTACAGAAAACGACTGCAATATCGTGTCAATTGAAAAGACTATGACGTCGATCTACATTGATACAATGTCGATGAAAATGAGTTCGAAGACTGCTTGAAGATCATAAATGACTTTCATCAGAAGTATTCAAACAAGTCAAGTTAGAAATCGACTTAACAAGAATTGATTGATTGAACTACAGCAATGAGAACATTGCTAGATGAAGAGAAGAAATAATGTTGCAAGCATGCATCTTTGTTACTTCTGATTAGTCTGATTAGTCTAACATAGACTAGTATAGAGCTGTGAGTAAAGCTGTTTTTGACACGCTAGCAACCTAGCGTGCCTTCGTGAGTAAAACTCACGTCGTGTTGCATCTTCTTTCTACTTCAGCTTTGAACTTCTAGTTAGAATACACTCATATGATTCGCTTTATGCAGACTCATAACAGTAATCTTAAGTCAATAAAACTACTGTCTAGTCTTGATTCTGCTTGATTCATGTATATAGAAGTCGAGTTCTCATTCTTTTCTTTCACTCTTTATCTTTCATCTTGTACATTATCTGATGTATTGTCTTGTATCTAGATTCTATCAAAGTAATAATAATATCAGTCTTTTATGTTGATAGTATTTCTAGTTTAGCTCAGTCTCTGACAAATTATTAAACAAAGCATGTTTGCTATTTAATTCAAATGAAGCTCATCATTTTATCTGACTTTTACATGCTGTTCTTTTTTATTACTTCAACATTTTTTCTTCAGAATTCTTGATATCATGAATTAATGCATGTTAATGTTTCACTTCTTTTATATGTATCAGATTATTTCTTTCTGCATGACTTACAACTGTTCTTCAAGATAAACTATGAGATTATTTTCAGCTGTCTTAAACATCTTGCAAAAAGTTTCTTTGAAGCGAAACTGAGATTTAAACAATGATGAATACATGAAGAGATTCTCTAGAATGCTATACATTGTTCTAGAACAGCAGTGAATCTCTTTGATGATGATGATGAATTGTCAATGAAGTAGTAGAACTGTAGAAGTCGTATGATTCTGAAGCGAATCGCTGCAGATAGTGAGTTGATCATAGCTGAAAATGCGTTAAGAACATTAATAAACAAAGAGGTCTGAATAGCTTCAATTTTTCGCAGTTTGGGGGCGATGAGGTTGAATTTCCGAATTCCCCATACAAAAGGGACCGTGGGGTAGCGCAAAAATGAATGCCAAGGATTGCAGAGCTTTCTGCACACGTTATTAATGACGCGCTTTGCTTCGCTTATTAGGTCTGTGACAACGAGCAAATCTACGAGCGTTGTCGTCAAGCAACAGCCTACCAGGGCTAGAAGTACGTGCAATTACCCTCAACCTATGAATCCACAGTCTTGTTCGCCTCATGGGATCACGAAAAAGGTCCAAGCCAAATCCCAAGGCAGAAGCCGAATCACAACTTCCGGATCGCCCTAAGCCTGAAGGCCAAGCACTACTACAGAATGATCTTGAACCAGCTGTGGAAGACCAGGGAACAAATGCTACAGAAGCTGCCTCGCGTACTGATGTAGGGCCTAACACGGTGAGCAGATCTGGGTAGGGTAACAGCTACGAATTTTACTGACGGCTTCAGCCTCGGTCGGCGAAGAGTTGGTATGACGGTACATGGCCTCGCGGGACTAAAGCTGCCTCTGTCACGCAGGTGGTCAAGGAGAGTATCTCTGCTTCAGGCGGAGCGGCTTCTCATCTTGTTCCACAGCCCCAGCCTGAAACTCCAAAAGGTTCTTCAACTTCCCTCAAAAACCCTGCACCGTATCTTTCACAAAGTATAGGCAGTTCTAGTAGGTCTTTACCGCTCGCTGCCACTACGACAAAATTGAACATTACTTCGAACGCTTCCAGCATCCCAAATGGCACTTTAACCGGAGAACAGGAAGCAACATGCGATGAAGTAGCCTCGAAAGAGCGAAACCTGACTTCAAGTCCAGCCCCAGACAATTTGGTCGAGAAAGCCGGCCACGGAGCAGTCCGCGAGGAGGGATCTGCTCCACAAGAACCCTCCATTAAGGGAACAGAATCTGATGGCAAGCCGGTTTCAGACAGTTCTGGCTGGCTAGCTTGGTTCTCTAAGCCTTCCCCACCGGATGGCCAGAACTTGGATCCAGCCCGAGATGCGCAAGGAAAGGGTCAACCATTAAGTACCGTCATACACGAAGCGTCACGCATAAACCTGGATGTTTCGCAAGCAAGGGAGCCACCTCAGGATCAACGGCGAAACTCCGATCCGACTCCTGTCACTGCGGCCTCTCAAGTAGTGCAACGGTCTCGCCTGTGGTTAAGCTTGTGGAGCAACACAATTGTGCAGTCAGAGAAGAGTAAAGCAACCCTTGCCACGGAACTAGCCAGCGCGGCACCTTCTGAAGCGATAGCAGACATAAGAAAGTCCGGGCAAGACAAGGCCCAATCTGGTCATGCCTCCCAATCATCGTCTCAGAACTACGTTCAGACTACACAGACGGCAAAGTCCCAAGGATGGTCTTTCTGGTCAAAGGACCGCTTCAAGGGTGATCACACAACAAATGCTCCGAAAGACAATGTCGGTAAATTAGCTCTTGCAGGGTCATCGTCCAATCCTCAGCCAGAAAATGCGGTAGTAGATGAAGCGAAAGGCCTTCATAGTAAAGTGGGAAAGAGGGAGCGGCCACAGTCTGCAATAATCAGTGACGACACCAATATTCCGGATGGTCTGAAGGGCGAGGTCGAGCGGCGTGATAACATCAAGCCCACGAAGATATCCCAAAACATTAAACCCGCTAATCGACCTGCGCCAGCAGCTCAGAAAATCGCTGCCAACTTGCTCTTGCCTCCTTTCAAGCGTACTTACAGGGTTGCAGAAAAGCCCACTATACTGCAACATCTGGGCCGTATATTACAATATACCCAGGTTCCAGATACGAAACATCTAGACCTCATCCTCAATCCTCCGCGTATAAAAAGCGCGCTGGCCATCGTAAGTATGCCTTAAGAAAAGCGCAACGTTTGAGCATCTGGGTTAACGCGTCCTGAATAGGGTGTCCATGGCTATTTCCCGGCACCATTAATACGCTCCGTTTTGGGCCAGCCTACAGGCACGTCCATAAGATTTGCTAACGGTGCCGCCAGTGCTATCCAGCGATGGGCTCAAAACCATGGCTCCTCTTGCGAAGTTGAGAAAGTCGCATTAGAGGGCGAAGGCAAGATTGCCGAGCGAATAGACCTCCTATGGAAGCTCATGCTCAATTGGATCGAGCACATCAGGAAAGCAGACTTTGTGATGATCGCCTGTCACAGCCAAGGCGTTCCTGTTGCGATATGTCTTGTCGCCAAACTTATCTCATTTGGTTGTGTCAATGCTGCAAGAATTGGCATATGTGCGATGGCCGGTATCAACATGGGCCCCTTCGCCGACTATAAATCCCGCTGGATTGGCGGTTCTGCGGGAGAGCTTTTTGATTTCGCGCGGTCTGAAAGCCAAGTATCCAAAGACTATGAAGCAGCGCTCGACGCAGCGCTGAAATTTGGCGTGAAAATTGTTTACATCGGCAGCATAGATGACCAGCTGGTTTCATTAGAGTCATCGACATTTGGTATCGTCAGTCATCCATATATCTATCGAGCTGTGTTCGTCGATGGAAGAGTCCATGCTCCAGACTTTCTGACGCACCTAGTCGGCTTTGCTTTGAAGCTGCGGAACCTCGGGATATCTGACCATGGCCTCATACGCGAACTAAGTACACCACTTGCCGGTAGTTTGTACGGCGGAGAGGGCCACTCTAGGATCTACGACGACGAATCTGTATACTACCTCGCAGTAGAGCATGCCCTAGAAACCACATCGATAGGCAGCGTCGAGTTGAAGATACAACGGGTTGGCTCAGGAACTGCTCAGAACCCGTACATATTGCCCTTCGCAATCCGCGGCCTTCTTGAAGAGGAATACGTCCGAACAGAACTGGCCAACGAGACCTCCGAGTTGCTAAGGCAATTCGATGATTGGAAACCATCTAGCAAGGTGCTCAAGGACGTCAAATTTCGACTTGAAGGCATTAGATCAAAGTTGTAGGCTAGAGCGGGAGTCCGGCGATTATGGAGTTACTGGAGACTCCTGGGGTTAGAAGCAGGCTGATCACTTTGTAGATTTCTACCAATGACTGTTGGCCGTAAATACCAAATTCAATGTTCCAGCCGTAGACCATTATCTAGTACTAATTTCCTTAGGGTTATGGTAAATTAACCTTATTTATAGTACGGTGCGCGACAGCGTGACTGAGCCATAAATACGAGTAGTAAAAGACTTTGTTGCCAAGGTCAGAAATTATTCCTTTGCGCTAAAAAGCTGAAGACATCTTGGTCCTTTACAAATTCTGGTACTTTATTCTCAGACTTCCCTCGAAAAGCTGGTGCAATAGGTAACCGTGGTAACCTAACCCCGAAGGGGTTAAGGGTTGTGTCTAGCCTTTTCGGGGTAGAGTCTGAGATTCTGAGGCAAGAGACAGGAGGGAGAATTGTGAACGATAATGCGGAAGGGGGGCAAACCTCGAAGACACATTCAGTTCTTCTAGCTCATACTCCGTACACATATCTAACAATGTAGCTACGCTTTCCACGTTCTTTTGGATCTAGCTTTTACTTAAATCGTGTAAACAGACCGGCATGGGTTTCTTTGACCACATCCAAAGAAAGGGCTCAACAGCCATTAAAGCGCAACCAGCTCAGGTCAGGAAAGAGATTGTGACAGCTCCAGCACACACACGCAAGACTTTAAATGCGAATCTGCTGCCCAGAAACGGCCGAATTACACCACGCACTTTCAATGTGAAGCAAAAACCTGTTGCTGTACAGCAAGCCTCAAGACCGCGGGCCCAAAAGTCGAGGAAACGGCCATCCTCGGCGCAGCCACGACTTGAATCCGATAGCGATGAGAGCTCTATGGATGGAGCTCTCGAGGAGTCGAGAAAGCGTGTTCGGACGAGCACGGATGCGGAGGTGGACACGAAGCGGCTGGTCCGCTGTAGAAAGGCGTTTTCCGATAAAGATGGTGGATTGTTTCCGATGGTTCACGCAGCTGATATTGCATCGTTGAGTAAGCCTACAAAGTACAGGGCGGTCTTTCCTGAGTTTCCTCACGCAACAGAAATATTGCTGCAATATCCGTCCGCGTCTCAAAGAGAAAAGTACGCAGATGTCGGCTAATGGCTGCATCTTCAAGGCTAATTTTGACAGGTATGAGCTGGTCGAGCCGATTCAAAAGGACGACTTCACCGCCCTAGAAGATATCCGAGAGATTCTAGAGGTAATCACAAATCACTATCTACCAGAACCGGAGGCTTCGGCTCTGAAAAACGACAGCCATGGGCTCTTAATCAGACTAAGGCGAGCAACAAACAGGCGGGCAGGGGATGACTACATGGCATCCATAAAAGAGTGGAACGAGACTCTGACCAAGTTCAGGCGGAATGGTACTATTGCTAGAACTCTCGATGAGCTCAAAAGCCTAGACCTAAGGCTCATAGAGCGGATCTTGACGCAGACATATTCCCGCACTGTATCACCCCGTGTGGGTTTACTGCGGCAATATGAGAATGGCACGGATAATGTCTATGGCGAGCTGCTTCCTAAGTTCATCTCTGACATCCTGAGGAAGGATACCAAAATAAAGTCAGACCAAATTTTCGTCGATCTAGGATCTGGCGTAGGCAATGTCGTACTGCAAGCTGCGCTAGAAATCGGCTGTGAAAGCTGGGGGTGCGAAGTGATGGAGCACGCTTGCCACCTTGCGCAACTCCAAGAACAAGAATTCAAAGCACGTTGCCGGCTGTGGGGTCTTGCAATCGGAGACATTAATCTGCAGAGGGGCGATTTCCTCGAGAACGCTGCAATTGGACACGCTTTGAAGAAGGCTGACGTCGTAATGGTCAATAATCAAGCATTTACGCCAGAACTCAATGACCGGCTGGTCAGCCTTTTTCTAGATTTGAAAGAGGGATGCCAGATCGTGTCGTTGAAGTCGTTTGTGCCTGCTGGCCACAAGATCACCTCGCGCAATATCAACCATGCCTGTAACGTACTGGACGTGATGGAAAAGCGCTATTATTCGGCGTGTGTAAGCTGGACGGATGCCCCAGGATCTTACTATTTGGCAAAGAAAGATAGTTCCCGGCTTAAATCGTTCTTTAAAGAGGAGAAGTAAAGGTGGATAGCGAAGAAGGCCGGTTCTGCTTGCAGATTGCCATGGTTTTCAAGAGCGGAGTTGTACAGCGCTTGCCAGACTCCTCTTGGAGTTGCTTCCTTGCATAAGATACCCGGAGTTGTAGGCTCAATAAGATAGCCGCATTAGTTGAAAATCATCACGAAAATTTCGAGGCGTTATTCATAGCATCTGCTTCTTCGCCCATACGTGCCATCCAACGATCTACCAATTCCTTGTTCTCTCGCTTCAGCTTCTCCGACTCTTGTTCAGCCATGTGAAGCTGTAAATTCAACGCCACAGTCTCATCTTGGACATCCTATGAAGACAATCAGTAAACCCCTTAAGAGGCCAGCCAACCGTTAAGACCATGGAGAAAACTAACCATAAGCAACTTAGCTTTCCCTCTAAGCTCCTCATCCCTGTCCCTGGTTCTAGTGACCAAAGCATTCCTCTCTGTCGTCAGTTCGTTGATACGTTTGCTGTCAGCTCTAGATTGTGCCTTGAGATCTCGCAAGTCTTCGCTTAACTGCTGCAGCTGGGCTTGCATTTCGCCTTTACTGCGCTGGGCTTCGGAGAGATCCTGTCGAATTCTCGATATAGCCTCGGAACTCCCGGACAATGGAGGCTTTAGTCCGGCGACTCCAGCATTCTGAGCGGGCTTCGAGGTTGGTTCGACCTCTGGTGCCTGGCCTGTATTTGAGGCTGTAATGCTATCAAGTTTGGCGATTCGATCTGCTAATTTAGTATCTAGGAGATAGGGTGTTAATCGAATTTCTCGAAAAGGTTGAGATAGATACAGACAATTATTGAATACATATTGATTTGCTCTTTCTTTCTTGTCTCGCTCGTAGAGTGTAGCTAAGTACTCCTTATGCCATGAATTCATGGCTTCTGTATTCATCGGTAATATCCAGATCTACTGACGTTTCCATCTACTGATGTTTCCCATGTGGTGACGAACAGCTATTCCAATTCAGCCTTGGTGCATATCGATAGTCTGTCATGCCAGACGTTGATATCAAACAATGATATGCTGCTATCGGAACCTGTATTGTAAGATTGACAGGGAATAATTAGCGTGGTCTGAATCACCAGTAAGCAGGGACGCCCTGTAACATGCTACCTCATGATCGAAACAAGCTCGTCCTATCTTACGTACCTCAACAGCATCATAGCATGCAATGAGTATATTTTGAGCCCAGAAAAGACACATTTCTCTCACAGACTGACGACGATAAACTTGCTATCAAGTCTCTCATCGTTGGAAGCCTTACGCTTGCTCTTTCGACCTTGGACTACGTTATATATTCATAACAGAGCCGAGGCTGTTGTGTCCAAGTCAAAACAGAACTGTCTAAGTGCTGGTCAAAGGCATAGAGACGACAGGATACTCGTCTTCATAACGAGCTATCTCTACTATCTCGCCTTCCTGGAAAATGGCCTCGAGAAAGAAGATCCTTCTCAAAGTATGCACACCGATGAATAGTCCCACTCGTTGCCCCACTAGAGCTAATGGAACTCGAATTCTAGGTAATCATCTTAGGCGACAGTGGAGTCGGGAAGACGAGCTTGATGAACCAATATGTATGAGTGCCTATGCAAATATCTCGACGCGCTGACCTGTTACTCGACAGGTCAACAAGAAATTTAGTGCGAGTTACAAGGCAACTATCGGCGCAGACTTTCTGACCAAAGAAGTCCTGGTAGACGATCGACTGGTAACAATGCAGGTTGGAAGCCTTAGTTCCTGGAACCTGTGGATGCTGCTGACATCCAAATAGTTGTGGGATACCGCGGGCCAAGAACGGTTTCAGTCACTGGGCGTTGCCTTCTACAGAGGTGCCGACTGCTGCGTACTAGTCTATGACGTCAATACTCCGAAGAGTTTCGACACTCTGGATAGCTGGAGAGACGAATTCCTGATACAAGCCAGTCCGCGAGACCCTGAGAATTTCCCTTTCGTGGGTACATCCTTTGCGAAGTGTCAAACACGACTGATAAGATTGGGAAGGTCGTGCTAGGTAATAAAATTGATGTTGAGGAGAACAAAAGAATGATCTCTTCGAAAAAAGCAATGACATTCTGTCAGTCGAAAGGTGGTATACCATATTTCGAAACTAGTGCCAAGGAAGCGGTGAATGTCGAACAAGCTTTTGAAGGTGTGCCAGCATTATCTTGGACAACGATGGTATTGTGGTGCAGACTAACCGATTTCACAGTGATTGCCAAGAATGCACTGGCGCAAGAGGAGTCAGAAGAATACAGTGGGGATTTTTCAGATCCGATAGACATCCATTTGGATAGGGAGAGTGACGGATGTGCGTGTTGATAGCGAGGGCAAATATTATTCCTGTTCCCAGTCTCAAGACATCCAAAGGCTTGCAGGGCATGTCTCGGGTCCGGAGTTAAGGTGCCTTCAAGGGCAAACACTAAACATGTATATGGTTATGCGTGCAGCTAAAATCAATCTTCCTACTTGAAATAACGCAAGCACATACGAACAGTTGCTAGGGATAGTGTCTAATCCTTCAAAGACCAACAGTGAAACTCCCCGTAATTGAAGTTCTGTATTGCTGTGCATGTGTAATCGACGTTACTCGTAATACCTTACTGTACTGTAATCTTGATTTGATACCCTAAACCACTAGCCATGCTTATCATTTCACTGCCAGTCTGCCACAACTGCAACTTGTTCCAATTAGGACCATCTTTGTTCGGCATAGAGATGTGTGATGTCAATACACAATTGTTCATGAGAAAGCGACGGATAAGTTCAGTCATATCCATGCCATTTCACAAGCACGGCGTTTTCTCTTACTACCGGCTTGTATCTATATTTCCGTAGTTGCTCGCCATGAACAGCGCTGGCGCCCTCTCAGAGGATTACTCAATCCCCCTGCTGGAATCAGAGTCCGATCGGAGCGTTTCTCAAAGTGGTAGAACGTCTTACTCAGCTCTCAGGCCACAATCAAGACTTTCCAAGGTGGCATTGCTGGCGAAGCCACCATTCGCAGGGGTTGCACGGCATACGCTTGGAATTATCTTGCTCTTGGCTACAGTGATATTATGGACTGCGTCGAATTTTTTGGCTAGTGTAAGTTGCGTGTTGGAGTTACGAGTTCGCACGACTGAAAACTCATTCATTCAGACGATATTTGCAGACAATACCTACTCAAAACCTTATTTTGTCACTTATGCTAATTCGTCATTCTTTACTATTCTACTTCCTGTTGTTGGTATCAAACGCTTGCTGGCTAATAACGCCTCCTTTCGAAAAGCTCTTGGCAAGTATTCCAACCTGACGCGGTATTCCCCCATTGTTGAAGGCGAGTGCCGGGCTTTACCGAAATCGAGTATGGAAGATGGAGTCGAGGGGCTCAGCAGGTTGTCGAGCGCTCAATTATCACCAGAGCATTCAATGACGGTCTCAGGGGTTCGAGCAGGTGCTGATGGAAATGCGGTCAAGGAAATGATGGATTTCCGGGAAACGGCTAGGCTGAGCTTTGAGTTCTGTTTTCTATGGGTATGAATCCAACTCGTCAAACCAGGCCATCACGTTTGTTAATCACTGGACAGTTTGTTGTATGCATGCTTCTCCACAGGTGTGCTCTTCCAGTACTAATCTCAATCAAGGCCAACTATGGCACTGCGGCCTGCCTGGAATACACAACCGTAGCTAGCTCTACAATACTGACCTCCACTAGTAGTAAGAATCCATTACGAGCCTGGCAAACTGGATTAAAGCTAACACCTACAGGCGTCTGGACTTTAGTGTTCGGAGCTCTGCTCAGCGTGGAAAGGTTCACGCTCAAGAAATTCATCGGTGTCCTTGCCTCCCTAGCTGGCATCGTTCTAATCTCAGGCGTCGATCTATCTGGCGATAACGACAAAAACCGGGGTTCTTTCCCGCATAAATCCCAGGGCCAAGTCGCTATCGGTGACGCACTTGCCTTCGTTAGCGCTATATTATACGGCATTTACACGACCCTTATGAAGAAAAGAATGGGAAACGAAGCTAGAGTCGAAATGACGCTGTTCTTTGGATTAGTGGGGCTGTTTAATGTGATCACGCTGTTACCTGGATTTCTCATCCTGCATTATACTGGAGTGGAGATGTTCGAACTACCACCGACAGGACGTATACTGACCATAGTCTTGGTAAACTCGGCTACATCCCTCATCTCAGATCTCTGCTGGGCGTATGCAATGTTGTTGACCTCGCCACTTGTTGTCACTGTGGGGCTCAGCTTGACCATACCGCTGTCACTTATCGGCCAGATGATCTTGAATGCCCAGAATTCTAGCGCAGCATACTGGATCGGAGCTGGAATCGTGTTCCTGTCGTTCGTCTTTATCAATCATGAGAGTAAAGACGAGGAGGAGCAGACAAATCGGGAAGTAGAGTAAGGTGTCACAGATGAGCTGGAAACTAACCGTGAAGGGGATCGTGCGGCATCACGAATCTCCTTGGATGCATTGTGGTGTTCTTTGGGTATATTAGAAACGGTGCATTGCTGTATTCTTGTCTCCAGAGTTGAGTTTCGAGCCAGTCTAGAGGGCTTTTCCAGAGCAGAACACTGGACGATCGTTGACCATATTAAAGGTCGAATGTGAACTACACTACTCTTCTAAACTTGCTACAACAGGGGTTCTTAACAGGGATTTTTGACTGCGTAGCTCACCAGTACATGTTGTTGTGAGCGTTTTGTATGGCGCCCCAGTTTCCGAGCAACTTGGCTTTTGCAAAGCTTGTTTCACGATAGAGGGTACGTATTTTTGAAACAACAGGTGGAGAAGGCAATATCTATACCAGATTGTAGTAGCAACGAAGTGACTGACTGTTCGTTGACTTGGTGACTTGACGGCCCGGTCAGTGCACGACAACACAACCTCTTGGAGGACTTAGAAGCCTATGATAAGGATGAACCTCGAGATTGGCAAGCGGACCTTCTGGGCCAATCGAAAGATGCTACTGCATTTCTGTCGACCGCTTCTACGTCCCCTTTTCATGATCTCTTTCCGTCTTCCACTCCTACTTCGACCACTCCACTCACTAGCCTTGTCCCGCCCTCATTTACGCTCATCCTTTACCCATCGTCCGAACTAGTATTACGATCCCTCTCCACTTTCCTCTCGTTCCACTGATCAAGCATCGTCTCCACCTTTGGTCCCCATACCTCCTCCCCTTTCATCAAGTCCTCATACTCCAATACATTTCTGCCCAACTCGAATTCTCCCTGCCTTGTCCTGACAAGTGCACTCATGACAGCTAGAGAGTCGACCGCGACGCCCATGTCGTGGCTTAGAGAGCGGACGTAGAAGCCGGAGGTCACGGTCATGCGGAGTTTGACTGCTGGTGGTCCAGGCTCAGATTGCGACGAAAAGTCTTCGTTCGGAAGCTTTGATGAAGATGGATGGATTGTGACTTCTGGTGTTGAGGTTTTGGTGCTCGCTGGGGGAAGTAGGCCACCGGACATGCAGTGCTCCGAGTCTTCTTGCTGTCGTTTCAATGCCGGATTCCTTTCTGAGACGAAAACATCATCCTCGTCGTCCAGCCTCTTCCGCTTGGTTCCGCTACTGGCAGTCCCTGCCCGCAGCTCATCCGTCTCCACAGTATTCGCTGCGGTACTCTCATCGATATTTCGGATACGCAGCACTTTCTCGGCAACTTCCTTCTCTTCTGTCGGCGCCTCTTCGGCGGGCCACTTGTAAATATGGCTGCCTGATGGCAGCCACTCTATAATATTCAATTCCTTGACCTCAACAGGTCTCTCCTGGATCTCCACTGGAACCTCCTTTCCCTCCCTCGCGTACTCATACAACCTCTTCCCCTGTACCCTCAGCGCGGAATATATTGGTGGCCTCTGCATGATCTTCCCCCTAAATGTCTCTAGCGCCTTGTCCACTACTACTCTTGTGATATGGGAGTATGGTGCTTTACTCAGCACCTTCCCCACTACATCATAGGTATCCGTCGCCACACCGAACAACACTGTCGCCTCATAACTCTTCGTACATTCCAAGAACCCCCGCAGCTGTTTTGTCCCTTTGCCCACACCCACTATAAGAACCCCCGTAGCCATTGGATCAAGGGTGCCTCCATGACCGAGTTTGACTTTGAGGCGCTTATCCTTCCGGCGATTCCGCTGGGTTTGATTGAGGGAGTCCCGATAAGATTCTTCGGCGGAGAGCCAAGGAGCAAACATGGTAGAGGGGTTGAAGGCGGTTTGAAGATCGCGGAGAACTTGGAAGGAGGAGATGTGGGGCGGCTTGTTGATTGCTTTGGGAAAGGAAATTGGGGTGTTAGCTGCCTTTCCTTTACGGACATTCGGAGAAAATGGATAACACCCTCGCCACAAGATGCAGACTCCAAACATGCCATTGGCGTTGACATGGACTTGCGGTATTTGACGGAGAATGAACTTACCGAAGACGCCCTCCACAATTTTGGACATGATGGGCTTGAAGCTATATGAGGGTGGCATGTGCAGAAATGATGGTGTTGACAATGATGGATGGAAAGATGAGTGAAGTAATCGGTTTCCGAACCCTAGACCTGTTCGGATTGATATATCAGTCCACAACTCACAGCTTAGCTACCTACATGCACACATACATACACCAGGGAAAATTACGGTAGACAACAACAACAACAACAACAACAACAACAACAACAGCCCCCTGTCGATCTTGTCGTCATATGCGGGTAGATATCACGATCCCGTTAGCGCCCGCTTTGCTAATGTTACAGGTCCAGTATTGAACTTGAACCTGAAGCTGAAGAGATGGAGCCGTCCTCTGAACCTGACGCAGCTACATCATCTCGCCCACCTTGTATCGCGCATCTCACGCGTTCCATCAAGCTTCGTCGACCTCATCACCTCAGAACTAGAAGGAGTTGTGGACGAAACAATCATGGCTATCCCCGAAGAGAGCATCCTCGAGGCGAAAGATCCTAATATTACGGACACGGACAAGTGGCCCTCATTCTCTCTGCGCAAGGTCAACATAGTCTCGATGAGAAATGGCCAGACTATGAGCTTGCTTGAAGCGCATCAAGATAATCCGGTGAAAGTGTCAGGGCAGCTGGAGACGATTAGCAAGGACGAGCTCCATCTGGGTATATGATCCATCCCACTCCCACCGTGGCCAAGCTGACTCGACTATGCTAGTTAAAAATGAAAAGTACAAGATGAAAACAATCGAGCTCTACAATGTCACTAAATACGCGTTTGCCGAGTACGATGACGGTACCTTCGGATTCTGGGCGGCAGGAAAAGCGGGTTGGTTTGAGATCACGGACGCCTTAGGGCTGTACCAGCAAACCCTCGCCGAGATGAATGAGGCAGCTTCTATGTTCTACATTATGGCTGATAAGACTAGGAGAGGTCGTAGAGATCCGTCAAGAATGAGCGTCAAAGATCTTGATAAATACGCTACTGGTCTGGCGAAAGATGTATACTACTATACTGAAGGCCTTTCGTCTCATTTACCCCTATGCTAATGATATCCAGTATGTCTCAAGCGGGAAAAACTACCTCAACCGGACGGGGACAAGTGAGGTACAAGACGGCTTCGATGATCACCGACAATTCTTTATCACGTCAATTTTGGAAGGTCAAGAGCTTGGACATGATTGGGCGAGGGCACCAATGTTACGTTACTATAAGCATTACTACCCAGTATTGTTTTCAGGCGTACTTGAAGATGTGACCTAACCATGCTCCAGGTTGAATTCGCGGGAATCGAATCAAGGGTATTACGCTTCGGAGCAGGAGATGCTCAAACAATGGAAAGCCAGGCAGCGGATGCAACCGCCACATCAAGTAAGACACAAACAGAAGAGCGAGTGAACCCATGTACCCCGATCAAGTCACACGGTCATGGGACAGACAGCTCAGATGAGGTAGACGAAGATGATGACGATGGACCTGCTCTGCCAAATCAGAGAGGTCGCAAACGCAAATCCATTCTCCAACCCAAAGGCAGCAAATTTTCCAGAAAAGCCGCTGGGCGTCGCAACAGCCTCCGCGCCGCTCGAAGCCAGGACGATGAAACTATGGAAGATGTCTCCCCAATTGCCATAGCTACAACCGTAGCCGCCACCCAGAACCACAACAAGCACCAACCTCGCTCAGATGCAGCCATTTCGGAAGTACCCTACCATGAATACCTTCCCAACCCATACATCGAAGTCAAACTCGTCCACTACGATCTACCAACTAATCTCCCCCAGGGCCCTGGTGATCTCTGGTCATGTGAGTTTGAAGGTTGCACGAAGAGAGTCTATGAGGGGAGTACAAAGGAGGGAAAGCAGAAGATCAAGGAGCATTTCCAGGACCATGAGGCAAGTGCGAAGGAGAAGATTGATCTGGTGATGAATGAAAGGAGACCCTATCTGCCTGTTGAGTAAGGTCGACCTTGTCCTTGGAGAGCGTGAAATTATGAATCTAACATTCCCAAGCAACCTCGTACGCCGTCTCCAGGGTTTCGCTCATAGTCCAGACTCGGACAAGCCGCCTCGTACTTTGCCCGAAAAGGCCGCAGCTGCCAACCCCGAAAAGAAGTTTCCAGCACCAATTAGGCGAAAGTATTAGGCATTGCCTCTTCCCTACGACATTCGCGCCGATCAGGCGCAGATACTGCGGACGGCTTCCCTCTCATGATTTACTGCACCGTTGGAGCGATGTTTGTTGGCGACGACGTTTCCTTTGGGGTTTCTGATTTCGTGATACCCATGGTAGCAAGGAAGGGACTATTGCAGACGCATCTGGAAGGGGGTTATGGTAAGACGCATAATAGGCTCATGCCGGATGAAGGCGTCTGGAAATGTTGGAAAGTGTCACGGCGATTATATTTTAGGAAGGCCTGCATCGCTAGCAAAGTCATGGTGGCTGGATACGTTCAGGTCGTGTGCTCCTAGGATAATTCAAAATCGATGTTGTTCTTCAGAATTCCAAACAGGACCTTACTCTCATCGTGAACCACCCTACATCTTGACCTTGTGCCCTTTTGTATATCGCTCTCTTGTAAATTTATAAATTATAGTTATAGGTCGAGGTCTAAAGTCAGGAAACTAACTTCGATATTCTTGACATTGACCAACTGTGAAATAACATGGAGCTTCGCCGTTGTTACACATGTAAATGGCTTGTCCGTACGGAGTACAAATCTTCAAACATCAAACATCTTCTGCTGATTTTTGCCTGCACTTATCTTAATTGCTCAAGAGCTTTAACAATCACATGCACATGCTCATAAAGGTTCTTCGTCTGTTATTATGAAAACATAGGAACAGTAAGGGAATGTGGTGAACGGATGAGATTTCTTTCTGTGCGAAAGCTCAATTTACATAATAAGCTAAACGAGCCAAGCTGATGAGCCAAGTGCGGAGACTCCATTCAGTCTGTCTATACTCATTACACGTGCCGAAACAGAAAAAGAAAGGCATCGTTCTCGATTAGGGGGCCCCGCGTCGCATAGTGGTGGCTACGATTAGAGCGAAAGTTGCACAAGAAGATTTAACGAAGACTTGATCAAATTCATCGTTTTCTTCCAAGTCGATTATGATAATGGGATTAATTAATGACATTCACACTGATATGAAAGACTGGCTCGCAATTGTAAGACTTAAAATGAGCCCGGAGTCATGTGACTCCCCGGACGTGAGCAGTTCGAAAGATACTGCCGGTCCTGCTGCGGCCCTCCATGGCAATTGAGCGAATTACCAGCCATTCGGTATGAGAGTCTGGTTCCTCGGGGGATCTGCCATGTTAAAAGATCCCAACACAGACACATTGCTTTGTTATTATGTTCCCATATATCTCGAGCATAAACCAAACCTCAAGTTAGCCGCTACCTCTTCACGCAATGCGCTGGTCTATGCTTTGACCTTCGGTTACGACTCCCGTCTCTTTGGACTTGAGCACCGCACATAGAAGCTCAGATTACCTTGCTGCGGCCGCGACAATCCTCTAGCTTCTCGTAAAGAGCTTCCAATTTTATTATAAACGCAGCGCTCTAAGCCAAACAACAAGGATGATTACAGAAGTAATACAGATTAATGTCCAACATTCGGTACTTACGATACTGCGACGATGCTAACGTAGAGTTACCTATATAGACGCCTTCGTGTACGTCTCGGAGGCAACATCGATCACGATCTTTCCTTTTGCCCTCCCGGTTCTCAACTTCTCGAATGCCTGCGGCGCTTGCTCAAACAAGAACTTCTGATCAATTACTGGTTTGATTTTGCCGGTACTCATCCATTCCCCGATTCGCTGCAAGTCTTCAGACTTCTGCTGGGGCCAAAAACCCACCAGCTTGCCATTTATGCCGCCGAGAAAGCCAGGCCAGAGCTTGCGTTTCAGATTATCAGCCAAACCCCCAGGTGAGGCGTCTCCTCCGACCACAACGTAGACAGCTCCAGACTCAATGAACTCATGACAATGCCATAACAGCTCCTTATTAGTCCCCACATTATCGACAGCATGATCGAATTTGTGCCCACTAGCTTTTAATGCTTCGATAACGCTCTCTTTCTTGTAATTCACAACCCTGTCTGCGCCGAGGCTCTTACAGAATTCTACATTCGTTGTTGAGCAAGTCGTCGTTACATGACATCCCATAGCCTTGGCAAACTGGATGCCAAATACACCTGTCCCACCTGAACCGCCATTGATGAAGATCTTGTCTCCCTTCTTGACTCGTGGCACGATGGACTGATATGCCGTCAATCCTGCTACGCCGACAGTTGCCGCATCGACAGGGTCCACATTATCAGGGAGAGTGACTGTGCTGTTGGTTCCGGAGACAGAGAACTCGGAGAGAGCGCCGCCAGCTAAAGGTGAACTGCCGGACAAGCCAAACACAAGTTGGCCGGGCATGAAGGGAGAGCCGGGTGCTGGTCTGACAATGGAGCCAGCGAAGTCGATACCAGGTGTTGCTGGTTTGGTGATTACGAAACAGGCGACACCAGGGATCTCGGCTGGTTTATAGTCAATGGGATTTAGTGCCGTAGCAATGATCTGAACCAGGTGCTGGTCCGGCTTCGGCTTTGGAAGTTTCACAGAGGGGTTGATCTTGAGGTTTCTTTCAAGGCCGCCTTTAGTACTCGAGTACTGCCATGCCCTCATGGTAGATGGTGGGAATGATCCCATCATCATAATAAGCTGAGCGCGAGCATCCACTCGTCTTGAGTAATGAATATGATTACAGTAGTATTTACTTTTACAGTATTTAGCCACGGCCGAGGGTCGGTAAATCGGAATATAGCACACCAAATCCGGCCTAGCCCTCAGCCCGACTCCCATCGATTTCTCCCTCACAAAATAGAGACAACACTGGTATGAGATGGTGCAGTGACATGACACCGCTTCTGGGTGAAGTCAGGGCAATATCGCTCTTTATCTTTTCGGGTTACAAATTCAGTACCTATAACGAGAGTTCTGGAGGAAGTGACACTCATCCAACCAATGCACTTGCTTCATCCTCCAGTCTTGCCAATGCTTATGCTCGTCGCTAAAGCGATTACGTCGTGCGGCTTGGTCTGAGTCAATCCACCAATTTTAGCAAGCACGGCACTTACCCAGCGGCGTTCATAGTACTCCGTATAGTCTCCCATACACAACTTAAGTTGGACGCATCGCGTAGTTCTTCCCACTCACGCGGGTGACACAAAAAGCCTTACCGCGAAAGTCGATCGCGATTGTGTATGTTGGTACATCTTCCTTCTTACTGATATCCCCGGCTGAAAAGTCTGCATGGTGGAGCGCTTTGACTCTATTGATACTGGGGAAACTCGATTTGTGGGCGAGTGCGGATGGCGGGTGTTCAGGGGTGGATAGGCGTCTTCTTCCGGAAGGAAGAGGCGTAGTAGTACGGGCGAGGGCGCGCGCGTCTAGCCATCGTTCTAGTTTTTTAGGGCTAGGCCCGAAAACATACCCCATGGGAGGTAGTGATTCAGATTAAAACATATGTTCAAAAATGTTAAGTTTCGAACAAGCCATTTTACATACTTAGGTATCCTGCGACGGATCATATCATGTCAATATGGGAAGCAAAGATCCATTCAGGGAAACATGCATTTCGATTAGATGTACAAACGGTGTCAATTAGATCAGCATTCGATTCTACCTTATGACGTGTTCGAAATGAATACGGGAATAGAACGCATTGACTCGAAGATAACGTGTTCCAATCGAAAGACATCGTTAGTAACGACAACGAGCAGTATCGATGACGAGTCTTCCTCTCTCATACGACTCAACGACGTCGACTACTTTCCTGAATCAACGAATCTATCTATTCTTTCCTAGACACAGCGCCATACGAGTTCTCAATCTCGGACACGAGGTTCTTTATAGGAGAAGGATCAGGCAAGAGAACAGGCTTATGTGGTCGGGTATAACCTTCTTGCCTGCCTTGTTCATTGATTATAATCATTCACTGCTTTCTCAGCAACTCAACGTGCGTGAAGATTCAAGAAGTCGTTATTCTGGAAGGACTGAATTAGCCAATAGATTCAGTCTGACAAATGTCACTTTTCTTCTGCTTACGTTACGATAGTTGGAAATTGATCAATGTTATGTACATACACAGAATTTTCAGATGAGCTCATCAATGAGTGTTTTAACGTGAAAGAATCTCTAGTTACACATATGTACTTAATAGGACATGGCCGGAAGGCCGAGTGGGGGGGCTCCTACTAGAGGGTGAAGCCCTCCAAGTAGGAAGAACCCACACACACACACACACACACACACACACACATACTTAGGTACCTAGAGTGATTCGGCTTAACCCTATGACTATTAGGGAGTGTTATTATGGTGGACGTAGACCAAGTTCCAGATATTGCTAACAGTGCAACTACCCATGCTGTTATCGTTCTGGTAGTTCCTAGGACACCCAACGGACATCGCTCAAGATTGAGATTCCCTCAACGACAGGCAGAGGATGATCCTGGGGACCTCTATGAGAGACAAGCGAAAGCAGGAATGTCGGATTTCTCCTGCCAATGGGTATCTTTTCCTTATTCCAGCTGACCATCACTATCTACACCTTACTCCTCCTACTCTTCCCCAACCTCTTCGCGCCCGGCTTCCCCCTCTTCATGTTTTTAGCCGAGAAACCCTTCAAGTCCCCACTCGACATCGCGTCCCCACTCTTCGAAAACCGCTTTTTCCCACCAAATCCAAATTTCTCGTCCTTTTTGTGGCGTTTGGTCGGTCTTGCACTAGCTGAGGCATGGCTATCTCGAGAGAGTCTAGAGGATTTTTCGGGTTTTGAGGCGTCTTCGAGGGCGACGTCGAAGAGATCTTCTTCGTTGGCCGGGCCTACGGTCTCGGCGTTTTTACGCTCTAGAGGATTCAGGCACGTCAGCTAAGAGGCAATCCTGTGAGATCTGGTATCATGATTGAGACTGTCACCACGCGACTTTGGTGATGATTGTAACTGATCTCATCCCAAACCCTATGGTAGCCATCGCAAGAACCTTAACTGACTACGACAGGGGTTCAAAGATGTCATACTTCTTTTCAAAAGATCAATCTTTCCCAATGTCTCCCTCTTCGCTTTATCCCTCTCCTGCAGCTTCGCAATCTGCACCTGCTTGCCAAACTTCTTCAAATCCCTTTGCTTCCTGGCTTCCGTCGCGGCCTTTTTATTCGTAGCCTCCTCTGTAATCTTCTGCTTGACCTTGCCCATATGCTCATCGCTCTTCACCATCTCAGCGAAATAGTCATTTGGCCTTGAAAATGGCATACCTTCTTTCTTTAATAGCTTTCTGGCTTCGTTGGCGGCGTCGAGACATTGTTTGTAGAAGGTAAGTTCGCGAGTAAGGTCGTCGTTGATATCCGGGATGGAAACGGGCGATGAGGTGGTAATAATTTGGTGCTCGGAGAAGGAGAGGGTGGAGAGGGGCAGCGCTATAGATTTTTGAGCTTTGAGGAGGGCGGTGGTTTTATTGATTGTGAGGCGTTGATGGGGGATGACGTCGGCGAGTTCTGAGGAGAGGAGGGTGTCAATATCTGACAGGGGGATTCCCTCCTCATCTCCATCTTCTTCCTCGAGCTCTGGTTCTAAAGGTGCCATTTGAAGGGTGTCACTTCCGGAAACCTGCAGATTGGGATCTTCGAGGCTGCTATCGCTAGAGATATCGCTGTCATCTATCCGTGAGATGTCAATCTGATTAAATCAATTAGTAAGAGGCAGTAGACTTTCCATGCCAATGTGCCAACCTACAGCTGCAGCGACTGCGTTCCCACTCTCGTCACTCTCCCAACCGTCACTATATGCCTCAATCTCTAGCCTTTTGCCATCAACCGGCGCTCCACCAATCGGTCCGTCTTCAGTGTCTACGGTTTGCACTTGAGGATTCGACTTCTTTTTCCTTATCGCTTGCTTTTGCAACTTTTTCTGCCTCTCGAGCTTATAATCTCGGCCTTTATGTGCCTCAAGCGCCGCTAATAGCTTACTATTTCTAGTCATTATGAGAAGAGAAGATTCTGTCGTATTGCGCGTAGTGTTGTGTTTTGCTTGGTTGCTCTAATTTTTCTGGTTTGACTGCCCGCTAATACTTTCGAGTTAGTTTTTAGTGTACCAACCGAGCATAAGCGGGGACCCCGCACCTCCCACATACAAATTTGGGCCTACCGTCTCATTCCCATCAGAATTACTATTATTGCTATCGCTGTCGCTGCCTTCGTAAATTTTGAAGCTATTCAGATCACATGGCTCAGAGGTTTCAGTTTGTTTTTAGGTTCATCAAAATCCTTTAATTCCCCCTCTTCTGACACTACTGTATATAGACAGACTGCCCCCGCAACTTCTCTCGATATCGTCTATTTTGAGCAACGCCGAAGCGATACGATCGATAAGAAGAGCGTGGCTTTGGTCTATGGCTATGGCCCCGAGGCCCTGTTTTCTGGGTGGATTAGACGCTGGGACATGAACAACGCTGTCGCCCGAATGCAAGATCTATCTGATCGCGAGGCGTCTTCGAAATTGCGTTGATCAAGAAGCTTCCGATTGTTATCTTCAGCTTTCTTCTTTGCAACTTTGACTATATAATGCACTGTATTCGGCTTGAGATCTAAAGATTTTCCTATAGAAAGTAAAGAGTTTCCCGAGATCTCGCTCAGGACCGTTGCTGCAGATCTAATTGTCGAATGAATTTGCTGACGATCGGACTTGCTGACTCGCGATGCTTCCGTTTTAGCTGTTCCCTTTGTAAATCTCTTCTTATGAGGCATGATAGAGAGTGTGTAATGAGGTAGAATTAATAGTAGTTCTGTTGAGTAGAAATGTGGTTTGAGTATTGGCCGCTTATGCTCGGTTGGCACACTAAAAACTAACTCGAAAGTATTAATCGACAATCTGATAAGGTGCTCGTGGTGCTTTCGGATCTAATCGGATTATACTTCTTCCACGACCGCCCTCACCAATCAATACATCACAGCAATGGACTCACCAAGCGTTAAACGCGCTAATCGCCCAAAGTCAAGGTACTATTTTACTATCGACGGTACTTTGTGGAAACGCATCGACTCCAGATCAACGACCATGTCAGTCCCAGACCAGGAACACGTGTCAGCGGATGGACACTTGAAAACACCCACCGTAAGAATCCGTCTAATAGATTTGAAGCAGTTGACTGACTTCAATAAAGACAGTGGCCAATGGTGACGAAGCATCTAACGAATTGGTCGTGGCCGTAGACAACCTTATCGACTTCATCACCGAAAAGTTCTCCAAAGTTACTGGCGAAATCTTCGCGAAGCGTAGGTTCTATCTAATCTTCTATTCAAAGGTGTAGCTAATGTCATAGTTGATGATATGGCTCAACGATTGGATGAACTAGAAGCATCAATTAAAGCCGGCGCAGACAACCATGAGGGCAACCAGTAAGGGGGCTAAGAGGCGGCGTGCGAGATAGTCTCAGGCGTTTCTGGATTAATGATCTTTGCGGGGATACCCACTAGAGCAGTTCTTCAAGTTAGCAGGTTCAGCAGGTTTGAGACGTTGGTGGATTGCTACAGGTTACTGAGTCAAGCGCATGCAAAGGATCTACCACAGCAAAAGTTTGAACCACATGAACGTATGTGAGACAACATACCAAAACTCTGAAACCATCCAAACATGCGTCATTTGTCGCAATTCTAACCTCAATCGGTATCTTACGAACTTCATACATTGCAATCATCTGCAAAAGGAAGCCTACAATTCTTCCTTGATCTCCCCTGTCTTGCCCAAGAATGACTGCAAAACATTTGACCGCGAAGTCAAGTCATCGAGTTTCTCCGGAGCGAGCCCACCCTTCCTGATCAATCCTTGCAACCTAGCTAGCTCCTTCTCTGCATAGCCTTGGTTCTTGCCGAGCTTCTCAAGTACTTTTACATAATATTCGGCGTACTTGTCCTGCAAACCCTCCGCAGCCTTGGTAACCTCTTCTGAGATAGTAGCCATGTTACCGCGACCGGTGAACTTCCCAACAATTGTGTCCAGAGCTGCAATGGTGCCGGCTTTTGCGTCTAGGCCTCCTCCTATAACACGGTGGGTACCGGCTTGCTCATTCATAAAGTCGACAAGGTCCTTCTGTGAACGACCCCCTTCATAAGGCACAGGTGTGGTTGATCCTTTAGGGAAGTATTTAAGTGTAGGATACGACTTGACACCTTGGCTTTCTGCGGTTGACTTGGAGTTCTCTGCCTCAGCGTCTACTTTGGCGATAAGAACTGACGGCTCGGCGGAAAAGTCTGAGGCTAAAGCTTCCCATGTTGGTGCCAAGGTTTTGCAATCTGTAACGCAATCAGTAAAGGATTCGGCCTTTTGGTTGTCAAATCAGTTTCGTACGTCCACACCATGGTGCTGTAAAGGCTACCAAGACATCCTTGTCACTCCCTATTTCTTTATTGAATGTCGAATCCGTAAGCATCGTAACTGCACTTGGCGCTGTCTTCTTTGCCTTGACCTTTATTCCCGTCTTCTCTGATATGAAGCTTGTCAGACTATCCAAGTCTCTTCCACCGTTGTAATCTTCCGGTTTGTCACTTTTGCCATCGAACCACTTCAAAGTGGGGAAGCCCTGTACGCCAAATCTTCGGCCTAGGTCTTTGTGCTCGTCTGCATCTACCTTGGCGATAGAGACCTTATCCTCGCTAGCGAACTTTGCCCCTAGCTCTTCAAAGATGGGGGCAAGGTTCTTGCAGTGGCCGCACCAAGGGGCAAAGAACTCGACGAGAGCAGGTTTGCCTGATTTCAAAACTACATTGTCAAAATTTTCGGGGATTAGATCGAGGACAGAAGAAGCAGCATTCACGCCGAGGATGGCAAGGGAGGAGAGAAGAAGATAGCTAAGCCGAGCCATGATAAGGCAATAGTTATGTTTTAAGTTGCCCAAGTGTAGAAGGAGTGGACTGGGAAATTTTCCAAGCCCCAAAGTTACAGGAACAACGTATGTAGAAGACGTGAGAGGCGACCAAGGTGTTTTGAGTTGTCGAGAATGGGAAATCGATCTCTAAGGACACCGTAGTCTAGACGGCTAAAATTTTATCCGTATCCGAATCACCCCCCTTGATTGTGAAATGAGTCTGCTTCCGGTTCTAAATTTACACAGACTGTATATTCAAGCATTCTGATCCGCTTTTTCACATCGCTAGACAGGCTCATTTGTGCCTCCACTCATAGTTGGATACTCTGCGGACAAATTCCGCTGCTTGAACGGACATGATGGTTCGTACAAGCCAACGCTTACCGTTGTTTGTGAACGACGAGCTTATCCCGAAGAACCTCTACTTACCATCTATTGATGTTCTTAGTATTCCAGATAACGTGGATTTAAATCGGCCTTTCCACCTCTGTCCCAGATCAACAAGCTGTGGCTACCCGGCCCTCAGCAAGTCACGGAATAGATTCACTATGTCCTAGAACCCCATGATATGACTATCGCCCTTCCTCAGCAATTTATGGAAGACTGGACTCAAATTTATTGACGCGGACCTCTTTCTCCTTCCCACGCCTCGCCTTTCAGTCTCCACGTTTCTTCCCTCAATCCCCGCGCCTATCTGTTCAATCCCGGAATTCGCCCCTGTCATTGACACTCGTCTCTCAGAGTTCGTTCCGC
>JAABUV010002349.1_pt1 | contig 25803 bp, 26 predicted proteins | sample 5559971 | NCBI WGS metagenome assembly JAABUV01 (sample SAMN10711881, study PRJNA513362) | rock metagenome | isolation source: Antarctica rocks | place: Antarctica: Victoria Land, Knobhead nord | collected 2015-12-19
TTGATAATTGGATATACCACGGCAAATCGTAGGATGCAGCGGTGCCATTCGTGTTTGCCTTGATACTGTTACCAGCGGCAGCTGACGATGATTCCGCTTTGGATGACATTGTGAGCTTGTTGGTAAAGGGCAAGGGTTCCGTTGAAAGCCGTGGGAGACGCGATTAGCTAGCGCGTGACCCCAATGGGGATAAGCTCAAGCACGTGATTTATCGGCTAGTAGAGTACCGCAGGTACCTTACTCTTTAGGTACCTTACGGAGAATATCATACAAAAATTTAACAAGTATATCACAGCGCGATGGCAGAGTACATAAAGGTCAGACTAGACATTAGGAACGGCATGTCTTTCCTCTACTTAGAGATAGTCAAACAAGCGCAGAAAGACTCGTGGAAAAGAAATGCGGTACAATAGTCCATCTCATCATATCTCCGCGCATTCGACGTATTACTCACCGAATCGCAATATATGCAGGCTTCGTAACCCAAGTTTGTGTGGTAGGATCGTAAGAACTCTCTGCTAGGGTCGAATTACTGGCCTGGTAGTAAATGTAGACTATCGTTGAGTGGGGTGCCAGCAATGCAGCACTTAGACAGTTGTAGGGACTGATTGCTGTCGTCCAGGACGATTGATAAGATTCGGACGTTGAATAATTCGAAATAAGACTCTATACTTGCACGGCTATGATATTGTTCGGCTGTAGGTGGACTATGGCTGTGTTGTTTTGAGGAAGAAGAACCAATGATATGTCTGTACCAAAACTAGTGCTTTCCATGGGAGAAGAAAGAGGTCCTGATTGGTATTAGCTCTGCATTTCAGTTCCATTGAACGAAAGCACAAACTATTATCTGTATTGGTGACATTGACTCTGGTGTTTTGGTACCGGTCGCTGAATTGCCAAAGCATGTCCACTATATATAAATCTTGAGGGACTCCAATGGTTCTTATAGCGCACTTCGTAAATCCCTGCGAATTGGTGTGATCAAGCCCATCGAAAACACAGGCGAAGCCTTCATCAAGAAAAGCCAGAGCCCCTTGTTTCGCAAAATTCGAGGCGCAATTAGGATTAAGGTGCGGGTCGTGAGGAAGGTTCGCAATTGGGTCAAGATTGACTGCCGCGAGGGCGCAATTCGATTGGTAGAGTGCAGAGGACGAATAAATGGAATGCCTATTTCCGAACAGTTGAGGTTTTGATAGGTAGCTTCCAGTTTGAATAAACCTGTCACTGAAGTCTTGGTGGCTGTATAGCTGGATAGACTAGTGAATCCTTCCAATTGCCTTCGTTATAGATACATTGCTGAAGGACGTTGGATGTGTCGAGATATACTAGATTGATCTAGGAGAGATTAGTAAAAGAGGAAATCATATAGGTTACAATGACTAATGTATAAACCGGCACTCGGAGTGCTATAATAACGATCAAGCATTGCAGGAACATCAAAACAGGATGCACCTAGCGCAATTCCTAGTTTCGCCGGTGTGAAATTATAAGAAGTTGAAGGAAAGCTCCAGATGGAATTTGAGTGTACATGTTGAGCGCCTCTTATATTGCCTGCAATGTCCTGAGAGAACACCCAACGATCACTGTTGGGACAGCTTGTGGCTGCAATAGATGTATTCGCCAAAAACAAATGGGTAGAGTTCGGTGCGCCTATTGAAGATGTAACGTTTCCTAACGGAGACAAAGGCTGCCCTGTGGTGGAAGAGGAAGGACTGGGTCGCCTTACGACGTTAGAATTGAAAATTGGGAAGTTATCCGCATACAGACCGTGATCTGCGTCCTCCCAACGCCCCTCCAATACCTCCATCTGAAGTTACCAGAAAGATAATCACCAGAAGACTAATCCAGTACCATTTCCTCCGTCTCCATGGTCTCGGCGCAATGTAACTGTTACTTTGAGGTACCTCTTTCAATCTTTCATCCTTCATCCTTCATCCTTGTAAGATGTAGTCTCCGGAAGATGATCTTGAAAATAGTAGGCAAGTTCGGGGGGATATATCAGTGGATCATGGGTAGCCTCTGGGGCGTTTAAGTAGCTAACCTCTGGTTGAGAGTCAAACTCGCGCTGGACGAAGTTTCAAATCAGATGGGAGAAGTGGATAAGATGTTCGAGGATCTTACGTCCATGTCAGAGAACAGAAAACAGACCGAATAAAGTCGTATTAAAATTGAGTAATAAATGCTGCAGCTCTTGTTGCGGAGGAATGATGACAATATGGAAACGTTTCACATTGAGACTTGTGATAATAAGTCAATTTCTAGAGACAACGCAGCCAATAAACGTTGTTGACAGATTACTTATCTCGTGATCATTGTTTGGACCGGCTTTTGGGTTTCTAAGAGTTGCAAACGATGTTTACTGACGATTTAATACCTTGCTCTGATGGCATAATGATTAACAACGATATCCCATAAGGTTGCATTGCAGATGCGCTCGCCACGAGCCTGCGTCAAGAAGCTAAGATTTCGTCCGCAGCGACTTCTTATCATAATACTAGAAAACATCTCAATGGTTGATTAGCCTAGGCCATAGATCATGCAAAGGAAAGAAATGACCTTCGGAGCTCGTGTATAGCAGGATGAGCGAGCGAGCCGCGATAAGCGCGGGTGGATAGAATAGGGAGTCTACTTTAAGTCAGTAATATTTTTGCCATCGCATCACAAAGTGCTCACTCTCATGTCGAGATTATCCAACTGAAATTGGAGTCTTCTGATCCCTAGTATCGATCAAGTCCTCGAACTGATTTCCATACCAAAGGATATCTGAGAAGAGAAACTTAAATATTGACCTCCCAATCTATCAAGCTTGACCATAAACTCCCAGCCATTACAGTAGCTAACAAGTCTCTCGTAATGGATCGGTGTTCTGGAAGAGACGATGACTGGGAAAGACGAATCTGTAACAATTATTTCAAACCATGACAAATTCATGCCTTGCCTTGCTGTTGTCAATCCAGGTTTCAAGCAACGTCAAAGGATTTTCTATTCGTACTCTAATATGTACAGCCTCTCGTTATAGCACTTATATACATAATAAACTATATTCTAATTTTAATTCCAAAGCCAAGCAGGAATATCTCCCTCCTGTGCCCTTCCTCAATACCCTGCACCCAGTAACGCAGGAGCCCCTTCCAACCTTACCTTTGTCCGTTCCAACTTCTCACCTCGCTTTTGCTTCTCTGGCTCATCGGTCTTACTTATCTCCGCCCCGACCATCCTTACAACCCTACTCGATGCGCCCGGTCCTTACAACTCCCCTGACCTTCACCCCTCCATCTCCGCCTTCAACCCAAACCTCCCACAACCCATCCTCTCGTTTCTTCCTTCCACAAATCTTCATTTGTTCCTCTGCATACACCGGCGCTAGGTTCCTATATTCCAGCGCCTTGATACTTTCATGGGCATCCTTTTTCTCCAACTCGCTCCTCAAACAATCCAGCATTAGCACCACGGTCATAGGTCCATGGACTAGTAGATTGCGATGGCCTTCGACGGTGCGGCAGTACTCTTTGTCAAGGTGGATACGGTGCGCGTTGAATGTTAAGGCAGAGAATCGGAAGAGAAGAGAGGCTGACGGAACGAAGGTATGAGTGTAGTCCGGCGGATGGTTTGGGTTGAGGATTTTCGTACGCTTTGACGTGGATTGAGGGTTGCTGGGGAGGTGGTCACGCATGAAGACTAGACTGCGGGTCTCGTCGATGATCGAGGTGTAGGGGTTGGAGCTGTAAGAGATTTGACGGCTAATCTGCACGAAGATCTTTTCTTCCCCTGGCCTGCCTTTGACAGTAACATCGCTGATGTGTTCGTCGCATATGATACGCTGTTCGGAGATGTGTAAAGGGTTGTTGAACGCCATGGACCCACCGGCCCACATACGGCGGGTGAAAGGGCCACCGGGGGAGTGGAGGGGATCGGTGCCGTCCGGTAGAAGGGAGGATATTGGGGTTAGGGGGGGGAAGTAGACGAGGTGGTGGGAGGGTGGAATAGTTGACTTGTGGAGGTAGGAAGAGGTGGTGGATATGGAGGAAATGGGGGTTTGCGGTATAAAATCGGAGAGACTGAGAGAGAGGAGGTGGAAGGGGGTGGGGTAGGCGTAATCGTGGAGAGTAGGGAGGTGGCGGGAGGTCATTTGGGAGGCCAAGTGGGAGACATCAATCGAGGAGGGGTCTTGAATACTCTCGGTACTGGATTGACTTGATATCTCCCGCATCCTCGAACCACCACCATTTGCGAAGCTTTCACTGACCCGGCGAGACTTGCTAGTAACCCGGCAGGACATGTGCCGGCTTCCACCCAAGCCAGGCTTAAGCTGCCATAGCCGGGAGGAGCCTCCAGGTAGTTGGAGCCTCGCTGCCATGGCTCAAGAGAAAGTGCTCCTCATCCCATGAATTGCTAGAGGACCAAGATGCGGATGCAGCTTTCCCCGGATTTCGGCCCGCGGAGCACTAATGTAGCCGCCAAAGGCGCGGCTTGCGTATAATATGCTCTGTTTGCTTTAACGAACTTCAAAAGACCAACGTTGCAAATTAGACAAACGTTAGAAAGCAAACATGGCGGATCAGCTACTGATGCAGGCCCAGCAGATGTTCGAGGGACAGATAGTATGTCTATATGTCTACATACTCAATCCTCACCCAAGCGACTCATTATGTTCACAGGATTTTGAAGGCCAGAAGCTCGCAGAGCTCTTTACCACCATCATCTTAGTTTCTTTTGCCGTAGGCATCTCCAGCACTCCTTATGTTCGCCTTAATAACGAGCGTTCGCAGATCTTGGCTTTAGTACTTGGATTCGCGCAACAAAACATTTACATTACGCTTTGGGTTGGTCTTGGGGGTACGCTATTGGCATTTTTCGTGGTCATTCCGCCATTTCCTATCTACAACGAGAACCCGGAAAGTTGGTTGCCAGCCGGGAGTGGAATAGCAGGGTCGGGAATCGAGGTTGATGGGAAGAAGATAAATTAGATTTAAGGGGAATTTAGCTTGACGTCTACTAAAAGCTGACCTGGGCTATACGTAAGGGCATTGCATTGCTGACCATTCGATATCATTACGAATAAGGTCCTGGAGATATAACATTAGTAAGTCCTTACCTCACTTCGTGAACTGTCTGCTGTTCATGTGTCTCGTGGTGCCCAACATGAGACCGACTCGGCAGCCATTGAATAATTGCCTCCTAAAGCTTTCCGTAATGTGTCAAGGCCAGCTCCCCAGTTTTTCGTAAATCCACCGCGCTCCGTGTCATTAGTCCATATAATGTTGCCGTATATGAACCGTATCTGCGGTCGAACCCCAAGCATCTTGTAAACCCAGCTCTCAAGCGATCATCGACCGTATTTCTGGAACTCCCAGTCTCGATTATCGAGCGGACAGACTTGGCGTGTTTTCAGCCAGCGGGAGATACAGTGGAAATGGAAGGCATGCTATATAATGGGCCGCCGTCAGCTTCAAGAACCCTCGTTGCTAAAACGGGAGCTCACATTGCAAATACCCCAGGCAACTGTACACTCTTCACTTGTGGCCGATGCCTGGTTTGCTTGACACTCGATACCTGTATGGATTAGTCAATGCTCCTACGCACTGTAGCACGAGACCTACAAAGGTCCATGATGTGGTTTCTGCAGATCGCACAATTGTCCACAACAATATCCCAGGCCCATAGTGCTACGGCGTTCCACTACGGCAGATCAGCAATGCTTTCAGTAATAGGTGGATAGCTGGCAATAGTAGACCTTCTTCACCTCGAACCTCTTTTTGCCGTCCAAGCTAGACTCCACGGCTCCCCCAGATTTGGTGGATTTGGCGAGCGGCTTAGCTTTCGAGGGTGCTGAAGACTCAGCATCCGGCATGTCGACTTCGGCCATGGCAGGCGACTTTGGAAAAACTCGTGATTTAAATTACAGGGCCAGGTCGAGCTTTGCCCGGTTGTATTAATAATCGAAAGTTGACAGCTTGTGGAGTGTCTGCACTTAGGAAACCAGCTGGAACTGTCCGGAAAGCAACAGTCTGAAGCGGTGCCTGTATCGAGTAACTCTTTAAGCAAGCACAACTCGAGAGTTGTATCACGTGGCCTGAAAGTTATTAACTGGGTACCGTTGTAAGGTAGGCAGTATCTTATCTTGCGTGGATGAATCGCTCTTAGACGTTATGTGAAGCAAAGCAAAACTTCACATGACAAGGTCCCTCACAAATGGAATGTCTCAGGCAGCCGAGATAGGTCTAGCGTGTGTGACCAACTATCTAAGCCTCTTGTGCCCCACGCATTGACGATGCGCAACCACTTCACAACAACACAACAATTTTTCCTTTGGATCACCATGAGCTGCATAAAATGACAACTCATCCTCGACTCAAATGTTTCTCCACATATACCGAGATTGACCGCAAGACAAACACCTCCATACTTCCTAGAGCCTCGCAAGTGAGCCCGCCTTGAACAAAGCAAACATCCTCTCACACTCAATCTCGAGTACATCTGCTTCCTCCCAGTATTTCGCCATCAACGTACCACATTAGCGTCATTCCCTTGTAAACAGGCTTGTTTCTTTGCGATCTGGTCGACGGTCTGCTCTGGCGAACAGCCACACCTATCTTACCTTCAAACCTCCTCCTCATTGATACGGCTGTTTATTTTTTCAAGCCACTATCAATAATCATGCCTCTAGTGGGGGATGAGCCGGAGAAGTCCCGCCGGCAGAATCTACACTCTCGTCGTCAGAAAGTGGCTGCCAAAGCCTCATCATCAGACAAACAAGAGCCTGCAACCCTCCCAATACCACCCAATCCTACGACTACACCTACAAAACCCAAATCTATACTACGTCGAGGCTCTTCGAATGTTGCCCAACAGAATCAAGTCGTAGCGGATTCGAATAGCACACCTGCTACCCCTCCGCGCCCCACATCCATGTACGACACAATTAGCGAATCTCAGGAAGGAGAGGTCTCTGCCACAGAGCCTAAAGGCCAGAGGAGGAGAAAGTCAGAAAAACCCCAAGGGCATAAACACAGCGGGTCTACATCTGCAATGCCAAGTCTCGGTACACCACAACCGAAAGAACGACAACAGTCAATGACCCCTGGACGGACCAATGCTACGCCATTGCAAGCGTACGCTGGCCCTACATTCCATGCCTCACCAGCAGCATCCGCATTGCCTCTGCCGAAGTTTTTCTCAAAGTCTGTTCCAGCAGCCGAGAAAGGCACCAGCTTATCGACTATGATGGAGAAGGAAGTAAAAGAGGTATATCCAGAACCACCGTCTGATGAAAATGAGGAATCTCCGACTTTCGGGAAGGCGCAGTCTATTGGTGAGACCCGAGTAAGGGAAGAGTCTCCTCTGGATATATTCTTCAAGGCCGACAGGAGGGAGAAGGCAAGGCAACACAGTGAAAGTACAATTAAAACTCCAATTGGCGCTTTCCAATCTCCTTCAACGTGTACTCCACCTTTTGGCTCCGTGCTGTCGTTAAATAAGGATGTACGACATCATTCGCGCCATGCAACAGGCAGCTCCATGGGAGAAGTGTTTCCTTTGGATATCGATGACAGAGCTCTAAATAGTACAGAAACGCATGACCCTTCCAACGAGCTATCCAGCTTCTCTACTAGCTCGGTTCGGCCCAATTCCGCGCCGCCAGATGCCGCAGGCCAAGCTGACGCTGAGGAAGAACAGCGCAAGGCTAAGACCTTGCTACTGAAGAAATTACTCATGTCACCCCAGCTTCAGCGCCCGACAGAGGCTTCCTCCCAAGCTGAACTTAAACCGAATCATAGGGACTCTTCCATGCGGGAACAGTCTCTATGCGTTCAGCGTTCTCCAGGTCAAGATATAAAGGGGTCAATGGCGTCAGCTACAAATACGCCTGGCGCACGTTCGGTTGTGGCTGTTCAGGATCTCAAACACGCAGCCAGCTTGCCTCGACTACAGGGTTCCTTGAACACGAAAGAGAAGAACACCGGCTCGCCTCGCTCACGCCCCCAATCTTCCAATCTCCGGAAGGAAATCCCTCTTCCTGCCTCGCCTATTCGGACCGATCTGCCGGAGCTCCCCGCTACTCCAACTCCGTCGCGAGTATCTAATCAATACGTTTCCCCAAAGCCACAAGCTCACAAGAAAATAAATGCCAATGGAAATGCTTCAGCTTTCATTCCTGATTTTACAACAAATAAAATATTTCAGGGTATGGACAATACCCCTACCCAAGGTTCTAATTCAACGAAATCAATGGAGGACGACTTACGAAGGATCTTGAAGCTTAATGTTCTAGGCGGAACTGGTGCTAATGGAATCCAATTTTGAATGGTTGGGAATTTGATGTCTTCATGGAGGAATTGCCAATCGGAGTCGGCATTTTACTTCTTGGGAAATGCTAGGCGTTCTACTCGTTATGGACGGCGTTCTGTCACACGCAAATTCTCGAGGGACTTTCGGATGACCATTGTCCATTTGGATTCATCGATGCACGGTACACTTTAACTTTTTACGCTTTTCCCACTTCTTGAAATATCGTGTTAGTACCACCATGGAATTGTTACATTAGATCTGGTTTTTCTGTTTGGCACTAAATGCCGCATATTTGCACTTTTCCTTCGTTCGCGAAGAATATTAAAGTGGGACAGCCTCCGGAATCGGTTACATTAGGGCTAGGGATGATCTCGGACTGTCCAAACATTCTACGTCTCGCCTGTTGGTCATTGGGAATTGGGACACCTGGCCTAAGGGTCCTTTGAAACACGCGAGACCACCGCACCTCTGCAAGTTTTCATTGTTTGTTCCTTTTCCTGGATGGCAGTTGGTGAGGTGGAGACCTGAGGTTGCAATGCTCTGGGGATATGGCATACTTACTGCACGTCTGCATCCTTTCCTTTGTTGCTTAGGTGATTATTAGGAGGGAAGGGAAGACAGTGTGATGTTGGGGATGGGGACAGTATTCTCGAAGATAGTAATAGATAAGCTTGAGTGTCTAGAACGAGTATGAACACCGTCCTTGAGACATAACGAAGCTAACAGTCTACTTGGAATCATCACGTACCTTAGATCATGATGCACTATAGTTTGACTACAAAGAAGTTGTGCTTTATTCTGGATATCAAAAAGCGATGACAGAAGGGCAGCTTCAGGAATGAATCTGTAGAGACTCAGTCCGCACAGCACTAAGAGCAGTCTACCCTCAGATTGGGAAAGTGGCTCTGGCTTCAGATTAAATCCGGCCGTGATTCGACTTTTCAAATTCTCACTGTTTTGCTAATTGAGTTGCCAGAATATAAACATGTGTTACACCTATCTCTGGGGAGTTGCTATGAAATATTGGAGCTAGTCAGCCAGGTCGACACTCGTCTTTAGCAACAATGACCAGCTGACAACGGATCTTTACGCACGCATGACGAAGAACTGGGAGAAAGGCGACGTTAATACTCGGTACAAATCCAACTTTGTTGAATGTTGAGAAACTCTTGGACCAGTCATCAAGGGAGATAGAAAGGGCATATCATGATAGTTTGAAACTGCAGTCTTAATGTACTGTATGTACCACGATACCCAGGCGGCCCTGAAGCCAAGGATGCGGACGAATTTCTTACACGTGACTATTTGAATAATCCCTTAGCACAGTAAAGCCCGGATACGCAATGGGTTCTTTCAGTTACTGTGTACGTCGCTTGGTATTATGGCTGGATTTTCGGTGGCATCGAAGTCAAACCTGGAGAATGGTGGAGGGGCTAATGAAGATGCATCGACAAGGGTTGTGCAGGCTTTCCATTGGACGTATCTATGTATTATTGTGTATCACATTAGTGGGGCAGCTGAGGGTTAACATCACGTCTTTCCTTGCTCTCTCAATGTTTTTGACCGGTTCTTCAAGATACCTTCAGATGCTGCACAGTCCCTTTCTATGATGGTTTCCGCAACGTCGACGGTGCCTCGAGCGCCGTCTCCCTTGTCCAGCCGTCTCAGGCGAAGAAGGTATGAATCTACCACGACTCCTGTCCTGGGCATCTTAAATATCTCATTCATAACTCTTATGCCTGCAATTTGAAGCGCTCTCTGCTTGCATAACGTGCTTGTTTGATATGGCCAATGGGTAGTCAAAATCAAGCTGACTCCGGGAAATCCATAGTAACCTTTGGGAAATTGCAGCCTCAAGCTTGAAAGATAAAGACAAAGCCTGCATCGACTTAACATCCCCAGCAAAACTAGACGACCTCTTAAGAGTTGTCGAAGAAAAGAAAGCGGAATGTACCAAAAAGCAGTGGCGGATACCAAGGGGACACGGAAAGGAAACAGTTGTATTGCGTGATATCTTTGCCAAAATCGCAACATGGATACAGAAGTTTGTTCAGATTGGCGACACCATCATGCAGTATGATCCAGGGCATGCAGCGTTGCCGTGGGCAGCAGTGCGGTTTTTGCTTCAGGTGTGATTTGCTTGTTCTTGCTAGGGTTCCTTTGTCACTCATAATTTGGTAGGTGTCTATGAATGAAGCGCAGAGTTATGCCGTTGTGCTAGAAGGCGTGGAGAAGATATCGAACCTCTTGGTACGTTATGAGATACACGAAAGACTATATCTAGGCGCGAACCGAGAAGCGACAAAACATCTAGAAGGACTTCTGATTGGGCTCTATGTTCTGGTGTTGTCGTTCCTTGCGAAAGCGAAACGATTTTATACCAAAAGTAGTGCAAGTAAGTGTAGCCTTAACTACCACCTACGAATTGCAAAGGCTAACATGCATATTAGAGCGTGCAGTCGAAAGCGTCGGAGCTCCTTACAACAACTTCCAAGAGTTACTCGGTAAAATCAGTCAACAACAGGTCCAGGTTGACAACTATTCCTCCCTAGTGGCCGCCGAACAACAGCAGAGTATTGAAGCAAATTTGGAGATGTTATCAAACTCTGGAGGAGCCAATCACCGGCAGCTCGCGAAAGTGCTTGATGATCTACAAAGGCCCATCAATCGCATGGATGATTACCTAAAGAGCTTGCAGGATCAGCTTCAGGCTGCAGAGCGCCTCCAAATCCTTGAGTGGCTGTCCACCCTACCCTATAAAAAGTATCACAATCAGGCCCAGAAAAACATTCTCCAAGGTACAGGTGCGTGGTTCCTTGAAAACAAGCAACTACTGGAGTGGCGGGTGTCAAGTTTTTCGTCCATTCTGTGGCTCCATGGCATTCCTGGATCGGGTAAAACCAAACTGACGTGAGTGATCATGACCAGTGATCTCATCGTAATCCACAGCTCAACAAAGAACAGATCCATGTTGATACAGCAGCTCCTGGACGACTTTCGGAAGGGCCAGAATCCTAATCCGGTCTATTTCTACTGCGCGCGGAGTTCCGCCGAGCCGAAACGTGCAGACCCAGAGAGTATACTACTCAACATCGCCAAGCAGATGTCTTGTCTAGAGCCGGGCGAGCCCATTCTCGGTCCGGTACGAGAGAGATACAAGCAAAGAGACGCATCGGGCTTGTTGGGCTTAGAGGAATGTACGGACATCATAATTAATCTTACCAAAGACCGTCCGCTCACGACCATCGTGCTCGATGCACTTGACGAATGCGACGAAGAAAAACGGCCTGATCTACTTGAAGCATTGACAGAGATTCTTCAACGTTCCACAAATCTAGTCAAGATATTTGTATCTAGTCGAAATGATCATGATATCGTCTGCCAATTGACCGAGTACCCGAATCTCGAGATTCAGGCGGACAAGAACCATGAAGACATTGTCAAATTTGTTCACAGCGAAATAGAACGTTCGATGAGGATTAGGAAAGCTACTTTCGGCACAATATCCACGACCTTGAAGCAGCGTGTGATAAAAGTGTTATGCGACGGGGCTCAAGGAATGTTAGTGCAGCCCCTTTTGCCAGGTATCGAACTTATTTTCTATTCACCGTCCTTGAGAGTTCTTTGCCACAACGTCATGGGCTGTAGGTGCGCTGGAAGCATAGCAAAACATCTCTGTTCTTCTGGCGCCGCAGTGAATGCACGTCTGTAGGTTGCGTGTAATTGTTCTGTTGAGTTTAGGATTTCGAATTCGCCAGGACTAAATACTGACGCAGAACTTCTCCTAGGTTTCGCTGGGTTGAACTTCAGCTGCAGTACCTATGCACGATAAAGTTACCGAGTTTGATCGAAAAAAGACTCGGCAAACTTCCTAGAAAGCTCAGTGAGCTCTACGATGAGCTATATTGTACCAAGTTTGATTCACATGAAAATGAAGAGACTGCGATCGCGGAAGGCGTTTTCAGATGGCTGCTCTGTAGTCACGTACCTCTCGAGACTGACGAGTTCCTTGTCGCGGTCTCTTTCTGTAGCGGTGAAGCTATCGAGCTCACCAAGGACACACTGCTTAACTTATGTTTCAATTTTGTTGTGCATGATGACAGTGTCAATGTCTTCCGGTTCGCGCATCTCTCGGTCCGAGAATATCTGGAATCCAAAGACAATTACGAAGCTTCTCTTAATCACGCCACTGCTGCGTTCAGTTGCTTGTCGTATTTGACTTTGCCACCTAAAAGGAACCAGGGCCCGTTGCGTGAATTCAACTATGCATATCTTGCTTGGGCTATTCATTCAGCGTCAAGTGGCAAGCGACGGCTCGAAGGAGGACTCCATGAACTGTTTCGCAAGTTTCTAGGTAGTATTCAATGCCCTTCCCCATTCTTTGTCAAGTGGTCTAGTAAGATCGGATCCATATTACATGGTCCGGTCTGGATTCAGTTACCGGGATCGAGGATATCTTCCATGAGAAGCAGCCCCGTTAGTCCTATCTTCGCGGCAAGCGCATGGGGCTTTTCCGAGATTTTGGAAATTGAAGTCGGCTTCGAACCCATCATCCTTGACAGACGAAACAAAGATGGGTCTACCGCGCTTATGATTTCGAGCAGGTATGGCCAACAAGATATCGTAAGGCTTCTACTTCAGAATAATGTAAATCTAGAGATTAGATCGAGGTATGCGCGTGGGGATGGCGGTACAGCACTTCAATTCGCAATTAGAAGCGGTCACACGACGGTTGTTCGGATGCTCCTTGACCATGGCGCAATTATCGACACTCAAGGGTTTGATAAAGAAACGCCACTTTTGGAAGCATCTTATTATGGCTACAAGGATATTGTCCAGATATTGTTAGAGAAGGGAGCAGATGTGAACCTTCAGTATGGGCCAAAGGGGAAATCACCCCACACTGCTCTGGCAGCCGCTTGTGCACCGGGCAATGCAGATATTGTCCGTCTTTTGATCAATTCCGGAGCGGATGTCAATTCCTTTGATAGAAGATATGGTACTGCGTTAATTGGAGCGGCCACGTACGGTAGATGTATCACTATACAGCTGTTATGTGAAGCTGGAGCGAACGTTAACCTGAATATCCCTTCACTAAAGCTCGATGATGATTCATCCAATGAATATCCCAGTGCTCTGATTGCGGCGGCTGCACGGGGTCATATAGACTCAGTCCAGCTTCTGCTAAAGTCAGGGGCGGATGTTGATTCATGGAGTGGGATTTGGAACTACAGTACTGCTCTAATCTCAGCAGCTCGACACGGTCACAAAGAGATCACGATTCTGTTATTGGAATATGGAGCGGATGTTGACCTTCACAATGTCGACTGGAAGTACACTAGCGCTCTTATTGCTGCAATTAGGAAAGGTCATACTGAAATTGTAAGTTTGGTCCTGGAAGCTGGAGCGGATGTCAATAGAAAAAGCGCACGGTTCGGAAGTGCCTTGGAAGCAGCCGTAGAAACGGACCACAAAGCAGCTGTCCCGCTATTACTCAAGAAGGGAGCAAAGATGGACAATCTAGACCTCAATGACCGGGAGAAAATTACTGCAGTAATAGAGCTCGGTAACATAGAGCTCGTTAGAGCCATAATAGATTGGGGGGTAGATGTTCACGCGAAGGACTCTCATGGATGGACCCCCTACGATGTCGCGTGGGCCCACGGGCACAAAAGTATCTGTGATTTATTACCTATTGAACCCTCACTTAATGCCTACCAAGACCAGGTACATGGCTTAAGGCCTGATGGGTTGAGTGAGATGGGCAAAACGTTGGGGGCATGGATCCCACATGATGATCTTACGGTCGCTCGAGGTTGTATGCCCTTTCAGCAAGAATCCATGCCAATTTAGTAACGGCCTTCCAGGTACAGACGTGGAGATTGACTGGCCTCATTGTGACTCGGTACTCGGGAATCATCCTATGCCTGCCGGCACGTACAGTTACTATTTCGAGGTTGAGTTTATCAACGATTACGATAGACACGGATGGTTAGTTTTTAAAATCGAGTCCAGTCACGGTCTGACGCTGATATGGTGGTCTTGTAGCAAATTTGCAATCGGCTTCTGCCGAGCTTGGGGATGTCCTGAACCGTTCTGGGAATACAATAGCGTTAACGGACGAAAATACGCTCCAAGTAGCGGTGATGTTTACGGCCCACCGTACACGGCAGGGGATATTGTAGGGTGTGGTGTTGACTTCAGCGCAAATACTGCTTACTTCACAAAGAATGGAGAGCATCTAGGTAAATGAAAGCCATACACGTCGAAGACTTGCGAACGGGCTAATCTGGTGAAATAGGTACAGCGTTTACTGGCATCACGGGAAGATTATTTCCAGTGGTAAAAGTGGGAAACAGCGGCACGAGAATTAAGGTGAATTTCGGTCAGCAAGAGTTTGTGTATAAGGGTCTATAATCACACAAAGAGTCGGTGGGTATAGAGCTATTGTTTGGTGGCTGTCGATTCGTTTCACTCCCATTGTGTGCTACATAGGTGTATTCGCTATATTTCTACGCCTTTCGAGCACCTCCAACCGACCCCTTTAGACAAACATAAGCCTGAGAAGGCCCTTCGAAAGGGCCAACAGCTCCCATTTGTCGAAGCTACTAAGTACATGAACTTGATGCGTTGGCGACAAAGCGTCTTTGGTCGAATCTGATGGAGGTAGAGGGTAGAAACGGATTGGCACATCACTTATGTATGTCCGAGGGGTCACTGATTTTTGTTAACGGTTCCGTTTGGGTTTATGGGTCCGAACAAGTGAGTGGGCCCCCAGTTTGTACCCCTGCAGACTATTCGCTAAGTGGGACCTTGCTGCTTTTACTTTGCTCGTCGACGGAGTGTAATTAAGCTGGAACGGGAATATATGTATGGTCTACGGTCTGTGCGGGTCTGATGACCTGTCTTTTGTTATCCTTTTGATTTGACGCCGCATATGCGTGGAGCGATATCTCCAGGAGTTCCTTGAAATCCTGAATAGGATCAGTATGGATCTTTCAACCAATGTAAGTGGTGCTCAAGAAATGCCGTCCATTCATTTCCCACTTTACTGTTACTAGGTGTTTATTCCACATCAACCCCTTGTACTTGAACAAACTCTCCTTCCAACCCCTCCAGCTCATCAGTCTTCGAACATATCACATCCCACCAAACCCAGAACATCTCTATCCTAACAATTTATTTTTGTACAAGTCTTTAATCCTACCTCTACAAAAAACGAGCCAAAAACATCTATTCAATATCTTCTTGCTTATGCAAACTATTACACAGTTTATCATGATTACGTGAGAGAGCCCACATTCGAATCGGCAAGCAGAGCATCATTTGGCGATACGGCGAGCTCGTGCAACGGCTGAAATATCGTAACCCCAAGTAAATAGCGTTTCCGCCAAGACAGTCAATAACGGTATGCCTGCATGGATACTAAAGCATGGAGCTAGGAATACACAGAGGGTAAGATCCTACAGAGGGCCAAAAGGGGAAAAACGCAGAAGCAGCGGTGGGATCAGAAGCAATATACCCACTAAAGTAAAAATATACAACGGTATAGGAGCACGAAGGGGGGGTCGGTGTACCGAAACCGTTTACTCTTACATAGATACCTTACCGACAAGGCCTGTACTCCCAACCTAAGGTAGCTAGACAAGCACCGCTCGCATATGTACAACCCCCTCTACGAACAAGGGCACTCATGCTGATCAAATCTCCTCTTCTTCCTCCTGCACTCCTTCCTTAATCTAATACTACAGTAGCGTCCCTTAATTTCAACTATGCTCGTCTTCATCCAACCATCATCATCATCATCATCAACGAAACCCCCCCTCCTCAAAAGAAACCCAATCCATTCCGTCTCGTTATTATGCCTTTGAATCCCAGACCACGGAAACGGCAGCTCCGCCCGGGAAACTTGACGTTAGGGTTTTCCTTTCTGAAAGGGGGGAGAGTACTGGCTGCACTTGTGATGGGGTTGGATATGAGATGCAGCTTTGGACGGTTCTTGGGGGGGGGGGAAGGGAAGATGTTGTTGAGGTTTGAGAGGGATTGTTGGATGGATGGATAGGTGGATAGGTGGGTGGGGTGGTGGTGGAATGGAAGGGCAGGAGGGTGGGTGATGTCCAAGGAGAAACGGAAACGTTGATGTGAGAGAAGGATAGGAGCGTTAATGCGAGAGGAGGAAAAGGAAGAGGCGGCTTGGGATAGCGGACGAAGGGCTATTGTAGTGGATAAGAGACGACTCTTCTAGTTGCAATTACGGGAGCAAAGAAGCCACATCTCCTCGAGATGAGCATAGAGGTAGTTGACGCTAAGCCACTGCCCCTTCTACCCCAACCTCACCTCCAAGCCTGCAAATTCCTCAAGACACAACTCTCTCCCCTCCTCTCCACAATACTGCCAATGACCTTCACCTCCTCCCCAACCTCTCTGAGCTCATCAATAGTCTCTCCCAACTTTTGCTTTGCAACAACTAACACCATTCCCAAACCCGTGTTCAGCACCCTCGCGAACTCTCCATCCTCCAAATTCCCCTCTTTCTTCAACCACTTCATCACAGATGGCATCTTCCACGTCGAAACGTCAATCTCGGCCGCCAGATGATCAGGAAGCATCCTAGGGACGTTTTCGACCAAACCACCGCCGGTAATATGCGAGAGACCCTTTACGAGATCCTTTTGCACAACCTTTAGGATAGGCTTGACGTAGATCCTCGTCGGCGTCAGTAAGCTCTCACCCACGCTCATACCTTCAGCCCACGGCGCCTGATCTTGATATGTCAAGCCGGCGTTCTCGACGATCTTCCTGACCAGCGAAAAGCCATTGGAGTGGCAACCACTACTCGCTAGCCCCAGAAGGACATCCCCAACTTGCATGGTCGCTTTATCAGGCAATAACGATCTGCCTTGCTTGACTGCTCCGACGGTAGCGCCTACGGCGTCGTAGCCGCCGTCGGAAGCAAACATGCCTGGCATTTCCGCGGTCTCGCCGCCTATAAGCGCACAGCCAGCCTCCCTGCAACCGGTAGCGACACCGCTCACAAACGCCTCTGCGACCTCAACATCCAATTTCCCGCAGCTGTAGCAGTCAAGGAAAAACAGGGGCTCAGCGCCTTGCACCACGAGGTCATTTACGTTCATGGCTACTAGATCGATGCCCACAGTGTCATGCTTGTTCATCGCATGTGCAATCTTTAGTTTTGTGCCTACACCGTCGATGGCGCCAACAAGGGTTGGTGGCGAGTTGTAGCCTGCAGCCGCAAGGTCAAAGAGACCGCCGAAGCCACCAAGGTCGGCTGGAGCGCCGGAGCGAGCAGTGGAAGAGACATGGGAGGTTATGCGTTTGACGAGGTTGTTGCCGGAACTAATATCCACGCCGGCAGAGGCGTAAGTTAGTGGCGTGCTGTTGGTGTGGGCCTGGGGTGCAGGTGTGGAACTGGAATTAAGAGCGCGGTGGCCGATATCGGTACGGTGATGCATTTTAGGAAAATGAATTGTTGAGATTCCGGTGTAAGCAAGCATGACCGCGGCATCGAGTGTCGCGGCTGTGGACGTAGCTGCTATGACCCGGCCGCCAGAGGTCGTAAGATCTTGGGAAGCGAGAGCAGTGCCGGCATGAAATATCATAATGTCAGAAGGTGGTGGTTTGAGGGTTATAATGTCGCCGCGGGCATAGGGCCCCGGATAGCCTCCTGCCGCTGCGACGACGGTGGCGGAGAATTTACGTTCGGTTTTGATTGATATGGCATCAAGATAATGGTCTGTACATGCTACCATGATCTCTGCTAGATCGGTGTCCGCACTCATCAACGGAAGCAGTGTTTGTGTTTCTGGGTCACCGAAGCGAACGTTGTATTCAAGGACCTTTGGCCCGTCCTTAGTAATCATAAGACCGGTGAAAAGTATGCCAACAAAAGGAAAGCCTAGTAATGGGTTAGTTTATTTTCATGTGGGGCTATAGAGAGATCCCAACCTTGCTTCCTCATCCCATCAACAGTTGGCTGCAAAATTTTACGGTGTACCTCCTTTATCAGGTGTGGCGAGGCAATATTCGCTGGTGCATAGCAGCCCATGCCACCGGTGTTCGGTCCCTTATCGCCATTGTATATCTGCTTGTGGTCTTGTGCTGGTGGAAGAGACCGAATCGTGTAACCGTCACTGAAAGTTAAGAAGCTCAATTCGTCGCCCTCCAGGAACTCCTCGATTACCACTTCATCTCCTGCAGCGCCAAATTCCTTCTTCTTCATGATGTCGTGCAGAGCATTATGAGCCTCCTCCTTTGAAGATGGTATAATCACCCCTTTGCCAGCTGCTAAACCACTCGCTTTGAGTACGATATTGGGAGAAACGTTATCGAGGAATTCATTCAGGTATTCTTTCGCTAAATCGTAATCCGTAAACTTCTTATAACCCGCCGTTGGTATGTGATGCCTGGTCATAAAATCCTTGGAGAACGCTTTTGAGCCTTCCATACGTGCAGCAGCTTTGGTGGGCCCGAAACATCGTATCCCGGCTATTGTCAGGACTCAGCAATACATAAATTTTGCTGAGGGCAATGCAAGCCGCACCTGCACGGAAATACCCTTCGATTCCAGCAACTAACGGCGCCTCAGGGCCTGGAACGACGAGATTCACCTCGTGCTCCTTTACGAATGCAACGAGGCCGGGGAAATCATCTGCCTTTACTGAAGTCACATTTTGTACATTTCGCATGTCCCGTGCCGTCCCTCCCTCCCCTGAACGTCAGAAAGATATCGTAACCTTTTCGGTCTAGAGCAGCTTACATTGCCGGGGACGACATATATGATGTCCACTAGGCAGTTGTCAGACTGTGGTGAAAGTCAGAAAGAGATCAGGGAGACCAGTGCTCTTATGTTTACCTCGAGGAGATTGGCTCAACTTCCAGGCGAGGGCATGCTCTCTGCCACCATTGCCGACCAACAATATACGTAGATGGTCCTTCTCCATCTTCAACGGTCTTTGGAAGATTCAGTATCTGCGGCAACGCTGCAGCTGGGATGAAGTTCAGTAAGCGAGTATTGCTTAGTAATAGTGTCACTTTTCTGATGCACCATAAAAATATTTGACCACCAGAATCATTCAATTTCTCAAATTCCCTCAAATTCCTTACTTAATGTAGAGACATGAATATGGATATGAGTATATCGTAATATATAACCTTCGAGGACCAAACTTCCTTGATCATACATACCTGTCATCTTTTCGAAGCCCAACTACCGATTCAAATCAAGTCTTGCTGTGACAAGGTTCGATAGCTAGTTCGAAAATGATCAAGATAAGTGAGTTGATACTTGGACTTTTTGAGAAGGCTCCAATACTAAGAAGCTTATAGGAGTTCCGGCCTCGTCCGCCAATATTGGTATGCTCTTACCTTAAACCCTGAAATCAGACACGCTCGCTCACTCACGTAGGTCCTGGCTTTGACGTGATTGGACTCGCTCTCTCCGTCTACCTTGAACTCCATGTCACTGTTGCTCCTGCTTCTTCTCCAACCTATCTCAATTGCAGTATTTCCTACGATGGCTCGGGTTCTGAAAACATCAGTCTAGTCCCAGATCGTAATATTATCACACAAGCTGCCTTATATGTGCTGCGCTGTCACAATCGGCATGAATTTCCCCTGCAAACACATGTTCACATCGTCAACCCTATTCCCCTTGGTCGAGGCCTAGGCTCTTCTGGGGCAGCAGTGGTCGCAGGTATTATTTTGGGAAATGAGGTCGGGAATTTCGGGATGTCGAAAGAGCGAATATTGGACTTTTGCCTTATGATTGAAAGACACCCAGATAACGTTGCTGCAGCGCTTTACGGCGGCTTCGTTGGCACCTATCTGAACGAATTGAACGAGATTGACATGGCACGGAAAGAGATACCACTTAGTGAAGTCTTACCAGCACCAGCTGGTGGGATGGACACTGGAAAGACGCCTCCTCTACCGCCGCTGAATATTGGTCATTACATCAAATTTCGATGGGCCCCAGAGATCAATGCGATTGCCATCATACCCGATTTCGAAGTCAGTACAGCAAAGGCGAGAGATGCCTTACCCAAAGAGTACAAGCGGGCGGATGTGGTCTTTAATCTCCAGCGGGTCCCTCTCCTCACTTATGCTCTAGGTCAATCTCCTCCACAACCCTCCCTTATTTTCGAAGCTATGCAAGACAAGATGCACCAGCCATACCGCCAGACACTTATTCCAGGACTGAAAGAGGTCCTAGAGTCGGTAACGAGTGTTTCCCACCCTGGGCTTCTTGGAATTTGTCTCTCGGGTGCCGGACCCACAGTGCGTGCTATGAAGTGTTTCTCTCCTAGTGATAGATCCAAGCGTTGACCAAATCTGCAGATTTTGGCACTTGCGACAGGCAATTTCGAAAATATCGCACAAGCCATCATTGATCGGTTTGTAAAGGAAGATATACAGTGCCAGTGGAAATTGCTGAAGCCGGCGGAAGATGGCGCCACTGTAAGCAGAGAAGGTGTTCACTCAATTCTGGGGTCAATCCTGGACTATGTGAATTCGGCTGTTCGGAGCCGGACATAGCCGCATATATGAAGAGCGTTCCCTGTCTATCACGTGAAAAGCAACTCTGGGAGAATCATTCACGGCCACCTCTGGATATATTCACCACCATAGAGGGGGCAGAAGGAAGGCCTGCGAAGCCGCTTACGATTTTGAGACTAAACTCGAAGTTTCCCTTTCAAGAATGAATTGGAGTATAGAAAAGAGCGGGAGACTTCGAATCACCAATGGAAGTTAAAAGCCAGTAAACAACAACCTGTCTCTGTAAAGTATGTGGGTAGGAACAGTTTTCAGAAACAAGTGGCAATCTTTCCCTTCCACTTGAAAAATCCCATATTTGACTCCAAATAGCCAATTGGACAAGGAGTCATATCAGTTTCTTGAGAAAAGCATAGTGGTTGACCTAAAGTTCAAACGCAATGTATATGCGATAGAAAGATCTGGAAAAAGGAATCTATGAAGTGAGCCAATCTTGACCCAGATTGTCACATCCTCTGGCAGTCTGAGGGACTATCGGTTGGTTTTTGGTGAAAGGCGCTACAAATTGCCTCAAACTGCGATGTCTAGAAGACTGGTTGTTGTTTGACAGCGGACATGTAGGTATGACCAGCAAACTCCATGGTTGAGAACATACTGATCTTCGTACAGACTTAGATTCTTTCCGTCACAATACCTAGTGGTGGAGAACCCTGTCTGTTGCCAAGGCTCTCGCATGCGTACATTGCCTCGAGACTCTCTCCACCGGAGCCCCAAGCATTCCCAAGAAACTAGTAGAGCTGTTATCGATCTGCTGGCGGAGATGTTAAAGATCAGGCACATCATATTGTCGTGATTTGATTGCGGGATTTTTGGCGACCCGAATCATTCCAGTAACTTCTCCATTCTCAAATGTTCGTCCAATTTCCAAGCCTACGCTAACTGATAAGACCTGAGATATCTCAATGCATTTGCTATTACTAGGGCCTTTATCTTGACGCACCGCATTCAATCAATCATAAGGACCAAGCCTCACTGATTACGGACGAGCGCCGATGACTTCGTCCAATCATCACTGGAAGACAAAACCGAGCGAGTAATAAATCCCACATTTAAGGTGTGCTCAAAGGCGTTTCTTTTCGCAGAGCCCCAGCACCACACGTCACAAACGTGGCTGTTACTGCGGCGAGTTGAATGAGCCAAGAGCGATGCCGCCAAAGGAGGAGGTCTAGTGCATTAGGAGGGGGAAGTGAGATGCTAGAGGTGCTGGGGGTATAAGGATAGGGTGACGGAATGATCTTGGTTGGGAAAGTTTTATGCTAGGGAAAAGGAACATAGCTGAAGAGGACTAGCGGCCCAGCTTTCCGGACTGCAATTGATGTGCTTGGAAATTTTCTTTTCGCGTGAGCTGAAATGGCAGCTCAGCTAGATGTAGGACGCAAAGTACTGTAGAGTAATATCTATTCTCTGAAAGTTAAGTTAAAGTCAAATTATTAATGGCATTGTCCTTGATATCTCTATCTGGGGTATCTCAAATCAACGCAGCACAATCGCGAAATTATTTCTAGTCCCTCCCTGCCGCACCTCCTCTTTTTTGAATACTCTCCTGACTTCCTCTACATGCCCGTCATATCTCCAAAGGTAATAAACGAGTTTAAGACTCATTTTCCTCCTTACCTTGACGTACCCTAAGGCCTGCATAATCTCCTCCAACTTCTCCTCATTCAGGTATCTAGAGTTGGTAACACAAGATGCCGGCAGTACAAGGAACAATCCTGGAAGGGCTTCCTCTGCCTCAGCTTTCAGCTTCTGTGTCCTCAAGAATTCCCCAACCCGCCTCAGCATGTTCCCTCTTCCTACTGCATCCCCAACGTAATTCACCACCAAACTCAAGCTTACGATATCGAAACCCACAGTTTTTCGCTTTTGTGACGTAGGTATAGGCATCTCCATGAAATCTTGTTGCGCAATTCCTGGCTTTTGAGAGTGTAGATCTATCCTCGTAACATCAAATATGCCGCTCTTGGAGCAAGCATTGTCCGTCCTGAGTGCGCCAACTTCTAGCATTCTCAGCTGCTCTTCCTGCCCAGAAGCTATGCTAGCTTTGAAGTCCGGGAGGATCTCGGAGAACCATTGCATAAGCACACGACTTGAATCCCCACCTCGCTCGGATGATTGCCCTCGGATGCTCGCTTCTTGGTATTTCTGCAGGCCGCCAGAGGCCGAGAGCTGGGCTTGGAGAGAAGCCGCGGCTGTGATATCGTTGGCGACTACAGCAGCATGGAGCTGCTTCTGAAGTGTGTGATGAGAACGGATAAGGGAGCGCGTTGCGCGGGAGGAGAGCGAAGAAGGCCTCTTAACCGTCGGCGGCCGGGTGTTGGAAAGGAGCGATTTTCGTTTGTGGATGTTTGAGCCCATGACGGTTGGCTGTATGGCCTAACCAGCTAAGCTGGGTAGGTAGTGTCTGTGTTCAACCCATAGAAGAAGATCTAAATGATCGAGAATGTGGGTTCAGAAGGTCGTGGTCGGTAACCACTGACGCTAGTGCAGCCCACAAACTAGGGTTTAGCGATAAATCGCTTGAATGCTGAACATTCGTGATTTAGTCGACGACGAGCACCCACAACCACCGCAATGGCGCCAGGCAAAGATAGTAAGAAGAAAGGTTAGTGCCAATCTGATCATCTGCGGGCTCTGTAAACTGCGCCGCGCAGAATTTTGTTTACCGATCTTCACGCTTGAGTGATCTGCCCGCTATGCGTTCCAGCATTTGCAAGATCAAACAAGTGATTCCAAATGCTCATATGTTTCTAGGACCTGTCACGGGCAAACACAATGCCAAAGCCTCCCTCGCCGCCAAAGCCGCCCTCAAAGGCGTACGTCCAGCCCCAAACTCTTCCCAGATGCTCCGTGCATCCTTCCCCATAGACTCCCTCCCGGCTTTCACTGACCGCTCCTCCAGAGCCACTCCAAGAAAGTCCGCAAAGTGCGCCTTTCGACAACCTTTCACCGGCCGAAGACCCTCCAACTCTCACGCGCCCCCAAATACCCCCGCAAATCCGTCCCCCATGAGCCCCGTCTCGACTACCACAAGGTCATAGTCCATCCTCTAAACACGGAGAGCGCGATGAAGAAGATCGAAGAGAACAACACGCTGGTGTTTATTTGCGATGTCAAGGCGAACAAAAGGCAGATCAAGGAGGCGCTGAAGAAGTTGTACGATGTGGATTGCGTCAAGATTAATACGTTGATTAGGTGGGCATTTACTGGGCTTCATATAACTAACACGGAGACGGGAAAGAGTGCTAATATTAGTTGTACACAGGCCCGATGGATCGAAGAAGGCATTTGCGAGGTTAACGCCGGATGTCGACGCTTTAGATATAGCCGCGACGAAGTTGGCAATTGTCTAGATGGTGGTCGGGGTTGGTGGTTGAGACATCTCTATGGCTTTTCAGGCTTTTGCAATTGACACATTTTGCATCCAATTTTCGCATTATGGCTCATAAGTGGAATATCTGATGCCGGTCCACATATGAGGACATCTTCTGCCTTCCGTATCTCTGTCTTGGCTCCCAAAGACAGCCGTTGTGGTCATTCCACAAGCCTACATTCTGTAGACCTAGCCCAAGCATCCCTTCCAAATCTATCATCGCCCTTCATCTATCCCCACCCTTCGCCCTCCACCACGTATGTTATACAACTCTCCCCAGTCCAGCCTCCCGCGTCCCGCGTCCTGCCTCCCTATTATACCTCAGACCCCTCCGGTCCCCACCCCTCACAAACCCCCACCCCCCCTCATCATCTCCAAATGCCTCAACACACTCACATTCGCATCCAAAAACCTATCCACACAATTCTGCGTGCACGTCTCCTCCCCACTCGTCAGCGTACCCCCCGCGATTTTATTACCCGCCACGCATTTCGTCCAGCAAATGTCGGCGAGGTTGTGAACGGCTGTCGGACGAGAGCGTTAGCAACCCCTCCAAGCAAACATAGAGCAGCGGAGGGAGAGAGTAGGAAGGGATTGAGGGAAAGAAGAAGAAGTTGCAGGGAGGCCATACATTCCTGGATCTTAGCCTTTTGCATTTCATTCTTTAGCGATTGCTGGAGGTCGCGCTTTTCGGCGTCGGAGAGGCTGTCAATTTGGGATTGCGAGACAGATTGCGGGTCCATGGTTACGAGTTGAGCTGGAGATAGGGGAAAGAAGGAGGGAAGAGATTTTGAGGCAGGGGTTTGTAAGGTTTGGGAGAGAGTTTGGAGGAGGGTTCAAAGCTTTGGGTGAGCTCTCAAGCAAATAGATAGATAACGCGCTGATGATCGTAATATATTATACTGCTTTTTGAATATACGTATTCATTTCAAAGCTTTACAATAACTCCAATCTTAGATTTAATACTCAGGTTAGTATTCAGAGATACTTCAATTCAGATATAATATTGAAGAATAAATACCATACAAGTCCGCAAGATGTGCTTGTCAGTAGGGTAAATACTAGCGCCCTAGTACTGTATTCTACTAGCTAAAATTACCACACAGAAGCATCACCCTCCAGCTGAGATGGTGCCCCACGCTATCTACATTCGCAATCACTGCAACATGGACTGTTTATGCTGAGCTCTTATGCCGGAAGTGACCTCTTTCAGTTGAAGACACTCAGACCTGAACATTTTGCGGCTTATAGCTCATCAAGTTCCTTGAGCCCTCTCGTACCAAACCCATAGCCATCGGCTTTGAATAGGTTCTGTTTGCGCATACGGTCTTGACATTCTCTCTTGGTGAAAATGCCGGGGCGTAGAAAAGCTCTACTGATCGGAATCAATTACACTGGTTCCTCCCATCCCTTGGCCGGTTGCGTCAACGATGCATGGAACATGCGAAGATACCTTGCCGATGAGCGCGGATTCTCCGAAAAAGAAGGCGACATGGTCATGTTGACGGACATTCCGGAACACAGTGGGAAAGCCTACGAGCCAACTGGCGGTAACATCATGGCAGCCATCA
>JAABUV010002350.1_pt1 | contig 25802 bp, 34 predicted proteins | sample 5559971 | NCBI WGS metagenome assembly JAABUV01 (sample SAMN10711881, study PRJNA513362) | rock metagenome | isolation source: Antarctica rocks | place: Antarctica: Victoria Land, Knobhead nord | collected 2015-12-19
CGACTTCCTGTCCGGCTGGTTCCGCGGCGCGCCGTACGAGGCCGTGCGCCGCGGCAACGTGGAGGACTTTGTCGCCTACGGCTTCTACACGCGCTCCATGAGCCAGCTGCCGGACAACGTGCGCCGCCGCGCCCCTCTTTGCCCAACCTCATCCAGGTCCTGGTCAAGCGCTGTTGCGAGCTCGCCAGCGGCCTGCCCTCGGAGCGACGCTCGCGGGCGCCCGCGAAGGGGTGCAGGCATGCAGGCAGCGGGGCATGCGTGACATGATGCGCCTGCAAGCGGCGTGGCACATGGGGTAGGCTGCCGGCAGGCCGCATGTCAGGCAGGCGCTGCAGGCAGCTCAGCACCATGAGACAGGTGTCAGTGCCGTGGCGCTGTGCCCGCCTTGGGCGCCCGCCGATCCGTCCTCCGCAGCCTGCTGGGACGCGCGCACCGACGCGCGCCGCCCGCCGCCGCGCAGCTGCGCGCGCGCACGGCGGAGTTCGTGCGCGACATCGAGCGCGTCTGGGGCGTGGAGTTCCCGCCCGGGCGCAACCCCGACCTGATCTTCATGGCGCACCTGTGGGAGCCGCTGCGCGTGCTGCCCAAGCCGCTCGCGCTGCACCTGGCCAGCGAGGCCGCGGGCCTGGCCTGCCACGCGCTGCTGGCCGGCCTGGGCTTCCGGCGCAGGTCCTCGCAGGCGCGCGCCGCACGCGCTGCCCTGTGGTGCTGCAGGGCGCCGTGCCGGCTGCCTGGGCATGCACGCCTGTGCATGCACACGTGTGCCTCTGTACATGGCATGCACGCCTTGTTGTGCACACGTCTGAACCTGCTTCCACATGCCTTCCCATGCCTCCACAGCGCTGTGCAAGCAAACAGGTGGGGCATTTGCAAAGTCACACAGCTGCTCTGTGCTCGAGGACGTGTCAACAATGCCGCTCGACCCTGTTTCTGGCGTGCGCGCCGGGGAGAGCCGCCCGGGGTCGGGGAGCTGAGCGCGCCGCGCGGCGCAGGGCTTCTACTACTGGGTGCGCGGCCCGCGCGCGTCCGCGCCGCCCAAGGCCGCGCGCGCGGCCGCGTCGGTGGCTGCCGCCGCGGCCGCGCCGCTGTCGGGCATCGCGACCGCGCCCTCCGGCATCAACATGTCTGGCATCAACATGCAATCCCTCTCCGACAGCGAGGACTCCGAGGCCGGGGCCTCCGAGGCGGGGGCCTCCGAGGCGGGGGGCGCGGGCGCCGCGTCGCCGGGCAGCTCGCGCTCGGCGTCGCCGTGCGTGTCGCGCCTGCCGAGCACGGGCGCGGACGCGGCGGAGGGCGCCGCCGCAGCGGAAGGGTTTGACGAGGACGCGCCGCCCTCGGAGCGGCTCGCCGCGCTGCTGCGCATGCTGCCGGGCGGCGACGCGCTGCCGGGCGCCGGCGCGCCGCCGCGCAGCCTGTTCAGCGCGCCGGAGGACGGTCGGGGGGCTGGCGTGGGGCCGGCGCCCGGATTCAGCGCCCTCACGCCCCGCTCGCTCAGCCTGCCGACCGGCGCGTTGGGAGGCCTGGCGCGCACGCTGTCGCGCGTGCACCGCCGCGGCGACTCGTTTTCGTCCATGCGCCACCTGGAGGGCCAGGCAGCGGCGGCGGCCGCGGCGCCCGGCCGCGCCGCTGCGGCCGCGGCCGCGGCCGTGGCGGCCGAGCGCCCGCTCGTGTTCATCCACGGCGTCGGCTTGGGCCTGGTGCGCGGCCGCAGCGCTGCTCTACCGCTCACACTGTGCCAGCTTTGGACGTGCGAGCCTGCGCATAGCTGCTTCTGCCAAGGCAATATGTGAAGCCGGGTCAATGTGTCTCTGGCAAAGCAGACTGCCCACATCCATACTGGGTGTGCGCTCGGCGTCGATCCGCTTGCATGAGCGCGCAAATGCAAGTTGGAGCGGCGGTGAGAGGCCTGGTCGGCGTTCGCAGGCGCCGTACCTGGGCGTGATCTGGCAGCTGGCGCGCGCGTGCGCGGGGCACCCCATCCTGCTGCTGGAGGTGCCGCACGTCAGCCTGCGCCTGCAGGCGCGCGCGAGCGCGGTGGACGACGTGGCGGCCGCCGCGGCCGCCGCCGTGCGCGCCGAGGGTTTCGCCGAGGCCTGCTGGGCCGCGCACTCGTACGGCACGTTCTGCGTGTCGCGCGTGCGCGTGCTTGCGCCCGAGCTCGTGCACTCCATGGTGCGCGCGCCTGTCCGGCGCCGCCCTGCCCTACCCTATCCGTCTCCGCCGCTGCGCCGGGCGGCGCCGCACAACGCAGGGCTATGCCGTGTCATGGCGCAGCATGCTTTGCTTTGCATGCATGCAAATCCTGTGCCATGTGCGCTCCGCTGCGGCGCCTGCGGCGTCGGCTCGCGGCCTGCAGCCTGCCGCCGGTCGCTGGTGTCGCACAGTGCCTCCCGGCCCGCCCACCTGCCTGCTCACCGTGCGCACGGCGCCCGCCCGGCGCCCGCCGGCCCGGCAGGCCTTCCAGACCGGCTGCGCGCACCCCGCATGCCAGGCCCGACGCACCCCGCCCGGCCCTGAGGGTCAGGTGTTAGGTTTCACCCTGTACCGCCGCGGGCAGGCGCTTATCGACCCGGTCTGCTTCCTGACCTGCTACCCGCACCTGCTGTACAACTTCATCTACAAGGTCCCGCGTGCCTGGGACGTGCTCACCGGCGGCCTGGAGGGCGTCATGGGCGCCGCGCGCTTCCTCTTCTCGCGCGACCTCATCATCGCCGAGGTGTGCGCGCGCTGCCCTAATCCTACCCTAACTCAAAACGTGCGCATCTTCACAGGCTGGCCCAGGCGCGCTCTGGCTCAGCGGCCCGCGTGCAGCGCGCGCTGCGCCCTGCTCTGCAGCGAGCCGGCGACGCGTGCGCGGCGGGCCTGCACCGCGCGCGATGTGCCGCCCACGCGCCGGTCGCCCCCATGCGTAAATGGTCCTCCATGCAGCCTGAGCGCCATGCGAGCTGACCTGCTGTTGAACCTCCATCACCAGGGCTCCCTGCCCCGCCTTTGCACGATGCAGCAAGCTGCGCTGGCCATGCCGCGCCTGCGCGCCTGCGGCCGCGGCCGGCGCGGAGCCTGAGCGCCCCGCCGCGCGCGCGCGCAGACCTTCTGCCGGCGCTTCCTGTGGCACGAGCTGCAGCTGTGGGCGGGCGACCTGCCGCGCGACGCGCTCGTCGTGCTCAGCCACGCGGACGACCTGGTGCCCGCGCCGCTCGTGGCGGCGCACGTGCGCGAGGCCGCGCCGTCCGCCGACATCATGTACCACCCGAGCGCGGGCCACGGCGGCTTCCTGGCGGACCTGCCATTCCAGCGGCGCATGGTCGCCGGCATCGCGGCGCTGCTCGCGGCGCCCAGCCGCGCGCCCGGGAAGGCTGGGGATGCCGGCGGGGCGGCGCCCGGCGGCGGCGGCCCGGGCAGCCCGTCGCTCATGGGCGGGCCCATGGACTCGCCGGACCCGGAGCATTAGGCTGGCCATGCCCCAAGGCCGTGTTCTGAAATACGGGGTCCCAGGAAAAGACAGGCTGTGGCCGAGGCGCAGCCCCTGGCTGCCCTGGCAGCCTGCGGGCGGCTGCGCGCATGCTCTTTGCGGCAGGCGCTGGTGCAGGATGGCGCGCGCAGGGGCGGACCAAGCTGCACGCAGCAGCTAGAGTGGCAGTTGGCGCTTAGTCAGGGAGTCCTTCGCTCATCTGCACGGCGCAAAGCAGCGTTTGCAGGGAAGTGTGCAAGTTCAAGCGCTGCAGCAAATGCATGTTTCTGCTGGTGCGCGGCGTAGCGCCAGCACTGATGTGCATGGCGCGGGGCATGGAGGACCTCTGGCATGCCCCGATGGGGAGTTGGGGGTGCCGCATGCATGCGCACCAGGGTCTTAGACAGGCAGGGCAGAGCGGGGTGGGCGGGTCAACCTGAGCATCCGGGCTGTCTGGGCAGGCACTTCACAGTTTCTGCATGCGACACCACCCAGCCCTGTGCGAACATACTCAGGTGTCCGCTTCGAGCGCTGCCAGGGCATGCGAGCGCCAGAGCAATAATCTCTAGTGTTGTGTCAGGAGTGTCGCTCTTTAGAGCGGCTGGCCAAGGCACCAGGGCTGAGGTTGTGGGACAAGGTCAAGGTGTTTCTGCGTGCAGGTGCTCCTGCACAATGCTGTTGCGTGGTGGTGGTTTAGTCACACGCTTTGGTTTAGGGCCTTAAAAGTTAGGCGCAGTGCCCCGCACTTGTACCCAGTTTGCCGCCAGCGCCTGTTTTACACTTGCAGACTGTCTCGCTAGAGGGTCGCCCCAACTGTGCTCTCTAGGTCACGCTGTAAACACTTGCCCAGCATGCTGCAGGATTTTGCCAAGGAAGGATATTTTGAGGAAGGGAAAAACCCTGAGGTTAGCTTCTGCTCTCTCACGCGCTGCCTGGGCAGTCAGGAGACGAGATCATGACGCAGCCAGGACTGCCGCGCGCTGCTCCAGGCTAGGAACCGTAAGAGAAGCGAAGAGCAGTGAGGGTCACGCGAGCCACGCCCTGCTGATGTCTACAGCCCATGCTTCGCTGCTGCCGTGCCACCTCACCCCGCCTAGCCGCAGCATGCTGCCGGCCGTGCGCGAAGCTATCGCGCGGACGCTGGGTCCGACGGTAGGGATGGGCCGCTGCATGCTCAACTGCACAAACTATCCCAGAGTTGCACGCACCTTTTGCGTAAATATGGCCTTGCCGACTTAGGTGGCCAACAGCTACGCGGACTGGCGCAAGCACTACGTCAGGATGTTCAACGGCTCGCTTTATGTCGCGTACAACGACGACGGGGCCAACCTGCCAAAGGATGCCGTGACTGTGTCAGAGGCCACCGGGTGCGCAGGCGCTGCAGAGCAGCTGGGGCACCGGCGCTGTATCAGGCATCCCGTTTGAGGTCCCTGTAACGTGCAGCGCTCCCAGAAACTGTGCACGCGGCGCTGCAGGTATGGCCTGCTCATAAGCCTGATGGCCGGGCAGCGCGATGACTTTGACGGCTTCCTTCGCTTCTACGACAACCACGTCAACTCGCGCGGCCTCATGTGCTGGCAGCAGGCGCGCAGGCCCGGAGCATGCTAGCCAGTCGTATAAATGTGGGCAGGTGATAGCTCGGCCTGCTGCGGCTGAGCAGCGCGGCAACACGTGGGAACGTGTCCGGCGGCGAGCAGTTGCGAGTGTTGCGCGTGGCTCTGCCGAAAGCTTGCGGGCCTGGTGCGGAGGCTGTCTCCACTCGGTCAACTGGGGGTGCTTTTCAACGGGCTTAATTTGCACTTTAATTTAATTTTGACCAACAAGGCGCGGCGCACTGCAGGTGCTGCGCAACGGCCTGGTCCTGACCAACCCAGACCCGGCAGCTTCCGCGAATAATTGCGCCACAGACGCCGACACGGACGCGGCGTACGCACTGCTGCTGGCGGGTGCGGCGCCTGCTTATAGGGTTAGGGTAGGATAGGGGGGGTGGGACAAGGGCACAGCGCACTACCGTGACACAAGCCAGAGAGCTGGCTACTGACGCTGTGGGCGAAGCAGTAACTGCTGCACCTCAGGACGCCGCTCTCACGCCAGCTGGTGCATCACCTCACGCCCAGTCTCGCAGCTTGCTGTACCAGCACGGGCTGCGCCGGCTTCTCAGCTGATGCATGCATGCCACCTCCGCATGGCCTCGGCACAGGGTCTGCCAGTGTGCTGGAGCGTGGTTGTGGAGGCGCCCCCTGGCTCTGGCAGTGGCAGTCTGAGCAGATCCGTGTTGCGTCCAAGGCCAGAGGCGACAGGCCCGGGCTCCTGAGCAGCGTGTGAGCTCGTTGGTGCGCCGCGCAGCGCGGCTGTGGGACTGCGAGGCGTACCGCACGCGCGGCGTGCAGATCTGCTCCTCCATCTGGATGCACTGCATCAACCACACAACGCACATGCCGATGCTCGGCGGCTGGGTCGGCGGCCCCGACGACCGCTTCGGGCCCCTGAAAGACACCGCGTACTGCGACATCTGCCGGCCCTCCGACCTGGTGCTGTCGCACTACCTGCTGTTCGCGCAGGCGCGCCATGCGCTGCACACAGCTGCGTGCTGCGCCGCCTGATGTGCCGCATGGCGTGCTGCATGGCGGCCGCGTGATGTGCGTGTGCGGGCAACTGAGTCAAGTTCCGGCGGCACTGCATGCGGGCAGTGACTGCTTCGGCGGGACGCGCGCTGGCAGCGGCAGCGGAGCAGACCCTGACGCGGTGCCCGCCGCGCACTTCAGCATTGCAACGCACCGTGCTCCCCTGGGACGGCCAGGCAGCAGTCGGCCCGACCGAGACTGCAAGCAGCACACAGGGGCCGCATACGCGCGCAGCTTCTGGCTGAGCACGCGCACAGCGCGCTGAGGCCGCGCGAGCGCCCACGCGTGCTTCGCCCGTCGCCGCAGGAAGACAAGGAGCACGCGGACGGCTGGGAGCGCGTGCGCGCGGCATCGCTGGAGGCGCTGAACGAGCTGCTGGACGACAGCGTGCACGGGCTGTGCTCGGACTTTGTCGCGTACAACAAGGGCACCGGGCGCTACCACGCGGTGACGTGCCAGGTGCTCGAGCGGCCCGGCGACGGCACGTTCTCATGGAACGCGTGCCGGTGCGCGCCCTGCCGGCCCCCGGAGGGCCCGCGCGCGAACTTGATTGCCTCAGGCTGCAGGGCCGTGAGTGCGGGGACCCGCGCCTGTCTGCGCGGTCTGCGGGCGGGTCATGCGCAGCGGTCATGCGTCGCTGATTTGCCGTGCCACCCAGTGATCTGACAAGCAGGAAAGCACCGCTGCTTGCAGGGAAGCAAGGGCCTCCCTCTGTAGCAGCAGCAGCATGGGGGCGGCGCGCAGGATGCCCTGGCGCGTGGCCGTGTACTTCTGGGAGACGGGCGACAAGCGCGTGCTGCCGCTGATGCACACGCTCGCCAAGTTCTTCAACGGCCAGAAGCAGGCGCGCAGCTCGGGCCCATCACGATATTTGGGTCGCCCAGCACCTGCGCGGCGCCCGTGCATCGGCGGCCGGGGCGGCGCAGGCTGGGGCCTGCCCAAGCGCGCTCGGGCGCGCGCCGCCGGCCGCCAGCCCCGGCCACTCACGAGCCGGCTCTGTGTGAACCCGCGCGGGGTGCGGACGGGCGTGCGCGGTGTGCGCAGACGCGCGTTGGGCGCGCTGGCGCACCGCAAACGCGGGGACGCTGTGATTAGGGTCACACCGCCGCACCTGCAGCAGGCACCAGGCGGGCGCGATGAAGCTAAGCGTGGCGTAGTCCACCTGCGGCGTGCCGTCCAGCGCGTAGCCCGCCATGATCTGCGCGCGCGGCCGGCGCCGCGCTCAGGGCATTCCCGCTTGGCTCATGCCGCCGGCGCGGCAGCGGGGGGCGGGGCAGATGGGGACACCAGCAGGCGCGGCCGCAGAGGGCCTGCACGTGTGGAGTGGCAGCTGTCCAGGTCAGGGTGGGCAGAGCCATGTGGGGAGCACAGGCTCGCTTCCCGAGCCCGCCCTGCCCTGACAGCGCCCGGGGCGATGCCATGGGAGCCAGATTTCTTTATACAAAAAAAGACGTCTGCAATGATTGACACGCCTTGACTAGAGCGCGCGTGCTGGAGACGGAGTGCCAGCGCCACCTGTCCACGGGCTGGGGCACGTACTTTGGGGAGAGCATCCTGCTGCTGGCGCGCCTGCAGCTGGAGCGCCGCTGGCTCGACGTGCTGCCCCCGGCGTGCCCCCCCCGCGCAGCCCGTGCGTGAGGCAGCCGAGCAGCGGCCACCTGCCCCATGCAGCGCCCCTGCTCCCACGGCCAAGCGCTGTGCGCGCGATGTGAGGGCAGCTGCTGCCGACAGTGCTGTTGCGCGCCAGAGAGCAGCAAGCAGATATTTGTAACTGCAGGAGCAGCCGGTCCTGTGTGCCTGTCCATGAGTGCTGCCCATGGCATGTTGCCGTTTGAGAGTAGAGGCTGCCGAGGCTGACTGGCGCCGCCCCCACACTGCTGCGCAGGGCAGCCTCTGGTCGCCGTTCTGAGCGCGCAGCTCCGACCCGGCCCCGCCCCGCTCCGGCCGTGGGGCGGACGCTGCGAAGGCGCCGCGGGCGGGCCGCGGCAGCCGTCGGGCATGGCAGCCGGCGTCAGGTCAGAACCGGCACCTGACCCCTGCCGGCTGCCGGCCAACGCCGCATGGACTGGACATCTGGCTGTTGGACGCGGGTGGGGTCAGGGGCGGGGCAACACGGCTCTGCACGACGTGCAGCCGCGCCCTCCTTAACAGCCGCCGGGGTCTCTTCTGCTCGCCTGCATAGCCTTGCTTTGGAGCCCTGCCGCCAGGCGCACTGCAGCGACATCTCTGCCAGCGCGGCCGGGCGCTCCTGTTCGGCGCGGTCGCGAACAGGCGACACCCGCGCGGGGCGCGTGAGTAGCCCGCTTTTTAGAGCCAGGGTCGCGGAGCCTTTGAGCGCGGCCTGATGGGGGATCTTGCAGGTTCTCTTTGACACAAGTTTACGGTGCAAGGGTGGGCAAGCCCGGCATGGGAGACAGCGCACAGGGGCGCGCTGGACAGCCCTCCATGCGGCTGCTGTCCGTGCTGGGACTACCAGGCGCGCCAGCCAGTTTGCTCCCCTCCAAGCTGCACTGACCTCGGACTGTCCACAGTGCCTGTGCGCCCGTCGCTCCTCGCATTTGGCCTCATCGCAGCACCGGGTTGCGGCACCGGGGCGGTGCGCGCCGCTGGGGCTGTGCGCCCCCCGGTGCGGCCTGCGCGCCCCAGACAGGGTGCGCGGGGTCTGCGATGGAGGAGAGGGCGGCAAGCGATGCGGTGCGGGTGCCGCTGGACCGCATCGCTGTGGGACCGCTCGGCAGCTCTTTGCTCGGCAGCCCTCTACTGCAGGTTTTTCTTTTCCCCTCCCCGGGTTCCAGCCCTGCCCGCCCTCCTTCCTGATCAGGTGCGCGTGCGCTATGCGAACCGGCACATGCGAACCGGCACTGCGGGGAGGGGGCCGCCGCGTCTGAACCATCGCATGCGTATCAGTGGGGGACCTGGGCAGCGCGGGCGTCGCGCAGCCGAGCTAGCACCGGGTGGAGTGCCGTGTCAGTCTGCCGTGGGCTTTCCGTTTTCAGCCTTGCCAGGATTTTTGTGACGCTTTGCCAAGCCCTGGGTGCAGCGGCGCGGGTCTGGGGCCCACTGTGGCGTGAGCGCGCCTTTTTGGTTTGGGAGGCGCCGCGCATGTGTCCGGGGCGCACCCAGGAGTAGACGTGAACAACAGTTCTGCCGTAGTATTCAAGATGCGATGCGCTCACAGGGTGCTCTCCTGCCAGCGAGGGGGGATGGGTGTGCGTGTTGCAAACCGCCCGGCTGTGCATCGGGGCGAGCCAGAGGTGCATGGAGGTACGCATTCAGCGTTTGCAGCGCCTTGGCTGCGCCGCGATATCTGAAGTGGTCGGGCCGCCATAGTATTATGCCACGGATGGGTGCTCTGGATGCCCTGCGGGCGAGAGAGTCGCCCAGGATGTGTTTCTGCATTGCGGGTCGGCCACGGGGTGCCTCGCCGCTTGGCGGTGTCGAGCAGGCTCAAGAACGGGCAGCCACCCGCTGTCCTGCTGCTGCGCAAGCCGCAAGTCGGTGCCCCGTGGCCCGCCAATGTCCTGCAGCCACTGGAGAGTGGGTGCCCGGACGTTAGCTTCCCCAGCCGCTCGTCAGAGCGTGCCCCTGCCTCAGCGTGCTTGCTGTGTGTGCGCTTGCCATCAGCCTGCTCTGTCTGCCTCGGATCGGATCCTCAGCCTCAGCTGCCAGCGTGCATGTGTTGCGGGTTTCTCAGACCAGTGTGTGTCTCATGCAACCGGCCTGCACTTGTTCTTCCCTCGGCGTTGCTTTACATAGGGACCGAAGTTTTCCCTTGGCATGTGTGTTACAAGAGAGCGAGTAACTGGATGCTGCTCGCACTGTTGCACCCGACAGCCCCGCTCCTGTCCAAGTCCCACGGCATGCGCGCACACCCAAGGGCGCGCCAATTGCGCGTCCAGCGCATCAGCATGCCCTGGAACTGCCCGCCGATCAGCGTACAATGCTCCTCCGCCTTTCCACGCTCGCCGCGCCGCGGCGTGCGGACGGCCCCAACAAACCTGGCATGCACCTTTAGGTATAAAGCACAACCAACATGCAAACCATGCTCAAGCAGGTACCTTTACAGGTCCAACACTCTGCTTCCGCCACAGTGAAGTGAAGAAAGAGTGGAACGGATGACATGGACCTTGTTGAGCCCGTGAAAGCTACGGGGCGCATCTGCCAGTCCCACTGTTGCTGGGTCAGGTAGGTCGGTGAGGAGAGGTGGGCTGCTGCTCAGGCAGCACTCGATGAGACCCAAAAGTCCCTTGGCACGTTTGACATTGAAGAGGAAGCAGCACGCGCGTACGAAGCGCGGTCAACAAGCGAGGTGGCACGCGCGCCGTGTGGAGTACGCGCGTGCCGCTCTGCACGGCGCGGCACGCGTGCCATCTCACTTGAGCACCGCGCGGTGGTATGCGCGTGCTGCATCCTCTTCTTTGTCAAGCGATGCAAGGTACTTCTGGGTCTTGCACAAGTTTTGCAAGCGCGGAGACGCCAAGGCGGCCGAGACCCAGGCGGCGCGCAAGGACGCGATGGCCTATTCAACTTGCTCTCTCTGCCCGGCCCCTGCCTTGCGCGCTTGCTTGCAGGGTCTCCAGGTCAGCTCAGCTGCTGCAAGCTGCCTGAGAAGTAGATGTGGTCAGATGTTTGGTGTCTGCCCTCCTGTGGCGCAAACAGTGTGTTACATGGAAGTGCAGCACAAGCCCGGCAGTACCACAGCTCCCGAGCGATGAACAAACTTGTCCTTGACAGGGTTAGCAGACACAATGTGATGCTGCTCATGCAACCTGCTTGGATAATAGAGGGCACAAATATGGCACCAAAACAACTCCACTCCTTGCTGACTCCTCGGGCAAGCGCGCGCGCTCAGAGCGCGCCCGGCCGCGCATCCAGGTGCATCAGCATGCCCTTGGATAACCCGATGACCAGCGTGTAGTGCTCCTGCGCCGCCACGCCGGCCGCGCCGCCCATCTGCGCAGCACCGGCGCGCCCGTTGGTCGCGGTGTCTCAGCGCAGGGCTGCTCTGCTCTGCTGCATGCAGCCCTCGCCGCATGTTCTCTGCAAGTCGCTCCTCAATAGCACAACCATGGTCCATGTCGCAGATGGCCAGGGACTCGCATGGCAACCAGCGGCTGGCAGCGTGCTCCGCGACATGCAGCACCAGGCGCTGGGTGCGTGCGGCTGCAGGCACATGACCTCAGTTGCAGGCGCCCGTCACGCAGCAGGCGCGGCATGCGCGTTGCTCAGGCAGCGCGCGCAGGAGCGCGCAGGCACTGCATGCATGCCTGCAGCGGATCATCTCAATGCGCCCATGAGCACAGCAACCTCTTCCTACCAAAGGCGTCGAACACCGTCTGCAGTGCTGCTGAACGGGCGCCTCCAGGTGTGCAGCCATAGGGTAGGGTAGGGAGACCCTGGTGCGGCACAGGGCCACCTCGTCGGCCAGGCGGAAGGAGAAGGTCTGCAGCAGCGTGGCCACCACGGTGGCCAGCGACAGCTTGGCGAGGCTCTGGCCGACGCAGTTCCGCGGGCCCTCCGCGAACGGCATGTAGCGCTTGGGGCGGGCCGCGGCTGCCGCGCCCCGCACAGGCGCCCGCATCACAGTCGCATGGCGCAGCAGGCATGCATTGAGCCCCTGGCCAGGACTACCAACTCCAGTGCTCCAAGTCCAGACCGATCCTGCTTCCAGCACGCAACGCTGGGGTCGTGCGCGCTTGAGAGGGGCCCGCCAAGCCATGGCGCAGCAGCCGCAAGCAAGCGCAGGCCCTGCGTGTGCGGTGGCCAGGCAGGCGATGCCAGGAACCCAGGCTCAGCAGGCAGGGCGTATCCGCGCCAGTTTGGGCGCCTTCACCGCCAATCCCGCACACAGCCTTGTCAACCAGGGCGGCGCCTGCGGCGTCCGGCGCGGTGGGGGCGCCGCTCGCCGCGCCGGCGCCGCCGCCGCCCAGCGCCGCCAGGTCCACGTCGGAGTACCACTCGGGCGCGAGCGCGAGCCGCGCGGGGTCCGCGAACTCCGCGTCCGGCGCCAGGTGGCGGCCGTCCGGCGTCAGCCAGCGCTCTGCGCCCGTGCTCGGCATGTCTTCAGGTCAGCAGGGGGCCGCTGGGCTCGAGCTGGTGCTGTCTCCGGTTCATCAGGGGGCCGCTGGGCTTGAGCTGCTGCGGTCCCGTTTAACTTATAAGACAAGCATCTGTGCACTGCCACGCATGGCCGCCTCGCCCAGCAGCCAGCACATTTCCTGTCAGGCAAGTCCGCATGCCCCAGGCTCAGCATTCTGATGATACAAACGCTGCACAGGAGCCAGGCAGGCATGTGCGAAGGCAGCATAGCACTGTGCAGCCGTCCTCGCATGTGCCTCCGAGACGTCAGGCCTTGCCGCCTTCAGACAGCGCTGCCCAGCGTGCAGCCCTCACACGGTGCGGCTTGGGCACCTGTCACACGCGCTTCTGGGGAAGGAGAAAGGCCAGCGCTCGGGCGGGCGCGCGCGCCCGGCAGGAAGGCCTCCGGCTGCGGCCAGTTGTGCGCGGCCATGTGCAGCGCGGCCGTGGGCACCCAGAGCGCGGTGCCGGCCGGCAGCGTCAGCTGCCCCGCCAGGCTCAGGTCCCGGCTTGACACGCGGATCTGGCCCACGGCCACCGGCGGGTACATGCGCAGCGTCTCCTGCGCGCGCGCATCCAGAGCGCGCGTGTGGACATGGCCCACCATATGGTAGGGTTGGGGTCTGGTTAGGGTTAGGTTTTGGGTGAGCCCACCATAGGCTGTGGTGGCCATGCATGACAGCTGCATGCAGGCTACCCGGCGCGTGAGTAGCCTACAGGATGTCCGACGACGAGTCTAGGGTGTGCCCCGAGGCCAAGGGACGGAACTCTTCCCGGCCCGGCTCGCTGTCTGGTCAAGGCCTGCAGCGGGCGTCAAGGGAGCAGGATGCTGCGGCACATCACGAGAGAGCCATGGAGTAACTGCAAGCCCGCCCAAGAGCGACCACAGGGCCACTTCATGCACAGGCACGCCACCCAGGCACCGCCCAGCGAGCGGCGGGGCCTGCTGCTGCGTCACCGCAGCAGTGACGCAGCAGCCCATGCACCTCTCAGGATCAGTCAGCGCGGCAGGGTGCGCGCGGCACCTTGATGACGGCCTGCAGGTACGCGAGCGTGGCCAGGTCGGCGAACTGCAGCGCCCGTGGGCGCGGGCGCTTTGGCGTGACGAGCAAGCCCGCGGCGTCCAGCTCAGCCGCCAGCCGCGCCGCCACGGCCGGGTGCTGCGAGATCATGTACCTGCCGCGCCGCGGCGCCGTGGCGCCGCGCTGGGTCGCCGGGCGGCGCGCGCCTGGCCTTGCCAGGCATGCAGGCGCGCACCGCAGGGTGCCCTCGGACTGCACCACTGCGCTCTGCGCAGTCGTGTGCCTGCTGTGCAAGAGCGCTTGAGTAGCCAACAATTTGTGCAGTGGAGCTGCGGCAAACCCTGGCAGAACAGCAGCAGCATTGAGGGGGCGCATGCGTTCAGGTCATCACATGCACAGACAGGCGAACGGCTCTCGGCAAGCTCCGAACGGTAAAGGGTGTCGGAGGCGGCGTGTGCGCACATGATGAAGGTACCGGTGTGGCCCGAGGTGTCTATGCCTGCCCCCGCAGCGATTTCCATCATGATTGGGCATGAAGCGCGTGCAGGTGGTTATTGGCTATTATTTAGAACCCTGAGCTCACCCCAAGGAGGGTGTGCAGACGTGAGAAGCAAAGTCGTGCCTGCAAACAGGAGCGCGGCGGCCTCGGGGAAGATCTGCCGGCTGGTCAGCGGCGCGCCGGTGCGCGGGTCGCGCGCGCGCTGCAGCAGGTCCGCGAACGAGCCGGCCGCGGGCGGCGCCGCCCGCATGTGCTCCAGCAGCGCCTTGATGATGGCCTGCACGTGCCGGAACCAAGGGCCCCGAATCACAGCATCCTTTCGCTGTGCAGCCTGCACCACGATTCTCAGTTTCTGGCAGCCCACGCCTCATCACTAACGGATCGCTTTACCCATGACGCACGTGTGAGCTAGGCGCTGTTGGACATGGTACAGCTTCAGATGCAACAGAACGGCATCAGCGCGCAAGCGGCATCAAGGAAAGGGTCGAGCCCATGGGCGGGCGCGCCCGGAAGCGCGAGATGGTGAGCCAGCCGTGGCGCACGTCCCGCTCCCACAGGCGCCACCAGCGGAAGATCTCCGCCTGTGCCAGCTGCTGAATAGTATGAGGGGTATAGTATGAGGGTATAATAGGGTACATGCTACCCTACCCTAAACCTACCCCATGCAGAGCAAGGCGCGGTGAACTGAGACCGCTCGCGCAGAGGCATACGGCTCATGACAGCGCGCCCGGCGCGGCTGATAGTGCGCCCGCAAATGGCGCACCGTCACAGCAGGCAACCTGCGGGTCTGCCGCGCCGCTCTGCTTGCCGGCAAGCCTGGTCAGCGCGGGGGCCCTGCGCGCGAGAGAGCCGCGGCGGATGGCGCACCAGGCGCAGCTCGATCTCGCGCGTGCTGCTGAGCAGCGCCTGCACGTTCTGCGCGGCGTCCGCCGCGCCGGGGCCGCCCGCCGGCCGCAGGCTGGCCAGCGCCCCCATCTCCTTGTTGAAGCCAAAGGTGCCTGCGGCGCAGCTCGGCGCGCACAGCGCTGTCTGTGCACTCTCTCTCTCTCTCTTCCCCCTCTTTCTCCCTCTCTATGTTTCTGAACCGACAGTCACCGGAGGCACCGGGACCTCCAGGCGACCTCTTGGGTCAAGGAAGCAGATCAACGCGTTGCTTGGAGTGCGAACGTGCAGGCGTGTGGCTTGGCCAGAACGCCGGAGCCCCGCGCGGGACGGCCGGCGCGCGCACCAATGACGTCCATGGACTCCTTGAGCAGCAGCTCGTCCACGTTGCGCGCGCGCGGCGGCCCCTCCAGCAGGATGGCCACCAGCTGCCGGCTGCGCTCAAGCACCTCAGCGAACGCCAGCCTGCAGCACACACCAGGTCGCGGGGTATGGTGCGGCGTGCTGTCAGGCACCTCATGCATGGCGCACGCTGTGCAGGCATCCCCTGGCTGCATCTTCAGAGCCTCAGGTAGGCTGGCCGTCTGTCGCAAAGTGATGCATGCAAGATCGTGTTTGCAGAGCCAGCGCAGCAGTCAGCACAGGACTGATGAGGTACACGAGCCACTGCGTGCGTACCCGGAACCTGGCATCCACACCACAGGCACCGGCGCAGGGCGCGCCTTTGCGCGCAGGCGCTCGCCAGCGGGTGCGCGCACCGCATGCTCTTTGCGCTGAAGGCGGGGGCGACGGCCTTCCTCACGGCGCGCCAGTAGTCGTCTGTGGGCCCGGTCAGCATGTTGGGGCCCCCCAGAAACTGCGCGCTCGCATGGCCCATGTCAGTGGATTCCATGTTGTATCTGGCTCCTGTCCTGGCAGTTGCTCCCTGCTGTTCTGCTGTTTTGAAGATTCTCGCCAACATCCAGCACCTCACTGCTGTTGCCTCAAGAGGGGTTGAGTGCAGATCATGATGAACTCCCAGGGGATGTCGCATGGTGTCCCTTTGGTGTGCCAAGTGCACCTACAGTGTATGCGCAAGAGCAGCTGCATGTCCGTCACCATGGGTGCGCACCGGGTCGAGGAACGAGTACTGGAATCGCAGCTTGTCGAGGTGCCGGCTGCGCAAAATGCTCGTCGCCAGCACCGGGTCCTTCACCACCACCGCCTGGCGGGTGGCGCCCGCCGCGTCAGCGCTGCACAGCGCAACGGCGGATGAGGCATGACGTGCTGCGCTTCAAATTGCTGCAGTATGGACTGCAGACTGTTCAGAGCACATAACGGTGATCGGGCCAGGCGCATGCTGAGCATCACGCCGCATCAGGGAGGTTCTTGTGCCACACGGCCGGACAGCTGGCACAGCAGTCAACCTGGCCGCAAAACAAATCTGGGTCAGGTCATCTGACACCTGGCTTGACCCAGATCGGGCCCGGGCTGAGCTGCGCGGCGCGGGGGCGCAGGCCGCGCACGTGGAACATCACGATGCGCAGCTTGAAGAGCGGGCCGTAGCGGTTGACCAGCCGCGTGGCCTCCCGGTGCACGGCCGGGTGCGCCACCAGGTCCATGCCGGCAAACACGCCGGCCGCGGGCGGCCCGGGCAGGCGCGCGAGCGCGCGCTCGCGCCGCCAGAAGCTCCAGGCCGCCCTGCGCGGCGACCGCGCGCCGTAGGGCTGGGCCGAGGGCGCACGGGCCTCATGGGAGTGATGTGCCCAAGCCCGTCAGGTGGCTCTGGGTGTGAGGCAGGCGCCTGGGTTGCTGCCCACCCTTGGCATGCAGGCCGGCGAGGCACCCCTTGGCATGCAGGCCGGCGAGGCCGGTGGTCTTACGAAGCCTATGTCTTAGCCGCTGGCGCATGCGGGCGCTCTTAGTTTTGAGAGCCCAGGCCACCAAAGCTGAGTTACGCCCGACTGCATGGCCATGCCATACGCTTGCAGATGGGCTGAAGTTAATCCGCACGGCAACCTGCAGAGAGTACAGCTGCTTGCGAGCGTTATGGCGAGCTCCAATGCGCCTGGGCTGGACAGGGTCTGCATGCAAGCGCAGGCCTTGCTAGCACGCCCCGACACAACGGACCTGGCGCCTGACGATGCCAGTGCAAGCGCCGATCCGACATGCAGAGTGTCTGCGATCAGCACTGCGAGGCAGCCAGGGCGGGCACCTGGCGATGCAGAGGCCGGCGGCGGCGAGCACGAGCGCGCCTGCGGCCAGGTGCGCCCGGCCGGCGGCGCCGCCGCGCGCGGCGCCGCGCGCGACCAAGGCCGCCGCGGCGACCATGCCAACCAGCAGGAGCGCGCCGCGCGAGATGAAGTCGTTGCGTATGTGCCACTGCAGCACGGCGGCCACCTCGTGCGCCTGCACGCGCGTCGCCGCCATCTCCTTGAAGTCCCAGGGCACGACTTCGGAAGCTGATGGCGTGGTCAGCCTACTTGTGCTGTGGCTGTAGCTGGGGCAGTGCTACAGGCTAATATAGGCGCTCTCATCGGCCAACCTTGGATCAGTCCAATAAAGCTGGAAAAGCGCACGTGTGCAGGTAGGGTTGCTTACTTCCGAGCAATGCTATGCGCCTCGCCAGCGCGACAAACGGTTGATCGCCAGCAACACAGCGATCGGACAAACCCAAGCCCGGCTGTATCCTTGCAGAGTCGGCGTGTGCGCACAACGCGGCGCCGGGTTTTGCACCGCCGGCCAGCTTTGCAGCGCAGCGGGCTGTGCGTGCAGCGCCGTCGCGCGCTGCTGCGCTCGCAGGAGCAGCTTGTTTCCGACAAGGTGAAATCATCGCTGCGCAGAACCCGCTGTGAAGTTGCGCCTGTGGTGCAATACCGCTGCACTGAGGGGGCAAGGCGCATAGTCTCCCACTTGCTGTGCATTCCGCCGCCCTAGCCGGGGGTTCTTTGCGCAACCGCGCACACCTGCGCAGGCGCGGACGCCATCAGCGCCCCACGTTCGTCAAAGGCACGCGTGTGGCAGGCCTCGTGCACACGTCCCGAGCGCGTACGCTGCCGGCTCCAGAGCTGCGGACACGCAAACCCAAATAGTGCGCCGGCGCGGTGCGCTCGCATGACACGCCGGCAATGGCGCGGCATGCGCAGCCCCGCGGCATGAGCCCGCCCCGGCTCCGCCGCCGCTCCGCACGCTGGAAGCTAGCGCTGCTTGCAGCCACCTGCTGTCTGGCTACGGCGGGCGGCGCTGGCGGCGAGGCCCCGCCCCGCTGGCACGGCGCGCATGTCTGGCATGCCGGACGCGTGTCGCACGCGGCAGCCGACGCGCTGCCTGGCGCCCTCCGCCGCGCGTTGCAGGACACGGGTAGCAGTGGCAGCGGCGGCAGCGGCGGCAGCGGCGGCAGCGGCAGCGCTGCGACTCTCGGTGCCCCACGCGCCGCGCAGCCGGCGCTGCCCGCGGCCGTGACGCCTGGTCTGATCCACGCGCCCGCGCGTGCGCCCTCGGAGCGCGCCGAGCACCTGCCGCCAGCGGCGGCCTCCCCAGGGCCGGTTGCCGCTGCGCGCCAGCCGGCGCGCGCCGCGCGCCGCGCAGGCGCGCCCGCCCCGCAGCCGCGCGACGCCGCGCCGGCGCCGCACGCAGCTGCCGCGCCGTGCGCGCCCCCCGCACGCGCACCCGCGCCGGCCGTGCGCTCGCGAGGCATCCGACCGCCGGCCGCCGCCCCGGCGCACCCAGCCGCGCTGGCTGTGGCGAGCGGGCCAGCGCGCCGCGCGCCAGCGCCTGTGCGGGCCGTAGAGGCGACCAGGCCGACGCCTGCGCTGGCCCCTGAGGCGCCCAGGCCGGCGCCGGACGCGCAGGCTGACGCCGCGCGCGCGGCGCAACAGCCCACGGCCGCGCCCCGGCCTGCGCCCGCGCTGGCGCCGGCGCCTGGCCACCCCAGGCCCGGCTACGCCGCCGCGCACGCGGCCGACCCACGCATAGGCCGCCTGGGCGCGCCCACCGGCCCGCTGACCTTCCTGGCGGAGAGCCCCGCGGCGCGGCTGGGCGGCGCGCGCGCGGCTGCCGCGCCCGCGCCCCAGGCAGGCCTGCCCTCGCTCATCCCCGCGCTCACGCCGCGGGCGCCCGCGCCGGCGGAGCGTGGCACGCACGGCGCGCCCGGGCCGGCGCCCGCGAGGGCGCCCGGCCAGGTGCGGGCGGCGGCTGACGCGGCGCCCGCTGCGCCGCGCGAGGCGGCGGCGGCGGCGGCGGCCGCGCCTGACGCTGCGGGTGGCCCGCGCGCGGTCCTGCACCCTGCGGCCGAGGCGCCGGGCGTTGCGCTGGGTGCCCACCTGTCCGCCCGCCCGCCTAGGATGGACCCTTGAGTGCTCTTGAGCGCCCCGCAAAGAGATGCGGAGTGTTGGTCTTGCGGGAGAGAGGAAGCTGCCTTGCAGGCGAATCAGCGCAGGTTTGGCGCGGCTCAGGTTCTGACGCGGCCTGCTTAACATAGCCTCTTCCCAGACATGTTGTTCGTTGGCATCTTTTGTATTTCCGCATGCTCAGTCAGTCTGAACGACTGCGGCCCGCGCAGCGCTGCCGGGCTCCGCGAGCAAGCAGCTGCCAGGAGCGGGCGGCGCCGGCGGTCAGCCGCAGACCCTGCCGCCGGGCATCTCGCAGGAGGTGCGGCGCCGCGTCAGCTTGGCCTGGGGACAGGCCATCTGAGGCCGGCTGTGCCCCACATGCGGTTTCTTTTGTGATCCTTTGCCACAGCACTGGAGGTACAGCGGCGCAAGCTTTTGAACGACAAGCAGCCGGCGCCCAGTGACCCGGTGGTTGGCTTTTGGCCCCATGCTTTCGCTCGCCGCTGCGCGCGCACGGCAGGCGGCGTCCCGCACGCGGCTGCCGCTGACGCGCGGCAGCCCGCCCAGAGTCGGGCGAGGCCCCCGCGCCCCACCATACCCTGCACCATACCCTATGCCTCACCCTTGCCCCCCCGCGCGCGCGGCAGATGGTCTTCCGCACGCAGTGGCTGCTGACGGGCGGCGGCCTGCTGCCCTGGCGGCGCGACGCACAGTTCCTGGCCGGCATGACGCGCTACCTGCAGGTCGGCGGCAGCGGCGTCGGCAACCTCACGCTCAACGGCTGGCTGCCGTTCAACCTGACGCAGACGCCTGTGCGGGCCCGCCTGCGGCTGCCCCGCCCCCGCCTCCCCCGATGGTGTCTGCAGTCTACCCTGCCCTCACAGACCCGGAGCTGCAGACGTAAGCCCGGAAGAGCACCCGCCAGGCGCACTCGAGCACCGGCCAAGCTGGGCTCTGTCAGCACCTGACATGTCCACTTTTATCCCTACTAAGAGCATGCGTGCGTCTGTACGAACTTGTGCATGTGAGCAGCAGATTGTGAACTGGGAGGGAGTCTGGGCCAGCGCAGCGCCCAGGGACCGCTGGCCGTGGTGCTGTGAGCCGCGCGCGCGGCCGGCGCGGCCAGGGCCCCTTTTGAGGGTCGCAGCGCGCGCTCACCGGGGGCGGGCCGCGCGCGCAGGACGTGCTGCGTGCTGGCGTCGGTGCCGCCCGCGGCGTTGGCGCGGCTAGGGTTTTGTCAGGGTTGCAGCAAGGTCATAGAGGGCGGGCCGCGCGCGCAGGACGTGCTGGTGCTGGCGTCGGTACCGCCCGCGGAGCTGGCGTGGCTAGGGCTTTTTTCAGGGTTGCAGCAAGGTCACTGAGGGCGGGCCGCGCGCGCAGGACATGCTGGCGCTGGCGTCGGTGCCGCCTGCGGAGCTGGCGCGGTTAGGGTTGTTTCAGGGTTGCAGCAAGGTCACCAAGGGCCGGCCGCGCGCGCAGGACGTGCTGGCGCTGGCGTCGGTGCCGCCCGCGGAGCTGGCGCAGGCGGTCTGGGTCGGCATGAGCGGCGCCACGCAGGCGCGCCGCTGCGCCCGCCCGCAAGGCCCGCGCGGGCTTGCCGGCGGCTCGCTCTGCCGGCTCCTGAATGCTGGCGTCATGCCGGGACCCCTCTGCTTCACCCTCGCACGTCCTCGTTGCAGCGTGCCTGAGACCCAGGTTGATCGACGTCAGGTGCGTCCCTGTGGCAAAGGCAGGCGGCTTGGGTGAGCGGTCCAGGGGGCGGGCAAGGGAAGAGGCGAGCGGACGGGCAAGAGAGGGAGCTGAGCGGCGGGTGCGCGGGCAGGGCCTACGCGGGTATCAGGAGCTGATCGCCAACCTGGTGCCGCTGACGGCCACGGCGCGCTCCAAGGACCTGGTGCCGTACATGGCGGTGCGGGCCGCTGGGTCTGCAAGACCTACCAGGGTTCTGCTAGGGTTTCCATCAGAGCATGCATGGACGCTCACTTCAAACTATAGCGGCTCTCTGCCTGATGCGCTTCTGCGCATTGTCAGGAGTGTGTGCAGGACAGTCCATCGCGGGCCAGCTGGCCAGGCGCCTTAGGCGCACTGACCGGCCGCACCGTTGCTGCATCGCGATTGCGCGCGAGCGCCTGACGGGTGCCTGATGGGTGCCCGCAGACGGCCGGCCTGAATGTGACCAGCGTGCTGCTGTACAAGCTGGACTACGGGCCGACCGACGCGCCCGCGGGCTCCGCGCCCGCGCCCGCGCCCGCCGCCGCGGCCGCCGTCGCCGCGGCCGCGCCCGCGCCGCCGCCCGCCGCACGGAGCCTGCCGGGCAGCACAATCGCAGGCGCGCTGCCGCCCGCTCGCGCGGTCGCCGCCCTGCTGCGTGCCGGCGCACGGCTCGCCGCCCTGGCACTGGGCCGCGTCCAGCCGCCACATCCCTTCTGCGCCCTGCCGGCTCCTCGCCAGCGCCGGCACAGAACCCTGCTGCGCGTGCGGGCTGCTGCATCACCAGCATTGGTGGCCAGCAAGCAAATACCTGGTCGAAACTTGAACTTGCATGCATCTGCAGTGTGCGCTGCACACCAAAAGTCAGGCCCCCGAACCGCGTACACAGCCTACGAATGGCGTTGTGCGCCGCCCGGCGGCTGACGCCGCGGCGCGCGCCGGCAGCCGTGGCGGCGTCCTGCGCGGCGGCGGCGCTGGCGCTCGCGGCGCTGCTGGTCCTCGTGCGCCGCTTCCTGGCCGCGCGCAAGCGCACCGGCACGGAGGACGGCGCGGGGTCGCCCAAGTTCGCGCGGCGGCGCGGGAGCCAGGGCGAGCTGCGCAGCGGCGGCGGCGGCCGCCAGTTTGCGCGCCTGGGCTCCGGCGTGACGCTGACGCCGCAGGGCAGCCCAGCAGGTGCGCTGCATGGAAACCGCTGTCCCCCTCAGCTGCAGGGGGGGGCTAGGTGCGCTGGACGCCGGGCAGTGCGAGCGGCCGATGCTCTGTCACAGACATTGTGCGCGGTCTTGGTGGTTGCTGCCACGCCAGTGATATCAATTGGGTGTGTCGCAACACTTGCATCGCAATCTGTGCTGTGGGAGTGCCACACCTAAGCTTTAGCACACACGCGGGCTGACGCCGGGCGCTCTTCGTGCCTATCACCCAGGCCGCATACGCTTGCCTCTGTGCTCACGTGACCGGCGGGCGCGCGGCGCTGCGGGCGCAGGCATGCTGCTCTCGAAGAGCGGGCGCCTGGGCAGCGGGCGCAAGGGCTCCGGGGCGCTGGGGCTGGGCGAGCGCGTGAGCGAGCACTGGGAGATCGACCCGCGCGAGATCCAGATCATGCGCCGCCCCGATGGCAGCCCCTGGCTGCTGGGCGAGGGTGCGTCCAGCACGGTGCGCCGCAGTAGCACCCACCTGGGGCGGGGCGCTGGGGCGAGTCGCTGGGGCGCGTTGACGGCTGCGCCTCAGCGCTGTCCTAGTACTGGCAGGCCTCCAGCTGCCGCCGTGTGCGCATGTGTGACATGGTGCCATGCTGCTCGGTGGGCCGCGCTGCTTTGTCGCGGGCGGCGTGCAGGCCGGTATTGGACGCACTTACATGTGTGCAGCTCTGCTGGCTGGAGTTCGAGGCGCTCCTAAGTCATGGTGTCGAGGGGCCAGGCAGCCGGGAAGTACAGGGCGCGTGGTGCTGCCGCCTCTGCAGGCAGGGGGCTGCTGAGTGAGGCGGGCGGGGGGCCGGGCAGCTGGGAGGAGCAGCGCGCGCCCCATACCCTATACCCTATACCCTATACCCCAACTCGTTTGAGGTCAGGCGGGCGGGGGCGGCGGCGGCGCAGGTGTGCAAGGCGACCTGGCGCGTGCAGACGGTGGCCGTCAAGATGCTGCTCAACACGACCGAGAAGCAGCTCGAGGCGTTCCGCCGGTGCGCCGCCGCCCGCCCCGGCCCGCGCTTTCAGACACCGAGGGGTTCTGCTGGCAATGACGGCCAACGGTGAAGGCACGCTCCTCGGGATAGGGTCCCGTAACCCCTCCGCGGGAAGGCGCCGCGCCTCCAGCGCATGTGGCGGCGCAGCACCGGGCTCCAGCGGACCGCGCCGCTGTGTCCTATCTTGGCCATGTTGCTGTGATCGCTGTCGTATGGCGACTTGTCCGCTGCTTGTCCGCAGCAGCACGAGCTGTGCATACCCTACCCTACACCCGGACGCCCACTGGCGCGCCCACGCGCGTGCGTGCGCAGGGAGGTGTTCATCCTGGAGGACCTCAAGGACGCCAACATCGTGCAGTTCCTGGGCGCGTGCTTCGAGGAGGGCAGCACCATGCTCGTGACAGGCGCGCCGCTCACGGCCTTGCTGCCGAGTGCTGGGGTGAGGATTTCGAGGAGGGCAGCACCATCCTCGTGACAGGCGCGCCGCTCACGGCCTGGCCGCCGAGTGCTGGGGTGAGGGGTGCGCCCAGGGCGCGTGGCTCTGCGGCGCAGATGGCAGCGCTCTCATGGTCGCGAGCGGTGTGTCCATGGACCTCTCTGCCCGTGTCATAATCAACCGTTTGCAGCGATGCGGACATTGTGCCCTCAGGCATTGGAACTCAGAGCAGTCGACACAGCATTGCCGCAGCACTGGGAGCCTGGAGCGGCTGGCGCGGCGGACGCCAGGCGGGGCCGCAGCGTTGCCAGCAGAAGCACACCGTGGTTGCTGCCGCCAGTGTTCCGTTAAAGCAAGTACGGACGGCTGACGTGCAGAGCGCTGCGCGGCGCGGCAGAGTTCATGGCGGGCGGGACGCTGTATGAGGCCATCGGCAAGGACCGCTCCGGCAAGCTGGGCTGGTACAACCGGTGCGCGCCCTGCGCACGTGTCGCCGTCTTGCAGCGCAGTGGCAACCTGTGAAGCCTGATGTGCCTGTATACAAAAGGCTACAAGCGAATTGCCTAGCTGAAGGGCCGGCAGCATAGCTCTCTACGCTTCTTGTAATCTCCTGTGTGGTTTGGCGCTGCGACGAGCTTGCGAGTGCCCGTTGCTTGCCATGCGAGTGTTGTTGTTTCTTCGTAGAGAAAGGACAGGGCTAGACACAGCTGCGGGCGTGCAGCCTCCTTCAGCGCAGGGCGCCTGAGCGCCGGGCCGCCCGGGCGCGCGCAGGGGCAAGAAGGTCGCAATGGACATCGCGCGCGGCATCGACAAGATGCACTCGCGCCAGTGCGTGCACCTGGACCTCAAGAGCCCCAACATCCTGCTGTCCGCGAGCGGCACCGCCAAGATCGCGGTGCTGCCCTGCTGGCAGCCCTAGCCCTAACCTATCCTAGCCCTAAGAGTCCCACATCCTGCTGTCCGCGAGCGGCACCGCCAAGATTGCGGTGCTGCCCTGCTCGGCAGCCCTACCCTAAACTACCCAACCCCAAGAGCCCCAACATCCTGCTGTCCGCGAGGGGCACCGCCAAGATCGCGGTGCCGGCCTGCTCGGCGGCCAGGCAGCCCAACAGCGTGCTCCCCTGTGCTCGCCTGTGCGGTTGTGCCCTGGTATCTGCATGCCAGTTTCGGGTTGAAGGACGAGGTGGGTGTAAACGCATATGTGGGTTCTGAACATAGTGCTATAATCGGTCACACTATTCGTGTGGCGCACGTATGGCCGCACAGTCAAGAAGCAGGAAGCAGGAAAGCTTGATTTGCGCCGGGGAGCGAAGCATGGGTACACGCCTGGTCTGCACTGTTTGCACCTCCGCTGGCGGGGCCATTGCTGTGGGAGCCGGGTACCTGGGCCGGAAGTTCACATGGACGCTCGCCTCGCCTGGCACCCTGGCCGGCAGGCGCGCGCGGGCCAGGCCGCACCAGGATACAGGCGCGCGCCCGGCGCCGCGCCCGGCGCCGCGCCCGGCGCGCCTCCGGCACGCCCTCCGCCGACACTGGTGGCTGACAGCCCCCGCGCGCGCGCGCAGGACGTGGGCCTGTCGCGCATCCTGACCAGCGACCGAACGCAAGTGACCAGCTTCCAGGGCACGTTCGAGTGGGCGCCGCCGGAGCTGATCAACGGCGGCGAGTGCTCCGCCTCGGCCGACTGCTACTCCTTCGGCGTCGTGCTCTGGCGCGCGCCCCGCGCCGCGGCCCCGCAGCGGGCAGTGCCGCTGCTTCGGCAGCGTGTCTACTCCTCTCCGGCGCACGCGGCGGACAGGCGTTACAGAAACAGGGTGGCGGGCGAGCGGGCACACACTGCTTCACAGATGCACTGTGCATGTGTAGAGGATGCATGCATGCCTTCACTTCACTCCATGCATGCGCCGGGACCCTGCAGCGCGCCAGGCACCCGTAACCAGGCGCCCTGTGCGCGCGCAGGGAGATCGCGACAGCCGAGCGGCCCTTCCGGAAGCAGTTCCGGCCGCCCCGGTGCGCGGCCTCGCGCCGCGCTGCGCATGCCGCCTGACTTACCCTACCCTACCATATGTGCAGCACAGCCCCTTTTCTGCCCCGCCGCGTTTGACCCACCTGCGCTGTCCCCAGACCGTCAGAACCCAGCGTGCTGCCTCGCCCGCCGCTCGCGCATGAGCGGTTCCCAGAGCGCCGCCAATACCCTAGTTTACCCTGGGTGCGGCCGCAGGGTGCCGGAGGAGTGCCCGGCCGAGATTGCGGAGCTGATCCGCGCGTGCCTGAGCCCCGACCCGGCCGCGCGGCCGTCCAGCACGGCCATCTTCCGCGCGCTGCAGGCGCAGGCCGCGCCGGGCGGCGGCCCGCCGCTCTCGCCCGCGCTGTCCGCGGCGATGCTCGCGGCCGCCGCGTCCGGCGCCTCGCGCCAGGGCAGCGCCGAGCTGGGGCTGGGCGCCCTGGGGCTGGGCGCGGCGCAGAAACCGCGCGAGCTCAGCTCGCGCGCGGGTAGCGGCGAGGAGGGCGCGCCCGGGCGGCCGGCCGCGGCAAAGCCTAGCAGGAGCCCCGGCGCGAGCCGGCCTGCCTCGCCGCCCCCGGGCGCCGGCGCGGCCGGCGAGCGCGG